>Ga0265296_1000845_pt1 | contig 40340 bp, 39 predicted proteins | sample MunlanPumphouse1_FD_189073 | JGI IMG/M metagenome (GOLD analysis project Ga0265296, IMG submission 189073) | Groundwater microbial communities from a municipal landfill in Southern Ontario, Canada - Pumphouse #1 | ecosystem: Environmental > Aquatic > Deep subsurface > Groundwater | place...
GTCGGAGCCGGGCGCGGCGGCGTGGGTCGCGGCGGCGTCGGGGTCGGGCGCGGCTGGGGTTGCGGCGGCGTCGGCTCGGGCGTCGGCGGCACGGGATCGGGCTGCTGCACCGGGGCGGTCGCGGCGTCGTCGGGCGAGGGTTCGGGCTGCGGATTGTCCGCCGGCGCCGCCTGGACCACCTCCTCCGACACGATAGTCACCGGCACCGAGGCCACCAAAGGCGTCTCCTCCTCGTCCGTCTTGTGCGACACCATCAAGAAGGCGAGCGCGATCACCCCGGCGTGCAGGGCGAGGGATCCGAGTATGGCCGGGCTCGGACGACGCAAAGGTTTCAGGCCTCCGGCGCCGTGTCGGTGATCAGGTTCAGCTTGGTGAAGCCCGAGGCGCTCAATCGCGCCATCACCCGCGCCACCGCCTGGTAGGGCGCGCGCCCGTCGGCCCGCACGAACACCGGCCGCTCCGACGCCTTGTCCGCCCCCCCGGCCTCGGTCAGCAAGCGTGTCGAAAGGGCGTCGAACGCCGTCTCGTTGTCGCCGACGAAGATGGCGCCCTGCTGGTCGATGCTGACCGACAGGGGTTCCGACTTGATCTCGACCGCGCTGGCCTCGGTCTTGGGCAGTTCGACCGGCACGCCCACCGTCAGCAGCGGCGCCGAGATCATGAAGATGATCAGCAGCACCAGCATCACGTCCACCAGGGGCGTGACGTTGATCTCGGTCAAGGGCCCTTTACGCCCCCTGCGCCCTCGACGCCCGCCGCCGCTCGCACCACCGCCCAGGGCCATGGCTCAGACGCCCCGCTTCAGGCTGAGGTCGCTGGACGGCGGGGGCGGAGGCGGCGGGGCCGATGGGCTGCCCAGGCGGCGCGCCACGGCGGCCTGCAGATCGTCGGCGAAGGCCTCCAGCCGGCCGACGAACTTGCCCGCGTCGATCGAGAACTTGTTGTAGGCGATATAGGCCGGGATGGCCGCCGCCAGGCCGATGGCCGTGGCGAACAAGGCTTCGGCGATGGCCGGGGCCACCGTCGTCAGATTGGTGTTGCCCGCCGCCGCGATCCGCCCGAACGCATTCATGATGCCCCACACGGTGCCGAACAGGCCGATGAAGGGCGAGGCGGTGGCCACCACCGACAGCACGCCCAGGCCGTTCTCGATCCGCTGCCCCTCGCGCGAGATCAGGCTGTTCATCGCCTTGTCGATCCGCACCAGCAGCAGGTCGCCCTGATGCTCGTTCAGCGCCCCGCGTTGACGCGCCTCGCGCCAGTCCGACAGGGCGATCACCAGCATGCGCGGCAGGGCGTGGTCCGGCTCGGGTCCGGCCTGGGACGCCACCTCTTCCAGCGACCGGCCGGACTGAACCGACTTTTCGAACTCGTCGGCGCGCTTGTTCAGCGCCGTAAACCGAACCGCCTTGTCGATGATGATGGTCCACGACCAGATCGAGGCCGCCGCCAGCCCGATCATCACGCTCTTGACCACCCAGTCGGCGGTCATGAACAGCTCGACCGGGTTCATCATCGCGGCGTCGACAGGCGTGGTCATTCAGGCGCTCCGGGCGGAATCGAGATCGTCACGTTCCCTCTTCGACCGAGCGGACGTGACCATTGTGTGGCGTCCGGCCCGTTTAGCCCCGACCCGTCCGCCCGTCATCTGACAGGCGCGTCATAAGGGTTAACAGCAGGTTACTCGGACGCCGTCCGCCGCGCATTCGGATCGACCGCGACAGAGACCGGGGCGCCGACGCTGATGATGACGCCCTCGTGGCCTTCCTTGGCGATGGAATAGGTGGCGGCGTCCTTCAGCAGTTGCTCCTCGCACTGTCTATCGCCCGCCCGGCCCAGTTCGGCGCAGCCGCGCTTGGCCGCATCGGTCCAGCCCAAGACCCGGCGCGTCGCCGCCTCGGCCCGCTTGATCGCCGCCTCGTCTTCTGCAGCAGCCTGCGCGATCAGGGCCTGGCGCGCGCCCTGCTGGTATTGCAGCTCGGCCTGGCCCGCCATCTTGCGCTCCCAGACCTTGTAATAGGGACAGCCCACCAAGCCGCCGCCGACCAGCAACACGAACAGCAGGATCGTGACGATCACCGCGCTGGCGGACATCTTGTAGGTTTCTGCGGCCATGACGTTTTCCCCCTCGTTGGCGCGATTCTAGTCGGCGGCCCTGCTGGCCGCCAGCCACGGCGTGACCTTCTCGACCAGACCCTTCGACGGCCGTCGCGGCCGCCCGTCCAGGTGGATGCACACCGCCGTCACCTCGGCCCGGCACAACACCTCGCCGGCTCGCTCCACGCTCTGGCGGATGATCAGCCGCACGCCCTTCACCTGCTCGTAGACGGTGCGCACCACCAGGGCGTCGTCGATCCGCGCCGGTTTCAGATATTTGATGTTCAACTCCGACACCACGAAGGCCAGCGGCTCGGCCTCCTCCAGAAGGTCGGCGTGCCCCACCCCGATGGCGCGCAGGAAATCGGACCGCCCCCGCTCGAAATACCGCACATAGTTGGCGTGATAGACCAGGCCGGTGAAATCGGTGTCTTCATAATAGACGCGCACCGGCAACAGGTGATCGCGCCCCTCGAAACGGCCGGCGGTGGGTTGGTCAATGGTCATGGACGGACTTTAGCGCATCACCTGCGATCCCGGCCTCTCCAAAAATCCGGGGCAGTAGCTTTGGCGCATTTCGCGGAACTCGGTCGGCAGGGGGTCGTCGCTGAACAGGATGCGGTTGGGGATGGAAACGAAGCCCACCGCCGGCCCGCCGGCGGCGCGCCCGACATAGCCGCATACCGATCGCCTTTGCCCGTTCTCGGCGTAGCGCAGCTCGGCGCCGCGCCCCGCCTGGGTGCGGATCTGGCGCATCACCCGCGCATCGGCCGCCTCGGGCGACGGGGTATTCGAGGGCTGCATCAGCACCCAGACGCCGACCGCGCACAGGGCCAGAACCAGCGCCGCCGCGATCATCACACGCTGCTGAAGCGGGCTGCGATGGCGCATCACCCTCATGCGGCGGGCGCTTCCAGGGTGAAGTCCAGCGGCGTGTCGGCGGCGGGCAGGCAGGTCCGATCCACCGGCTTGGACGGATCACGCAGGAAGTCGCGCGCCATCTTGCGCGTGCAGGGGCTGGCGTTGATGACGCCGTGGGTCGCATTGGTCACGATCACCACCTGGCTGTTCGCATAGCCCTTGGCGGCGGCCTCGGTCAGCGGCGGCGGACAGCCCGGGTCGATCTCGGCGGCGACGAACAGGGTCGGGATGTCGGTCTGGACCGGCAGGTTCTCGATCGGCAGCGCCGGCCGTTCGCCCACCGCCGCGCAGACGTCGAACAGCCGCGACAGCGACGGGACCAGCACCTCGGCCACCGGATCGCCCGCCGCCCCCGCCGCCAGCCGCGCCTTGGACTCGAACGGCAGTTCTTCCTTGCACAGATGGGCCATGTGCTGACCCTCGAAATAATAGGTCCGGTCCTCGGCGATCTCGGCGACAGGCGTCAGTTCGCCGGCGATGATCTTGTCCAGATCGACCGGCAGGCTGCGCACGCCCGTCGCGCTATAGGTCGTGTCCATCAGGAAGGCCGACAGGTCGTCGACGTTGAAGGTGCGCCCGTCCTTGCCTGTCACCGGACCGGCCAGCCATCTGCGCGCCTCGGCCTCGAACCGCGCCTGAAGGTTCGGATGCTGCGCCGCGCAGGCCGCCTGGGCCGCGCATTTGGCCAGGATGATCTTCACCGCCGCCGACACCTGTTCGGGCGTGCCGACGGCCCAGTTGCCCTCAGGCGGCCAAGGGCTGTCCATCACGGCGGCGCGCACGATCTGGGGCTGGTGGGTGATGACCGCCGCCTCGATGCGCGGGCCGTACGATCCGCCCCACAGGTCGATCTTGGTCAGACCCAGGGCCTGGACCATGTCCTTCACATCGTCGGCGATGGCGGCGGCGTTGTACTGGTTCAGGTCGATCCCTTGCGCCTGATAGCCCTTCAGACAGGCGATCAGCCCGTCGCGATCCTTGTCGGACGGCGGCCCCGCATCGGTCAGTTCGACGCCCGGGCAGTCCATCGACGGGTTGCTCGCGCCGCCGCCGCGCTGGTCGAACAGGATCACGTCCTGATCCACCGCAAAGGCCTCCGGATTGCGACGAAGCGCCGCCAGCATCCGCCCCGCCCCCGGCGTCAGGGCCCCGCCCGGCCCGCCGTGGAACATCACCATCGGCGGCAGCGCCTGGCCTACGGCGTTCTTGTAGGGCGCGCTGGCCTTGAAGATGACGACGGCAATATCGATGCGTCCATCGCTGACCGAGCCGTCGCGCGCCTCGTCCACCGTCAGGGTCCCGCACCGCACCTCGCGCAGACCCGTCGGCCAATCACTGGGACAGGCCTTGTCGGTGAAGACAGGGGCCGCCGCCCTCGCAGGCGGCGCCAGACTGGTCAGGCCGGCCGCAAACGCCATCACGGCCAGGGTGCGCAGGATCATGGGACGACGGCTCCGGTTCGCTCCCAGCAAACCCCCGCCCGCCCCGCTTGGCAACGCCTATTCGAACAGGTCGCCGGGCACGGGTCCGGCGGAGGGTTGCGCCGGCGCGCTGAGGCCCAGATGCGCATAGGCCTTGGCGCAGGCCATGCGGCCGCGCGGGGTGCGCATGATGAAGCCCTGTTGCAGCAGATAGGGCTCGATCACGTCCTCGACCGCGTCGCGCGCCTCGGCGATGGCGGCCGCCAAGGTGTCCATCCCGACCGGCCCGCCGCCATAGTTTTCGATCAACGCCTTCAGGAAGCGCCGGTCCAGGCTGTCCAGCCCCGCCTCGTCCACTTCCAGCCGCGCCAGCGCCCGCGCCGCCACCAGTTTCGAGATCGTCTCGGCCCCTTCGGCCGAGGCGAAATCCCGCACCCGGCGCAGCAGACGCCCGGCGATGCGCGGCGTTCCCCGCGCCCGCGACGCGATCTCACGCGCGCCGGCCTCGTCGATGGCTGCGCCCATTTTGCGTGCCGTGCCGCGCACCACCGCCGTCAGTTCGTCAGGGGTGTAGAACTCCAGTCGCAGCGGAATGCCGAACCGATCCCTCAGCGGCGTGGCCAACAGGCCCGCCCGCGTCGTCGCCCCCACCAGGGTGAACGGCGCCAGATCGATCCGCACCGAACGCGCCGACGGCCCCTCGCCGATGATCAGGTCCAGCACATGATCTTCCATGGCCGGATACAGGATCTCCTCGACCTGGGGGCTCAAGCGGTGGATCTCGTCGATGAACAGGACGTCGCGCGGCTCGAGGTTGGTCAGGATCGCCGCCAGATCGCCCGCCTTGGCCAGGATCGGCCCGGAGGTCGCCCGGAACCCCACGCCCAGCTCGCGCGACACGATCTGCGCCAGCGTCGTCTTGCCCAGTCCCGGCGGTCCGAACAGCAGCACATGGTCCAGCGCCTCGGCCCGCCCGCGCGCCGCATCGATGAAGACCTTCAGATTGCCCTTGGCCTGCGACTGCCCGACGAACTCCGACAACGTCTGCGGCCGCAGCGCGCGATCGAAGGATTCGCCGGTCTCGGCCTCGGGGGAGATGACGCGGGTCATGTCGATGCGGCTCTCATCGGCCCAACTCCTGCAGCGCTGCGCGGATCACCGCCGACAGCTCCGCCTCTTCGCCCAGACGGATCAAAGCCTGATCCACGGCCCGGCGCGCATTGACCTCGGCGACGCCCAGTCCAAGCAGGGCCGACACGGCCTCGCCGGTGATGGACGGAACGGGCGGTGCGATCTCGACGTGCATGCCGGGTGCGACGGGCGCAAAGCTGGCGTCGCCCAAGGCCTTGCCTTTCAACTCGGTGACGATCCGCAGCGCCAGCTTCGGCCCCACGCCGTTGGCCCGCGCCACCGCCGCCTTGTCCTCGCGCGCCACCGCCGACGCCAGTTCGCCGGGCGGCAGAACGTCCAGCACGGCCAGCGCCGCCTTGGGCCCCACGCCCTGAATGGCCAGCAGGGTCGTGAAGGCCCGCCGCTCGTCGCGCGTCAGAAATCCATACAGGCGCGGCCCCGCATCCTCGCTCCACTGCGAATGGACATGCACCGTCGCCTCATCGCCCGGCGCAGGCAGCCGCCCCAGCGTCCGCGCCCCGCACGACACGACATAGCCCACGCCGGCGCAGTCGATCAGGCATTCCGCCTCGCCGACCTCGGCCAGCACGCCTCTCAACCGCCCGATCACGCCGCCCCCCGGTGCATCGCTTCCTGCAGGGACCGCTTCCTGAGTTGCGCATGGGTGATCGCGACGGCCAGAGCGTCGGCCGCATCCGCCTTCACGTCGCCCGCGGTCGGCAGCAGCCGTTTGACCATGAAGGCGATCTGGCTCTTGTCCGCATGGCCCGCGCCCACCACCGCCTTCTTGATCAGGTTCGGCGAATATTCCGCCACCGTCAGGCCCGCCTTGGCCGGCGCCAGCATCACCGCAGCCCGCGCATGGCCCAGCTTCAGCGTCGAGGACGGGTTCACATTGACGAACACCTCTTCCACCGCCGCCTCCTCGCAGCCGTGGTCGGCGCAGATCGTTCCCAGCGCCTCGAACAGATGCAGCAGCCGCTCGCTGAACGGCGCGGTCTCGGGCGGGGCCACCACCCCGTGCGCCACCCACCTCAGGCGCGCGCCGTCGGACACGACGACCCCCCAGCCGGTGCGTCGCAGACCGGGGTCCAGGCCGATGATTCTGACAGGTTCGTTCGCCATCCGTTCCCCTCATGCCGCAAAGAGGGTTATCGGGCAATGAACGGTTTCAGTCGTCGCGCGGGTCCAGGCTGTAGGCGACCACGCCCGGTATGGCGCACAGCTGTTCCGCCAGCCGCTTCAGCTGGCTTTCCTCGGCGGCCTTCAATCGCCAGGTCCGTCGAACAGTCCGTCCATCGATCAGCTCGAACCGGTCGTGTCGCGCGTCCGCATCGATGGCTTTCAGCGCCGCCTCGATCGCCGGCTCCGGCGACGCCTCGCGCCGCTCCCAGCACACTTCGGCGTCCACGACCGTGCGCGCGGGCAAACGCCCGCTGATCAGCCTCAGCCCGATCAGGATCAGCGCCGTGACCACCGTCGCCGCCGTCCCCAGCGCATAGAGGCCTGCCCCGAACAGAATGCCGATCGCCGATGTGATCCACAGCGACGCCGCCGTAGTCAGCCCGTGGATCGAAAACCCGGTGCGGAAGATCACGCCTGCGCACAGGAACCCGATCCCCGTCAGCACGCCGTGCGCCATCCGCGTCGGGTCTGTGACGATGTTCTCGTCGGGCAGGGCGCGGAACGCCCAATCGGCCTGCGACATGGCCGCCAGCATCAGCAGGGCTGACGCCAGGCTGACCAGGATGTGCGTTCTCAGGCCCGCCGCTCGGCCCCGCCATTCGCGCTCGAAGCCGATGACCCCGCCCGCGATCACCGCGCCGAGGATCGGCAGGACGGCGCCTTCCAGACTACCCAGATTCATCCGCGCTCAACGACGGGCCGAGCGCGGATGTTCCTTGGACGGACGATGCTGCGACATCGTGGTCGCAGCGCCCGCCTCAGCCGTGCTTTTCGATATAGGTCTCGGGGTCCTTGTTCACCGGCTTGACGCCGGTGATGTGCTCGGCCTCGAAGGCGGCGAACTTCACCGCCAGCTCATGGCGCGTCTCGACGTCGGCGTTCATGCGGAAGTCAGTCAGCCCCTGCCGCTCTTCCTCGCCCATGTGTTTGGAGTTGACGACGTTCGCCTCGCCCACGGCGTCGAACCACGCCTTGGTGCCGACCTTGTGCTTTTCGACCGCCTTGACCGCGTCGCGCAGCTTGTTGTGGTCCTCGATGGCGTCCTCGGTCTCGCCCTCGACCGTGCCGTCCTCGGCGTCATTGGCGCCCTCGCCCTGCTTCAGCAGTTCGGGATAGAAGAACCGCTCCTCGGCCTCGGCATGCACATCCAGGAACGCCGACAACCGCGACCAGACGGCGCTCAGCGCATCGGTGTCCTTGGGGTCGATCTGTTCGATGATCGCAAACAGCCGACGCTGTTCGGCATGATCGTCGAGGATCAGCTGGGTGATATCCATAGGGGGCTCCAGGCGTAACGGTGAAGCCTCGTTACGCCCGGCATACGACCCGGTTCCGTGCGAACGACTCGCGTGCGTTCTGGATCAGCCCGCGTACTTGGCCGCGTCCTCGTCGGAGATGTCCTCGTTCGAATAGACCGCCGACACGTCGTCCTCGGCGTCCAGCGCGTCCAGCAGCTTGAACAGGGTGCCGACGGCCTCGCCGGTCACCGGCACTTCGGATTGCGGCTTCCAGACGATGGCGGTGGACTTGGGATCGCCCAGCACCTTGGACATGGCCTCGGCGACGTCGTTCAGATCCTCGAAGGCGGTCCAGATCGTGTGGCCCGGCGCGTCCTCATAGATATCGGGCTTGACCAGGTCGCTCTCGACGTCCTGGGCGCCGGCCTCGATGGCGGCCTCCATCACGGCGTCTTCCGAACCGGCCTCGGCGGCGTAGGTGATCTTGCCCACCTTGTCCCACATGAAGGCGACCGAGTTCATCTCGCTCAGCGCGCCGCCGTTCTTCTTGAAGGCCGCGCCGATGTTGGACGCCGCACGATTGCGGTTATCGGTCAAAGCTTCGACGATGATGCCCACGCCGCCCGGCCCCCGGCCCTCGTAGCGGACCTCTTCCATCGTATCGACGTCGCCGCCGGCGGCCTTGTTGATGGCGCGCTGGATCACGTCCTTGGGCAGGCTTTCGGCCTTGGCGTTGTTGACCGCCAGGCGCAGGCGCGGGTTCGCCGCCGGATCCGGCAGGCCCGACTTGGCCGCCACGGTGATGTCGCGCGACAGTTTGGAGAACAGCTTGGAGCGCTGCGCATCGGCGCGCCCCTTGCGGTGCATGATGTTCTTGAATTTCGAGTGGCCGGCCATGGGATCGTCTTTGAGCGTTCTGAACCTGAGCCGCGCCTCCTAAACGAAGAGCGGCATCCTGTCACGATACGCCGATCGGGGGCGACAGGGGTGGAACCTGTACCGTTTGGGCGTATTGATCCGGGCAAGACAGACGGAGCGTAAAGCCATGACCGCAGACGACACCATCTATGAAGCCGAAGGCTATATGGACGAGGACCTGCACGAGGCCGACATTGTCGAGTGGTACGAAGCCCGCCCGGTCACCGTCTCCACCGCCGTCGCCACCGGCGCCATCGTGACCGCCTTCACCCTGGGCGCCCTGACCGCCGTCGGCGCCCTGTTCCTGATCGGCCGTCTGGACGACTAAGGCGCTAGACGCTCAGGCGTAAGGCCAGAGCCGCCAGGGCGACGCACAGGACCGGCAGGGTGAGCACCACGCCCACCTTGAAATAATAGCCCCACCCGATCTTCACGCCCTTTCGCGCCAGGACGTGCAGCCACAGCAATGTGGCCAATGAGCCTATGGGCGTCATCTTCGGCCCCAGGTCGCTGCCGATGACATTGGCGTAGATCATCGCCTCCCTCGCCGCGCCGGTCGCGCCCAAGGCGTCGATCGACAGGGCGCCGATCAGGACTGTCGGCATATTGTTGGCGATGGCCGACAGGAAGGCGGTCAGGAACCCGGTTCCGAAGGCCGCGCCCCAGACCCCGCCCTGCGCGAAGCCGTCCAGCAGGCCCGCGATCTGGCGTGTCAGGCCGGCGTTGCCCAGCCCATAGACGACCAGATACATCCCCAAAGAGAAGATCACGACCTGCCACGGCGCCTCGCGCAGCACCTTCGTCGTGCTGATGACCGCGCCGCGCCCCGCCACGACCAGCAGGACGATCGCCCCCGTCGCGGCGACGGCGGACACCGGGACCCCTCGCGGCTCAAGAACGAAGAAGCCGATCAGCAGAAGCGCCAGGATGATCCAGCCCCAGAGGAAGGTCGCCCGGTCCTTGATCGCGCTGGACGGCGCGGCTAACCGCTCGACGTCATAGGCCTTGGGAATGTCGCGCCCGAACACCACGAACAGCACCATCAGCGTCGCCGCGATGCTCGCCAGGTTCACCGGCGCCATGACCGCCGCATAGCGGTCGAAGCCGATGTCGAAGAAGTCGGCCGAGACGATGTTGACCAGGTTGGACACCACCAGCGGCAGGCTGGCCGCATCCGCGATGAAGCCCGCCGCCATCACGAAGGCCAGCGTCGCCTTGGGGCCATAGCCGAGCGCCAGCAGCATGGCGATGACGATCGGCGTCAGGATCAGCGCCGCCCCGTCGTTGGCGAAGACCGCAGAAACCGCCGCGCCCAGCAGGACGAACAGGACGAACAGCCGGCGCCCATGGCCGCCGCCCCATCGCCCGACATGCAGCGCCGCCCATTCGAAGAAGCCCGCCTCGTCCAGCAACAGGCTGATGATGATGATCGCGACGAAGGTCGCCGTGGCGTTCCAGACGATGTCCCAGACCACGGGGATGTCGGCCAGGGTGACGACGCCCAGCAACAGCGCTACCGCCGCGCCGCCCATCGCGCTCCAGCCGATCTGCAGCCCCTTCGGCTGCCAGATCACCAGGGTGATGGTGACCGCGAAGATCAGAAGGGCGACGATCATGGGCGGCTCCATCCCGGTCGACGGACGACCGCAGCGCCTCCTCTAGCTTGCACGAAACTGTATTTCCAGTATCTTGGAATAATGGAATCCGAACCCGCCATTCTCGCGCTCGCCGCCCTGGCGCAATCCACGCGACTGGACGCCTTCCGGCTGCTGGTCCGCCATGCGCCGGAGGGCCTGCCGGCCGGGGAGATCGCGGACCGTATCGCCGTTCCGACCAATACGATGTCGGCGCATCTGGGCGTGCTATCGCGCGGCGGACTGATCGCGTCCCAGAGGCGCAGCCGGTCCATCATCTACCGCGCCGATCTGGATCGACTGGGCGAGGTCGTGCTGTTCCTGCTCAAGGACTGCTGCCAGGGCCGCGCCGAGCTTTGCCAACCCTTGCTGGCCGAACTGGCCTCCTGCTGCGACTGAGGCCAATGGACTTCGTCATCTATCACAATCCCGCCTGCGGCACGTCGCGCAACACCCTGGCCCTGATCCGCCACGTCGGGATCGAACCGCATGTGATCGAGTATCTGAAGACCCCGCCCAGCCGCGCGCTGGTGGCCCAACTGGTCGAACGGATGGGCGGATCGGTGCGCGATATCCTGCGCGAAAAGGGCACGCCCTACGCCGACCTCGGCTTGGACGACACAAGCCTGTCGGACGACAAGCTGCTGGACGCCATCGCGGCGCACCCGATCCTGATGAACCGCCCCATCGTCGTCTCGCCCCTGGGCGTCAAACTGTGCCGCCCGTCCGAAACGGTTCTGGACCTGCTGCCCGACCATCTCTCCAAGCCCTTCGTCAAGGAAGACGGCCAGGTCATTCTCGACGCCTAGGGGCGGGCGACTGACGTTGAGGGCAGTCCGATGTCGTCAGGGGTCGGACCGTTTGGGCGTCTGCGGGATACGATCCGTCAGCAGCTTGAGGACCTTGGCGGTGATCGCCAGTTCCTCGTCGGTCACGCCCGCCAGCAGTCGGGTGCGGTCTTCACGTGCGACGCGGGCGGAGGCGTTCAGCGCCTCCAGCCCCTTGGGTTCCAGCCGGATCAGGTTGGCCCGTCCGTCGCCGCAAAACGGATGGCGCGACACCAGCCCCTCTTCGATCGACAGCTTGATGCGGCGTGACAGCGACGCCTCCGATATCCGAAGGATCGCCGCCAACTCCGCCTGCGTCAGCCCCTTGGGCTTGGACGCCAGAACATACAGGTGCGCGCGCTGGGCCGCCGTATAGCCTCGACCGCGAAACAGCGCATTGGCGCGCGTGATCCATGCCCGGGCCACAAAGGCGATGCGCATGGACACGACCAGCTCCAGGCTGGCGCGGGGATCGTCCCCGGTCGTCGCCACATCCGTCTCCGAGACGTTCAGATAGAAGGCGTCATCCAGATCAGCGGGGTCGGAAGGCATGGGCATCACGGAAACAGGCGATAGAGTACAGACGAGGGGCGAAAGTCCTCACCCCACGCGTAGGTTCTCCACCACGCTCCTCAGCCGCGCCGGCAACGGCTTGGGCCGGCGGGTTTCGGCGTCGACATAGACGTGGACGAAATGGCCGATGGCGGCGGGGACGTCGACGCTGCGCTTGAAGACCGCAAAGCCGTAGGTGACGCTGGAGGTGCCGATCGCATCGACCTTGATGCCGACCTCGATCACATCGGGGAACTTCAGCGACGAGGTGTAGCGACAGCCCGAATCCACCACCAGGCCGATGGACTCGTCCAGCGCATTGGCGATCAGCAGATGGGCGTTCACCGCCGAGTCGACGAACTCGTAGAATTTGGCGTTGTTGATATGGCCGTACTGGTCGTTGTCGGCCCAGCGGGTGGAGACCATGTGAAAGGCCTTGTAGGTCGCCCGTTGCGCCAGCGCGCCCTCGTCTCGTTTCGGCATCGTCGTCTCCCTCGGCGACGCGAACCGTCGCTCTCGATCCCGACGCTCTAGCTTGGACGACGTTAGGTCAAGCGCCTATCGGTAGGTTGTTGATGACGAAGGCTTGACCACATGATCCTCACGACTCGCGCCGCCGTCCTGTCCGACAGGGGCGCCGCCCGCCCCTACGCCGACAGCCGCCCTCTGTTGGTCCAGACCGTCACGCTGGACCCGCCCGGCCCCGGCGAGGTGCTGGTCGCGATCAAGGCCGCGGGCCTGTGCCACTCGGACCTGTCGGTCATCAACGGCGACCGCCCTCGCCCCCTGCCCATGGCCCTGGGGCACGAGGCGGCGGGCGTGGTCGAGGCGCTGGGGGACGGCGTCACCGATCTCGCCATCGGCCATCACGTCGTCATGGTCTTCATGCCGTCGTGCGGCCATTGCGATCCCTGCGCTGGCGGCCGTCCCGCCCTGTGCGAGCCGGGCGCCGCCGCCAACGGCCGGGGCGAGCTTCTGTCCGGCGCCCGCCGCATTTTCCGCGAGGGCGAGCCGGTCAACCACCACCTCGGCTGCTCCGCCTTCGCCGAGCGGGCCGTCGTCTCGCGCCGCTCCCTGGTCAAGATCGATCCCAACCTGCCGTTCGAAGAGGCGGCCCTGTTCGGCTGCGCCGTCCTGACCGGCGTCGGCGCCGTGGTGAACACCGCCGGGGTCAAGGCGGGCCAGAGCGTCGTCGTCATCGGCCTGGGCGGCGTGGGCCTGGCCAGCGTGCTGGGCGCCCTGGCCTCGGGCGCCAGCCCCGTCGTCGCCGTCGACCTGTCCGAGGACAAGCTGGCCCTGGCCCGCACCCTGGGGCCTGTCCATACGGTCAACGCCGCCGACCCCGATGCGGTCGATCAGGTCCGCGCCCTGACGAACGGCGGCGCCGACTTCGCCTTCGAAATGGCCGGCTCAGTCCGGGCGCTGGAGGCGGCGTGGAAGATGACCCGGCGCGGCGGAACCACCGTCACCGCCGGCCTGCCGCCGCCCGATGCGGCCCTTGCCGTCAACGTCGCCTCCCTGGTCGGCGAAGAGCGCACGCTGAAGGGCTCCTACATCGGCACCTGCGTCCCCAGCCGCGACATCCCCCGCTACGTCGCCCTGTATCGCCAGGGCCGCCTGCCGGTAGATCGCCTGATGAGCGGCGTCATTCCCCTGGATGACATCAACACCGGCTTCGACCGCCTCCACGCCGGCGAGGTCGTCCGGCTGATCGTTCGACCGTGACGGAAGCCTTTACGACTCCAGCAACCGCCGTGCGTTGCGGATGGCGCGGGCGGCGGGTGACGCCTCCTGGCGATAGATCAACAGGCCGAACGAGGACGCCACGCCCAATGCCAGCCACAGCGGTCCGAACAGCCAGGCCGCCGCCGCGAGGGCGAAATAGTAGCCGCGGACACCCTGACTGAAAGAACTGAGCGCCGGGTTCAGAAGCTGGCCCGCCGCCTCGCTGAAAGCCTTGCGGTCGGTCTTGGTGTGGATCTCCGGCGCCGCGCCGATCAGCGCCAAGGCGTAGTTCATCTGGCGCAGCGCCCAGATGAAATCCAGAAAGCCGCGCGCCAGGCAGATCAGCACCAGCGCCAGCTTGGCCTCCAGAATCTTCATCGGCACATTTTCGGCGCCGACGGCGGCGAACCCCTGAAGCGCGCTCTCGCCGCCGAACAGGATGCCCGCGACCGCAGCGATCAGCAGCAGGTTGGTGGAGGCGAAGAAGGAGGCGGAGTTAATCGAATGGCCCATCAGCTGACTGTCGATCAGCTTCATCTCCCGATGGGTCATGGACTGCATCCAGGCCGCCCGTACATGCTCCATATCCTGATTCAGCGAGCCGCCCCGTCGGCTGATGAAGGCCAGGATAGGGCTGTATCCGAGCCAGCAGATGAAGAAGAGGGCCAGCGCCGCCCAATCGGTCCAGGTCATGATCCAGATGTCCGCGATGATGCGCCGAGACGCAAGCCCGCCGGCCCCGTGTTCGCCACACGTCGCCCTTGCCGTGACGGGCCGGTGAGCCTATCACCCTTCGCCTTTCAAAGTTTCGCAGTCGCAGCAAAGACCCGCCATGAACCTCGACGCCATTCCCGTCGGCCCGAACGCTCCCTGGGACATCAACGTCATCATCGAAATTCCGCAGGGCGGCCTGCCGGTGAAATACGAGATGGACAAGGCCTCGGGCGCGCTGTTCGTCGACCGCTTCCTGCACACCGCCATGTACTATCCGGGCAACTACGGCTTCGTGCCGCACACCCTGTCGGACGACGGCGACCCTTGCGACGTGATTGTGCTGAACCCGACGCCGGTCGTTCCGGGCTGCGTGATCCGTTCGCGCCCCATCGGCGTGCTGAAGATGACCGACGAGGCCGGCGGCGACGAAAAGATCCTGGCCGTGCCGGTCGACAAGCTGAACCCCTACTACACCGAGATCGCCAGCTATCGTCAGCTGCCCGCCATCCTGATCGAGCAGATCGAGCACTTCTTCACCCGCTACAAGGATCTGGAGAAGGGCAAGTCGGTCAAGGTCGAGGGCTGGGGCGACGCCGGCGAGGCCGCCGACCTGATCGCCAAGGGCATGCAGGCCCATCAGGACAAGCTGGCCAAGAACAAGGCCGCCAACGCCGCCTGATCCGGGTGACGTCGGCTGATGCATCAAAGGCGCTCTCCGGCTGGAGGGCGCCTTTTTGCTGGCGACTATTCGCGCCAGCCCGACACGTCGTTGCCGCCGAAGACCATACGGCGGATCGCCGGAGCCATCAGGCCAAGGGTGAAGCCCGGCGGCGGGGCGCTGGCGGCGTTCAGACGCGACATCTGTTCGTCGCTCAGTTGGAACGCGGCGGCGGCGATATTGCCCGCCAGTTGGGCCGCAGTGCGCACGCCGATCAGGGTGGAGGCCACGCCAGGGCGTTGCATGACCCATCTCAGCGCGACCTGCGCCGGCGATCGATCGGTTTCCTTCGCGACGGCCTTCAGCGTGTCCAGCACGTCCCAGTTCCGATCGACGAACTTGCTCTGCCCAAAAGGATTGGCCCCGCTGAGGCGTCCGGCGTTCGTCGTGTCCTCGCGTCGGTATTTGCCGGTCAGGAAGCCGCCGGCCAGCGGGCTCCAGGGCATGACGCCCATGCCGCCTTCAAGCGCGGCCGGGATGTGTTCGGCCTCGATGTCGCGGGCGACCAGTGAATACTCCACCTGGATCGCGATCGGCGCCGGCGCCCGCCGTTCTGCGGCCAACGTCGCCGCCTTCATGGCCAGCCAAGCCGGCATGTCCGACAGGGCGAAGTAGCGAATCTTGCCCGCGCGAACGAGGTCGCCAAGGGTCTGAACGATCTCCTCGACCGGGGTCACGCCGTCCCAGATGTGCATCCAGTACAGATCGACATAGTCGGTCCCCAGGCGCTGCAATGACGCATCCAGCGCGCGATGGATGTTCTTGGCTCCGGCGCCGCCGGCGTTGGGATTGCCCCGGCTGGCCTGGGCTGTCGTCAGCGGACTGGCCGATCCGTTGAAGGCGAACTTGGTGGACAGCACGACCTCGTCGCGGGCCCCGGCCTCCCTGATGAACTGTCCCACCAGGCGTTCGCTCTCGCCCCCGGCGTAGATGTCTGCGGTGTCCACGAAGTTGCCCCCCGCTTCGCGGTAGGCCTGAAACACCCGTCGCGCCTCGGCTTCATCGGCGCCCCACTCGCCCGATCCAAAGGTCATCGTCCCAAGCGCGAGCGGACTGACGACCAAGCCAGAACGGCCCAGGGTGCGAAATTCGGTCAGAGACATCTTGTTTTCCTAGCGATCACTACAGAACCAGTGAGCGCGCTGGCGCCACAGGTCAAGATGTTTTATAGTGACCACTATGGAATCCACTCTGTCTTCGCGTCGCCCCGGTCGCCCGCTGTCCTTTAACCGCGACTTCGCCCTTCGACAGGCCATGCTCGCCTTCTGGCGTCACGGCTACGAGACGACGTCCATCGCTGATCTGACGGCGGCGATGGGGATCACGGCGCCGAGCCTCTACGCCGCGTTCGGCGACAAGAAGCAGTTGTTCCTCGAAGCCGTGCGTCTCTACGCGGGCGACCCTCAAGCGATGGCAGACGGCATCGACGCCGCGCCTGACGCGCTGGAAGCGGCGCGCGGGCTGATGACCGCCGCGGCCCGCGCCTACACGGGCGCGGACACGCCCAGCGGCTGCTTGATGGCCAGCGCGACCGCCAGCGGCTCGGCGGCCTCGGCCGATGTGCAGCGGGTCGTGGCGGACATCCGCCGCAGCGTTCGGCGCAGACTTCAGGCGAAGATCGATCAGGACATGCAGGCAGGCCGCCTGCTGCCTGCCACGAATGCCGCCGCGCTGGCAGGTCTGGTCATGGCGGTCATGCAGGGGATGTCCGTCCTGGCGCGAGACGGGATGGAGCGGTCTGCATTGCTGGGGATCGCCGAGGCTTCGCTGCAGGCCTGGCCCGGAGACGCGCGATAACAGAGGAAGGCGCGAATGTGAAAACCGTCGCTGCGCCGCCCCGCCCCTCTCCCGCAACGGTTCGGCCTCTCCTATCTGCGTCGCATGACCGAACTGACCCCCCGCGAGATCGTCTCCGAACTGGATCGCTATATCGTCGGCCAGAACGACGCCAAGCGCGCCGTCGCCGTCGCCCTGAGGAACCGTTGGCGCAGGAAGCGCGTGCCGGCGGACCTGCGCGACGAGGTGACGCCCAAGAACATCCTGATGATCGGCCCCACCGGCGTCGGCAAGACAGAGATAGCGCGGAGGCTGGCGCGGCTGGCGGGCTCGCCCTTCCTGAAGGTCGAGGCGACCAAGTTCACCGAGGTGGGCTATGTCGGCCGCGACGTGGATCAGATCGTGCGCGACTTGGTCGAAAGCGCGCTGATCATGGTGCGCGAGCGCCGGCGCGGCGACGTGCGGGCCAAGGCGGAGGCCGCCGCCGAGGACCGGATCCTGGACGCCCTGGTCGGACCCGGCGCGGGGCCGGCGACGCGTGACAGTTTCCGAAAGAAGCTGCGCGCCGGAGAACTGGACGACAAGGAGATCGAGATCGCGCTGGCCGACACCGCCTCTCCGATCCAGGGCCTGGACATTCCGGGCGGCGGCAACGTCGGCCTGCTGAACCTGTCCGAAATGCTGGGCAAGATGGGCGGCGGGCGCACCAAGACCGTCAAGCTGACGGTGCGCGATGCGACGACGCCGCTAATCGCCGAAGAGGGCGACAAGCTGCTGGATCAGGACAGCCTGACGCAAGAGGCGCTGAAACTGGCCGAGAACGAGGGCATCGTCTTCCTGGACGAAATCGACAAGGTTGCGGCCCGGCAAGGCGCATCCGGCGCGGACGTGTCGCGTGAGGGGGTGCAGCGCGACCTGCTGCCTCTGATCGAGGGCACCACGGTCTCGACGAAATACGGGCCGGTGAAGACCGACCATGTGCTGTTCATCGCCTCGGGCGCCTTCCACGTCGCCAAGCCCTCTGACCTGCTGCCCGAACTGCAAGGGCGGCTGCCGATCCGGGTCGAGCTGAAGGCCCTGACGCGCGACGACTTCAAGCGCATCCTGACCGAGCCGGAGGCCAATCTGATCCGTCAGAACCAGGCCCTGCTGGCGACCGAAGACGTGACCTTGACCTTCACCGACGATGCGGTCGAGGCGATGGCCGATGCGGCGGTGGCGGCCAACAGCGCGGTCGAGAACATCGGCGCGCGCCGTCTTCAGACCGTGATGGAGCGGGTGCTGGAGGAGACCAGCTTCAAGGCCTCAGAACTTTCGGGCCAGACCGTGACCTTCGACGGCGACGCGGTGCGCGAGAAGATGGACGCCCTGACGAAGGACGTCGATCTGAGCCGTTTCATTCTGTAGCGACGCGCTCGGCGGCCTTGCGGTTCTGGCGGCCGCGCAGTCGGTCGGCCACCCGTTCGGCCTGACGCTGGGTGAAGGCGAGGGCGGCGGGGTTGCCGCGTCGGGCGCCGATGCTGTCGGCGACCTTGGCGCCCCGCTCGCCGATCGGCTGGGGCTTGCCGGTCGTGGTGTCCACGGCGGTCTGGTGCTCGATCTCGGCGTTCAGCTCGGCGCCCATGACGATCACCTGCACCGACAGCCAGGTCCACAGCAGGAAACCCATCATCGCCGCCAGCGGGCCGTAGCTGTCGGTCCGCACGAAGTTGGACAGATACCAGCTGAACAGGAAGGAGACGGTCAGGCTGAGCACCGCCGCGAAGATCGCGCCCGGCGTGACCCAGCGCCAGCGGGCGCGCTGACGGCAGGGACCGAAACGGTAGATGACGGTCAGGGCGCCGATATAGCCCGCCAGCAGCAGCGGCCAGCGCAGCGGGGCGATTAAGCCCCACTCCTCCTCCAGCCCGAACAGCCGCACCACCACCGGCACGCCGACGACAAGGACCGAGGTCAGCAGGACCGCCAGAATGGCCCCCACGGTGAAGACCATGCAGATCAGGTTGTAGCGCACGATGTTGCGGCGCTCGACCTCGTGGTAGGCGACGTTCAGGCCGTAGAACAGCACCTTGACCGCCCCGTTGGCGGTCCACAGGGACAGGGCTAGGGTCCAGGCCAAGGTGAAGGTCAGCTGGCTGTTGGAGTTCTCGGCCAGCCGCTGCATCTCGCCGCCGAGGAAGACCGCGATGCTGTCGGGCAGCAGGGCGTAGAGGAACTGCAGCCGGCCCCAGGCGTCCTGCGGATCGGCGAACAGGCCGTAGAGGGTGACGAACGTCGCCAGGAGCGGGAACAGCGACAGCAGGGTGAAGAAGGTCACCCCGCCCGCCACGAACCCGACCCGGTCGCCGAAGTAGGAGCCGGCCGTGCGCCAGGCGATATCGACCCAGCCCTTGTGCGGGATCTGGCGCGGCCGTTTGGCCATGCGGCCGCGACCGGGCTCCAGGGCCTCATAGTCCTCGGGCGTCGGGACCTTGGGCGGCAGGGGCTCGGGGCGAGGGGCGCGCAGCTCGACCCCGACCTTGTGTCCCTGGCTGTAGAGCAGGTGGGCGGCGCCGGCGCCGGCGGCCAGACCCCCGGCGGCGGCGGCCAAGAACTTCCACACCCGCCCGCGCTCGACCGGCGCCGGCGTCCGGGCGAACAGGTTGCGAAGCGGGGCGAGGCGGGAGGGGCGGCGCGCAGTCATCCCGACGCGAACGGTCAAGCTGGCCTCGTGTTCCTCCCGTCGCCCTTGAAATCGGCGCCGGGCCGGGCCAATCAACGCCCATGACCGACCCCATCACGCCCAAGTCCGACACCGACGCCCCCACCCTGCTGACCGCCTGGAAGGCGGCGCAGGCCCGGCTGAAGACCGGCCGCATCGACAGCCCCGCCATCGACGCCCGCCTGCTGCTGGAGGCCGCCGCCGGCGCCAGCCGCATGGACATCCTGACCGACCCCTATCGGCCCATCACCGCCGACCAACTGAGCGCCTATGAAGCCATGGTCGAGCGCCGGCTGAAGCGCGAGCCCGTCTCGCGCATCGTCGGCAAGAAGGGCTTCTGGAAGATCATGCTGAACGTCACCCCCGACGTCCTCAGCCCCCGCCCCGACACCGAAACCCTGATGGACGTCTCGATGCTGGCCTTCGGCAAGACCGAGGCCTTCGACGCCATCGACCTGGGGACCGGCTCGGGCGCGATCCTGTTGGCGCTTCTGGCCGAGCGGCCGGCCGCGCGCGGGGTCGGCACCGACATCTCGTCCGAGGCCCTGGCGGTGGCCAAGGAGAACGCCGCCAACCTGGACCTGAACGACCGCGCGACCTTCCTGCGCACGGAATGGGCCGCGGGTTTCGGCGACGCCAGCTTCGACCTGGTGCTGTCCAACCCGCCCTATATCCCGACCGACCATATCGCGACCCTGGACCCGGAGGTGCGCGACCACGACCCGCACCTGGCCCTGGACGGCGGGCCGGACGGCTTGCAGGCCTATCGCGACCTGGCGCCCGAGGTGAAACGCGTCCTGAAGCCGCTGGGCGTCTTCGCCGTCGAGATCGGCTTTGACCAGGGCCCGCAGGTCAAGGCGCTGTTCGAGGCCGCCGGCTTCACCGACGTCAAGATCATCAAGGACCTGGGCGAACGCGACCGCGTCGTCACCAACGGCCCGGATCCACGCACCAATCCGATCCCGCAGGACTGACGGAGATCAGACGGTCGGCGAACAAAAACACCGTCTAATTCGTCTAATTCGTCTGAATTGCCCCTCCCCGACCGTGCGACGCGTCCCCTGCGGACGAACCGAGACAGGATCGCACGTTTTGAGGGCATGGGCAGGAGGATGACGCTGGCGGCTGGCAGGGTGTTGAAATCGTTCGCGGTATCCGTCGCAGATCCGCGGGCTGGCGGCTCTGCGTTAGGGTGCGCCGAGAGGAGCCGCCCATGACGACCAACCGCCTGACGCCGCGTGCTCGCGGACTGCGCCAAGTCGGCGGGCTGGCCGAGGACCGGATATGGGCGCGGTTGCGGGGCGGCGCCGTCCACGGCTGGAAGGTGCGTCGTCAGCATCCGGTCGGCCGGTTCGTGGTCGATTTCGCCTGCGTGCCGCTACGGCTGGTCATCGAGATCGACGGCGGGGTGCATGAGCGCGACGAGGTCGTCTTGAACGACCACTATCGCCAGCAGGCGATCGAGGCGCTGGGCTGGACCGTCATCCGCTTCACCAACGCCGAAGCACTGGCCGACCCCGCCCGCATCGACGCCGCCATCCGCGCCCACGCCAAAACGCTAGGCCTCTAACCTTCCCTCTCCCGTTGGGAGAGGGCTTGAGCCTCCGAGAGCACAGCGATCGGCAAGGCGAAAGGGTGAGGGTCGTCCGTCCCCGGCCATCCACTGCGGCCCGACCGCTGCGACGGCTCACGCCGACTTCGATACTCGACCCTCATCCGACCGCTTCGCGGCCACCTTCTCCCAATGGGAGAAGGACAAGCAGAGGTGGCAGCATGATTATTTAGACGGCCTATCGCAAAAATCTTTCCGGGCGACACATTGGGTAGATACGGGGGTTGAGTTTCGCTCGGCATCATTCCGGGCGAGGCGGCCAAGCGGTCGTCGGCAAACTCTCAACGACGGTGTTGGCGGTGGGATTGAGCTGGTTTTGCAGCCGACCTAACGCGACCTTGCGCTCCATCTGGCGAAGCCGTTCCTCTTCTTCGATGGCTTGGGGATAATAAACACGCCCAAGATCGTCACCACGAAGACTATCCGAAATTCCGAGATCAACAGCCATCTCTCGCAACAGAGTGCGTAATCTCTCGTCTTGAACATGGCGAGGAACTAAGCTGTCTGTTGCATACGCCAAAATGAGATTTGCCCAAGCTTCACGGACAGGGCTCGCGTCTCTAAATACAACATCGATGAGATTGAGAGCGCGCACCGCGTCTATACTGGCTATGTATGCTCTCTCCTGCATAAGCGTAGAGAACACCCACATTTTCAGCCTTCGACGCTCATACATATCGTCGTTCTTACGACGCAAGTCCTCGGCGGCCTTCGCGGCGGCGACTGGCCCCTTCCAAGCAGTCCAAGCCGCAATACCTGTGGCTACAGCGCTCAGAAATGCTGCGAGAACTGCGGGGTTCTCCAGAAAATAGTCTATCACTCCAAACCCCGAAGAAACTTCAGCGTAAAGTTAACAGGGCCAAGGGGTGTCGTAAGAGTAACGAATGGCCTGGCCTCGAAATCCGATGGGATTTCAATCCCTACCTCATAGACGAGTCCATCTGGACCGGTCGTTACCCCTTGCACAAGCTCGCCATTGGGCGGGGCTTTAACAGTCACCCTCCCAGTAAAGCCACCATTGCTATCAGGGACATAAGAACCATCGAAAGTTACGCCTAACGGATCTGCGCCAACCAATGTCCCTTTCGACAGGACGAACATCGCTGAACCTTCGCCGGCTCGGCCTGAGAAGAGTGCGGAATAGAATCCGTCGAGTGATCGCATCATGCGCATAGGCCTCATCTTTCGATCATACTACGCGATTCGCACCTCAGGTATCGACGTTATTCAGTGCACCCGCATCTTCCCAATCTCCAACCCGCCCTCGCCGGCGGTGACGGCGATCACCCCGCCGTCCTCGATCTCGCCGGCCAGGAGTTTGCGCGCGATCGGGTCGACCAGGTCCTTCTGGATGACGCGTTTCAGGGGTCGCGCGCCATAGGCGGGGTCGTAGCCGCGGTCGGCGAGCCAAGCCAGGGCGCTGTCGTCCAGGTCCAGGGTCAGGCGGCGGTCGGCGAGCAGCTTCTCGAAGCGTGACAGCTGGATGCGGACGATGCCGCCCATCTGGTCGCGTCCCAGGCGGTGGAACAGGATGATCTCGTCGATCCGGTTCAGGAACTCGGGCCGGAAGTGGGCGCGGACGGCGTCCATGACGAAGGGGCGCACGGCCTCGACGTCATCACCCTCGCCCTGATCGGCCAGATACTGGCTGCCCAGGTTGGAGGTCATGATGATCAGGGTGTTCCTGAAATCGATGGTTCGTCCCTGCCCGTCCGTCAGGCGGCCGTCGTCGAGCACTTGCAGGAGGACGTTGAAGACGTCGGGGTGGGCCTTTTCGACCTCGTCGAACAGGACGACCTGATAGGGGCGACGGCGCACGGCCTCGGTCAGGGCGCCGCCCTCGTCATAGCCGACATAGCCGGGAGGGGCGCCGATAAGGCGGCTGACCGAGTGTTTCTCCATATATTCCGACATATCCAGGCGGGTGATGGCCGCCTCGTCGTCGAACAGGAAGTCGGCCAGCGCCTTGGTCAGTTCGGTCTTGCCCACGCCGGTCGGGCCCAGGAACAGGAAGCTGCCCAGCGGACGGTTGGGGTCGTTCAGGCCGGCGCGGGCGCGGCGCACGGCGTCGGAGACGGCGGCCAGCGCCTCGTCCTGACCGACGACGCGACCGCCGAGCGCGGTCTCCATCTGGAGCAGTTTTTCGCGTTCGCCCTCCAGCATCTTGTCGACGGGCACGCCGGTCCAGCGGCTGACGACGGCGGCGATCTGTTCGGCGTCGACGACCTCGGGCGTCAGGGGGCCCCCACGACCTGAGGCGCCGGAGGTCTCATTGGCCTCGGCCTCTTCGAGCTGCTTTTCGATCTGGGGGATCTGGCCGTAGGCGATCTCTGACGCACGGCCCAGGTCGCCGGCGCGCTGGGCGTTGGCGAGTTCCAGGCGCAGGCGGTCCAGGGTTTCGCGCAGCTGGGCGCCCTGGCCGACCTTGTCCTTTTCGGCCTTCCACTGGGTGGTCAGGTCGTCGGACTGGCCCTCCAGATCGGCGATCTCGTCCTCCAGCTTTTCCAGACGGTGTTGAGAGGCCTGGTCGGTTTCCTTCTTCAGGGCCTCGCGTTCGATCTTGAGCTGGACCAGGCGGCGGTCGATTTCGTCCAGGGCCTCGGGCTTGGAGTCCACGGCCATGCGCACGCGGCTGGCGGCCTCGTCGATCAGGTCGATGGCCTTGTCCGGCAAGAAGCGGTCGGTGATGTAGCGGTTCGACAAGGTTGCGGCGGCCACAATCGCGCTGTCGGAAATGCGCACGCCGTGGTGGACCTCGTACTTCTCCTTGAGGCCGCGCAGGATGGAGACGGTGTCCTCTACCGTCGGTTCGGCGACGAAGACCGGCTGGAAGCGGCGGGCGAGCGCGGCGTCCTTCTCGACGTGCTTGCGGTATTCATCGAGCGTCGTGGCGCCGACGCAGTGAAGCTCGCCGCGCGCAAGAGCCGGCTTCAGCAGGTTGGACGCGTCCATGGCCCCGTCGCCCTTTCCGGCGCCGACCAGGGTGTGCATCTCGTCGATGAACAGGATGATGCCGCCCTCGGCCGCCGACACCTCGGACAGGACGGATTTCAGCCGCTCCTCGAACTCGCCGCGGTATTTGGCGCCGGCGATCAGGCTGCCCATGTCCAAGGCCATGACGGTCTTGTCGCGCAAGGATTCGGGCACGTCGCCGTTGACGATGCGCAGGGCCAGGCCCTCGACGATGGCGGTCTTGCCGACGCCGGGCTCGCCGATCAGGACGGGGTTGTTCTTGGTGCGGCGGGCCAGGACCTGGATGGTGCGGCGGATTTCTTCGTCGCGGCCGATGACCGGGTCGATCTTGCCGTCGCGGGCGGCCAGGGTCAGGTCGCGGGCGTAGCGTTTCAGGGCGTCGTAGCCGTCCTCGGCGCCGGCGGAATCGGCGGTCTTGCCCTTGCGCACCTCGGCGATGGCGGCCTCCAGCTTGTCGGCCGTGACGCCCGAAGCCTTCAGCACCTCGGCGGCGACCCCGCCCTCCTTGGCCAGCGCGGCCAGCAGGCGTTCGGTGGTGACGAAGGCGTCGCCCGCCTTTTTCGAGGCGTCCTCGGCGGCGGCGAAGACGCGGGCGGTGTCGCCGTCCAGATAGAGCTGGCCCGAGCCGCCCGAGACCTGGGCGCGCTTTTTCAGCGCGGTTTCGACATCGGCTTCGGCGCGACGGGCGTCGCCGCCCGCGGCGGTGATCAGATTGCGCGCCAGGCCGTCGCGTTCCTCCAGCAGCACCTTGAGCAGATGCTCGGGCGCGAACTGCTGGTGCCGGCGGGCCAGGGCCAGCGACTGGGCCGACTGGACGGCCTGTTTGGCGCGGTCGGAATAGAGTTCGAGATTCATGGTTTCAGTCCCCTCGGGAGGCGGATGGATTTCAGCACACCCTCTGCTGAGCAGCGCGCCGTTGAGATCGAGGTGGGTGTGACGATCGGGTCACACAAGGGGTCCGCTGGGCGGCTTTCGGGGCTGTCCGTTTCGCCGCCGCGCGCCTAGGCTCTGGCGAACAGGAGCGCCTCGTGATCGCCCATTCCGCCTGGCCCGTCGATCTGGCCGTCGTCGGCCCCTTTCTGATCGCCGTGGCGCTGATCGAGCTGACGCCGGGGCCGAACATGGGTTGGCTGGCGCTGGTCGCCCTGGCGCGGGGACGGCTGGCCGGTTTCGCGGCGGTGGCGGGCGTGACCCTGGGGCTGGCGGTGTGGATGCTGGCGGCCGCCTATGGGCTGACGGAGGTCTTTTCCGTCTGGCCGCCGCTGTATCAGGGCCTGCGTTGGGCGGGCGTGCTGTTTCTGCTGTGGCTGGCGTGGGAAGCCTGGCGCGCGCCGACGATTGAGGCGGCGCCCAAGCCAGACGGCCGCTCGCTGCGCGGCCTGTTCGTGCGCGGCCTGATGGGCAATCTGCTGAACCCCAAGGCCGCGGTCTTCTATGTGGCCCTGCTGCCGACCTTCATGCGGCCCGACCACGGCGCGCCGCTGAGCCAGGCCCTGACGCTGGGGAGCCTGCATCTGGCGGTCGCCGTCCTGGTGCACAGCCTGATCGTGATCGGCGGCGCGGGCGCGGCGCGGCTGGCGCCCCGGATGCAGGGTCGCGCCCTGCGCGCGGTGATGGCCGGCGGCCTGATCGTGGTCGCCGCCTGGCTGGCCTGGGAGACGCGGACCTAAGCCCACGTCCCCCGTCTGGCCGTCAGCCCCCGGTCGGGCCGGTCGAGAAGTCGAACTGTTCCGGCTGGCGGCGCGGACCGCCGAAGTTCCAGGTCAGGCCGATGTAGAAGGCCCGCAGCTTAATGTCCTGCTCCGAGCGTTCGCGGAACTGCGGCGTCTCGTAGATGGTCGTGGTGTTGAAGGTGTTGAAGATATCCCGCGCGGTGAAGTTGAACGACAGCTGCTCGTTCAGCTTCCTGCGATAGCCCAGATTGACCATGCCGCCGGCCTCGCGCCGGCCCTGGGCCAACAGGCTGTCGCCCTGCCAGAAGCTGGAGACCTGGACGAAGTCCTTGGCAGTCGGCTGCCAGTTCAGGCTGAGACGGCCGCTGGCCAGGGTGGCCTCGCGGTTGCCGCCGCCGACGACGGCGCCCGAGTCGATCTCCTGACGGAAGACGTTGACGCTGGCGCTGTAGCGCAGGGTCGGATGCAGTCGCCCGTTCGCCGTCGCCTCCACGCCCAGGTCGCGACGCGAGCCCAGGTTTTCCGGACGGGTCAGGAAGACGCCGCCGCCGATGTCGGACGCCACGTCGGTGAAGGCCTTGTCGGTGTTCCGCAGATAGGCGGTGGCCTGATAGAAGCTCTGGCCCTTTCGCATCTGCCACATGGCCTCGAAGCTGTCAGTCTCCTGCGGCTCCAGATCCGGATTGCCCGAGCGGACGTTCAGCGGGTCCTGATAGACGACGAACGGATTCAGCTGGCTGGGCTGGGGCCGCTGGATGCGGCGCGAATAGCTGGCGCGCAGGGTCTGTTCGGGCGTCAGCTGATACTGGACGTGGGCGGTCGGATAGGCGCGGAAATAGTCCTGGGACGCCGAGGCGCCGCCGGTCAGATCCTTGATCTCGATGTCCGCCTGCTCAAGCCGCAGACCCAGCTGGGCCGACAGCTTCTCGCCCAGCGGCCGCTCATACGTGGTGTAGAGGGCATGCACCGTCTGGGTGGCTTCGAAGCGGTTGTTCAGGGCCGGGACCGGCGCCAAGGCCGCCTGCGAGGGACCGCGCAGGAACTCGGCGTCCTGCTCGGGCCGCTGGGCGTTCAGCTCATAGCCCAGGCGCAGCTTGCCGCCGTCGGACATCGGGCGGGTATAGGCGCTGGTGAAGCCCCAGGTCACCTGATCCACCGCGGTCTTGGTCCGCTCGTACAGAGCCGCGCCCGCCGGGGTCAGGAAGGTGGTCAGGGTCTGGCTGGTGGTGTCGTTGGCGTTGGAATCGTAGCGCAGCTCGTTCGACCACTCATGGCCGTCGCCGTCGAAGCGGCGCAGCACGCGCGCCGTGGCGCCCCAGTTGTTGAAGGTGAAGTCGGAATCGCCGACCCGGCGATAGGCGCTGGTCACCGCGCCGGCGGCGTTGCGGGTTTCATACAGGCCGTCACCCGAGCCTGTGCCGTCAAAGGCCACGCCGCGCAGTTCGCCGGTCAGCTGCGTCTTGTCGTCCAGCTTGTATTCGGCGGTGAAGCGCGCGAAGGCGCCGTTCTGCTCGGACTCGACCGGCTGTTCGACGGTCGTGGTCGAAACCACCGCGCCGGTGACCGGATCCAGCTGTTCGCGGATGCGGTTGAAGGTCAGTTCGGTCGGATCGGAGCGATAGCTGGCGTCGCCCGACAGGGTCAGGCGATCCTTCTGGTACGAGCCGCTGAGGCCCGCGTTCCAGCGGCCGTTGTCGCCGACGTTGACGCGCAGCGAGCCGGTCGTCTGGGTCCCCGGCTTGGGCGCCGTGGGCTTGGTGATCAGGTTGATGACCCCGCCCGAACCCTCGGGGCTGTAGGCGGCGGATGGATTGGTCATGACCTCGATACGGGCGTACTGGCTGGCCGGCAGCTGGATCAGGGCCTGGCCGCGACCGGGACCGGTCAGGATGCCGGACGGGCGGCCGTCGACCAGGATGGTGACATTGGCGTCGCCGCGCAGCGACACATTGCCCTCAGGGTCCACGTCCACCGACGGCACGTTGCGGAGCGCGTCGGCCAGACTGCCCGTCGTCGCCTGAAGGTCATTGGCCAGGCCGTAGCTGACCGAGTCGATCGAGGTGCGCACGTCATTGGCGCGGGCGTTGACGACCACGTCGCCGACGCTGGCGGGCTGCTGTTGCTGGGCCGGTTCGGTCGTCTGAGTGCGCGGCGCGGGCGTCTGGGCCGCCGTCGCCGGGGTTTGGGCGGCGGGCTGGCTCGTCGTCGCCGGCGGCGGGGTCTGCGAGACGGTCTGGGACGAATTCTGGGATTGAGCCAGAGCGGCGCCGGGCAGGGCGACGGCGGCCGCACCCAGCATGAGAACGAGTTTGGAAGAGGTCATGCCCCGGCGATCCTGAAAGAGTGCGCGGGCGTCTGTTTGCGCCCGTCGATAAGCCTGACTATCCCGCCCACTTTGCATCGCAAAGTTACATCTTCTTCATTCCGATTACATCTTCTTCATCCGGCCGCAGCGCTCGCGGCCGAGCGGAGGACCGCAGCGGCCTGACCTTTCTTGGCCGCGCCGATATTGGGCATGACGCAGACAACAAGGTGGCCCCATTCGGACAAGGAAGGTCTCTCCGGCTAGACGGACCGAAAACCCGTAATCGCTTACGCTAAGAGGTCGCGCTGACTGGGAGATATGGCCCGAGCTACGGAACCGATTTGCGACGGCCTCGCCAGCTTTTGCCTATAAGCCTGCCGCTATGCGCCAGCAGCGGACATTACTCCCTTCCCGAGAAGCAGACATTCGCTCGGGCCCTACGAGTTTAAGCTGCAACCGCTGTCTCTGACGGATTGGGCCGTTACCAATGATTAAGTTGCGCTAAGCGGCAGTAGTCATGACGGTCGCCTCGAGACGGGGATCGACATGTTCAAAACAACCTTACTGTGGCTTTCGTTGATCGCGGCCATCCCTGGAACGGCGCTCGGTCAGGCGGGGCCTTCGCGATCCGCCTTTGTGACCGGACGCTGCGCGGTCGAGGTCGCACCAGATGAGAAGATAGAATGCGGAACGCTCAGCGTCCCCGAGAACCGGGCCATCGCCGACAGCCGGCTCATCCGGCTGCCAGTGATGATCTTCCGCAGCCGGTCGCCCCAACCCGTCGCAGACCCCGTCGTGTTCTTGACCGGCGGTCCAGGAAACAGCGCACTGACAGGCCAACGGTCGGGACGGAACAACCCCTTCCTCAATCAGCGCGATCAGGTGCTCCTGGAGCCACGGGGGGCTCGGTTGTCTACGCCAGCCCTGGACTGCGCGGAGATCATCGCAGCGAAGCGCGAGATCGCTGCCGGCCGGCTGAGGGCCGAAGCGGCGGACGCCGGCCTGGTTGCGGCCGCGACGGCGTGCCGATCGCGGCTCGTCACTGCCGGTGCGGACCTGAACGGCTACACCTCGGCGGAAGCCGCTGACGATATCGAAGATCTCCGCGTCGCTCTCGGCTATCCGCAACTCAACCTCTACGCCTTGTCCTACGGAACCCGTCTGGCCCTGACCGTCGCGCGTCGTCATCCGACGTCGGTCAGGGCGATGGTCCTTGATTCCGCGTTGCCGCCGGAAGTCGGCTATGACGAGACGGCCACCGCCAACACTTGGCGCGCCCTGAACGCCGTCTTCGATGGCTGCGCTGTCGATCCGGCCTGCGCCGCCAAGTGGCCCAACCCGCGGGGCGATTTCGACACCCTGGTCTCCCGCGCCGATAACGAACGCCTCCCGTTCGGGCTGACGCATCCTTCCATCGAAGTTCGTGGCGCCCAGGTCGTGCAGGGCGTCGCGGCCGCTCTGCAGGACCCTCGCCGCATTCCGCTGATCCCTCGCGCTGTGGGAGATGCACTGCGCGGACGCTACGAAGAACTGGCACGCTGGATCGGCGAGGCGCAGGATCCCGCCTCATTCAGTTGGGGACTGCGGCTGTCCGTGTGGTGCGGCGAAGAGATGCCGTTCGAAAATAGTGATCGGGTTCGCACGCAGACCGCGTCGAGAAACGGCCTCGGAGGCATCGATCCAAGAGCCGCATCGCCTGAAATGTGCGAAGCCTGGGATGTTGCGGCCGCGGCCTCCTCTGCGAATGAGCCGGTCGTCAGCGAGACGCCGACCTTGATCCTGGCCGGCGAGTTCGACCCATCCACCCCGCCTCAGTGGGGGCGGCGTCTTTTGGCGAATATGCCAAAGGCGTTCTTTGTCCTCATGCCGGGTCTGAGCCACGGCGCGAGCTTCAATGCCTGCGGCGGCCGGATGGCCTTCGACTTCATCAACGACCCCACAGCCCCGCCGAACCTGACCTGCGTTTCGAAGCTCGCGGGGGCGGATTTCTCCGCCAGCGCAGCAGAGCAGAGATAAGCCGCCGCTCGTGGATAGCGGTCGCGATCTGACCGCGCCGCCGCAACGCGCCAACAGCGGACGTGGGACTACCATCGAAAACGGGACATCAACTCCGAGCCTCTTGCGGCCGCACTTGATGTATTGGTGCCGCGGTTCATTTGCTTCTTGAAGCTGGCGGACGTTCGAGAAGGCCACCGGCGCTACTATCGATCAGGCTGGGTTAGTTGTTGCTCCTTCGTCTCCGATCACAAAATCGGGCGTCTGTTCGGGCACCCTGCCAAGCGTTGCGCTTCGATGTAGGCGCGCGAAGGGGCCATGCTCAAGGCGGCGAGCGGTTCACACGCTCAAATCCAGATCGACTAGCTCGGGGATTACAGCTTGATCGGCGTCATCGCCAACCAGCTCTCGGTGCCCCGCTGAACTCCTCCGCTCAGATGGACGATAATGAAAATGATTGAATAGCGCACTCGCCAAGGGCCCCGAAATGCACCGGGGTGGTGAGCCTGATCTCATTGGGCTAGCAGCACTGTCAAGAAGATTGGAGCACCCTGCGTAAGGGCTACCAACGCCCTATGACGGCGCCTCTATCGATCCGCCTCGCCTGCTCGATCGTCAGGCGCTTCCCACGCGAAAAGTCCGCGCGACCGGGACCGCGCGATCCGAAACTGGCGAAGCGGGCGTCCTCGGGCTGGAGCATTGTGCGGGGATTGCCGTCGCGGCCGGTGTACCACATCTCGGTCCAGCCCGCCGGCGCGATATGGTCGTCCATCCAGCAGTCGAGGAAGGTCGCTGCGCCGACAAACTTCGGATCGCCGTACCGGCCATCAGGGAAGGTGCTGGACGGTCGCCAGGGGCGTCCCAAGAAGACGGAACCCCGCAGAACACCGGCGTCCCTCGTCAGACGGCAATCGTGGAAGACAAAGCCGTAGTCTTGCTCGATCGGCGTGCTTGGGGCGACGATATAGCCTTCGACCGGATCGGCGGGACGGAGTCGCGATCGGATTTCGCAACGTTCGAACCAGGCGCGCCCGCCGCCGAAGATGAAGTCATAGCTGCCAGTGATCAGGCATTTTTCGAACAGCGTCGCGCCCGCATCGGGGAACAAGGTGTCCTGATAGCTGAGAATATCGCAGTTCCGGATGACCGCGCGATCCGACCCCTTGTCCATCATCAGAGCCACGGCTTGGGGCCCTGCGCCATTGTGAGAGTGCAGGCCGTTCGGCTTGGTCATTTCCGCCAGACCGTCGAAGGCATTATTGATCGTCAGGTTCTCGGCGCGAAAATCGGGCGCGCGAACGAACAGGGTCGGGGTGCGGAATGTGCCCCACATCCGCCCATCTGGCGCCGCCAATCCCGATGCCGCCAGATGATTGATCACCGAGGCCGAGCGATCCTCGCCAATCAGATGAATGAAGGGTTTGTCGACAACGACCTGCTCGGTCCAGATGCCGCGCGTGATCAAGATGCGAAAAGGCTTTCGTCCGTCTGCGGGTGCGGCAGCGATGGCGGCGGAAAGGGTGGGATAGGAAGGCGCGCCGACCCGACGACCGGAGTCGCTTGTCCCCAGCACAGCATCGTAGGGCGCCACAGCGGCCCAGGAAGACGGCGGCGCCATCATCGGCAAAGCTGCTGCGGCGACAAGCGCCTGACGGCGCGAGAATGACAGACGCATGAGAGCCCCTAATGAAAAAGAAGGCGCCGGCCGACAGGTCGGCCAGCGCCCAGTCTCCCGGAGGAGTTGGGAGTGTTTTAGAAGGTGTAGCGGACGCCGAAGTTGTACTGCCTTCCGGTGTGCGAATAGACGTAGATGCTATCCCGGCGACTGTCGGTGTACTGCTCATTGAAGGCGTCGGTCAGGTTCAAACCTTCAAACGTCACCTTGATGCGGTCCGTCAAAGCATAGGAGGCCGAGGCGTCCACCGTCACGATGTCACGCACGCCATCGATGTCATTGGTGCTGGTGCCGCTAGGGACCGCGGTCAGATAGCGATCGCGATAGGCGGCCGAGACGCGGGCGCTGAACCGATCGTCTTCGTAATAGAGGGTGGCGTTGTAGGCGGTCTTCGAAAGGCCGAGAAGATCATTTTCAACGAAGCCCGTCGGCGATCGCGAGGAAATATAGCTGATCTTGGAGTCCACCAGCGTGACGTTGAAGATGGCGCCGAGATTGTCGAACGGTCCGGGCAGGAAGGTGAAGGGCTGCTGATAGCTGACCTCGATCCCCTTCAGCGGGCCGCCTTCGGTGTTCACCGGCTGGCTGAACAGGAAGACGTCGCTGGGCGAAACACCCAGGCCGTTCAGCAACTCCAGCGGCAAGCCGGATTGATTGAAAGGCTGGGAGGTTCGAGAGGTTTGAATGTAGCTTTCGATGTCCTTGTAGAACAGGCCGACTGACAGCAGGGCGTCAGGCGCGAAATACCATTCCGCCGACAAATCGTAGGTCGTGGCGCGGATGGGATCCAAATACGGATTGCCCGAGCTGACGCTGAACACGCCGACCGTGCTGAGGCTGCCGCCCGGCGTCACACTGCCCAGGTTTGGACGGGTCATGACCTTGGCGGCGCCGAACCGCACCAGGAAGTCCGGCGTGACTTCGGCCGTCAGATTCAGCGCCGGTAGAACGTCGTCATAGTCGCGATCGACGGTCGTCTGCTGCGCCGCGCCTGCGACCAGTTGATAGCCGGTCGAGCTCTGCTTCGTCTTGACGTAGCGCACACCGATGTCGCCGCGTACCGGAACGCCTCCAAGTTCGGTGTCAAAGTCGAGCTGCAGATAGGCGGCCGAATCCTTCTCGGTCACATTGCGGATGTTGCCACGCGCATTGGCGTTGGAGGCGCCGCTGAGTTCGAACAGCCCCGTGCCGCTGTAAATGTTAAACAGGTCGGCAAAGGCGTTGAGGTTCGGCGCGATCCAGTTGGTGACGGTGCCGTTCGGTGCGCCAAGATTGCGACCAAACCCGCTGACCAATTCGGTCAGGCTGGCCAGGGTCACGCCAGCAGGCAGTTGCGGCACCACGCCCTCGTTGACCCGCGCCAGAGCCCAGGAGTCGAACTCATATTCTTTGTAGTTCACCCCGGCCTTAAGCGTCAGCGACGGCGTCAGATCGTAGCCGCCGTCAAGTTGCACAGTCTTGATCGTGTTGGTGACGCCCTGCGGGCGCAGGCGGATTTCCGAGCGCGCCGCCCCGAAGTTGTAGGCCAGCGGGTCGGTCACGTCATAGCCGAACCGGATCAATGGCGCGTTGCGGTTTTCGCGATAGTCGTATGAGTAGTTGTCCGAATTTTCACGGTTCAGAATGACCGTCGTCTGGATCGGATTGTCAAAATCAGACTTGGAATAGCCCACCAGGCCCTTGATCCTGAATCGGTCGCTGAACGCGTGCTCGAGGCTCAGTGTCCCTTGCGTATATTTGGTGTCGAGTTCGTCGTAGCGAGTTTCCGTCTCCACATCGACGTCATCGAACAAGCCGTAGACCATGTCGCCGTTGGCATCGATGACGCCGTCGCGCACGATGATTTCTGGTCGGCCGCCCTGCGACGCGTTGCGCGCGAAGGACAGGGCTTCCAGCCAGTTTTCCTGACGCGTGGCTTTGAAGTCGGAGTAGAGCAAATCGAGATTGATCAGCGTCTGTTCCTGCGGCCGGAACTGCACCGATCCCGTCAGGCCTAAGCGCTCCTGATCGTGCGTCAGGCGTCCGTAGCGCGGAAAACGAGGCGTATAGACATCGGCCCGCCTCGCATCAGCAAAGGGTGATGCGGGGTTATAGCCCCCAGCCTCGGTCCCGTTGAGCCAGCCGCCGGAACCATGTCCTTCCTCCAGAAGCCGACGCTTGGTGTAGGCCACCGAGACGAGGGCCCCGAGACGCCCATCCATCCAGGTATTGCTGGCGAGCGCCGCGAACCGCGGGTCCCATTCCCGGGACAGATCATTGTAGCCGTATTGGCCCGACACAACGAGGTTGGCGCCGGCGTAGTCGAACGGACGACCGGTCTGCAGATCGACCGTAGCGCCCAACGACCCCTCTTCCGTTTCGGCCGAGGCGGTCTTGCGGACCGTGATGCTGTTGAAAAGCTCGGACGCGAAGACGTTGAAGTCGAAGGCTCGGTTGCGGTTGGCGCCGCCTGAGCTGTCCGTGCCCGACGCGGTGCTCTGACCCTCTACGCCGTTGATGCGAACGCGCGTGAACTGCGGCCCCAAGCCCCGCACCGTGATCTGACGGCCTTCGCCGGCGTCGCGTGCAATGGAGACGCCAGGCACCCGCTGAATGGACTCCGCAAGGTTGGCGTCGGGAAAATCGGCCATATCCTCGGCCTTGATCACATCCACCACGCCGTTGGCTCGCCGCTTGGCCGTCAGCGCGCTGCCCAGCGACGCACGGAAACCGGTTACCACGATAGTTTCAACTTCATCCGCCTGGTCTTCGATCTCGCTCCCCTGGGCGACGGTCTGGGGCGCGACGCTCGCGCCGGCGAGCACTGCCGTCCGGCCGTTGTTGGACGCCACCACCAGGTTGCTGCCCTGCAGGAGCCGGCCCAGCCCCTGATCAACCGAATAGACGCCTTGCACAGCGGCGGTCCGTTGTCCTGCGACCGCGTCGGTCGACGCCAGGATTTGAAGATCCGCTTGGCGTGCGAAGGCGGGCACGCCGGTCGAGGCAGGCTGCGCCGGGATATTGAACTGTCTGGCCTGAGCCTGAACGGCGCCGGCGCCGGCCAGCGCCATCGTGCTGACGGCGATCATCAGCGACGCCTTCGCGCCTTGGTTTCGCGACATGGCCATGCGTCGGCCCTCCCTTTTTCTGTTTCCTGGTTCCCGGACCCTTCTTCGAGGGTTCCTAGAGTCTCGATGTTCGACGATCGACTTTCCGTCGCCGGACGAAAAAGATTTATCCGGCGCCACCCAGCATGATGACATCTGCGCCCACCTTCACGCTCGCGTCATGGGCGACGCCCACAGCCTGGGCGAAGCTTTCCGGTTCGTTGGTGCGGAACCATCCGACCACGGTACGGCCTTCCAGATCCGGATCGACGATCACAATCTTGCGGTTGTTGTAGCGGTTGAACTCAGCTGCCGCCGCGCCGATCGTGTCGCCATCCAGAACAATCTGCCCTTCTCGCCAAGACAGCGCTCGGTCCATTTCCAGCGGACGCTTCACCGGGCTGGACGCGCCGGCCTGGTCGCTGACGAACACCTGTTCACCGGCGGCGACGCGGCGGCGCATTTTTCCAGCGCCCTTGTCGCTCCAGACCTCCACGACGCCTTCCGTCACGCGAACTTCGGCCCCGCCGGACTTGCGGCGAACTGAGAAGGCAGTGCCGACCGCTTGGACGCGGACATCGCCCGCCGCCACGACGAAAGGCCGCGCTCGATCTTTTGCGACCTGAAACCACGCCTCTCCCTGATCAAGGATCACGGCGCGTTCGGCCTTCTGAAAGCGGATGTCCAATGTCGTGTCGGTGTTTATCGCCGCCATCGACCCGTCGGCCAAGGGCACGCGGCGAATCTCGCCCACCAAGGTCCGGTAGCGCTGACGCGACAAGATCGGCGTCAGAACGACCCCGGCCGCGACAGCCGCCGCCAATCCCATCCCCCCGAGAAGCACGCGGCGGTCGGGCTTCGCCGGCGCCCGGTGCGTTTGGGTCTGAGGCATGGGCTCGACCATCAAGGCCATGACCGCCCGCGCCCGCCACAAAGCGCCCTCACGACGGCTGTCGCCAGCCAGCCAGTCGTCCAAGGCCGCTTGGTCGGACGCGCTAATCACGTTTGCGTCCAGTCGAGCGGCCCAATTGGCCGCCGCCGCGTCGATCTCTGTGGAAGCTTCACGGCTCATGCACGCCGCTCCCCGGTCGATGATGGGGCGACATTAGCGTCAGCCTTTGCCAAGCCTGCCAGGACGGCTTTCAACCCGCGCGCAGCTTCGTTCTCGACCACGTTCTCCGACACGCCCAACTGGCGCGCGATCTCCTTTTGAGACAGCCCCAGCACGCGGCGCATCTCGAAGATGCGTCGGCTGCGTTCGGGCAATGTGGCGACGATCTTCATTACGCGTTCGAGTTCCTTGCGTCCCCCGGCGATACGCTCTGGCGACGGTTCGTCCCATTCGATGCGCAGGGCGTCGATTTCCGTCACGGCGTCGATCCGGACAATGCGGGCGCGGCGCATCTGCTCAAGCACGACAGACCGCGCGGTCTGGAAGAAATAAGCGCGAGGACTCTCGATCTGCTCGACCGCCTTCAGGTTGGCCAATCGGCAATACGATTCCTGAATGACATCATCGACATCGTTGGAGGTCACAAGCGATCGCCGAAGCCAAGCGCGAACATCCTGCTCGTGGGGCAAGATTTCATGCCCCAACCAGCGAACGCGCTCTCGTTCCGATTTTCCACCGCCTTGAGCCAATTTCAGTTCCCCCATGGGTCACGATGCGCGGCGGCGGCGTTTCCGTCAAAACGCGGCATTCGGGAGATGGTGAACGTAAAGAGATGGCTATGCGCAGTGCCTGGCGTTGTGAGGATGACGCTGACAGCCTTGAGTGATTTCAAGGCGAGACCAAAGCCACTAACGGCATGCTGGTGCGGCGTGCGGTACTGCCTCCTCCCCCCCCGCTGCACTCCTGACCCAGAGATCCGCCCTACAATAGTCCTCAGGATCAAGGTGTGTGCCGCGAGTGCCGATATGCCCCGTGCAGTGTAGCTGACCAAGCGAAGACTCAGCCGAACTCACCCTCGCCGCTCCGACGCAACGAGCATCGTGTCGAAGACTGCGTCGGAATGCTTCATGAGTTCGACGAGGTTTTCGCCACTCGGTCCATTTCGCGCTTCGAACCAGTTCTTCACGGCTCGCTCGTTAGCGTTGGTTATTCGGCTGACGATCTTTCGCGACGAGAGCGTCGATCCCCACTCCGCGTGCAGAGCATCAGCGATGAGCTTCGGGAAGGCGTCCATCATACACCTCACAAACCGGAAATTGTTTTCCGGTTTTGGACCGAAGTTTTCAGTCCAAAATCGGAAAAGACTTTCACCGCCCCTGTGACTACGCCCCTTCTTTGACCGCCTCGTAACGGCGGCAAGCTTGTGCGTGCGAGATGGACCGAGACCGCGTTCAGCACGAAGGCGATCCCAAGCGCGTCGTGCGCGCGGCGCAGTACGTGCGGATGTCGACGGAGCACCAGAAGTACTCAACCGAGAACCAGGCCGAGGCCATCGCTGCCTATGCAGCCCGGCGCGGATTCGAGATCATCAGGACCTATGAGGATGCTGGTAAAAGCGGCCTGCGAATGGATGGCCGTGCGGGGCTCCAAAAGCTGATCGCCGATGTCCGAAACGGCCTCACCGATTTCAACGCCATCCTCGTCTACGACGTCAGCCGCTGGGGCCGGTTTCAGGACTCTGACGAGAGCGCCTACTACGAGTTCATATGCCGCGAAGCGGGCCTCGCGGTTCACTACTGTGCCGAGCAGTTCGAGAACGACGGCAGTCTCAGCGCGACGGTCATCAAGAGCATGAAGCGCGCCATGGCTGGGGAATACAGCCGCGAGCTCTCGGCTAAGGTCTTCGCCGGTCAATGCCGTCTGATCACTCTGGGCTACCGGCAAGGCGGTCCGGCCGGCTATGGCCTTCGGCGCCAGCTCGTCGATGAGCACGGCAAGCCGAAAGCCATCCTTTCGCGAGGCGAACACAAGAGCTTCCAGACTGATCGCGTCATTCTTACGCCCGGCCCACCCGAGGAAGTGGAAGTCGTCCGCCGGCTCTATCGGCTTTTCGTGTTGCAGCAGCGCTCCGAGACGGAAATCGCGGCACAACTGAACGCCGAGGGTCTGGTGACGGATCGCGGCCAGCCTTGGACCCGAGCGTCGGTGCACCAGGTCCTCACCAACGAGAAGTACATCGGCAACAACATCTTCAACCGCTCGTCTTTCAAGCTGAAGGCCAAGCGGGTGACGAACACGCCCGATATGTGGGTGCGTAAGGATGGCGCGTTCGAAGGCATTGTAGACCCCGACTTCTTCGACGCGGCTCAGCGGATCATCCAGGGTCGGTGCGCGCGTTTCACCGATGAGGAGCTGTTGGCGAAGCTGACACAGCTGCTGGAACGCAGAGGGGCATTATCCGGCATCGTGATTGACGAGTTCGACGACATGCCGTCGAGTTCTGTCTATCGCCACCGGTTCGGCAGCCTGCTCCACGCCTACCAGCTCATCGGCTACTCGCCTGGGCGGGACTATCGCTACATCGAGGCGAACCGAGCAATCCGCGCAATGCATCCGGACGTCATGGCCTCAGTTCTCGGGGGCCTTGCCGATGCTGGTGGCCAGGCTGTCTCGGCAGACGATGGCCTGGTGACCATCAACGACGAGTTCACTGCATCCATCGTTATCGCGCGATGCCTGGAAACGCCGGCAGGTGGTTTGCGGTGGAAAATCCGGATCGATCAGGGCCTGCGGCCAGACATCACAATCGCAGTCCGTTTGGAGCCGGGAAACGTCGATGTTCGCGACTATTACCTGCTCCCCTGGATTGAGTTCGGCTGCGACCCCAGCGTTCGCTTGGCGCCAGACAACGGCATACTCCTGGACACCTTTCGGTTCGACACTCTTGAGGCCTTCTACGACCTCGCCAAGCGTACGGAGCTAGCCGCCGCATGATCGACGCTCCAGAAATCCGCATGATCCCTGTGAACGGCATCACTGTTTTGAACCCACGCGCACGCAACAAGCGCGTGTTTCAAGAACTGGTCACCAGCATCGAACGGTTAGGGCTGAAAAAGCCAATCACCGTCAGCCAGCGACCGGGCCGCGCGCGCTACGATTTGGTATGCGGCCAAGGCCGCCTGGAAGCCTTCATTGCGCTTGGGCAGGAGCAGATCCCCGCCGTCGTCATCGAGGCGTCGGAGGACGATTGCTACGTTATGAGCTTGGTCGAAAACCTCGCCCGTCGCCAGCACACACCCCTGGAGTTAGTCCGCGCCATCGGCGCCCTGCGTGAGCGTGGCTACTCGATCAATGAGATCGCCGCCAAAGTCGATTTCAGCGCCGATTACGTCAGCGCCATCTGCTACCTGCTCGAGAATGGCGAAGAGAAGCTGATCGCCGCCGTTGAACGCGGGGTTATCCCACATACGATCGCCATGGAAATTGCTCGCGCGAAGGACGGCGACGTTCAGCGCGCCCTCGCGCAGGCGTATGAAGAAAAGGCCATCCCCGGCAACCAGATCCTCGCGATCCGGCAGATCATCGAGCAACGCAACACCAGCGGCAAAGGCATTCACAATCGTCGCACCGCTCACCGGAACCAGAAGCCGGTCACAGCTGACACGCTGATCCGCTCGCTCCAGCGAGAGACTGAACGCCGCCAGTCTTTCGCGCGGCGCGCCTCCCTCACGCGAAACCGCCTGGTGTTCGTCATCAACGCTCTCAAGCACCTACTGGCGGAGGAGCGATTTCAGCTGCTGATAAGGGCTGAGGGAATTCATACGCTCCCCTCAGCCTTGGCGGCGCGGCTCAGCCAGGAGCGTGGGTGATGGACCCGGTCAAGATCGCCTTCGAGCAACGGGTGCATGTGCTTCCACTCGATCAGATCCTTCCTTCGAAGATGCTGTCTGCCGCTGTCATCGATTCCCCCAAGTACAAGCGGATCGCCGCCTCGGTGGCAGAGGTTGGCCTAGTGGAGCCGCTTGTCGTGGCTCAGGTCCGATCGGGAAACGCCCATCCACTTTTGGACGGCCATGTCAGACTCAGCATCTTGAAAGAGCTGGGTGTCGAGACAGCGCGATGCGTCGTGTCATCGGACGACGAGAGCTTCACCTACAACAAGCGCGTGAACAGGCTCCCGCCAATCCGCATACACGGCCGCGCCAAAATCACGTTGCAACGCCTCTCAGACTCTTTTGCGCCCTTAGCCACGGTTGTCGCCCTCAAGCCGCGCAGCGACGCCCCGGGGCGGATGTTATTAACCGCCGCTTTGAATCAAAAGTGACATTCCGCGTTGGCGGTTCGGCCCCCGCTTAACTTGCTTTTCGGCCGTTAAGTTGGATTCGTGCCAGCCTTAAGTTGCACCGACACAGCGCGATGGCGACCCCGGCAGGACTCCAACCTGCGACCTCGGCTTTAGGAACAGGTAAATCGTCTATTTCACGTTGTTTCAACTGTTCTCAATCTTATTCACTTGCCCATGTAATCAACAATTTGGTTGTTTTCCGTTTATCACGGCGTAACCTCGAGTT
>Ga0265296_1000847_pt1 | contig 40242 bp, 34 predicted proteins | sample MunlanPumphouse1_FD_189073 | JGI IMG/M metagenome (GOLD analysis project Ga0265296, IMG submission 189073) | Groundwater microbial communities from a municipal landfill in Southern Ontario, Canada - Pumphouse #1 | ecosystem: Environmental > Aquatic > Deep subsurface > Groundwater | place...
ACTCTTCCATCAGGTAGGGGCGACCGTTGAATTCACGGGTTTCCTTGCCTTCGGCGACGGGCGTGCCCACACCGGTGGCGGTAAAGAACGCGGGAATGCCGGCGCCACCTGCGCGCATTTTTTCTGCGAGGGTGCCTTGGGGGGTCAACACCACTTCGATTTCGCCGCTGAGCAGTTGCTTCTCGAACAGGGCGTTTTCACCGACGTAGGAGGCGATGACCTTGCTGATCTGCTTTTCTTCGAGCAGTACGCCCAGGCCAAAGCCATCCACGCCGCAGTTGTTGGAGACGACCGTCAGGTCGCGGGTGCCTTTGCGCTTGATTTCGGCGATGAGGTTTTCCGGGATACCGCACAGGCCAAAGCCGCCGGAGAGTACGGTCATGCCGTCTTCCAGGCCTGCCAGCGCTTCTTCATAGGACGCCACGCGTTTATCGAAACCTGCCATATGCACCTCTTTTATTGTTTGTGGTCCAGCCAGTGAACCGAGTGTTGCGCCGGTGGATTGATTTGTTAAGTTGTTTTTTAAGGTTGATTGATTTAAAAAACGGGACAATAGAGTGGGTAGCGGAGCACAGCCATGACAGTTAAACAGATGCGGGCCTTTCTGGCCGTGGCCCAGACCCTGAGTTTTGCCGCCGCCTGTGAGCGCCTGCATTTGTCCCAGTCGGCCCTGAGCCTGACGATCAAAGGCCTGGAGGAGGGCCTGGGCGGGCGGCTTTTCAGCCGCAATACGCGCAACGTCGCACTGACCCCGGAAGGCGAATCCCTGTTGCCCCTGGCCCGCCGGTTGATTGCCGACTGGGACAATGCCGAGGATGAATTACGCCAGCGTTTTACATTGCAGCGTGGGCGCGTGACGGTGGCGGCGATGCCGTCGTTTGCTGGCAACCTGCTGCCGCCGATCCTGAAGATCTTTCGGGCACGGTTTCCCCAGGTCAATGTCACGGTGCACGACCTGATCAATGAACAGGTGCTGGAGATGGTCCGCGATCGCCAGGTTGAACTGGGCGTGGCATTCGAGCCCTCGCCGGGCTCGTCGCTGGCCTTTACCCCGCTGTATCTGGACCGCTTTGTTGCGGTAGTGCCCGGTGATTCAGCGTTGGCGCACATGAGCGAAATCGACTGGAAAACCCTGCTGGCGCAACCTTTCATCACCTTGCAGCGGCCTTCTACGGTAAGGGTGATGCTGGAAGAGCACTTGGGTGCATTGCAGATGAAGCTGCCGGTGGCGTTGGAGAGCCATCAATTGGCAACGGTGGGCAAGATGGTTGCCAGTGGCCTGGGCGTAAGCGCCGTGCCCGCGTTGTGCGCGCCGCAGATGGAAGAGGCGGGCGCCCATTGCATCACCTTGCGTGACCCGGTGATCGAGCGACCGATTGGCGTTCTGACCAAGCCTGGGCATGAACTGTCGGCGGCGGCGCAAGCGCTGTTCGATATCTTCCGTGACGAAGCAGCGAAGGGACGGTTTCCCGGTATTTAAGTCGGCACAAACAACTGTAGGAGCTGGCTTGCCGGCGATAGCTATTTAACAATCAACCGTGTTGATCGTTAAACCGTCATCGCTGGCAAGCCAGCTCCTACAGAGGGTGAGTAGTTCTTAGTAGTAGCGGTCGATTACTTTAACTTGCGAGTTGTCCTTGAAGGACTCCCAGGCATTGTTAAGTGTGTCGAACACTTGCTCGATAAAGTTGCGATCGGCAGCAGCTTTTTTTCCGACATAACCCTGGCCACGGCGGTACATCTTCAGGCGCGCCGCCAGTTCACGGTTATTGCGGTCGAACTCGGCTTCTTCGGTATGGGGCGCCAGGCAGTCAATTTGCACTTCGCCCGATTTGCCAATCCACAGGATATGGTCGTCGAGTGTGTCTTTCTGCGCTGCGAACATCTCAGCCAATTCATCGATAGTTGGTTGGTTGTTCAGATTCATTGTAAGCCCCTTGACCAGTTGGCGATCTTCAGTTGATTCGTTAATTCACGTTAGTTGTCTCCGGTTGCGAAAACCGGGCGTCAGAAACGGTCTGCCAAATACGGGCAGGGTCTTGAACCTGATGCATGTAGTGTTTCTGATGAACTGCTACGCAATGGTTTCATAACGAAGACAAGTAGCATTTGAGCTTCTTGTACCGTGCCTTTCGGTTCGGTCAGCTTCATCAATCTGCCTTGTGGGCAGTGCACATCCGGAAAAACAGCTCGGCGGTCAGACGAGCTTGTTCAAAACGCTTGTTACCAACGCTCCCGATCCGGGAGACGTCTGAATCATGCAAGGTCAAAATGGTTACGTCAACGGTTATGTAGTGATTGTTTTTGCTCACTACATAAATATTCCGGTGCGGGGGGTGGGGCGGGGAAAAGTGACTTGGGCGTCATTTTTTGTGCTGGCAGGTCGGATGTTTGCCCTTCTGTAGGCGCTGGCTTGCCAGCGATGGCATGACCGCGGTGTGTGATTGAAACCGAGGGGATGCCATCGCCGGCAAGCCGGCTCCTACATTGGATTTGTGGGGCTTGGGAGTGTCATTCGCCGCGGATGTACTGCTCCAACTGCTGGATAAGGGCCGCCTGTTCAGCAATGGCTTCCTTGACCAGGTCGCCGATGGACAGCAGGCCTAGCAGTTGTCCGTCTTCCACCACCGGTAGGTGGCGCAGGTGGCCGTCGGTCATGATGCCCATGCAGTCTTCGACGCTTTTGTGGGTGTCCACGGTGATCGCCGGTGAGCTCATCACTTGGTGTACCTGTGTGCTCGTCGAGGACAGTCCATGGAGAATCAGTTTGCGCGCGTAGTCGCGCTCACTGATGATGCCGACGACTTTGTCCTCCTTGACCACCGGCAAAGCGCCGACGTTCTTCGCTGCCATCACCACCAGCGCTTCAAACACGGTGTGATTCCACTGGATGGTATGCACTTCCTGATTCTTCTGGTCCTTGGACTTGAGCAACTGTGCGACGGTCTTCATGGTGGCCACCCCGGTTTTGTTATTAGGCAGTTCCTACAGAATCCTAGACCGTTGGCGCCAGAGCAAGAGCCAAAGCGGCGTATATCCGCTCGAAAAACGTCATTAGCGCCTTTTTTCGGTATTTCAGCCCTTGTTTGCCGGTGTTGCCGCCCGTTTCGGGCCGGCGCCGGTCTTGCGCTTGGCCGGCTTGCGTTTGTTTTTCCAAGGGGTGGCACCACGGCCTGCCGGGCTGGCAGGGCCGCTGATGGTCATTTGCATCCCATTGCAGCGGGCCACTTGCTTGCTCATCCAGGCCGCCTGCTTGGCGACAAACTCCTCCAGGCTCATCTCACCACTTTGCACCATGTCCAGGGCCTGCTCCCAAATCGCGGTGGTGCCCGGGTCGGCAATCGCCCTGGGCACCGCGTCGATCAGGCTGAAGGCTGCCGGTGTGGCGGACAACGCCTTGCCATTCTTTACCAGGTAACCACGGTCCAGCAGGCCCTGGATAATCCCGGCCCGTGTCGCCTCGGTGCCGATGCCGGTGGTGTCCTTGAGCTTTTGCTTGAGCAGCGGGTCTTGCACCAGTTTGGCGACGTTTTTCATCGCCTTGATCAGGTCGCCTTCGGTAAAGGGCTTGGGCGGCTGGGTCCACAGGTCCTTGAGGTTGACCTGCGCCACCCCGTAATCCTCACCCTGTACCAGGGTTGGCAAAGGCTGTGGTGCAGGTGCTTCGCGGCCTTTGCTCGGAGCCAGGGCTTCGGGCAAGGCGCGTTTCCAACCGGCCTCTACCACCACTTTGCCTACCGCGCGCAGGGCTTCGCCGGCACAGTCGAAATCCGCCTGGGTGCGATCGTATTCGTGGTTGGGCAGGAACTGCGCCAGGTACCGGGCGCGGATCAAGGTGAAGACGGCGCGGTGCTTGCCGGTCAACTGCGCCAGATCCTTGCCGGCGCCGGTGGGGATGATGCCGTGGTGGGCGCTGACCTTGGCGTCGTTCCAGGCCCGCGAGCGGCGTTGCGCATCAAGGTGCGGCAGCAGCGCGCTCACTGCTGGATCGGCGCGCCCCAACGCCGCAAGAATCGTTGCCGCGTCGCCATGCTGGCTTACGGGCAGGTAGCCGCAGTCACTGCGTGGGTAGGTGATGACCTTGTGGGTTTCGTAGAGGGACTGGGCAATGTCCAGGGTTTCCTGGGCGCCGAGGCCGAGTTTCTTCGAGCAGATTTCCTGCAGGGTGCCCAGGTCAAAGGGCAGGGGCGCCACTTCGCGCATGCGTTCGGTGCGCAGCTTCACCAGGCGTGCGCTGGCCGCGTTATTCATGGCGGTCGCCGCCTGCCGTGCCCGTTCATGGTTGAGGCAGCGGCCCTGGTCGTCACAGATATCGTCGGCGGCGCGCCATTGCGCGATAAAGCTCATCTGCGAATGCAGCAATTGCACATCGATTGCCCAGTACGCCACCGGGACGAAGTCGGCAATGCTGCGGTCACGGTCCACCACCAGGCGCAGGGTCGGGGTTTGCACCCGGCCCACCGGCAACACGCCTTGATAGCCGGACTGGCGGCCGAGCAACGTAAACAGGCGGCTCATGTTCATGCCGATCAGCCAATCGGCACGGGAACGGCCCAGGGCCGAATGATAGAGGCTGAAGGTGTCCGCACCCGGCTTCAGCGAAGCCAGGGCCTTGCGGATCGAGGCGTCATCCAGTGCAGACAGCCACAAACGCTGGATCGGCCCGCGATAGCGGCAATGCTCCACCAGCTCCCGGGCGATCATCTCGCCCTCGCGGTCGGCGTCGGTGGCAATCACCAGTTCCCGGGCTTCGCCCAGCAGGCGCTTGACCGCCTTGTACTGGCTGGCCGTCTTGGGTTTTACCGTCATCTTCCATTTTTCCGGGACGATGGGCAGGTCGGCCAGCACCCAGCGCTTGTACTTGGCGTCGTAGGCATCGGGCGGGGCGGTTTCCAGCAGGTGGCCGATGCACCAGGTGACTGTGACGTCGGTTCCCAGCCAGCACCCGTCGCCCCGGCGCCTGGCACCGAGCACGGCCGCAATATCCTTGGCCTGGGAGGGTTTTTCACAGAGGAACAGCCGCATGGTCAGCCCATTCGTTACGCAGTTGAATGGGAGAAGGATGGGCAAAAGAAGGGAATTGAGCAACCTTTATCTGGATGGATATACAGCAATTTATGTGGGCGCCGCAAACCAATGTGGGAGCGGGCTTGCCCGCGATAACGGTGGATCAGTCAATACATCTAGTGACTGACACAGCGTCATCGCGGGCAAGCCCGCTCCCACAAGGGGATATCAGTTGTTATCCAGGTCCACGTTCTTGGTTTCCTTCAGGCATACCAGCCCGACAATCAGGCTCACCCCGGTAATCACCACCGGGTACCACAGCCCGTAGAAGATATCGCCGGTATACACCACCAACGCAAACGACACGGTCGGCAGGAACCCGCCAAACCAGCCGTTACCGATGTGGTAGGGCAGGGACATGGAGGTGTAGCGGATGCGCGTCGGGAACAGTTCGACCATCAGCGCGGCCAGGGGGCCGTAGCACATTGCAGCGATCAGGATCAGAGCGACGATCAGCACCACCACCATGGTTTTGTTGACCTGGGCCACGTCCGCCGATTTCGGGTAGCCGGCCAGGGTCACGGCGCCGCGCAGGGCGTCTTCGTCGTAGCCGTCGATGCGCACATCGCCGATGCTGACTTGTACCGCGCTGCCAGCCGGTGCGGCTTCGCTGCTGTAAGGCAGGCCCTGTTTGACCAGAAAGGTCTTGACCTTGTCGCAGGGGCTGTCAAACCGCGCCTTGCCCACTGGGTCGAACTGGAAGGTGCAGGTGGCCGGGTCCGCCAGTACGGTGATCGGAGCCTGGCGGCTGGCCTGGTCCATTGCCGGGTTGGTGTAGTGGGCCAGGCCCTTGAAGATCGGGAAGTACAGTGCAGTGGCCAGCAACAGGCCCACCATCAGTACGGGCTTGCGCCCCCATTTGTCCGAGAGCCAGCCGAAGAAGATGAAGAACGGCGCGCCAATCACCACACTGATGATCAGCAGCATATTGGCCAGGGCCGGGTCCATTTTCAGGAACTGGGTAAGGAAGAACAGCACGTAGAACTGCGCGGCATAGAAGGTCACGGCCTGGCCGGCGTTGATACTGAACAGTGCGATCAACACCACCTTGAGGTTTTCCCAGTTGCCGAACGACTCGCGGATCGGCGCCTTGCTGGCCTTGCCTTCCTCTTTCATTTTCAGGAACGCGGGTGATTCGTGCAGGCTCATGCGGATCCAGGTGGAAATCCCCAGCAGCACGATGGACAGCAGGAACGGCAGGCGCCAGCCCCAGACTTCAAACTGATCGCCGGTGAAGTAACGGCAGGCCAGCACCACCAGCAACGACAGCAGCAGGCCGAGGGTGGCGGTGGACTGAATCCAGCTGGTATGGAAGCCGCGCTTGCCGGCCGGCGCGTGCTCGGCGACATAGGTTGCGGCACCCCCGTATTCACCACCCAGGGCCAGGCCCTGGAGCATGCGCAGCACTACCAGGATGATCGGCGCGGCGATGCCGATGCTGGCGTAGGTGGGCAACAGGCCCACGCAGAAGGTCGCCACGCCCATCAGGACAATGGTGGCGAGGAAGGTGTATTTGCGCCCGATCATGTCGCCCAGGCGCCCGAATACCAGCGCGCCGAACGGCCGCACCACAAAGCCGGCGGCAAAGGCCATCAAGGCGAAGATAAAGGCCGTGGTGTCGTTGACCCCGGCAAAGAATTGCTTGCTGATCACCGCCGCGAGGGCGCCATAGAGGAAAAAGTCATACCACTCGAACACCGTCCCCAGGGACGAGGCGAAGATGACCTTTTGCGACTCCTTGCTGGTAACAGTGGCGCCAGGTGTGGCGTCCAGGGGTTGAGCACGTTCTGACATGGGGTAGCCCTCACAGTGATTATTTATTGTTGTTCCACTGTCGGCGCCAACTTCAGCGCCGCTCTTACCCTGTTGGAGCGAGCTTGCTCGCGAAAAGCCTGAGAGCAACGCGTTTATCCAGAATGCCCGCGTTATCGTTGGCGATTCTCGCGAGCAAGCTCGCTCCTACAGGTCATGCCGGTGTTGTCTGTTCTCGTTGGGGGGTGAGGTTCCTCGTTGAAGGGGACAGGATCAGTTGCGCGGCTTTTTCCGCGATCATCAGCGTGGGTGAGCAGGTGTTGCCGGAGGTGATGCGCGGCATGATCGAGGCGTCGGCGATGCGCAGGCCGGGAACCCCGTGCACACGCAACTGGGCATCGACCACGGCGTCTTTGTCTTGGCCCATGCGGCAGGTGCCCACCGGATGAAAGATCGTGGTGCCGATCCGCGCCGCGGCTTCCTGCAACTGTTCGTCGCTCTGCAACGCTTCGCCAGGCAGGTACTCCACCGGGTTGAACGGGCGCAGGGCCTGGGCGCCGACAATCCGCCGGGTCAGGCGGATGGCGTCGGCGGCCACGCGTAAATCTTCTGGATGACTCAGGTAGTTGGGCTGGATCAGCGGCGGCGCAGACGGATCGGCCGAGCGGATATCGATGCGCCCGCGACTCTGCGGGCGCAAGTCACAGACCGATGCGGTAAACGCCGGGAACGCGTGCAGCGGCTCGCCAAAGCGCTCCAGCGATAGCGGCTGCACGTGGTATTCGAGGTTGGCCGAGGTCTGTTCCGGCCCCGAGCGGGCGAAGGCGCCGAGTTGGCTGGGCGCCATGGACAGCGGGCCGCTGCGGTCATACAGGTACTGCAGGCCCATGCCCATCTTGCCCCATACGGAGCCGGCGATCTGGTTCAGGGTGCGGGCGTTTTCCAGCTTGTAGATCAGCCGCAGTTGCAGGTGATCCTGCAGGTTGCCACCGACCCCGGGCAGCTCGTGCAGCACTTCGATGCCCAGTGGCCCAAGGACGCTGGAAGGGCCGATACCGGAGCGTTGCAGAATGCCCGGCGAACCCACGGCGCCGGCACACAGGATGATTTCCTTGTGCGCTTTCCACGTCACCGCTTGCCCCAGTTGGCGGCCCACTACGGCACTGGCACGGCCGTTTTCAAGGAGGACGCGGTCGACTTCGACCCCGGTCAGCACGGTGAGGTTGGCACGCTGGCGGATGGGCTTGAGAAACGCCTTGGCCGCATTCCAGCGCACGCCACCTTTCTGGTTGACCTGGAAGTAGCCACACCCTTCGTTATCACCTTGGTTGAAGTCGTCGATGCTGGCAATCCCGCTCTGCTTGGCGGCTTCGCGGAAGGCGTCGAGGATCGGCCAGTGCAGGCGCTGTTGCTCCACGCGCCACTCGCCGCTGTCGCCATGCAGGGGCGAGGCGCCGGCAAAATGGTTTTCGCTTTGTTTGAACAGTGGCAGCACATCGTCCCAGGCCCAGCCCGGGTTGCCTTCGGCGGCCCAGCCGTCGTAGTCGTTGGCCTGGCCACGCATGTAGATCATGCCGTTGATCGACGAGCAGCCGCCCAGCACCTTGCCCCGTGGATAGCTCAAGGCGCGGCCTTGCAGGCCTTCCTGGGCTTCGGTCTTGAAGCACCAGTCGGTGCGCGGGTTGCCGATGCAGAACAGGTAGCCGACGGGAATGTGGATCCAGGGGTAATTGTCGCGGCCGCCGGCTTCCAGCAGCAGCACGCGATGGGCGGGGTTGGCAGACAGTCGATTGGCCAGCAGGCAGCCCGCAGGGCCGGCGCCTACTACCACGTAATCGTATTGCGCAGGTGCAATAGTCATCTGGGGTCTCGCTTGTTTTTCTTATTGGCTCCATCCTAGTTGTTAGTTTTCGTCTTAAAAATGTTAGTTTTTACCCAGCTGCTGTGCGTTTTTAAACAGCGCTGTTCTCATGGCCGGGAGGGGAGGCGACATGTTCGACTGGAATGACCTGCGGTATTTTCTGGAGTTGCAGCGCAGCGGGCGCCTGCTCACCGCTGCCCAGCGCCTGAAGACCACCCATGCGACCGTGGCCCGGCATATCGAGGCCATCGAGAAAAGCCTCGGCACCGCGTTGTTTGTGCAGCACGCCCAGGGTTATGAACTGACGCCGTCGGGCGAGGCATTGCTCAAACATGCCGAAGCCATGGAGAACGTTGCGCTGCTGGCCGAAGAGGAACTGACCCACTCCGCCGCGCCCCTGGGCAAGATCCGCCTGGGGGTGGCCGAAGGGCTGGGGGTGATGTTCCTGGCCAGCCGCATGGGCGGCCTGTTCGAGCGTTATCCGGGGCTGGAAGTGGAGTTGGTGGCGGTGCCGCGCTTTGTCAGCATCCTCAACCGCGAGGCCGAGATCAGCATCCACCTGGAGCGGCCCAGCGTCGATCAATTGGTCACGCGCAAACTCACCGACTACCGCCTGGCCCTGTATGCCAGCCGCAGCTACCTGGCGCGCACGCCCGCTATCGAGAAGCGCGAAGACCTGGCGGCCCATGCGTGGATCGACTACGTCGACGACCTGCTGTTCAGTCAGGAGTTGAAGCTGCTCAGCAGTTTTTGTCGCAACCCCAGGGTGGTGTTCCACAGCACCAGTGTGATTGCCCAGCAACAGGCAGCGCGTTCGGGCTTGGGAATTGCGGTGTTGCCGTGCTTCATGGCCGCAGGCGACCCGGACCTGGTGCCGTTATTGCCGGAGGAAAGCATCCAGCGCAGCTACTGGATCAGCTCCCGGCGCGAGTTGCACAAGTCGGTGCGGTTGCGGGTGTTGTGGGATTACGTGGTGGAGTTGTGCGCCAAGGAGCAGGGGCTGCTGTTGGGCGAGTAGCGAAGGGCGCGATGATCAAAGTGAGGAGGATGTATAACGCTCAAGCCGGGGGGAGCCAATCAGGTGTGAGGGTGTACAGAGATCAAATGTGGGAGCTGTCTCGCCCTGCGAGGCTGCGATGGCGGCAGGTCAGTCAACTCAATGCTGGCAATACCTTCGTCATCGCTGCCTCGCAGGGCGAGACAGCTCCCACATGGGACTGTGCGTGGGTTTAGAGTTTTACTGTCTGGTGCACTTGTTCACCACATGCTCGAGCATCGTTGATCATCTTTTCAAACGGTGCACTGACGATTTCGTCATGGCCCAACCAGCGCACTTTCTGGGTCAACCGGTAGTGGTAGCGCAAGCCATCCTTGAGCTGTTCGCCATCGAGTTCCAGGTCATACCAGGGCGAGTGGATCTTGCAGCCCTGGACCGGCTTGTCCATCTTCCCGCCGGTCAAGGTGAAGGTGTAGTCGACGGTGTCCGGGTTGCCCAGGTACAGGTCGCCCCGTTGCCCATTGCGGCGGTAGTTGAGCAGGCCGTCCCATTTCTCCTTGAGCGACTGGTCGGTGTAGACGTAGCCTTCATCGAGTTTTTCCAGGGCGCGCAGGTCGGTCATGCTGGCCTTGACCGTGTAGCTATCGGGCTGCACGAACCCAGTGGGTTGGCGGGTCACCTGGCAATCGCTGATCTCGCGGCCGAAGTTGTCGCAGATGTTCTGGTCAGTGGCAGTGGCCCCCTGTTCACGGTCAGCCATGCTCAACTGCATCAGCGTCAGGCGGCTGAAGGTGACGCTGGCGCGGGTCGTGCCGTTGCCCTGTTTGTCGTAATGCACCTGCTTGTCCAGGCGGATGCTGGTGTCAGGGCGCGCCAGGGGGATATGTTCCTCGCGCACCTGGCCCTGCGCATCGTTGACGAGTACCCAGCGATCCTGGATATCGGGCATGGTCTGGCCCGGGGCGAACACCGGGTTGGTTGGGTCCAGCCACCACACCTGGCCGGCCACCTCGGCACGCACGATGGCATGGTTGGGCGCGCCAGTGCCCGGAACCAGCAATGAGTCCACCACATCCCCCCGGCTGACCCAGGCGGTCTCGGCCTTGATTCCGCTGGCCTTGAGCATGGCAGTCAGGAGGATCGCCAGGTCCTTGCAGTCGCCATAACCATGCTGCTCGATCTCCGCCAGGTTAAACGGTACATAGCCGCGATCCGTGGCACGCCAGTCACCCAGGTAACGGTAGTGATCGTTGATGTGCTGCATCAGACCCGCCACTTGTTGCGCGGGGGCCAGGCCCTTCACCGCGGCCACGGCAGCGGCACTGCCCGCCGGCAGCTTGGCCGCGAGGATCTGGTTGTAGCGCTGGGCAAAGCCACCAAAGTGCTTTTGCACATCAAGGCTGCTGCCCACTTCAATACGCGGGATCAGCCGCATGTAGGCATGACCCGACTCGTTGATGTAGTTGAGGTAGCTTGGCGCTTTTTGCTCGATATCCAGGGTCTTGCGATTGACCGAGGGGGTGATGGTGAAGCCGTCCATCAACTCCGCGCGCCACTCGATTGGCCGTTCAGCGGTAAAGCGCGCCTTGAGCCGGTCGCGACGGGCGTTGCTGGGGCCAAACTGCAGGGCGTAGTGGAACTCGGTCATCAGCGGCTTGGCCGGGTGATGTTCGCGCACGGTGTAGCGGATCTGTGTGCCGACCCGCAGGTTGGGGAAGGCCAGGGAGGTCTGTTTCACGCGGGAAAAGCCCTGGTCGGGGTTGGGCGCGGTGCGCGTATCGATCTGCGACTCGGCCAGGGCCTGCGGCTTGCCGCCGGGCTGGGTGGACTCGGCGTGCAGCACTTCAAACCCATCGCCTTCGGCGTAGTTGAAGTCGATGCGCGACAGTATTTCCCGGCCGCTGGGCTGCAGGATGGTGTAGCGGTAGGTGGTCGTGCAATCGGTGCTGGCGTCACGGTTGAAGTGGCAGTGCAGCTCGGATTCGTTGGCAAGTGCAGCTTCGGCCATGGGTTGCAACGCGGCATGAGCAGTGTGCGAAACAAGCCCCAGACTGGCGCAAATCAAAGGGCGGTAAAACGAGAAACGGTGCATGGGCGCCTCAGGTGGAACGTTGACACAGATACCCGTGCGGGTACCAAGAGGCGCCAGATGATAATTGATCGCAACACCAAAAACCAGCATTGTAGGACAATAAATATCGCTGAAAGGCCCGAGATAGAGCCTTTTGTTCGGTAGGAGGGGTCAGCCGATCAGCTCAAATCCGCTGCTCGCCAGGCGCTCGCCGTTCACCAGTACGTGCACCGTATGCTGGCCGGGGTAATGCTTGCGCGTGGTCATGTCGCGGATGTGTTGGCCACGCAGCACGGTGTGTCGTTCACCCGCGCCGAGGGTGAACGCCTTGAGTTTGAACACCTTGGCGGCGCTATGGCCGGCGCTTTTTACATACTCGATGGCGTAGTCCACCACCAGTTTTTGTGGGGCACTGGTCGTGGATTCGAGGGTAAACGACAGATTGATCCGCTCGCCCAGGCGAATCGCCGCTGGCTCGACCTTGAACTGATGGATCTTCACCTCGGCCCGGGCGCCGGCGCCCATGATCGTCAGCGCGCGGGTATTGCCTTGCTTGATCAGGCTGCGCAGGGCGTGGCGGGCGATCCAGGCGGTGTGGGGGTTGTCCAGGGACCAACTCTCGATCACATCCAGCACCCACTCCGGATGGTCCTTGGTGATGTCGTTGAGGTGGTTGGCCACGGACTTGCGCACATACAGGCTGCTGTCGGCCTTGAGGTTGTCCAGGATTGATGCGCACAGGCATGGGTCGGCCTGCACCTGCGCCAGGCGAAACGACCACGGCAACCTGGGCCGCGAGCCTTCGCTGGCGAGGCGGCGCACGTGTTCGTTGTCGTCCAGCGACCACTGTTGCATCACCGCCAGCGTGCGCTGCAAATCCTGGAGCAGAAAAGCCCGCACGGCAAACTCGGCAGAGCCAAAGGTGGTGAAGTACTTGAGCGCCGCCATCGAGCGCTTGAAATCATCCAGGCCGTAGCTGGCCACATAGTGCCCGAGGAACAGGCTGACAAAACCACTGTTCAGGCGCGGGGCCAGGGCATACAGAAGCTTGAGGGTCTGTGCATAGTCCAGGGGGATCACCGCGTGCAGGCTTTCACTGACGCGGGCCATGCGCTGCATCACCGACAACCCGGCAAGGTCCTGGCTGGCGTGCTGGAGAAACCCCTTGGCATCGAACGGCGGGTACACCGCGCTCATCTCATCGGCGATGTGCTGCAGGCGCTGGAGGTTGAAGATTTCCTTGAGGGCAGGGGGGCTTTGGTCGGTCATGGGGAGTCCGCAGGAGAGGGTGGTCATAAGACCTTTGCAAGGTAACAGCTTTGCAGGAGCCGGCTTGAAGCGATAGAACTCCCCTGTGGCGAGCGGGCTTGCCACAGGGGAGTTCGTGAGTTTCTGAAAATTGTGTAGTTACCTATGGCCATCGCTGGCAAGCCAGCTCCTACAAAGGGGCGGTCGCTAGAGATACCAGCGATATTCCCGCGCATTGATTTCCTGCTGGAAAGCCAGGTGATCCTGGCGTTTGTTTTCGCAATAGACGTCGACAAACTCCGCGCCCAAGCCTTCGCGCAGGGCCGGTTGTTGCTGCATGGCGCGTACGGCTTCGAGCATTTCCAGGGGGAAGTCGTGGCCGCTGTCGCGGTCCTCGTTCAGTGGTGCGATAGGTTCACGCGCTGCATCCAGGCCATGTTCAAGCCCGACCAGGATCGCCGCCAGCACCAGGTACGGATTGGCGTCGGCACTGGCCAGACGGTGTTCGATTCGCAGGTTGCGCGGGTCGGACTCGGGAATGCGTACGCAGGCATCCCGGTCTTCATAGCCCCAGCAGGCCTTGGTAGCCGCATTGACGGTACCGCCCAGGCGGCGGAAGGCGTTGTGGTTGGGCGAGAAAATCGGCATGCAATGGGGCAGCAGTTCCAGGCAACCCGCCACTGCGTGACGCAGCGGTTGCTGCTGGTGCGCCGCCAGTAGGTTGTTGCCGGCGGCATCGTAAAGGCTGACATGCACATGCATGCCACTGCCGGGATGTTGCAGGTAGGGCTTGGCCATGAAACTGGCGCGATAGCCATGCTTGAGCGCCACGCCACGGGTGCTGCGGCAGAACAGCGCGGCCCAGTCCGCGGCGCGCAGGCCGTCGTCGAGGTGACCGAAATTGATTTCGAACTGGCCAGGGCCCAACTCGGCAGTGATCACCGTAATGTCGATCCCCTGGGCCTGGGCGGTCTGCACCATGTCATCGAGTACCGGGGCGAAACGCGACAGCCGCTCGATATGCAGGGTCGGTTGGTCGTCGGGGTCGTCGCTCAATGGGTCGCGGGCAAATTGCGGCAGGCCGTCGGCGAGTTTTCTGTCGAACAGGTAGAACTCCAGCTCAAACGCCACCACCGGGTGAATGCCCTTGCGGTGCAGGCGTTCCAGGACTTTGGCCAGTACTTCCCGGGGCTCGAATTCGATGGGCGCCTCAGTGCCGTCGGAGGTGATCAGCATCTGCCCCAGGGGCTGCGCCTCCCAGCTCACAGGCTTGAGCGTGCCGGGCACCAGGCGGCGGTTGGCGTCGGGGTCGCCGTCATGGAAGCAATAGTCGCCAATCTTGAACAAACCGCCCTGGGCGCCCAGCAGCACCGCGTTCTGCGGCAGCTTCAGGGGGCTGCCGGCGGCGACTTTTTCCAACATTTCAACCGGGTAGCGCTTACCGTAGAAACGCCCTGGAATGTCCAGGCAAATCAGGTCGACGTAACGTACATCCGGATGGTTCTGGCGAAAGGTCCGCACTTCGGCCAGTAACGTGGAGGAATGGCTTTTCACGGGTGACGCTCCTTGGTGTGCCTCAGTTATAGACCCACAGCACGCGGGCCGGCAGGTCGGTCAGGTTGCCGTAGCGGCAGTGGGCAAAACTGGCGAGGTGAAAGCTGTCGCCGGGGCCGAGGGTGACCGCATCGGCTTCGCCCTCGACCCATAGGGTCAGGTGGCCTTCAAGCACGAAACCGGCCTGCTCGGCGCGGTCGCTCATGGTCTGTTCGCCACTGTTGGCGCCGGGTTCGAGCAGACTGTCGAGGATCGAAAACGCCCCTTGCATGCTGGGCGAGACAAGGATGTCGGTGATGCCATTGGCGTAATACACCGTACGCCGCTCGTTGGGGCGCGTGACCCAGGCCACGGCCTTGGGTTTGGACAGGCTGTAGAAATAGGTGGTGGGTACGTCGAGTGCATGGCTGATGGCGGTCAGGTCCGCCACGGTGGGGCGCGACAACCCACGCTCGACCTGGGACAGGAACCCCACGGAACGCTCGATCTTCTGTGCCAGTTGGGCCAGGGTGAGCTTCTTGTATTTGCGCAGGTCGTGAATCAGGATCGCCAGGGCGTCCAGTTCTTCTTGTTTGTCCATGGGAGGTTCGTGAAATTCTTGTCTAAAAATTTCATGAAAAATTACAGGATTAATTTCACGGATGCAATAGCGGTCCTGTTGTAAGAGCCGGCAAACCGGCTCCTACAACGATGCCATCATTCACTCGCGCTCGAAGCTATCGGTCTGGTTGCCATCGGCGTCGAACACATTCACGCGGTTTGGCACCTGCGCATCCCAGATGCTATAGGTCGCGTCGTTGCTGTTGTACGGGTAGCTGTAGCTGGTATATGACCCAAGTTTTTTCACCACGCGATTGTTTTTGTCGATCAATACCAACCCTTCAAAATTATCCATTTCTGCCGAGGCCAGGTTTTTCTGGAATGGGTTGAGTTTGCTGTAGGTCATGGGCACGCGCAGTTTGCCGTGTACGTCGATGGCGCCATAGCGGCTGCCCTTTTGCACCACCGCCATGCCGTTGGAAAACGGGTTGACGTCATCAAAGGGCAGGCTAAAAGGCAGCACCTTGCCCTGCTCGTCCATAAAGCTGTATTTGCTGCTGTTACGGTTCTGGATCAGTAACGGTTGGCCCTGGACAAACTGGCCGAAGACGGTCGCGCCGGGTGGGTTGAGTTTCTTCATCTGCAGGTTGTAGACGTCGGTCTGTTTCTGGTCGGCGGAGGTGGCGTAGATAAACTCGCCGCTGCCGTTGATTGCGGAGTAGCGCGGTGCCAACAGCTCCTTGCCGCTCAGGCTCCAGGCGCCGTACAACGAGTTCGAGCCATAGGTGGTCTCGCCAGGCCGGGCGATGAACACGTTGCCGATCACACTGGGGTTGACGTACTTCATCGGCACCACGACCTGTAGCTTCTTCACGTCGTAGACCCCATAGGGGCCGTTGGTTTCACGCTCGACAATCATCAGGTCGTCGTTGACCGCGCTGTCGATGATTTCGAAGGGCAGTTCTTTCAACGTATGCGTACCGGGTACAAAGGCAAAGTACTTGAACTGCAATTCGCTCCAGCCCTCGCCGGAAGATTTTTCGCCGACCATGATGTGGTACACGCCGGGCATCTCGGTGGTATCAATGCGCTTGAAGCGCGGCTTGACCACCCACTGCCCCTTGCTGTCGATAAAGCCGCTGCTTTCGCTGGCGCTGTCGTAGGCGATGTAGCGCTCGCGAGGGGCGGTGCTGTTGTGCATGTCCCAATCAAGGGTTTGGGGTTGGAGCGGGTCCAGCACGTAAATCACGATGCTGGCGGGGGTGTCTTCGAATTGGTAGGTGGCCTGCACGTTACTCAGCTCGCTGTCGGAGCTGGGCAGGTTGCTGGCGAACTGTTCCAGGTGATCCTGCACCGCAGCGGCCGTCTTGAAGTCGGCGAAGTTGTCTTCCATGCGCAGCAGTTCGTTGTAGTAGGCCCGCAGGTTGGCTTTTTGTTCGGCGGTGGGCGAAGTGTTGGAGCTGTTGCCAGCGCTGTACAGCGTCTTGCCATCGGCGGTCAGGCCCTGGATTACATAGGATTTATTCTTCGGCGTTGCCAGTTGCAAGGAGGCGCTGGCGTCGCCCAGGTGGGTCAGTTGGTACACCTCGCCACCCTCGGCGGTGGCTTTCGGGTGGGCCCGGTCGAGGACGATTTTATTGAAGCCGGGGTAGGCCTGATAAGTCAGGGCCAGGCTGATGCGTTCCAGGGGCTTGTTGAGCTTGAGTTCGGCCTGGGTGGTGTCCTGGTCTTGCTCCTCACTGTCTTCATCCTTGATCGCCACTTCGGCGAACGGCTGCTGCGAGCCGTCGCGAAAGTACAGGGTCTGGATGCGATAGCTGGTTTCGGTCTGCTGATCGGGCAGGGCCCCGCGCTTGAGCACCTCGCGAATCGCCTCGACTTCCAGCTTCAGCCCGGACGCATTGTCGAAGAACAACTGCTGGAACTGCCCCGGTGTGCGCTTGAGGTCGGTCAATGCCGCCTTCAGTTCGGCGGCGGGGAAGGGCACGAACGGCTCCTCATAGTTCAGCTCTTTCTGTTCGCCTGGCGTGGTGGTGGCCGGGCCGATTTCCAGGCGCATGCTTTCGAGCATGGCGATGCGGTTGATGCCGTCGCGCATATCGAGGATCAGGTAATTCAGGCGTTTTTTTGCTTCTGGCAACGGCAGATCCCGGATGCCATCCACACCGCCCTCATTGAGCTGCGCTTCGCTGTATTGGGGACCGTCAAGCAGGCCGTGAGTGGCGCGGCGGTCCAGCAAGTAATAAGTGGCACCGCCAATCACGGCGATCACGATCAGGGCGCTGGCCAGCAGTTTGGTTCTGGTCAGGGCTGTTTTCATTGTTCTCGGACTCGATGGAGGGCTGGCGCAAGATTAGCAGGCACCGATACCCGTGGCTGTATTGCCGCTGAATGATTGCAGGGCCCTGCTGTCGGAATCTGGGTACACATCATTTATTGAAGGAATGCCCATGAAAGCAACGTCCCTGATTGCCAGCCTGCTGGTTGCCGCCAGCCTGTCCGCCACCAGCCTTACCGTGCAGGCCGAGGACAATCCGCAAAAAACCGTGGAGCCTTCAAACATCAATACCCGAGACTTGAAAGTGGGAGACCGTGCGCCGGATATCCTGGTGCGCAAGGAATCGGCCCTTGCGGACTGGAAAAAGCGCGGGCTCAAAGCGCCCCATGACGACAGCCAGTGGGCGCGGGTCAATGACCGTTATGTGCTGGTGAAAATCACCAATGGCACCATCCTCGATATCACGCCTGCCAAATAAGCGATTGTGGGGGGGCGGGCCAATGCCTTCCTCCCCTGGGGTCGAGGTATTTAAAAAATCATGCACGACTGCATAAAAACGGCATTTTTTGCCGCTCGTCCTGAGTTAAGGTAGCTGCGCTTTGCGCCTGTCGTAGCCTGTGCAACGACGACTTTCAGGGAACGAGAGCAGGATGCTGAAAACAATAAAAAACTACCCCCGCAGCGTAAACCTGCTGCTGTCGGCCACGCTGGTACTGACCCTGGCCAAGGCGATCACCTTTCCGTACATGGTGATCTACCTGTCCAGCCACTTCGCCCTGGGTATCAGCGAGGTGGGCCTGGTGATCGGCAGTTCGCTGATCGTCGGATCCCTGCTGAGTGTGTATGGCGGGTTCCTTGTGGACCGGGTCAATAGCTACCGGCTGTTGCTGGGGCTGAGCCTGCTGTTCGTCCTGGGGTTTGTCGGCACGCTGCTGGCCCGCGAGCTGTGGCTTTTCTACAGTTGCCTGATCCTGATCAACCTGGCGTACGCGGTGATCGATATCGCGGTCAAGGCCGGCTTTGCCAGCCTGTTACCCCTGGACGCCCGTAGCGAAGTGTTTTCCATCAAGTACACCCTGACCAATATCGGCTATGCGGTAGGGCCGTTCTTGGGCGCGATGGTGGCCAAGGTCGACATGAGCCTGCCGTTTGTCTTGTCGGTGCTGCTGGGGATGGGGTTCTTCCTGCTCTACTGGCGCTGGGGCGACCGCAGCCTGGCGACGGTGGACTCCGCGCAAAAACCGGTGCCGTTCCTCGCGGTGGGCCGGGTATTGCTGCGCGATCATCGCCTGGTGTGCTTTACCCTCGGCGGCCTGCTCAGCGCGGTGGTGTTCGGGCAGTTTACCGCCTACCTGTCGCAGTACCTGGTGACCACCTCGGACGCCGAATACACCTACACCGTAATCAGCGCCATCCTGACCACCAACGCACTGCTGGTGATCGCCCTGCAATACGTGATTGGCCGGCAGATCAGCCACCGTCACCTGAGCCGCTGGCTGCTCCTGGGGCTGGCGATGTTCATGGTGGGGGTGATCGGCTTTGCGCTGTCCACCAGCGTGTGGTGTTGGGTGGTGTCGATGGCGATCTTTACCGTGGGCGAAATCATCGTGTTCCCCGCCGAGTACATGTTTATCGACCGCATCGCCCCGGACCACCTGCGGGGCATGTACTACGGCGCGCAAAACCTCTCCAACCTCGGCGCCGCGCTGGGGCCGGTGTTGTGCGGGCTGGTGCTGGCCAGCCTGCCGGCGCACTACATGTTCTACATGCTGGCCGGGTTTATCGTGGCCGGGGGGCTGTTCTACTTTATCGGGGCGTCGTTGAAGCCGCGCCCTGACATCCCACCCCCTGTGTAAACGACTGCGTCCCTGTGGGAGCGGGCTTGCCCGCGATGGCGGCCTGTCAGTAAATGCATCTTTGACTGAGCCGCCGCTATCGCGGGCAAGCCCGCTCCCACAGGGGATAGTGCCTACAAAGGGGCGGGGTCAGATGGAGATGGCACCGCCCACGGTGTTGCTGTGCAATTCGTAGCGCAATTCTTCGACCATCGTCGCGACGTCCTGCGGGGTCTTGAGCTTGTTCACGCTGATCCCGGTGACCACCAGGTCCACGCGCCCACTCTCGGCATCAAATACCTTCAACGTCAGTGACGAATCGCGGCACAGGGTGAACTCGCAAGTCAGCGGCAACAAGGCTTCTTCGATGCAGTTACGCAGTTGGGACAAGGTAAACATGCCGGCCCCCATTAACGACGACGCAGCAACAGGCCCAGGACCAGACCCACGCCCGCGACGATTGCCACGGTGGCCAGCGGCTTGCGTTGGGCGAAGTCACCGACATTGTCCAGCACATCGCCATAGGTCTGTTGCAGTTGGCCGGCCGCCTGGCGCGCTACGCCCTGGGCCTGGAGTTGTTCGTCATCGGTCATGTCGCCAAGAAAGTCCTGGGCCTTGCCGACGGCCTTTTCCACGCGGCCTTTGATTTGTTCACTTTTCATGATGTCTCCTTCAAGGGCAACAATCGCCATGGCACAGAGCGTCAAACCCTGTGGCTACCCTTCAAGGTTAAGCAGCCCATCCCCTCGCAATAAGGCGAATTTGCACTGGTAGGGCTAGTGCATTTGCACTTGGTTCATGGTTTTTTTACCCGTCGCTCGCCAGCAAACAGCCCTCGTTCCCGCGCCCATACAATCGCGGCGCTGCGGCTGTGTACGTTGAGCTTGGAGTACACCGTTGCCACATGATTGCGCACGGTATTGGGCGCCAGCTTCAGGCGCGAGGCGATTTCCTTGTCGGCCAGGCCTTCACAGATCAACCCCAGTACATCCCGCTCGCGGGCGGTCAGGTCGGTGAAGGCGATGTTCGGCTGGTTGGGGCTGTTGACGCTCTTGGCGTTGGCCAGTTTTTCGATCAGCGTCTGGCTGAACCAGGACGCGTCCTTCATCACTTCCTCGATGGCCGACACCAACTCCAACTCCGAGCGTTTGCGCTCGGTGATGTTCATCATCACCAGCAGGTAACAGGCGGTGTCCTGGATGGTTACGGTGTCGGCCGACACCACGCAGTCAATCACCTCATGGCCTTTCTTGCGGATCTTCAGGTCCTGGCCTTCGAGGCTGCCGGCCTTTTCCAAGGTGGCGAACAACTGCGTGCAGGCCTCGCTGCTGTCGATAAAGTTGATATCGCTGATGGATTTGCCGATCAACTCTTCGCTGGTGTAGCCGGTGATGGTCATGAACGCATCGTTGACGTCCACCACCTGCTGATTGCCCGCATCGCACACCAGAGTTGGCACCGGCGTCAGGCGGAACGACTTGGCAAACCGCTCCTCGCTCTGGCGCAGGGCGGTTTCGGCCTTGCGCCGGGGCTCCAGGTCGGTGAAGGAAAACAGCATGCATTCCTCATCGTTCATATCCAGCGGCTGGCCGGCGACAATCACCAGCTTGCTGCCGCCTTCGGGCAGCTTCAGCTCGGCTTGCATCTGCGGGATGGTCGCGCCTTCGCCCAGGCGCTGGATCGCCAACTCCTTGCGCTCGGCCTGTTCCAGCACGTCCAGTTCGTACACCGAACGGCCGATGACCTGGTCGCGGTTGTAGCCGGTCATTTCGAGGAAGCCCTGGTTGACCTTGATATAGCGCAAATCACTCAAGCGGCAGATCACCGCCGGCGCCGGGTTGGCGTTGAAGGTCTTTTCAAAACGCTGCTCGGCGCTGGCCCATTCGGTGGCATCGCTGAGGATCAGCACCAGCAGTTCCGGCTTGCCGGCGCTGTCGGTGAGCGCCAGGCTGCGCAGGCGATGGACCCAGGTGCGGTCGGGGTCGGCAGTGGGCGTGACTTCTACTACCACATCGCTGAACTCTTCGCCGTTGGCCACTCGGCTCAGTGGATAGGCTTCCAAGGGCAGCGGGTGATTGTTGCGGTAGCGCAGGGCAAAACGCTCGGCGTATTCGGCGGTATTGGCGCCAAGCCCGGCAATATCGTCCAGGCCATGCATGGTCAGCGCAGCATCGTTGGCCCACAGAATGCTCTGGTCGAGTTCGGCGAGAATCACCCCGTCGGACAGGCCGGAAATGATCTGCTGCAATTGGCGGCGATTGGTTTCTTGGGCGAGGACGGCCTGGCTCATGCTTTCTCCAAAATGGGTAGATAAAGACAACCGTGTCTCTTGTAGGAGCGAGCTTGCTCGCGAAGGTCTCCAACGGTAACGCGCGCGCCCTGGAAGAACGCGGCGCCCTCAGGTTCTTCGCGAGCAAGCTCGCTCTTACAAAACAGGGCGTGTCTGGCACATGTGGGGTACGACAACAGAGCCTGAGCATAGTGCAGAGCCAATCACCCTGGCGGGGTGCGAATGCACCAGCCGTCCTAGTGCATTTGTGCCGAGACCGTAGCCACCGGTCTGGACACACTGAAGGCCTACTCATTTGTCCAAGGAACGATCATGACCACTCTTTATGAAACCAACCGCTCGCCGTTTCGCGTGTCCTGGGGCTCAGTCCTGGCCGGTAGTGCAATTGCCCTGGTGACCTACCTGGTGCTCAGCGTACTGGGCACTGCCATCGGCGCCAGTGCGGTCGACCCAATGGCGGCCGGCAACCCGCTGAGCGGTTTTGGCACCGGCGCCGGGATCTGGCTGTTTGTCTCTACCTTGCTGGCGATTGGTGTAGGCGCCTTTGTCGCCGGCCGTACCGCTCCGGATCGTGGAGGTTTGCATGGTGTCCTGAGCTGGACCATCACCACCTTGCTCACCACCTGGCTGCTGGCGGCATTGGCCACCAGCGTGGTGGGCGCCGCAGGCAATGTCGTGGGCAAAGGCCTGTCGGCGGCCGGCAGCGGGATTGCTGCGGTAGCCCCCGGCATCAGCGACAGCGTCAAGCAGCAGTTGAACGAGAAGGGCATCAGCCTGGATTGGGACAGCCTGCAGGGCGAGCTCGACACCTTGCTCAAGCAAAGCGGCAAGGCTGAACTGGATCCCGCCAATGTCGAGCAAAAAGCCGACCAGGCAGCGGCAGACGGCCAGCAAGCAGCCACTGATGCAGCCACCCATCCAGCCCAGGCGGCGGCTGAACTCAAGCAGTGGTTCGAACGCGTCAAAGCCTCCGGTGAACCTGCGTTGAACGCGGCAGACAAAGAGGCGCTGGTCAACATCGTCGCCGCCCGCACCGGCAAGAGCCAGGCCGAGGCCAGCCAGATTGTCGAGAACTATGCCCAGGCCTACCAACAGGCTGTGCAGAAAGTCCAAGAGCTGAAGGCCCAAGCTGAACAACAGGCCCGTGAAGCGGGTGAAGTAGCGGCCAAGCAACTGTCCCGCGCGGCGTGGAGCACCTTGTTGATGCTGGTACTGGGCGCGGCATTGAGCTTTGGCATCGGTCGCCTGGCCATTTCGACCCGCAAAGTGCCATTGGCTTGATCAAGGCCAATTGATGTCATGACCACAACACCTTGCGTGAGCGCGTAAACTGTCGGCTTTTTTCGCGCTCACGCAAAGGTATGCTTTTGACCCCGGTAAAAACCACAGCCCTCCTGCTCCTCACCACCTTATTGGCGGCGTGCGGTACCTCACCGCCGCGCTCCCCCGATGACCTCTGCGCCATCTTCCGCGAGAAGGACGACTGGTACGACGCGGCCAAAGTCACCCAGAAACGCTGGGGTGTGCCGATCCAGATACCGTTCGCCATCATGTACCAGGAATCGGGCTTCCGGCAGAACGCCAAGACCCCGCGCAAATACCTGTTGTGGATCATCCCCTGGGGCCGCGTGAGCACCGCCGCCGGCTATGCCCAGGCCAAGGATGAAGTGTGGGGCGACTACCAGAAAAGCACCGGCCGCAACTGGGCCAGTCGCCAGGACTTCGACGATGCCATCGACTTTGTCGGCTGGTACATGGACAAGACCGCCACCATCAACGGCGTGTACAAATACGACGCCTACGGCCAGTACCTGAACTACCACGAAGGCTGGGGCGGCTACCGTAACCGCACCTATGCCAGCAAGGCCTGGTTGTTGCCGGTTGCCGGCAAGGTCAAGGCCCGTTCCGATCTGTATGCGCGCCAGTATGCGGGGTGCAAGGCGGATCTGGAACGGGGGTTCTGGGGGCGGTTTTGGCGGTGGTTGTGATGTGTGGAGTGGGTAAGGCCCGGGAGCCGTACCCGCTCGTTTACGCGACCAGTCTTCCCACCAGGGGCACGATCAGCAAGGTGCTCAGTGCCATCGAAAGCACATTGCCAATGTACGGATGAAAGTGGGGCGCAAGTCGTCCCGCAATGGCACAGGCCAGGGGCGGCGCAACCAATGCGCCAAGCAACGCACTTGAACCGACCACCATCCAGCTCCCGCCATGGGTCAACACCGCCGCCGGCACCACCGATACCAACGGCACATAGGTGGGATACCAACCGCGCTTGATCCACTGACTGCGCCAGATCAGCACGCCCAATGCCGATGTCAGCGCCTGGGCGCCTACCAGTTGCAGCACCAGCCCCGAGCCATAGGCAGCGCTCACGGGATTCAAGGCATACGCCAGCAGGACTCCCGCCAGCAGGCCGAGGCTGGCCCACTCATTGCCAAAGAACGGCGCTTCGGAAAAGTCTGCCAAGATCCTGCGCAAGCTCCAGGCCAGGCCATAGGATGGTGGTTTGGGCGCAAGCGGTTTGTCTGGGGCGAGATAGTCGGAACGCACCAGAATCGGTACGCGACGACACACGACAAAGGCAATCACGCTGCCCGCCGCCATGCCCAGTACGTTGCCAATCACCGCCGGCAAATCCAGCGGTACACAGACAAAATTGACGATCAGCAAGCACATCGGCGTGACCAGCAGCGCGCCCAACAACGCACCGTTGAGGGTGACCTTCCAGCCGCCACCAAACATCAGCACCATCGCTGCGGGCAGTGAAACAAACGCGGCGAAGGTGGGCTGCCAGGTCTCGGCAGTGACCGTCCACCCCCATAGCAGGTTGCTCAGCAACAGGCCCAGCAGGGAACTGGTCACCAGCCACGGCCACAGTCCACTGCCGTAGCAAATCGCAAAGCCTTGCCAGCGCCTGCCGGTGCGGCTGGCCCACCAGGCCAGGTACGCGCCCACCAGCAACCCGAGGGAGGCCAGTTCATGCTTGTAGAAGGCCACCTCGCTGATATCCCCCAATACCCAGCGCAGCCAGGCCATTGGCTCGGGAAAACTGGCCACCATATCGCCGTAACTGGGCCAGGAGCCTTGATGCGTGAATGCCGTCCAGAGGATCAACAAAGCGCTGGTGAGTACCAAAGCGATGATCGTCTTATCGACCCGCGACCGCCCGGTTCCGGGTTTCATGAACAGATTTTCCATGACCTGCCCTCCCTTCAGCGTGGCAGGGCAGGGTGTTGGGAGTACCCGAGCATCTGATCGTAAAGATCATTGCGTCGGTCACGTTGCAGGTCGTTAAGGCTGTTCCAGATCGGCGCACTGCGGGCACTGGTCAGGTCGATATCGGCGAACAGGATTTCCTGGCGGTCGGCCGACGCCACTTTGCCGATAGGCCAGCCATTGGTCCCGGCAATCAGCGAGCACCCCAGGTAACGCGCATCGCGCTCCTCCCCGATGCGGCTGGCGGCAGCGATAAACACATTATTGACGTGGGCGGCGGTCATGGTCAGGTATGACGCCATGCATTTGCCGGCCTCGTCGAACAGCGGAGGCGGGGTCCACACCCAGTTGTTGAGGCTGCAAATGATATCGGCGCCTTGCTGGCTGAGCAGACGTGGTACTTCCGGGAACCAGATGTCCCAGCAGATCAACAGGCCAATCCGCCCGATAGGCGTTTCAAACACCGGAAAACCCAGGTTGCCAGGGGTGAACCAGAGCTTCTCCAGGTTCCATAAATGGGCCTTGCGGTACTTGCCGATCAACCCATCCGGCCCCAGCAGTACGGCGGTATTGAACAACTGCCGGCCATCGATCTCGTTGAGGCCCGCCACCAGATACACCTGATGCGTGGCGGCAAACGTCATCCAGGCCTGCACACTGGCCCCGCCGGGAACAACCTCGGCATGCTCGAATGCATCCTGACGGCTGTTGAAAAAGTAGCCGCAGTTCGACAACTCGGGCAACACGATCAGGTTAGCCCCTCCGTTGACAGCCTCGGCGGCCAACGCCAGGCTGCGGCGCAGATTGCTTTCGCGATTCTCCAGGCCGACCTGGGGATCGAACTGCACGACAGCGATACGGACAGGGCTTGTTGGTTCGCTCATTGGGATGACCTCTTATTTTTATGCAACCGGGGTGGTTGGTTTTTTATAAGAGGGGAAAAAACGGACGGGGTTAAGTCAGGTGCTTCTGGCTGTGGTGTAGTCTGGATCCTTTACAGAGCACTTGCCAAAGCCCCTGGATTCTGGGAAAAAGCCGGCCAGTGTGAACCCTACGAGACCCCCATGAGTAACGACGAACTGCAAATCACCGACATCCGCCAAGGCGACGGTAAAACCGTGGTCAAGGGTGCACTCATTACCACCCAATACACCGGCACCCTGGAAGACGGTACGGTGTTTGACTCGTCCTGGGAGCGGGGCAAGCCCTTTCAGTGTGTGATTGGAACAGGGCGTGTGATCAAGGGATGGGACCAGGGCCTGATCGGGATGAAGGTCGGCGGGCTGCGCAAGCTGTTTGTGCCGGCGCATCTGGCCTATGGCGAGCGAACGATGGGCAAGCATATCCAACCCCATAGCAACCTGCATTTCGAGATTGAGTTGCTGGAAGTGCTGACACGCGACGATTGAAGACCTGACACCGAGCCCCTGCAGGAGCCGGCTTGCCGGCGATGGCGTTCCAAGGTAAGTCGCACGTCTGCGGGCCTTGTCGCCGACAAGCTGGCTCCTACGGTGATTTGTTCTACCGTTCGCCTATCTGTCCTTGAATAGCACGCGTCGCTGCTGATACTGTACAAAAATACAGTATCCGGTAGCCCGCCATGCAGTTGATCGAAAAACTCAGCATCCTCGCCGATGCCGCCAAGTACGACGCGTCCTGCGCCAGCAGCGGGGCGCCCAAGCGCAGTTCCGAGGGCAAGGCCGGGCTGGGGTCGAGCGATGGCATGGGCATTTGCCACAGCTACACGCCCGATGGGCGCTGTGTGTCGTTGCTCAAGGTGTTGCTGACCAATTTCTGCCTTTACGACTGCCAATACTGTGTCAACCGCCGCTCCAGCGATGTGCCCCGTGCACGCTTCAACCCGGAGGAGGTGGTGAGCCTGACCCTGGACTTCTACCGGCGCAATTGCGTCAGTGGCTTGTTTCTCAGCTCGGGGATCATCCGTTCGGCGGACTACACCATGGAGCAGTTGGTACGGGTCGCCAAGCTGTTGCGCGAGGAGCATGACTTTCGCGGTTACATCCACCTCAAGACCATTCCCGAAGCCGATCCTGCATTGATCGCCGAGGCCGGGCGTTATGCCGATCGCTTGAGTGTGAACATTGAGTTGCCCACCGATAAGAGCCTGCAGATCCTCGCGCCAGAGAAGCAGATCGGCTCGATCAAGCAGGCGATGCAGACGATTTTCACCGGCGAGCAAACCGTGCTCAACGAGCCCCGTTCACCGCGTTTTGCGCCGGCGGGGCAGAGCACGCAGATGATTGTCGGTGCCGATGACACGGATGACAGCACTATCCTCCACGGTGCCGAAGCGTTGTATGGCAACTTCAAGTTGCGCCGGGTCTATTACTCGGCGTTCAGCCCGATCCCCAATAGCCCGAAAAGCGTGCCCCTGGCGGCGCCGCCATTGATGCGCGAGCACCGGTTGTATCAAGCGGATTTCCTGCTGCGCAGTTATGGCTTTCGCGCCAATGAACTGTTCGCCGGGCCGGGGGATCTGGCGCTGGATATCGACCCCAAACTGGCCTGGGCCCTGGAGCATCGTGAGGTGTTCCCGCTGGACCTGAACCGTGCCGAGGCGACGTTGATCGCACGGATCCCGGGGATTGGCCTGCGCACCACCGAGCGTCTGGTAGAACTGCGCCGGCAGCGCAAGATCCGCTTTGAGGACCTGGCGCGCATGCGCTGCGTGTTGACCAAGGCCAAGCCGTTTTTCATCACCAGCGACTACCATCCCCAGCAGGCGGAAAGCACCAGTGTGCTGCTGCGCGAGCAACTGCGCGACCGCCCGCAACCGCAACAGATGGGGTTGTGGGGATGATCAGCCTGGAATGCGACAACCTGTTCAGTACCTGGCGCGAGCAGGCGCGCTGGCTGCTCAGCCATCAGATCGACCCCAGCCATGTCAGTTGGGGCGAAGTGGAAGTGGCGGATCTGTTCGCCACCGACGAGCATTACCCCGCGCACAATGGCCCGTTCCAGGCGCGTATACCCAAGGCGCTGCTGGAGTTGCTGGAAAGCGCAGCCTGTTACCACGGCGAACAACGCTGGAGCCTGCTGTATGAAGTGCTGTGGCGTGTCAGCCATGGTGACCGCACGGCAATGATGGCCGGGGATCAACTGGGCAGCGAGCTGCAGCGGCGGATCAAGCAGGTGCGTCGCGAAGCGCATCATCTGCACGCGTTTGTACGTTTTATCGCCCTGCCGGCAGCGGCGGGCCCGCAGTTGCCGGAGTACGTGGCGTGGCACGAGCCGGCCCACGACATTTTGCACAGTGCCAGCCAGCACTTTGTCGGGCGCATGGGCCGCCATCGCTGGATGATCGCCACGCCCCTGGATGGGGTGTATTACGACGGTGAGCAGCTGATCCATAAGCGCCAGTGCCCGGAGCAATGGCAGCAGTTGGCGCAGAATGTCGAGGATCCACACAGTGCCATGTGGCTGACCTACTACAGCCATATCTTCAACCCGGCACGGTTGAATCCCAAAGTCATGGAAGGGCACCTGCCGAGCCGGTTCTGGAAGAATCTGCCGGAGGGCAAGTTGATACCGGGGTTGATCAGCGAGGCGCGAACGGGGAAGCAGCGGGATGGGCAGGCGAAGCTGATCGGTGAGCGCCCCGGCAAGCGGATTTCAAGCGGGCCTGGTTAGAACCTGTAGGCGCTGGCTTGTGTGGGAGCTGGCTTGCCTGCGATGCAGACGCCTCGGTCTATCCAGTTGTACCGAGGTGATGCTATCGCAGGCAAGCCAGCTCCCACACAAGCCAGCTTGCACATTGGATCTTCATCGCGATAGGGGATGGCGTCAGGCCAACTCAGTCGCAGTGTTTTTCACCACCGCCAACTCCGGATGGGCCACCAATTTATCAATGTGCAGCTCATCATTGTTTAACCAGGTTTCCGTCAGCACGCGGTAGTGCTCCATGTCCCGGCAGCGCATGCGCAGGCTGTAGTCGAAGGGGCCGCTGATCAGTTGGCATTCGAACACTTGCGGGCAGGCCTTGACGCAGGCTTCGAAGGCCTTTTGCGCCGAGCGCCCGCTCTGGTTGGACAGGGCCACCAGCACCAGCAACGACAACCCCGGCGAGACCATCTGCACATCGATGATCGCGCCATAGCCGCGTATCACCCCGCGCCGCTCCAGCTTGCGCACCCGTTCCAGGCAGGGCCTGGGGGTCAGGTGCACCAGCGAAGACAGCTTCTCGTAGGTGATGCGCCCCTGATGGCGCAATACATCGATGATGGCTTCATCAATGCGATCCAGCGCAGGGGAGGAATGGGGTCCGTTGGCCTTGGTATCCATGGTCGATTCTGTATTCACTTCAAGCGGTTGGAGAGAAATTGCTGCAAGCGTTCGCTCTTGGGATGGTCGAGGATCTCGGCGCTGCCTTGTTCTTCGACACGGCCCTGGTGCAGGAACAGCACCTGGCTGGACACCTGCCGGGCAAAGCCCATTTCGTGGGTGACCATGAGCATGGTACGACCTTCCTCGGCCAACGTCTGTATGACTTTGAGGACTTCCCCTACAAGCTCTGGATCCAGCGCCGAGGTCGGTTCGTCGAACAGAATAATCTCCGGCTCCATGGCCAGCGCCCGGGCGATGGCCACCCGCTGTTGCTGGCCACCGGAAAGAAACGCCGGGTATTGATCCGCGACCCGGCTTGGCAGGCCAACTTTATCCAGGTACATCCGCGCGCGTTTTTCCGCTTCGGCGGCGCTCACGCCCAACACCCGGCGCGGTGCCATGCAGATGTTCTCCAGCACGGTCATGTGGCTCCACAGGTTGAAATGCTGGAACACCATGGCCAGGCGCGTGCGCAGGTTCTGCAGCTGCGCCTGGTGCGGCGCCTGCACGCCGGCGCGGCCCTGGCGCATTTCAATGCTGATGCCGTCCAGGGTAATCACCCCGGCGTCGGGTTGTTCCAGGAAATTGATGCAGCGCAGCATTGTGCTCTTGCCGGAGCCGCTGGCGCCGATCAGGCTGATCACGTCGCCCTTGCTAGCGTTAAGGGAAACGCCCTTGAGCACTTCATGCTCGCCGTAGCTTTTGTGCAGGTCTTCGACCTTGAGCTTGACGCTGGCACTGGCAGCAACAGCAGTCGGGCGGGAGGTGGCAAGATCAGCAGGATGGGCGGCCAGGGCCTGTGCGGACTGGTTCATGGGTTAGCCTCGGGTCGGGACAAGAAAGCGCATCCAGCGTCGTTCGGCCAGTCGGAACAGGCCCACCAATGCAAAGGACAGCAGCATGTACAGCAGCGCGGCAATGCCGAAGGCCTGGAACGTAAGGAACGTTTCGGCGTTGGCGTCGCGGGCCACCTTGAGGATGTCGGCGATGGTTGCGGTAAACGCCAGGGACGTGGCGTGCAGCATCAGGATCATTTCGTTGCTGTAGGCCGGCAACGCGCGGCGCAGCGCGGCGGGGATCACCACGAACAGGTTCATCCGCCAGCCGTGCAAACCATAGGCCCGCGCTGCTTCAATTTCACCGTGGGGAATATTGCGAATGGCCCCGGCGAAGATTTCCACGGTGTAGGCACAGGTGTTGAGCACAAAGGCCAGCAGGGTGCAGTTCAACGCATCGCGGAAAAACTGATTGAGCAGGGCGGTGTCTTGCACCACTTGCAGGCTGTACAGGCCGGTGTAGCAAATCAGCAACTGGATATACAGCGGCGTGCCACGAAACAGGTAGGTGTACACCTCCACCGGCCAGCGTAGCCAGAAGTGCTCGCTGACGCGGGCAATTGCCAGCGGGATCGACAGGACAAACCCGAGGATCACCGACACGATAAACAGCCACAAGGTCATGGCCACTCCGGAAAAGCCCGAGCCATCGGTCCACAGGTACGCCAGGCCATATTGCTGGATCAGTTCAATCATCGCGCGACCCCCTTGATGCCGACGTTGTAGCGCCGTTCCAGGCGTTTGAAGATGCGGTTGGAGAGGGTGGTGATCAACAGGTACACCAGGCCCGCGAGGATCAGGAAGTACAGCGGGTCATTGGTGGTCTTGCCGGCGTTCTGCGCGGCCTTGACCAGGTCTGCCAGGCCGATGATCGACACCAGCGCCGTGGACTTGAGCAGCACCAGCCAGTTATTGCCCAACCCCGGCAGCGCAAAGCGCATCAATTGCGGGAACATCACCAGCCGAAAGCGCTGCCAGCGACTCAAACCGTAGGCGGTCGCTGCTTCCAGTTGGCCCACGGGCACACTGAGCATCGCGCCGCGAAAGTTTTCGGTGAAATACGCGCCGTAGATAAAGCCCAGGGTGATGACGCCTGCGGTGAATGGATCGATTTCGAAGTAATTCCAGCCGAGCATCTCGGTCAGGTCATTGAGCCACAGTTGCAGGCTGTAGAAGATCAGCAGGATCAGCACCAGGTCCGGCACACTGCGGATCAAAGTGGTGTAGAGCGTGGCCGGGATGCGCAACAGCTTATGGCTGGACAGCTTGGCACCGGCGGCGACCAGGCCCAGGGTCAGGCTCAGGACCAGCGCGAGGAACGCCAGCTTGATGGTCATCCAGGCACCCTGGGCCAACAGCGGGCCGAAGCCTTGCAGGTTGAGGAGTTCATTCATGGGGGGAGATCTCGATGGGCACGGTGTCCCTTTTGTAGGAGCGAGCTTGCTCGCGAAGAACTCAAGGGCACCGCGTTTAATCTGGCTTTACGCGTTATCGTTGACGTTTTTCGCGAGCAAGCTCGCTCCTACAGGGGGAGAGGCTATCTGCTGACGTTATTCGTGGTAGATGTCTTCGTCACCGAAGTACTTCTTCTGGATCAGCGCGTAGGTGCCATCAGCCTGGATGGCCGCGATACCCTTGTTGATCAGCGCCCGCAACTCCTGGTCGTTCTTGCGCAGGCCCATGGCAATGTCCAGGGGCAAGGTCGGGTCCTTGAAGGCTGGGCCGGACTGGTAGTCGGCACCTTCAGGCTTGGACAGGAAGTTGAGCTGGGCTTCGAGCTTGTCGGTCAACGTCGCGTCGAGGCGGCCGTTTTGCAGGTCGGCGTAGTTCTGGTCCTGGGACTGATACGCCTTGACCTGCGCGCCGAGCTTGGCCAGGTGCGCACGGGCGTAGGCTTCCTGCAGCGAGCCCTGGAGCACGCCGACCTGTTTGCCTTTGAGCGATTCCGGGGTGTCACCGAAGCCGGCGCCCTTGCGGGTAATCACCGAGGTGGGACTGAGGAACAGGCGGTCGCTGAAGTCGATTTGTTTTTGCCGGGCCGGGGTCACGGCCATGGAGGACATGATGGCGTCGAACTTGCGCGCACGCAGCGCCGGGATCATGCCGTCGAACTCGTTGTTGACCCAGGTGCATTTGACTTCGAGCTTGGCACAGATGGCGTTGCCCAATTCAATGTCGAAACCTTGCAGGCTGCCATCGGCGGCCACGGATTCAAAGGGTGGGTACTCGGGGAACACGCCGAAACGGATTTCTTTCCATTCCTGGGCCTGGACGGCGGTGGCGCACAAAGGCAGGAGCAGCGCGGCGATGAGTGATCGGAGCGGAGTCATGGTGTTTTCCCTATATTTTGTAATTGATGTCAGGGCAGTAGAAAGGGTGCGGCATGCATTCATTTGCTGACTCTTTGGTCGCGCTCAGAATGCTTCATGGTGGTGCGTTTTTTGTGTCGTTTACCTAGGCGTTGGCACGCGGAATACGCTGTTAAAACACCGGTTGCAGCAGAATCGGCTGCAACACCCTGCATATCGGCTTTTCAAACCCGGCTCCGAGGCCCGCCGCTCGCGCAAAGCAGCAGGCCAGAGCGGTTTCAGGCGCGCTTTTTGTGCTGTGCGGCCGGTTGTTGGGCCAGGCGGGCGAACAGGTCCTTGGGGTCGGCCAGGTCCGGCACCAACTCCAGCTCGCTGCCCACGTCCAGGGCCTTGGCCACATCCAGTACATAGCGCAGGGCCGAGTAGTCTTCGAGGGCAAAACCCACGGAGTCGAACAGGGTGACCTGGCGCGGGTTTTCCCGGCCCGGTTTCTGGCCGTTGATCACCTGCCACAGCTCGGTGACTGGCGAGTCCTCGGGCATATGCTGGATTTCGCCCTCGATACGGCTTTGTGGTTCGTACTCCACGATCACCCGGGCGCGCTCGACGATACGGCGGTCCAGTTCGGTCTTGCCAGGGCAGTCGCCGCCCACGGCGTTGAGGTGCATGCCGGGCTCGATCATCTCGTCGGTAAGGATCGTGGCGTAGGCCTTGTCGGCGGTTACGGTGGTGACGATATCGGCGCCTTTGACCGCTTCGGCAACGCTACCGGCCAGGGTCACCTTGATGGCCGGGAAGGCCTTGAGGTTGTTCGCCAGCTTGTGCATGGCCTGGGTATCGATATCGAACAGGCGAATTTCGTTGATGCCCAGCAGCGCATGGAAGGCCAGGGCCTGGAATTCACTTTGCGAACCGTTGCCGATCAGCGCCATGCTGCGGCTGTTGTCGCGGGCCAGGTAGCGGGCGACCAGGGCCGAAGTCGCGGCGGTGCGGATCGCGGTGGTCAGGGTCATTTCGCTGAGCAGTACCGGCTTGCCGGTGTCCACATCCCCCAGGGCGCCGAACGCCATGACGGTGAGCATGCCGCTCTGGGTGTTTTTCGGGTGGCCGTTGACGTATTTGAAGGCATACAGCGAAGCATCCGAGACCGGCATCAGCTCGATCACGCCCTCGGGCGAGTGGTTGGCCAGGCGTGCGCATTTCTCAAAGTCGTTCCAGCGCAGGTAGTCGGCGCGGATGTACTCGGCCATCTCGGTGATGCAGGTTTGCAGGCCTTTTTGCGATACCAGGTAGCTGAGGTCGTTGACGTCGATATAACGGGTCATGGAAAAACTCCTTATTGGAATGAGGCGCGGGCCGGCAGATGCACTTCGGCCAACATGCAGCGGGCACTGCCGCCGCCGATGCGTTCGATATTGTCGATATTCACCACTACCGGGTGGGTGTGGCGCTCCACATGCTGGCGCTGCGCCGGCTTGAGCGAGCGCCAGGCGCTGGCGGACATCACCAGCAGCGGCTGGCCGTCGCGGTCGTGGACCTCCAGCATGTTGCCGGCGAAGGCTTCCAACTGGTCGAAGTCCAGGGCCAGGATGTCTTTGCCGGTGTCGCGCAGGGAACGTTCCAGGCCCAGGCGTTCGTGGGCTTCGGGCAGCGCGTCCAGGCACACCACCGACAGGTCGCGGCCGACGCTCATCATCACGTTGCTGTGGTAGATCGGTGCGTGATGGCGGTCGACGGCGTGGAAGGCGCAGACCTGATAGTCCAGGCGTTCGGCAAACTGGCGCAGGGCATCGTGGTGGGTGCGCCCGGAGTGACAGGCGTAGCTGATGCGGTGCTGGCGGTCGAGGACCATGCTGCCGGTGCCTTCGAGGAACATGTTCTGTTGTTCCAGGTGGCTGAAGTCGATGGTGTGTTTGATCGCGAAGCGTTGCTCCAGCACTTGCAACACGCCTTTGTTGCGCTCCAGGCGGCGGTTCTGGCCTTCCATCGGGTACAGCACCAGGCTGCCGTCGGCATGGCTGCTCCACCAGTTATTGGGGAAGATCGAATCCGGGGTATGGGGCGCGGGCGTGTCCTGCACCACCAACACTTCCACGCCATGCTGGCGCAGGGTCTGGACGTATCCGTCGAACTCTTCCAGCGCTTTGTGCTGTGCGGCCACTGGATCTGCGGGCGCGCGCTGGAAACGGTTGTTGATCGCGGTGTCCGGGTTAAAGGCAAAGTGCGCCGGGCGGATCATCAGGACAGTATTGGTGGTTTGCATGGGGGCACGGGTCCATGGGGTTGGGCATGGAGGCTATTTTGTGCGCTCTGGCGGCAGAATCCCGGCTGAAACAGGGGAGTGGCCCAGCCGGGAAAGCTGAAAAGAGGGGTATGGCAGCCGAATCGGCTGTAGCGTCGAGCGCGGCTCAAAATGTGGGAGCTGGCTTGTGTGGGAGCTGGCTTGCCAGCGATAGCATCACCGCGGTGTACCTGACACACCGAGGTGCCTGCATCGCGGCGATGCGGCGATCCGACAAGCCCGGCTCCCACACAAGCCCACAGATAGGTATTGTGGTGGCTGTCATAACGCTGTCCGTCAGGAGGAGTCATGTCTACCGCCGTTCGCCTCGCTCAAGCCTCGGATGCCGAAGGTATCAGCCAGGTCATCCTTGCCGCCCTGCACAGCAGCAACGCCGGCGACTACCCGGCGGACGTGATTGCCCGGGTGGCGAGCAACTTCACACCGCAGGCGGTGCTGCACTTGCTTGCCCGCCGCACCGTGCTGGTGGCAATCCGGGATCAACTGATCGTCGCCACGGCCGCCCTGGACGCCAATGTCGTACGTTCGGTGTTCGTCAACCCGGCGCTGCAAGGGCAGGGCATCGGCCGCCAACTGATGGTCGATATCGAACAGCGGGCCCGTGAGGCTGGGGTCACGGTATTGAGCGTACCGTCGTCGCTGACCGCCGAGCCGTTCTATACCAAGCTGGGGTTCCACACCGTGCGCGACGTGTACCACGGCAACGAGCGCACCCTGGTGATGGAGAAGGCATTGTCGTCCCGCCACCCCATCGGGCCTTACCGCGACCGCTTGCATCGTGCCCAGGTCGCGACGTTATGGCAGGCGGCGTTTGGCTACGACACGGCCCATAACCGGCCGGAGTTGGCGATTGATAAAAAGCTGGCGGTCGACGATGGGCTGTTCTTTGTCGCTACCGATAAGACGGCCGTGATCGGCACCTTGATGGCAGGTTACGACGGGCATCGTGGCTGGTTGTATTCGGTGGCCGTGCATCCCGACTATCGCCGGCAAGGCCTGGGCGCGTCGTTGGTGCGGCATGGGGAACAGGCATTGATTGCCTTGGGTTGCCTGAAGATCAACCTGCAGATCACCTCGGGCAATGAGGCGGTCGTGGGGTTCTATGAAGCGCTGGGGTATGGCGTGGAACCGAGGATCAGCATGGGCAAGAAGATTGCGCAGAACCTGCCCAAATCCTGAAACCACCCGTAAGCAAATGTGGGAGCGGGCTTGCTCGCGAAAGCGATGGGTCAGTCAACGTCATCAGTGACTGACACACCGCTTTCGCGAGCAAGCCCGCTCCCACATTTTGTTCTGCGCTCGGCTTAGACCTTGACGATCCAGCCCGCTGGCGCTTCAACGTCGCCGGACTGCACACCGGTCAGCTCTTTGTAGAGCTTCTGGGTGACCGGGCCGACTTCTTTTTCGCTGTAGAACACGTGCAGTTTGTCTTTGTACTCGATCCCGCCGATAGGCGTGATCACGGCCGCCGTACCGCAGGCGCCGGCTTCCTTGAAGTCTGCCAGTTTGTCGATCAGCACGTCGCCTTCGACCACTTCCAGGCCCAGGCGGGTCTTGGCCAGTTCGATCAGCGACAGGCGGGTGATGCCTGGCAGTACCGACGGCGAGTTCGGGGTGACGAACTTGTTGTCGTGGGTGATCCCGAAGAAGTTGGCCGAGCCGACTTCTTCGATTTTCGAGTGGGTGGCCGGGTCCAAGTAGATGCAGTCGGCAAAGTTGGCTTTTTTCGCCAGGGAGCCGGGCATCAGGCTGGCCGCGTAGTTGCCACCGACCTTGGCGGCGCCGGTGCCGTTTGGCGCGGCGCGGTCGTAGCCGGAGATCAGGAAGTTGTGCGGGGTCAGGCCGCCCTTGAAGTAGGCGCCAACCGGGATGCAGAAGATCGAGAAGATGAACTCGGGCGCGGTGCGCACGCCAATGTTGTCACCGGTGCCGATCACGAACGGGCGCAGGTACAGCGCGCCGCCAGTGCCGTACGGCGGGATGAAACGCTCGTTGGCGCGGACCACTTCCTTACAGGCTTGGATAAAGGCTTCGGTCGGCACTTGCGGCATCAGCAGGCGCGCGCAGCTGCGTTGCATGCGGGCGGCGTTCTGGTCCGGGCGGAACAGGTTGATCGAGCCGTCCTTGCAGCGATAGGCCTTGAGGCCTTCAAAGCATTGCTGGCCGTAGTGCAGGGCAGTGGAGCCCTCGCTGATGTGCAGCACGTTGTCGTCGGTCAGGGTGCCTTCTTGCCAGGCGCCGTCTTTCCAGGTCTGGAGGAAGCGCTTGTCGGTCTTGATGTAGTCAAAACCCAATTTGTCCCAATTGATGCTTTCGTTACTCATGACACCCTCTATCTCTTCGCAACCGCCTGGTCGAAGGCAGGCTTTCGGTTTATTTCTGGATGGGCGCAACAATACTTCATTCCGCTGCTGGTCTTCCAGTTACATGCGGTTCCTGTAGGAGCGAGCTTGCTCGCGAGAATCGTCAACGATGGCGCGTATGACCAGAATAAACGCGGCGCCCTTGAGCTTTTCGCGAGCAAGCTCGCTCCTACAGGGTGGTGTGTCGCTTTTTATAGATGCAGGGCATGCCCCAACGCCCGCAGGGCTGCTTCCTGCACCGCTTCACCCAGGGTCGGGTGGGCATGGATGGTGCCCGCCACATCTTCCAGGCGCGCGCCCATTTCCAGGCTCAGGCCAAAGGCCGTGGACAGCTCGGACACGCCAGCCCCCACTGCCTGCCAGCCGACAATCAGGTGATTGTCACGCCGCGCCACCACCCGCACGAAGCCGGTCTTGGACTCCAGGGTCATGGCCCGGCCATTGGCCGCGAACGGGAAGCTCGAGACGATGCAGTCCAGGCCCGCGGCCTTGGCTTCGTCCGGGGTCTTGCCGACCACCACCAGTTCCGGGTCGGTAAAACACACCGCCGGGATCGCCGCCGGGTTGAATTCCCGGGACTTGCCGCTGATCAGCTCGGCCACCATCTCGCCCTGGGCCATGGCCCGGTGCGCCAGCATTGGCTCGCCGCTCAGGTCGCCGATGGCCCACACGTTGCGCATGCTGGTCTGGCAGCGGTTGTCGATCTTGATCGCCGCACCGTTCATCGCCAGGTCCAGGGCTTCCAGGTTCCAGCCCTGGGTGTTGGGTTTGCGACCAACGGCGACCAGCACCTGGTCGGTGTCCAGGGCCAGGGTGCCGCCCTCCGGATCGCGCACTTGCAGGCTGCCACCTTCAAACCCGGTGACGCTGTGCTTGAGGTACAGCTTGACCCCCAGTTGCTTGAGGGATTCGGCCACCGGTTGCGTCAGTTCGGCGTCGTAGGCTGGCAGGATGCGGTCCTGGGCCTCAACCACGCTGACCTCGGCCCCGAGCTTGCGGTAGGCAATCCCCAGTTCCAGGCCGATATAACCGCCACCGACCACGATCAAGCGCTTTGGCACCCGGGTCGGCGCCAGGGCTTCGGTGGACGAGATGATCGGCCCGCCAATCGGCAGCATCGGCAGGTTGACGCTTTTCGAGCCAGTGGCCAGCAGCAGGTGCTCGCACTGGATGCTTTGGTCGCCCACGTCCACGGTCTTGCCGTCGACGATCTTGGCCCAGCCATGGATGACCTGGACTTTGTGTTTTTTCAGCAGCGCGGCAACCCCGGTGGTCAGGCGATCGACGATGCCGTCCTTCCACTCCACGCTCTTGCGGATATCCAGGGTCGGCACGTCCACGTCGATGCCCAGGGCCGAACCCTGGCTCAGGTGCACGGTTTGTTGGAACTGTTCGGCCACGTGAATCAGCGCCTTGGACGGAATGCAGCCGATGTTCAGGCAGGTGCCGCCCAGCGCCTGGCCTTCTACCAGGATGGTCGGGATGCCCAGTTGGCCGGCGCGGATTGCCGCCACGTAACCGCCTGGGCCGCCGCCGATAATCAGCAGCGTGGTATGCAGTGTCTGAGTCATGCCCTTACTCCAGGAACAGGCTGGCGGGTTGTTCGAGCAGGCCACGGATGGCCTGGATGAATTGCGCCGCGTCCATGCCATCGACCACCCGGTGATCGAAGGAGCTGGAGAGGTTCATCATCTTGCGGATCACGATCTGCCCCTTGATCACCATCGGCCGCTCAACGATGCGGTTGACCCCGACAATCGCCACTTCCGGCAGGTTCAGCACCGGGGTGCTGACAATCCCGCCCAACGCGCCGAGGCTGGTCAGGGTGATGGTCGAGCCCGACAGCTCGTCGCGGCTGGCCTTGCCAGTGCGGGCGGCGGTGGCCAGGCGGGTGATTTCCTCGGCGGTGCCCCATAGGCTGCGCGCTTCGGCATGACGCACCACTGGCACCATCAGCCCGACATCGCTCTGGGTGGCGACGCCCACATGCACCGCGCCGAGGCGGGTGATGACCTGGGCTTCGTCGTCATAACGCGCGTTGATCTGCGGGAAATCGCGCAGCGCCACGACCATCGCCCGCACCAGGAATGGCAACAACGTCAGCTTGCCGCGGCTGGCGCCGTGTTTTTCATTGAGGTGTACGCGCAAGTCGTCGAGGGCCGTCACGTCGATCTCTTCGACGTAGCTGAAATGCGCAGCGCGACGGGTCGCGTCCTGCATGCGCTGGGCGATCTTGCGGCGCATGCCGATCACCGGGATCTGCTCTTCGTCGTTGCGTTCGGCATACGGGTTGGCGCCCGCCGAGGCCCGCGTGGTGCCCTGTTGCAGATAGGCCTCGAGGTCGTCATGCAGAATGCGCCCGGCCGGGCCCGAGCCCTGGACCAGGCGTAACTGGATCCCGGCATCCAGCGCATGCTTGCGCACGGCGGGGGAAGCCAGCGGACGCTCATCAGCGTCGCGGGCCACCGGGGCTTGCGCCGCAGCCACCAGCGGCTTGGCGGCCGGCTTGCTTTCAACCACCGGTGCCTTGATGTCGGCCTTGGGCGCCGGCGCGGCTTGCTCAACCACTGCCGACAGCGCCGACTCCTTGGTATTGCCGGCGCCTTCGACTTCAATGCTGATCAGGATACTGCCCACGGCCATGACCTCACCCGGCTCACCGCCCAGTGATATCACCTTGCCGTGGACTGGCGAGGGAATATCCACCATCGCCTTGTCGGTCATGACGTCCGCCAGCACCTGGTCTTCCACGACCATATCGCCGACCTTGACGTGCCATACCGACAGCTCAACTTCTGCGATGCCTTCGCCAATGTCCGGCATCTTGATAACGTGCGTGCCCATTCAGACCTCCATGACCCGTTGCAAAGCCGCGCCCACACGGGTCGGGCCAGGGAAATACGCCCACTCTTGCGCGTGCGGGTAGGGGGTGTCCCAACCGGTCACACGTTCGATCGGCGCTTCCAGGTAGTGGAAGCAATGCTCTTGCACCAACGACACCAGCTCGGCGCCAAAACCGCAGGTACGCGTGGCTTCATGCACCACCACGCAACGGCCGGTCTTTTTCACCGACTTGACGATGGTTTCCAGGTCCAGCGGCCACAGGCTGCGCAGGTCGATGACCTCCGCGTCGATCCCGGTTTCTTCGGCGGCCACTTGCGACACATACACGGTGGTGCCGTAAGTCAGCACGGTGACGGCCGAACCTGGGCGCACGATGGCGGCCACATCCAGCGGCACGGTGTAGTAACCGTCCGGCACTTGCGCTTGCGGGTGCTTGGACCATGGCGTTACCGGGCGGTCGTGGTGGCCGTCGAACGGGCCGTTGTACAGGCGCTTGGGCTCAAGGAAGATCACCGGGTCATCGTTTTCGATGGAG
>Ga0265296_1000848_pt1 | contig 40215 bp, 24 predicted proteins | sample MunlanPumphouse1_FD_189073 | JGI IMG/M metagenome (GOLD analysis project Ga0265296, IMG submission 189073) | Groundwater microbial communities from a municipal landfill in Southern Ontario, Canada - Pumphouse #1 | ecosystem: Environmental > Aquatic > Deep subsurface > Groundwater | place...
GGCCGTGCCAAACCATTGGGCGGAGCGCAGGGTGGGTTTCTTATCAGACATGATCGATTCTCTTATTGTAAGACTATTGTTTGCGAGCTGACGCTTAATCTAAGCTCAAAATCCGCGCTTTGGAAGAGTTGTTGGGTAATTAGTATTACTATATAGTCGTTTTCGACGGAGGGATGGCCCTGGCTGTTTTGGCGAGAGGCGTCCCCCGAGGTTCTATAAAAACAACAATCGGAGACCGATCTCATGAGCCAGGAATTGCGGCTTGTCCGGCGCATCACACTGAAACTGATTCCCTTCCTGATCCTGCTGTACCTGATCGCCTATGTGGATCGCTCCGCCGTCGGCTTTGCCAAGCTGCACATGGGCGCCGACATCGGCATCGGCGATGCGGCCTATGGCCTCGGTGCCGGGCTGTTCTTCATTGGTTACTTCCTTCTCGAGATTCCCAGCAACCTGATGCTCGAACGCTTCGGCGCGCGGCGCTGGTTCGCGCGGATCATGATCACCTGGGGCGCGATCACCATCGGCATGGCCTTCGTGCAAGGGCCGCACAGCTTCTATGTGATGCGCTTTCTGCTCGGCGCGGCCGAGGCGGGCTTCTTCCCCGGCGTGCTGTACTACATCACCCAATGGTTCCCGGTGCGCCATCGCGGCAAGATCCTCGGCCTGTTCATCCTCTCGCAACCGATCGCGATGATGATCACCGGTCCCGTGTCCGGCGGTTTGCTCGGCATGGACGGCATCCTTGGTCTGCACGGCTGGCAGTGGCTGTTCATCGTCATCGGCACCCCGGCGATCCTGCTGACCTGGCCGGTGCTGCGCTGGCTGCCGGACGGCCCGCAGCAAGTGAAGTGGATGGATCAGGCGGAAAAAGACTGGCTGACCGGCGAGCTGAAAAAGGACTTGCAGGAGTACGGCCAGACCCGTCACGGCAACCCTCTGCATGCGTTGAAAGACAAACGCGTGTTGTTGCTGGCGCTGTTCTATCTGCCGGTGACCCTGAGCATTTATGGTCTGGGCCTGTGGCTGCCGACGTTGATCAAACAGTTCGGCGGCAGCGATCTGGTCACCGGGTTCGTTTCTTCGGTGCCATACATTTTCGGGATCATCGGCCTGCTGATCATTCCGCGCAGTTCCGACCGCTTGAATGATCGCTACGGCCACTTGGCGGTGCTCTATGTACTCGGTGCGCTGGGCCTGTTCCTCAGTGCCTGGCTGTCGCTGCCGGTGGCGCAACTGGCGGCGCTGTGTCTGGTGGCGTTCGCGTTGTTCTCGTGCACCGCCGTGTTCTGGACCTTGCCCGGTCGCTTCTTTGCTGGCGCGAGTGCTGCGGCGGGGATTGCCTTGATCAACTCGGTGGGCAACCTCGGCGGTTACATCGGGCCGTTCGTGATCGGCGCTTTGAAGGAATACACCGGCAATCTGGCGTCCGGACTGTACTTCCTCTCGGGCGTGATGGTGTTCGGGCTGATTCTGACCGGCATTGTTTATCGCGTGCTGGAGCGCAAGCACGTGCTGCCCGTCGACCAGTTCGCAGCCAGCGCCCGTGGCGCGACCAGAACCTGACTGACCAACACTGGCCCCTGTGGGAGCGAGCCTGCTCGCGAAGAGGCCATCACATTCAACACTGCTGGTGACTGGTACACCGCTTTCGCGAGCAGGCTCGCTCCCACAGGGGATAGCGGCGTTTTTGATGGAACAGGAGAAAATCATGCATCTGGTTCAATTCGAATTACCCAACGGCGAGCGCCGTGTCGGCGTGGTCGACAACGGTCAGGTCCGCGAAGTCGAGGACGCCCGCAGTGTCCGTGATCTGGCCTTGGCCGCGATCGAGGCCGGCGGCTCGCTTGAGCAGCAAGTGCAAAGCCTCGGCCTCGGCGCCAGCCACGACTACGCGCAATTGCTCAAAGACCTGCGCATCCTGCCGCCACTCGATCACCCGGACCCGGCGCACATGCTGGTCAGCGGTACTGGTCTGACCCATCTGGGCAGTGCTTCGGCCCGGGACAAGATGCACCAGCAGGCCGGCGATGAAGCGGCGATGACCGACACCATGCGCATTTTCAAATGGGGCGTGGAGGGCGGTAAACCAGCGGGGGGGCAGGCCGGCGTGCAACCGGAATGGTTCTACAAGGGCGACGGCAGCATTGTCGTGCGTCCGGGGCAGCCGTTCCCGCTGCCGCCGTTCGCCGAAGACGCCGGCGAAGAGCCAGAGATGGCCGGCCTGTACGTCATCGGCAACGACGGCAAGCCTTATCGCCTCGGTTTCGCCGTCGGTAACGAGTTCTCCGATCACGTCATGGAACGCAAGAATTACCTGTACCTGGCGCACTCGAAATTGCGCAGTTGCAGTTATGGCCCGGAACTTCGTACCGGTGAATTGCCTCAACACCTTGCCGGCACCAGCCGAATCCTGCGTGACGGCGAAGTGCTCTGGCAGAACGAGTTCCTCAGCGGCGAGGCCAACATGTGCCACAGCCTGGCGAACCTTGAGTACCACCACTTCAAATACAGTCAGTTCCTGCGTCCGGGCGACGTGCACATTCACTTTTTCGGCACTGCGACCCTGTCGTTTGCCGACGGCATCCGCACCCAGCCGGGCGACACGTTCGAGATCAGCCAGGCCGACTTCGGCGCACCGCTGGTCAACGGTATCGCACCGGTTCAGGCGGCTTTTCAACCGGACAGCATCGGCACCCTTTAAGGAGATCCCATGACTCAGATTCTCGGTCACAACTACATCGGCGGTCAGCGCAGCGCCGCCGGCAGCGTCAAACTGCACTCGGTCGACGCCAGCACGGGCGATGCCTTGCCGCATGATTTCATTCAGGCCACGGCCGAAGAGGTCGATGCCGCCGCCAAGGCCGCCGCTGCGGCTTACCCGACCTATCGCAGCCTCAGCGCCGAACGTCGCGCGCAGTTCCTCGACGCTGTCGCCGATGAACTCGATGCGCTTGGCGACGACTTCGTTGCCGTGGTCTGCCGCGAAACCGCGCTGCCGGCCGGACGCATTCAGGGCGAGCGCGGTCGCACCAGCGGGCAGATGCGTCTGTTCGCCAAAGTCCTGCGTCGTGGTGATTTTTACGGCGCGCGGATCGATCTGGCACTGCCGGATCGTCAGCCGCTGCCACGTCCGGATCTGCGTCAGTACCGCATCGGCCTCGGCCCGGTCGCCGTGTTTGGTGCCAGCAACTTCCCACTGGCGTTCTCCACTGCCGGTGGCGATACCGCAGCAGCACTGGCCGCCGGTTGCCCGGTAGTGTTCAAGGCCCACAGCGGCCACATGGCCACGGCTGAACTGGTCGCCGACGCGATTATTCGTGCGGCGGAAAAAACCGGCATGCCTGCCGGCGTGTTCAACATGATCTACGGTGGCGGCGTCGGTGAATGGCTGGTCAAGCATCCGGCGATTCAGGCCGTTGGTTTCACCGGTTCGCTGAAGGGCGGTCGCGCCTTGTGCGACATGGCTGCCGCACGTCCGCAACCGATCCCGGTGTTCGCCGAGATGTCGAGCATCAACCCGGTGATCGTTTTGCCGCAAGCACTGTCCACACGTTCGGAAACCGTCGCCCGCGACCTCACCGCTTCGGTGGTGCAGGGTTGCGGTCAGTTCTGCACCAACCCGGGTCTGGTCATTGGTATTCGCTCTCCGCAGTTCAGCGCGTTTGTCCAACAAGTCGCCGCTGCAATCGGTGATCAACCGGCGCAAACCATGCTCAACGCCGGCACCCTCGGCAGCTATGGCAAAGGCCTGGAAAAACTCCTGGCGCACAGCGGCATCGAGCATCTGGCCGGTAATCCGCAGCAGGGCAATCAGGCGCAGCCGCAGTTGTTCAAGGCCGATGTCAGCCTGTTGATCAACGGCGATGAAGTGCTGCAGGAAGAAGTGTTCGGCCCGACCACAGTAATCGTCGAAGTGGCCGATCAGGCACAACTGAGCGCAGCGTTGCACGGCCTGCACGGTCAATTGACCGCGACGATCATCGGCGAGCCGTCTGACTTCGAGCAATTCGCCGAACTGACGCCGCTGCTGGAACAGAAGGTCGGGCGCATCCTGCTCAACGGTTATCCGACCGGTGTCGAAGTGTGCGATTCGATGGTGCACGGTGGGCCGTACCCGGCGACGTCTGATGCGCGCGGCACTTCGGTGGGCACGCTGGCGATCGATCGCTTCCTGCGCCCGGTGTGCTTCCAGAACTACCCGGACAGCTTGCTGCCCGAACCGCTGAAAAACGCCAACCCGCTGCGGATCCAGCGCCTGGTGGATGGCAAGCCATCGCGTGAGGCGATCTAGCCAACACCGCGATTTTTTGTGTTGATCGTTCCCACGCTCTGCGTGGGAATGCCGCCCGGGACGCTCTGCGTCCCACTGGAACGCGGAGCGTCCCTTGAGGCATTCCCACGCGGAGCGTGGGAACGATCAGCTGGCACACCGCCTTCGCGAGCAGGCTCGCTCCCACAGAGGTTCCAGCAGGGGCCTCTGGATCACATTGGGCTATCATTGGCCCTTTCCCCCTAGAAAGACTGTTTGCCATGACTGCCCAAACCCTTCTCAACGCCCTCGAACACTGCGGTATGGTCGAAATCGATGGCCTGCACGCCTTCGAATTCGCCCTCGACGAGGACGATAACCTGCACATCGAATGCATTGATGGCCGTGCAGCCAAGCACTGGGAATTCACCCCGGCGCAGGTCGCGCAAGCGACGTTCGATGAGACGCTGCAGAGCTGGCTGATCGTCGGTTACGCCAGCGACACCAAGACCACGGGCGAGCATCGTCTGGTGTGCCTCGGCGACGTAGTCAGCAGCAGCGACGATGAGGATGACAATAATGAAGATGCGTAATTTCTGGCCTTTGCTGATGGCCGGCAGCGTCGGCGCGATGGGGCTTTCCAGCGCCTCTGCCGACACCTTGCAGTTGCTGGTCGGCTCATACACCGCCGGTTCCAGCCAAGGCATCTACCGCATGCAGTTCGACAGCGCCACCGGCCAGATCGACGCCAAGCCGCTGCAAGTGGTCAAGACCGAAAACCCGTCGTGGCTGACCCTCTCGAAAGACCAGAAACGCCTGTTCGTGGTCAACGAAAACGGTCCGGGCCAGACTGACCCGGTCGGCCGCGTCAGCAGCTTCGCCATCGACCCGAAGACCCATGCGCTGAGCCTGATCAATCAAGTGCAGAGCCTGGGCAACGAGCCGACCCATTCCAGCCTCAGCGCTGATGCCAGACACCTGTTCGTCAGCAACTATTCGGTCATGGAAGATCCGGGCGGCACCCTGGCGGTATTGCCGGTCGATGCCGACGGCCAGCTGAAACCGGTGGTGCAGATGAGCGGCCACCCGGCCAGCCGGGTCAACCCTGAGCGTCAGGCCTCGAATCACGTGCACTCGACGGTGTCGTCGCCGGACGGGCGCTATGTGTTCTCCAATGATTTGGGCGCGGACAAGGTTTTCATCTATCAATACGACCCGAAGGCCAACCCGCACTTGCCGCTAACCCCGGCGAAAACCGCCTCGGTAGCCTTGCCGGCCGGCAGTGGCCCGCGTCATCTGCTGTTCAGCGCTGACGGCAAACACGCTTGGCTGACCATGGAGATGAGTGCACAGGTCGCGGTGTTCGACTACAAGGACGGCGTACTGACCCAGACGCAACTGGTCGATCTGGCAGCGGGCCAGCCGACCTCGGACAAAGCCGGCGCGGCGCTGCATGCTTCGGCTGACGGCAAGTTTCTCTACGTGAGCAATCGCGGCACGGCCAATCAGCTCGTAGTGTTCGGCATTGATCCTGCGACCGGTCAGCTCAAAGAGCTGCAAAAGCGCTCGGTCGAAGGTGATCACCCGCGCGAGTTTGCCCTTGATCCGAGCGGTAAATTCGTCTTGATTGCCAACCAGAAGAGCAACCAGATTGTTGTCGTCGAACGCGATGCCAAGACCGGTCTGCTGGGCAAAACCGTGCAAAAACTGCCGATCGACGCGCCAAGCGATCTGAAATTCCTGGTGCGACAATAAGCCACAGGCCCCGGTCTACGGGGCCTGCATCGTTGTATTAATTGCACTGATATCGGCTAATGCTACAAAAGATTTCAAGGAGGCAACCCTCGAGCGTTACGTTTGTTTCACAGCCCGACCGGGCAAACCAAGCAAACGAACACGAGGGTTACCGCCATGAACTTCAATCTCTTCTCCGTCATCGCCGCTTCCGCCATTTCTGCCACGGTGGTATTGCCAGCCGGTGCCAACGTCGAAATCGCCAGCAAAAAATCCCACACCCAGAGCTACACCCAGAAATACCTGCAACAAAGCGCCAACTTCTACGCCGCGCTGGATCACAAAACCCAAGCCTGAAATTGCCATCTCCTTGTTGGAGCTGCCGAAGGCTGCGATCTTGATCGCAGCCTTCGGCAGCTCCTACGCGCGCGCGTAACCTGATCGTTCCCACGCTCTGCGTGGGAACGCAGCCCGGGACGCTCTGCGTCCCATTGGAACGCGGAGCGTCCCTTGAGGCATTCCCACGCGGAGCGTGGGAACGATCAATCAGAAGATCGCAGCCTTCGGCAGCTCCTACGCGCGCGCGTAACCTGATCGTTCCCACGCTCTGCGTGGGAACGCGGCCCGGGACGCTCTGCGTCCCATTGGAACGCGGAGCGTCCCTTGAGGCATTCCCACGCGGAGCGTGGGAACGATCAATCAGAAGATCGCAGCCTTCGGCAGCTCCTGTGCGCGTACGCGTTCTGCACTCATAGGTTTTCTCTCGCGGGCAAATAGAGCCTCTAAATAATCAACGAAGCTGATATTCACCATTGCAAACCCTGAGTGGTTGCTTCGGCTTGTTTGATTGATTCTGTGGCCATCGAAACCTTTGCCCACGGAGAACACCATGGCCAGCGCAATCCTCACTTCCGCCAAACGCGGCGCCTACCTGGCCATCGGTCTGTACCTGGCCGTGGTGCTGTTCGTCAGCATCGGCGCGCAGATGGAACACAGCTTCGACGCCCCGATCGACGTCGCCCACCCCGGCATCCAGTTCGAACTGCGCTCGCAAAGCGCGATGGTCGACAGGGCCGAACTCGCAGGAGTCGGCGGCGCATGAAAGGCTACAGACTCTGGGTCATCGCCAGCCTCGCGCTGATGACCAACGGCGCCTCACTCTTGGGATTTGGCCAAGGCTCGGTGGGTGGCTTGGCCCGGGCCATAGAGGCCAACCACAACATCGCGCACAACATTGAACGCGCCAACACGCTGGGGCTGATGGCCGGCAATCCACCGGTCAAGGTCGCGGTGGATTTTCTCGGGCCGTTTGAAGTGGATTGCATGGCGCTGGGCATGTGCAACGCCCTGGCCTGACGAAGATCGTTCCCACGCTCTGCGTGGGAATGCCTCAAGGGACGCTCCGCGTTCCAATGGGACGCAGAGCGTCCCCGGCTGCATTCCCACGCGGAGCGTGGGAACGATCAAGAGGGAGAGAGGGTTACTTCTTCATGATCGAGGTGAACAGTTCGGATTCGAGCAGGCGCTGCAACCAGGCCTGCAAGCGAACATAAGGCGTCTGCGCGAACCACTCGCGATCAACATGAGCGAACTGCCGGACGAAGGGCAGCAGGGCGATGTCGGCGAGACTGAGCCGGTCACCCAGCAAATAGTCGTGGTCTGCGAGCGTCAGATCCAGATAGTGGGCGATCATCTCGCACTGCATGCGATAGACCTCCATCGGTTGCTCTGGATAACGCTCAGCGTATTTGTAGTGGTTCAACGAAGTCTTGAATCGTTGATCGTTCGTCTCGATCAGCATGTCCATGATGACGTCAGCACCCGGATCATCCTTGAACAACCAATCATCCGGATCATTCTGCGCCAACGCCCAGCGCATTATCTGCAGACTCTCATCGATCACCACGCCATCGGCATTCAGCACCGGCACGGTGCCCTTGGGCGAGAGCGCGAGCATCTGCGCCGGTTTGTCCTTGAGACTGACTTCGACAATCTCCACCGGCACGCCCGCATAACGCAGCGCCATTCGCGCACGCATCGCGTAAGGGCAGCGGCGGAAGGAATACAGCGTGTTCATTTCACCTCCAGCGTGCTCAAACCATTGCCCTGGCGCCGCACCTGAATCTGCACCGGGATGCGTTCGTGCATTTCCTGCACATGGGAAATCACCGCCACCTTGCGTCCCTGCGCCTGCAAGCCATCGAGCGCGTCCATGGCCAGTTGCAAGGATTCCGGATCTAGGCTGCCAAAGCCTTCATCGATAAACAGCGATTCGATTTTCAGCGTGCTCGACGCCATCGAGGCCAGACCCAGCGCCAATGCCAGCGATACGAGGAAAGTTTCGCCGCCGGAAAGCGAATGCACCGAGCGCAGTTCGTCGCCCATTTCCGTGTCCATCACCAGCAGGCCGAGCATGCTGCCGCCGCGTTTGAGGCGATAGCGTTTGACCAGTTGGCGCAGCTGCGCGTTGGCGTGATGTACCAGCAGGTCGAGGTTGTAGGCCTGGGCGATCTTGCGGAAGGTGTCGCCGGTGGCCGAGCCGATCAAGGCACTGAGTCGCGCCCAGCGCTGGTACTCGGCATAGGCGTCGGCGATCTGCTGGGCCAGCGCCTGATTGGCGTTCTGTCGGCGCTGGTCTTCCGCCTGTTCGGCGCGCAGTTCGGCGCACTGCTGTTCGCTGACGGCGAACTGGTTCTGCAGCTCGGCGAGGGCGCTGTCCAGCTGTTCGGCGTCAAGATTGCCGTCCTGCCGGGTCTGGTGATCGAGCAGGCGCTGATCGCGCTCCTGCAACAGGACCTGGGCCTGTTCGATGGCTTTTTCGTTGTGCTGAAGGGTCTGGCGCAGTTCGGCGACTTGCGCGTCATCGAAGCGCAGCAAGTCTTCGAGGCCGCCGTCATCCAGTTCCGGGTGGCTGGCGCGCCAATCAGCGATCTTGCCGGCGAGTGCCAGGTCTTCAGCTTGCAGTGCTTGCAGGCGTTCCTGTTGGGCCTTGAGCTCAGCGGCGATCTGCACCAGCTGCGTGCGCACGCTTTGCAGCTCCTCAGCGGTGCTGGTTTCTGCGCTGCGCGCCTGTTCCACGGCGTGTTCCAACTGCTGCTGCCAATGCTCGGCGCTGCTGTGCTCGCCAAGTAACTGCGCGAGTTTTTCCTGACAGCTTTGCTGCTGCTCGGTCAACGCCGTGAATTGCTGTTCGGCACTGTGCAGCTGCTGAGTGCGCAGCTGCTGGCGATCCTGTTCTTTCTCGAGGGTCTGCTGGCGTTGCTGCTGTTCGCTCAGCTCTTCCTTTTGCTGTTCGAGCTGGGCCAGACGCTCGGCGATCTGCCGGTCCAGCTGCATGAACGTTGCCGCCGGCTCCAGGCGCAAGGCTTCGAGCGTGTCGGCGGGCAGCAGCGGGCCGAACGCGCTGAGTTCTTCTTCAAGGCGCTGACGATCACTGTTGAGTTCATGCTGCTGATGGCTGAGCTGTTGCGCCGCTTGCTGATGCGCCACTTCAGCCTGACGCAATTGTTGCGACAAGCGCGCCGCGTCCTGTTGCAAGGTGAGCAGCGCACTTTGGCGTTGTTCGTCCTGAGTGATGCTCTGATTCAACTGCTCGGTCTGGCGGCTGAGCCAGGCGTCGCGTTTGTCGGCGTCCTGATTGAACAGTTGCGCGGCCAGCGGATGCGCGTCGAGGCTCGGGGCCAAGGCTTGTTGCTGCGCCGCGAGTTGTTCCTGTTGCTGGAGCAATTCTTTCTGTTGCGCGATCACGCCACCGACTTCGCCGCGCAGCTCGATCAGTTTTTCCTTGAGCTGATCGACCACTTGCTGGGCGTTGGCCTGTTCGTTTTCATCGTGACGGCCAAGGCTTTGCAACAGCGCTTCGGGCTGATGATAGGGATGCTCGTTGCTGCCGCAGACCGGGCAGGGCTGATCGTCCTGCAACTGCGCGCGCAACTCTTCGACACTGGCACTGCGCGCCAGCCGCTGACGCTCGAGCAGTTCGCGAGTGACGCTGAGGGTCTGCTCGGCGATGGTCAATTCGGCCTTGGTTTTCACACCGTCCTGGGTCAAGCGTTCGCGTTGCTGCTGCGCGTCGAGCTGGCGTTGTTGCAACTCGGCGCTGCGCTTGTCGAGATCCTGCCGAGTCGCCCACAGGCGCGACAGGTCTTCGATCGCGCGTAGCTGCTTGCGGTTGTCCTGCAACAAGGTGCCGAGCAGGCCGATCTGTTCGGCGACTGCGTCCGGCTCTGCGCCGGCCTCTTTGAACAGCACTTCCAGTTGCTGTTTGTGCGAGGCCAGTTGCTCAGCACTGCGCGCGGCGTTCTGTTCGAGCGACGCCAGTTCGCTCTGGCCCTTGTTCAAGCGGTTGCCGATCAGCATCAACTGTTGCAAACGGTCGCGATAGGCGCTCCAGGCATCGCTCAACGGCGCCAGATGGGCACTCTGCTCAAGCTCCGCGGCGATGCGTTGCAAACGCGCGGCGACTTCAGTCTGCTTTTCCTGCAAAGCCTGAATCGCGCTCTGGCCATCCTTGAACGCTTGCTCGGCCGCTTGCCGGGCTTCGGCGCTGCTGGCGGTGTCCTTGATCAGGCGGGCGAGGGTGCTGTGTTCTTCAAACGCCTGACGCAGCAACGGCGCATTTTCGCTCTGGCGTTGTTGCGCTTCGCTCAGGGCGACTTTTGCTGCGTCGAGGTTCTGTTCCAGCTCCGTCTGGCGTTCGCCCAGCGCCGCGTGTTGTTGGGTGTGCGCGGCAATCTGCGCCGCCAATGGCGTGAGCAGCGCATCGAGCTCGGCCTTGCGCGCGAACTGATGGCGTTGCGGGCCAAGCTGTTCCAGACGCGTCAGTTTCACCCGCTCGCCGGCCAGGGCCTGCCATTGCTGTTGCGCGGTTTGCAGTTGTTCGCTGGCCGCTTGCTGCGCTTCCTGCAACTGACGCAAATCCTTCAGCCAACTGTGTTGTTGCTCAAGTTGTTTGAGCTGCGCCTGTTGCGCCTTCATCTGTTGCTGCGCGGTGTTGAAACGCTCGTCGAGTTCGGCGCGCGCTTCCGGTGCCAGCGGCGTCACGCCGGTAGCCTGATCCTGCAACAGCTTGTGCGCTTCGCGGGCCTCTTTGGTCTTGTCGAAGGCACGGCGGCCGAGGCGGGTGTAAAGCGCGGTGTCGGTGAGTTTTTCCAGCAGTTCACTGCGGTCGTTGTCGTCAGCCTTGAGAAACGCACTGAACTCACTCTGCGCCAGCAGCACAGCGCGAGTGAACTGTTCAAAGTTCAGGCCCAGCGCGGCTTCCAGCTGGGTTTTGTATTCGCCTTTCTGGCTGGCGAGCAGTTGATCCTGATCGATGTCGCGCAGGCTCTGCCGGCTCGCTTGCAACTTGCCGCCAGCCTTCTCGCGAGCACGGTTGGCTTCCCAGCGCGCGCGATAGCGGCGGCCATCGACGCCGACAAAATCCACTTCGGCATAGCCTTCGCCGGTACCGCGACGCAGCAAGGTGCGCGGGTCGCCAGTGGCGATCTCTCCGTCAGCATCCGGGACTTTCGCATCGCGACCGGTGTTGTTCAGGCGCGGTACAGCGCCGAACAGTGCCAGACACAAGGCATCAAGCAACGTGCTTTTGCCGGCGCCGGTCGGGCCGGTGATTGCGAACAGACCGGCGCTGGCCAGCGGTTCGGCGGTGAAATCGATCTCGAACGGCCCGGCCAGCGAGGCGAGGTTCTTCAAACGAATGGCGAGAATCTTCATGGCTGCTCGCCCTCCAGTTGCACGTCCTGCAGCAGTTCAGCGAAATCCTTGAGCGTCTGCTCGTCGACCTCGCTGCCGTAGTTGTCGAGCCAGGCGCGGCTGAACAATTCCTGCGGGGTGAGCTGGTCGAGTTCGATCAGCGTGCTGCCTTCATCGCTGCCATCGGCGTTACGATTGCCGGCGTATTCAGCGGCAATGCGCACCAGTCGCACGGCTTTGCCCTGCAGTGCGGTTTCCACTTGATGGCGCAGATCCGGCTGCGGCTCGTCAAGACGTACGCGCACTTCCAGCCATGGTTGGCGCTGAGTTTCGGCGAGCAGATCGATGTTCGGCAGATCGGCGAGTTGCAGCAGAATCTCGGCCAGCGGCGCCGGGCCGATGCGCTGCAGATTGACCGAGCGCGGGATCAGTTTCGGCTCGACGCTGACCAGTGTTTCACCGTCGAGGACCACATCGAGAATCTGATGCTGATAACCGATTTCGGAGAACGACAGCGGAATCGGCGAGCCGCTGTAGCGGATGCGCTCCTCGCCGTTGACCTTCTGCGGCTTGTGCAAATGGCCGAGGGCGACATAACTGATGCTTTCGCCGAACAGGCTGGCGGGCAGCGCTTCGGCATTGCCGATGATCAGGCTGCGCTCGGAATCCTCCGACACCGAGCCCCCGGCCATGTGCGCGTGGCTGATAGCGATCAACGCCTGCCCGGGCTGGCGCTTGGCATTCGCCGCCGCGATCAGCCATTCATGCACCTGACCGATGCCGCGCAGATAGTTGTCACCCAGATGCGCGCCAGTGACTTCCGCCGGGCGCAAGAACGGCAGCGCCAGACACCACGCGGCGATTTCTCCCTGGGCATTCGGCAGCGGCAGCAACAAACGTTCGGCGTCGAGCTGCCCGTCATCCAGCCACAGCACCCGACCCAACGCGTGAGTACGCAAACGCCGCATCAATGGCGCCGGCAGCTCGATCCGCGAGCCGGAATCATGGTTGCCGGCAATCATCACGATGGTCAGCAGCGGCTGCTGTTCGTGAGCGCTGACGATGAAATCGTAGAGGCGTTCCTGAGCTTTGACCGGCGGATTGACCGTATCGAAGATATCGCCAGCAATCAGCAGCACATCCGGCTGCGCCAAGTGCAACTGGCGCAGCAGCCATTCGAGAAAACACGCGTGCTCGAAATCGCGCTCCTGGCCGTGCAGGTTTTGCCCAAGGTGCCAGTCGGAGGTGTGGAACAGACGCAAGGTGGACTCCGCTACAGAAAAGAGGTGATGGCCGCAGATGAAATGAGGGCGGCGAAAGAGGGGAGAGTTTACAGATTATTGCGCCGGTGGGGCTTATCGCGCGGGCGGTGAACGGTGCAACGGGGGTTCCGGCACAACCGCTCATCGAAATCGATTTTTCAACGCATCCATTAATTGACGCCAAAATAGTGGCCATCTAATATCGCGCCACTATTTTGATACTAGTGCGCTATTGCAGGGATGCCAGCGACGTTTTGCGCTCATCCGCGCTGCTGTCCGGCCGAGCATGGCACCTGATCAAACCGATTATTGCCCGTTGCAGGATCTTCTACATGGACGTTCGCCAATACGCATTCCTCGCTCGCCAGCCTTCTGCCGCTACGGCCAAACGCGAGCAGTTCCTCGGCATGCCCAAGCGCGGACTAGCGTTCCTGCTGGCCAACGTCATGTTCTGGCAACCGCTGTGGGCGCAGGCCGACGGCATCGTCGTGGCCAACCCGAATACCACGCTGGACCGTGCCGGCAACGGCGTGCCGATCGTCAACATCGCCACGCCCAACGCCAGTGGCCTGTCGCACAACCAGTTCCACGATTACAACGTCGGCGCACAAGGCGTCATCCTCAACAACGGAGCGACTCAAACTTCGAACACGCAACTGGGCGGGCACGTCATCGGCAACCCGAACCTGAAAAACAGCGGTTCGGCGCAGGCGATTCTCAACGAAGTCATCAGCGGCAACCCGAGTCAGTTGCGCGGTTACACCGAAGTGGCCGGGCAGTCGGCGCGGGTCATCGTCGCCAACCCGTATGGCATCACCTGCAATGGCTGCGGTTTCATCAACGCACCTCGGGTGACGCTGACTACCGGTAAACCAGTGCTGGAAAACGGTCGGCTGGATCGCTTTCAGGTCGATCAGGGCAGCGTGGCTATCGAAGGCGCGGGCATCAACGCGACCAATATCGACCGCTTCGAAATCATCACCCGCAGCGCCAAGATCAATGCGCAGATTCAAGCGCAGAACCTGACCATAGTCGCCGGTCGCAACGACGTTAACGCCGACAGCCTCAACGCCACAGCCCGCGCCGACGACGGCAGCGCCAAACCGCAACTGGCCATCGACTCCTCGGCCCTCGGCGGCATGTACGCCGGAGCGATCAAACTGGTCGGCACCGAGGCCGGCGTCGGGGTGAAACTCGACGGCAAACTGATTGCCAGCGGCGGCGATATTCAGCTGGATGCGAACGGGCAACTGAGCTTGGCCGACACCTCGGCTACCGGCGCGGTCAACGTCAAGGCCGCCAGCCTCGACGCGCAAGCGCCGATTTACGCCGGCACATCGCTCAACGTACAGACCCAAGGCAACCTGACCAACCGCCAGACCTTGGCCGCCCGCGACAGCGTTGTGCTCAGCGCCGGTGGGCAACTGACCAACGCCGGCGCCATCGAAGCCGGCGTCAATGCTGACGGCGGCCGTAACAGCAACGGTGATTTGAGCCTTCGCGCACAGAATCTGAACAACAGTGGCAAGAGCCTCAGCGCCAGCCGCAACCTGACCGTCAACGCCGCGCAAACCCTCAACAACCAGAATGGTCTGCTCAGCGGCCAGACCACGAGCATCACCGCCGGCACGCTGGACAACCGCAACGCCGGCAAAGTGCTGGGCAACAACAGCCTGACCCTCACTGCCAATCAGGTGCTGAACAATCAAGGCACGCTCACCAGCAATGGCAAACTCACCGGCAACATCGGTCAGTTGATCAACAGCAACGGTGAACTTGGCAGCCAGAGCGACGTAGTGCTCACGGTCACCTCGCTGGACAACGTCGCCGGCCTGATCACCGCTGGCCGTTTGCTCGACATCACCGCCCTCGGCGCCATCAACAATCGCACCGGACGGATCGGCGCGAAACAGGCCGTAGCGATCAAAGCGCAACAACTGGACAACAGCCAGCAAGGCCAGCTGACCAGCGAAGGCACGCTGACCACGCGCATCAGCGACCAGTTGAACAACCAGAACAAGGGCCTGATCCAGGCCAACGGTGCGATGGACGTGCAGGCCACGCGCCTGGATAATCGCGCCGGCAAGATTTCCGGTCTCGACATCTTGACCGTCAGCAGCGCGACCACCGACAACCGTGCGGGTGTTTTGCGCGCCGACAAAGCGACGACGCTGCTGATCGATAATCTGGATAACCGCGACAAGGGCCGCGCCGAGAGCAAGGCAGCGCTGACCTTCGAAGGCAGCACGCTGAACAACAGCAATGGCGGCTTGCTGACCTCGACCGGACTGTTGAGCATCAAAGCCCGGGATGTCACCAACGATGCCGGACGGATTTCCGGCAAGGGCGATATCGACGCCAGCATCGACAACCTGACTCAGCAAACCGGCGAACTGGTTGCCGAAGGCAATCTGAAACTCACCGGCAAAACCCTCAACAGCCGCCAGGACAGCCTGGTCGGGTCGCTCAAGACCTTGACTGTCAATGTCGACCAGATCGACAACCGCGCCAGTACGCTTTCCAGTCAACTCGACCTGCATATCAATGGCGCACGCCTGGACAACAGCGAGGGCGGCAAGGTGCTGTCCGACACCACGCTGGGCCTGAAAGTCGCGCAGATCATCAACGCCACCAATGGCCTGATTTTCAGCAAAGGCGCGGCGACGCTCAGCGGCATCGGTTTGAGCAATGTGGGCGGGCGGATCGTCAGCCAGAACACACTGAACCTGACCTTCGACAATGCCCTCGACAATCAGCAAGGTCTGATCAGCAGTGAAGGGCAGATGACCCTGAATCTCGGCAGCCTCGACAATCGCCTGGGCAAGCTGTCGAGCCTGGAAGCGATGGCACTGACCAGCGTCGCCGGGGTACAGAATCAGGGCGGTCTGATCGCCTCGCAAAAGGGCCTGACATTCACCAGCGGCAGTCTCGATAACAGCGACAACGGCATCCTCAGTGCCAAAGCTGATTCGACCCTGACCACCGGTGAGTTCAAAAACCGTCAGGGCGGCAGCCTCGCCACGGACGGCACGCTGTTGCTGACCACCGCGCATCTGGATAACTCCGGCGGCATCATCGGCAGCCAGAAAACCCTGCAGGCTTCCGTCACCTCGCTGCAGCAGGACGGCGGCGAGTTGTTCAGCAACGGCGACCTGACCCTGGACCTCAACAATGGCCTGCTCGATAACCAGCGCGGCAACATTCATACGCCGGGCCAACTGCTGCTGAAAAATCTCAAGGATGTGAACAACAGCGCCGGGGAAATCTCCGCTGCCAAAGCCTGGAATCTAAGCGCGCAAAGCCTGAACAACGACGGCGGCAAGCTGCTCAGCAATGAAAAACTCACCCTGGTCATCGACCGTGCGCTGAGCAACGTGAAAGGCCTGATCGCCTCTGCTGGCCTCCAAGCGCGCAGCGCCAGCCTCGACAACAGCGGCGGTGAGATTCGCGGGCGTGGCGAGGTCGATTTCACCGTCACCGGTCTGTTCGACAACCAGGCTGGCGTGGTCATCGCTGACGAGGGCCTGACGCTCACGGCGGCGCGTCTGGATAACCGCCGCGAGGGCCTGGTCGGTTCGACCCAGGCGCTGCAACTGGTCGTCGACCGTGTCGATAACCGCAGCGGTGAACTGTCGAGCAAGGCCGGCGTGAGCCTGATCGGCGCCTGGCTCGACAATAGCGACAGCGGCTACATGCTGGCGGGCGGCAATCTGGCGTTGACCGTCAACGAGGTGATCAACCGCAACAACGGCGTGCTGTCCGGCGCTACCGGCCTGACGCTGGTCGGCAAAAGTCTGGAAAACAGCGCTCGCCTGACCACGCAACAAGACCTCGCGATTACTCTTTCTGGCGAGCTGAACAACGCGCAGGGCAGTCTGCTCAGCGAAGGTGCGCTGGCGATCGATGCGCAAAACCTCAATAACGATGGCGGTACGCTGTCCAGCGCCAAAGCGCTCAGCGTCGACACACGCGGTGCGGTCAGCAACCGGGGCGGCCAGTTGTTGACCGATGCAGCGTTGACGCTCACCAGCAGCGCGCTGGACAACCAGCAGAAAGGCGTGATCAGCAGCAAAAGCAATCTGCACATCACTACCGGCGAACTCAATAACAGTCAGGCGAGCATTTACGCCGCCGATCAGCTTGAGTTGAGCGCCGGCAAAGTGACCAATACGGCTGGCAGCCTCGGCGCTGGCAATGCGTTGACTGCCGATATTCAGGGCCTCGATCAGCAGGGCGGCAAGCTGTTCAGCAGCCACGCCGGCGTCAGGGTCGACCTGCATGGCGGTGCGCTGAACAACCAGGGCGGGGTGATCAATGCGCCGGGGCAGTTGCTGCTGAAAAATCTCGCTGAGGTGAACAACCGTGGCGGCGAGATTTCCAGCGAGCAGGCCTTTGAACTGATCGCCAAATCGCTGGACAACAGCGGCGGCCAAGTGCTGAGCAATCAGAAACTGAGCCTGACCCTCGACAAGGTCCTGACCTCGATCAAAGGCACGATCGCGGCAGCAGCATTGCAGGTTCGCGCGGCCAGTCTCGACAACAGCGATGGCGGCGTATTGCTCAGTGACAGCGATATCTCGGTGACCGTCGATGGCCTGCTCGACAACCACAACAAGGGCAGCATCCGCGCCGCGCAACAACTGACCCTCAACAGCACCGGCCTGAACAACGAGGAGGGCACGCTGGTGGGTGCCGCTGGCCTTGCCATCGACCTCGGCGCCACCGCGCAGGACCTCAACAACCAGGGCGGGGTGATCAGCAGCAAAGGCGCGTTGAGCATTGCGCACCTGCGTGACCTCAATAACCAGGACGGCGTGATCAACAGCAAAGGCGTGCTCAGCATCGCCACCCTGCGTGACCTGAACAACCAGAAAGGTGAAATTTCCAGCGTCAACAGCTTCAGCCTCAGCGCCAACAGCCTGGACAATCGCGGCGGCAATCTGATCAGCAATCAGCAACTGTCCCTCACCGCAGCCGAGCTGAAAAACAACGGCGGCCTGATCTCAGGCTGGACCGGCGTGACCCTGGCCGGCGGCACTATCGATAACAGCCTCGGGGGCGCGATCTCCAGCCAGCTCGGCAATGTCAGCATCGACCTCAGCGGCGCGCTGATCAACCACAGCCAGGGTGGCGTCGGCAGCAAGGGCGAGCTTTACATCAAGGCCGGCAGCCTCAACAACAGCGCCGGCACGCTGACCAGCGACGGCAAGCAGACCCTGACTTTGCAGGGCGGCGAACTCAACAACGCCTCCGGTGGTTTGATCAAAAGCGCCGACGCCCTCGATATCCGGGCGGCGAGTCTGAACAATGCCTCGGGTAACCTGAATGCGAAAAACGCCCTGACCTTCACCGGCGGTGCGTTGAACAACAACGGCGGCAGCCTGGTCGGCGACGACCGCGTCACACTCGACCTGCTCGGTGCGCTGACCAATGTCAACGGCGCGCTCGGCAGCACCGGGCCGCTGGTGCTGACGCGTTCGGCCAGCATCGACAACCGTGGCGGCCAGATGATCAGCCAGAGTCTGCTGAGACTGCTCACCGGCGGCGATCTGAACAACAGCCAGCGCGGCACCATCGCCGCCAGCAGCCAACTGAACCTTACCGCCGGCGGCCTGCTGCGCAACGACGGCGATGGCCTGATTTCCAGCAGCGCCGCCGACGCCACTCTCACCGCAGCCGCGCTGAACAACGCTAACGGTGCGGTGCAAAGCATGACCGCGCTGACCGTCAACACGGGCAACGGCGCAATTGACAACCAGGGCGGCAAGATCATCGCGCAGAACGGCGACCTGAACCTCACCGCCGCCAGCCTCGACAGCCGAGGCGGCGTGCTGTCGAGCCTCAAAGGTCTGCTGCAAACCCGTCTGACCGGTGTCCTGCGCAACGGCCAGTCAGGCAAGATCGAAGGCAGCCGCCTCGACCTGCGTGCGCTGGGCGGCATCTACAGCGACGGCGGGCGCATTGCCGCCAACAGCGGCGACATCCTGCTCAACGCCGGCGGCAACGCCCTCGACAACAGCGGCGGCGGCATCTATGCCCGCGGCCAGGTGAACGTCATCGCCGGCTCAATGAACAACACGGCCGGCCAGGTCAGCGGCAGCCTCATCGACATTGGCCTCGGCGGTAATCTCGCCAACAACGGCGGCCTGATTGAAAGCGCCAGCACCCTGGCGATTCGCGCCGCCAACCTCAACAACCAGAGCGGCAAACTGCGCGCCCTCGGCGGCAGCGGCAAAACCGATTTCCAGATCGGCAGCCAGTTCGACAACCGCAACGGCCTGGTGGAAACCGCCAACACCGACTTCTCCCTCGCTGCACCGAGCTTGCTCAACGCTGGCGGCACAGTGACCCATGTCGGCCTCGGTGAATTCGGCATCTCCACCACCAACGTAATGAACGCCGGCGGCTCATTGGTGACGCGTGGTGGTTTGACCCTGAATGCAGACAGCTGGACCAACAGCAGCGTGATCCAGGCGGGGCGGTTGACGGTGAATGTCGGCAATTTTGTGCAGACGGCCAGTGGGCAGTTGCTCGCCTCGAATCAATTGGTGGGGCGTGGCGGGAACTGGACGAACGAGGGGTTGATTGCCAGTGATGGCGGGCTTGATATTCAGTTGAGCGGGACTTACGGCGGTAATGGGCGCATGAGCAGTCTGGGCGATCTGCAACTCGACGCCTCCACCCTCAACCTTACCAGCGCAACGAGTATTGCGGCCGGAAGCAATACGACCGTAGGAGCGCGCGGCGGCTTGGCGATCGTCAACAACTACGGCCGCCTGACCGCTGCCAATAATTTGATAGTCAACGCCGGAGTCGTTAACAACTACGGCACGCTCGCAGGCGCGTCGGGTATGAAGCTGACGACCTCGTCACTGCTCAACGATCAGGGCGGGTTCCTGTTCAGCGGTGGCGACATGAAGCTTCGCGTGGGCGGCTTCAGCAATAAGAAATCCGACGTTTACAGCCTCGGCGCAATCGATATTGCGCGGGACGATGCCGGTAATCGCGCGGCGACGGTGGAGAACCTTTCCGGGACGATGGAGAGCACTGGTGACTTCTCGATCAAGGCGAACTCGATTGTTAACCGCAGGGATCAATTCAAGACTGTTTCCGAGATGTACTCGGCGGATATCGGGGTGCGATGCCTCACATGTGACCAGCTTCCACTTTACTGGACTGATCTACTGGGTAACCGAGCGCCTGCAAAACAATTGGTTTGGGAGCAAAAATTCAGGGTAAGTATCCTTGAGGGGGAGAGCTCCAAAGCTGCCTCCATTACTTCCGGGAAAAATCTTGATTTATCCGGTGGCTCACTTCTGAACTCGAACTCTGCCATTGTCGCCTCTGGAAACATCAGCGTCGACGTAGCCAACTTCGAGAACTCGGGTACTGCTACAGGCGATTATGTTTCTCGTCGATATATTCAAGCGGGTCAATCACTTAATCAGTGGCGTGAAATCGCCATGTATAACATGCAAAACGACGCTGATTACAACAAAGACATACGTTTCTGGAATGTTAACGACATTGATTCGAGAGTAAATCCTAGAGAAGTGAAACAGGGAGCCAAGAATGAGAATGATTATTATCAGATAATCGGGCCCGTTGTACTGTATCTGGGGAGTTATACCGGTCCACGATACAAGGCGGTGAGTTTTGGCGACTCGTTGTATTCGAACGGTGTCCGAACCGAAGCTCCTGACTTTATAAAGAATGCAGCTTTTGATGAAAAAATAGTCACGTCCGACGCTTCAGGCTTCGCCTCGGCCATCATTCAGGCCGCGGGCGACGTCACCATTAAAGCCAGCAATAAAATCAGCAACGGCGTTGAAAAGGCTTACAGCGCGGGGGCTGCCGGCGCGTTTCGAAACGCCGACACTGGCGCGACCGGAACCGGCAGAACGACAGTCATCAGCCTCAACAGCCAACTGCCACCCGACCTCGCCCAGCAACAAGTCAATCCGCTGACATTGCCCGGTTTCAGTCTGCCGGTGGGTGGCAACGGCATGTTCCGACTGAGCGGCAAAGAGGGCAGCGAACAAACAATGGCGCCAGGTCAGGCCTGGGCCATTGGTTCCATTTCCGGCACTGCCGCCAAACATACGGAAGGTATGCCGGTGCGCAAGGCAACCGACTTCCAGTTCGACGGCAATGACCCGGTTTCGATAAAAAATCGCGATCTGATGCTGGCCAACGGCGCGTCAGTGAACCTCAACGACAAAACTGCCCAGTTCAACGTCGGCACGACCATCGCTGATGTGCCAGTAGGCGTGCTACTGCCTAATCGTGGCAACGTTTCTTTCGATGTGCCGCGCGTGCAGGGTCTGCCCGACACCAGCGTGCGCTCCAACCCACACAAATACCTGATCGAAACCAATCCGGTACTCACCGACCTGAAAAAATTCGAGAGTTCGGATTACCTGCTGCAGAAGCTCGGCTACGACCCCGACACCAGCGCCAAGCGCTTGGGCGACGGCCTGTTTGAACAACGCTTGGTGCAGCAGGCCGTGGTCGCCCGTACTGGTCAGCGCTTCATCGACGGCCAGACTTCCGACGAAGCGATGTTCAAGTACCTGATGAACAACGCCATCGCCAGCAAGGACCAGCTCAACCTGTCGATGGGCGTCACCTTGACCGCGCAGCAAGTGGCAGCACTGACCCACGACATCGTCTGGCTTGAAGAGCACGAAGTGAATGGTGAAAAAGTGCTGGTGCCGGTGCTGTATCTGGCCCAGGCCAATAACCGGTTGGCGCCAAATGGGGCACTGATTCAGGGTGGAGACGTGACCCTGATCGCCGGCGGCAATCTCGATAACGCGGGTACGCTGCGCGCCTCGAACAACCTCTCGGCAGAAGCAGGCAATAACCTTACCAACAGCGGCCTGATCGAAGCGGGCGAACGCCTGATGCTCAAGGCCGGCAACGACATCATCAACAAGTCCGGCGGCATCATTTCCGGCAAGGACGTCAGCCTGACAACCGTAAAGGGTGATGTAATCAACCAGCGTGACGTGATCGGCTTCGACCTGACTGGTCGCGGTAATGTGTTGCACCGTGACTATTTGAACAACGCCGCGCGAATCGAAGCCGCCAATGATCTCAACATTGGCGCAGGTCGCGACATCAGCAACATCGGTGGTGTCCTGAGCAGCGGACAGGACATGGCGCTCGATGCCGGACGCGACGTCAACATCACCTCGGTCCAGGATCGCCGCACCGACTCGCGCGGCAGCAACTTCCTCAACCAGACCATCACCCAGCACGGCGCTGAAGTGACGTCCGGACGGGATCTGTCGATCAGTGCCGATCGCGACGTGGCAATTGTTGCCAGTCGACTGGATGCCAAGCGCGATCTCAGCGTCGATTCAGGCCATGACATTGTCATTACTTCGGCCGCCGACGAGAGTGACTACTTCTCGCGCAGCAAGAAGCGCGCGAACGAAACCCACAGCATCACGCAACAGTCGTCGGTATTGAACGCCGGACGCGATATCGCGCTGAACGCGGGCAATGATTTGGGCGTTATTGCCAGTCGTATAAAGGCGCAGGACGATGTCAGCCTCGATGCGGTACAGGACATCACGGTAGCATCGGCGAAAGACGAAACCTCTTCGTACTATTACAGAAAAAAGAAGGGTTCGTTCGGACGAAGCAAAACCACACAGTCGGAAAGCTATGAAAGCGAAAACGTCGCTTCGGTAATCGAGGCGGGTCGTGACCTGACGATGAACGTCTCGAAGCGTAAAGATGATGGCGTCAGCCTCGATGGCGGGCGCAACGTCACGATCATCGGCAGTCAATTGAGCGCCGGCAACGATTTGCTAATCGGTGCGACCAATGATGTCGCGGTACTTTCTGGCACCGAAGAGTCAGGCAGTTACAGCAAAAAAACCAAGACTGGCCTGTTTGGTATGTCTAAAAGTGGCAGCAGCCATCTGCAAACCTCGGTGACTCAGGTTGGCAGTGAGTTGAACGCCGGTCACGATGCGGTAGTGATAGCCGGGCGTGATGTTCGGCTGAATGCCAGTGAAGTCAACGCGGATAATAACGCAGAACTGAATGCCGGCCTTGTGGACAAGGCCGGCGATATCACTCTGTCGTCAGCTGATGACCAAGCGTATATCCGGGCTGAGGAATATAAGAAGAAAGTCGGGCTTTCGCTGAAGGATGCTATCGGTTGGGCCGTCGGTACGCCGGGTTTCGGCGCCGATATGACATTCGCTACTTCGCACAAGGGTGTGCGGGAGGTCGTCAGTTCCGAGAGCATCGGAAGCCAGGTCAACGCAGGCAACGATGCAATTCTGAATGCTTCCCGAGACATCAATATCATCGGCAGTGGGATCAGCGCGGACCACAATGCGTCTCTCAATGCCGGTCGCGATGTCAATGTGGTCGCGTCGATCGACAATCACCGCAGCACTAGTTGGGATACAGATAAGACCGTCGGTATAAAACAGACCATAGACAGCAATGCTTTCACCACCTTCGCCGGCAGTGAAACCATTCAACATGGCGTTAACAGCACGGGCTACACCGCAGCGGGCAGCTCCATCGATGCGGGGATGAATCTTAAGGTAAACGCCGGTCGCGACATCAATCAGCAAGGCTCGGATTTGTCAGCCGCGAACAACATTAACCTCAAAGCTGATCGCGACATCAACATCGATGCCAAGGAGGAGGCAAGCGAAGTCACCATCCGTGACATCATCAAGCGTAACGGCCTCACCGTGACCACGGCCTACAACATCGGCAACACCATTGATGGCCTCAAAGGCACTGGCAAGGGCGAGGATGGGGTCAGCAAAGGATCCAGCGTACTGAAAGCGGTCGATACACTGGACCAGTTCTTCAGCGGACCAAAGTTCGACGGCCACATTGGCGCCTCCAGTGTCAGCTCCAGCAGCACGCAGAGCTCGGTGACACAACGTCCATCGACGCTTTCAGCGGGTGGCGACGTCTCGCTCGACGCCGGGAACAACGTCAACGTCAGCGGCAGCCAGTTCAATGCCGGGCGTGACATCAACGTCAAAGGCAAAGACATCACGTTCGATGTGGCGCACGGTTCCGAAAGCAGCGATGGGCATTCAACCCAGAGCAAGGGCGGAGTCAAAGGTGGCACCACCGGTGGCTTCAAACTTGGCGTGGGTGTCAGTAACGCCGGGACTGAAGACAAATCGAATCAAGGCACTTCGACGGCAACTCAGCTGAATGCTGGCGGCAGTATCAATCTGGATGCGAAAAACGACCTGACGCTGATTGGTACCCGTGCCACCGCGGAGCGGGATATTTCCCTCAAAGCCGCCAACGATCTGAATATCCTTTCCGCACAAAATGCCTATGAGAGTTCCCATGATCGGCGTAGCTGGGGCGCAGAAGGCGGAATCATCGCCGGCCAGGACGGTTTTGGTATCTACGGTTCGGGGAACGTGGGCATCGGCGATCTCAACCGCGAAGGTGTGAAGCAACAGGAAGCCTACCTGTATGCCGGCAATAAGCTGGGCTTCGAAAGCGGGCGTGACACAACGATCGCCGGCGCCACTCTTCGAGGTGACGAGGTAATCGGCGATGTCGGCCGCAACCTCACCGTGACGTCTGTGCCGAACACCGGCAAGGTCGAAGGTAAAGAGTTCGACGCCAGCCTCACGGTTGCAGTCAGCATCGGTGTAACAGCCAGCGGTTCACTGGGGTATGGGGAGACCAGCGGCAAAACCAACTGGGTCGAAAACCAGACGGTGATCAGTGGCAAGAGCAAAGTCGATATCCACACCGAGAAGCACACACAACTCGACGGCTCGGTCATTAGCGCTGACAACCGCAACCTGAAACTCGATACCGACACCCTCGGCCATCGCAACATCACCGGCAAGGATAACGAGCATGGTTATTACCTCAATGTCAGCGGCAGCTATAACCATAACGGCGGCGCCCAGGCTGACAAGCCGAATAAAGGCATGGAAGGAGAGAATAAAAATAGCTGGGCGGTAGAGGGTTACAAGTACGACAAGGATCGTCAGCAGACGCTGAACGCCACCGTGGGTGAAGGTCAGATCGTTGTGCGTAACGACAAGGCCACGGGGCAGGACTCGACATCCGGACTCAATCGCGACGTCAACAGGGCGTATGAGATCACTAAGGATGACGAACATCGAACGACGTTGTACGCCAGCAGTTCCTCAATCGACGCTGTTACCCATCCGGTAAAAACTGTCGAGGGCTGGAGCGATAACGTCGTTGATTTCAAAAAGAACATGCTTGATCAGGCTAAAGCCGGGGCGAGTTTCCTGCAGAACCTGAACCAGGCGATCAATGCTCAGCTTGTCGATATTGATGATGTTTCCCCGACACTTATCGATGAACTGGGTAAAGAGCGTGCACTGGCAGTCACCAAAAACTTCGTTAGACAGGGACTGGACCCCGCCCAGATAAAATCATTGCCTGAGGCAGTCCTGAAAGGGCTGTCCGAGTTTGCGAAACAAGCGGCTGATTACGAAAAGCTGGTGGAGAGTTGTACCGCAAATAATACCTGCCCGCAGATGACGGCTGACCCATCAAGCGGCCCGGATAAACCGGGAACAATGACGCTGCCGCCTATTCCGGTTCCTGCAAGCCTGGTTACTCATGGCCAGCTGGCATTGAATCAAGTACTGGACTTGATTGATCTGACCAAGGATATGCCGACAGAGAAAATTCAGGCCACCGTTATCGCTGTACAAGCGGTGATGGGCCCGATGAAGTTCCTGTTGAGCATGGCCGCCAATGGACTACTCAACGCTGCGTATGGCGACAAAATCGATGAGCTGAAAGATCTGGCCGCGATCAAGCTGGCGGCGAAATTGCTCGGTGAGTCAGAAGAAGAGCTGACGAAGCTTCACGAGACCGCCAAGCAGGAGCACAACGGCGGTAATGAGGAGTACAAATACGACGGCGATGGGTATGTAGTTGCTACGCGTTTCCTGATCGATGCGGTACTTGGGGAATTCAAGTCCCTCGGAATCAAGGCTGTCACCAGAACCGTCGCGGTTGTAAAAAAAGATCCGGCCGATGTACTGGGCGGTCCGCACAAGGAAACCAGCAAACCGGTGAATGATGGATTGGATTCACACCATTGCCCTGCTCAGAAATGCTACAAAGGTGCGCCAATCAGCAGTCGTGATGGTCCTGCCATCAAGATGGATCCAGAGGATCACAAAAAGACCGCGAGTTTTGGTCGTTCCGAAGAGGCCAAGGCTTATCGAGACAAGCAACAAGAGCTGCTCGAGGAGGGGCGCCTGATGGATGCTATTCAGATGGATATCAATGACATCAGAAGTCAGTTTGGCAACAAGTACGATGAAGGAATCAGACAAATGTTGGAGTACGCCTCCAAACTAGATCCGAACGATTTCAGGAGGTAATGACGGTGGATTTTTCATTCCAGGTATTTGGAACGGTAGGACCTCTGAATGGCACCTTGTCCAGAACGCAGGTGCGTAGCATTTTGGGTGGTGATTTTGAGGAGTTTAAGAAAACGGCTGCCTCGTTGAATACGACGGATGCGTTTGTAAGATACGACTTACATGTCTTTTATGACCCTCGAGATGTTGTGAAAGGTGCGGAGTTTTTCGAAAGAAGCGGCGTCACCTGGATGGGGCACAAACTTGTGGGACAAAAATTGTCTCGCATACTGAGCCTGTTCCGCAGTAACGGCATTCAACCTGTCATTGACGATGACGGGTTTGACGTTAGCGAATTTGGTATGAGCTTTTATGTACCGGACATCGAGGACGGTGAGGACGCATTGATCAAATCCCTGTACATCAACCTGCGTACCGATAGGTAATCCTCCATTTTCATGGCTCTGAGGAAACTCCACTTCCACCGCACTCCGGAGGTTTTACAGTGATTACCGAAGACATAAAGATCATCCAAGAGATTTTTCAGGTGGTCGAAGCCGGCATCGTCCATGGCTATGACGCGTTCCGTTATGGCGTGGAGTTGGGGGAGGGCTACATCGAGACGGAGCTGTGCGTTGAGAAAGATGGCGTCGAGGACTGGAACGCTGAAACTGATATTAACGGGGCGATTATCCTTCGTTTGGTCGACCAGCTTCAGGAAAACGCAGTCAAGCGTGGCGAGCCATGGAAGTCATTCGTCCTCTCCTATCGAGAAGGCGAACAAGTCAAAACGAAATTCGCATATTGATTCCGGACTTTCAGATCAAAAGATCGCAGCCTTCGGCAGCTCCTACAGGGGATACGTACCCACTCTGTAGGAGCACCGAAGGCTGCGATCTTTCGCTTTTCACTTCGGATAAAGCGGCGGCAATCCACTCTCACTCACCGGATCCTGCACGCGCTCGGCGGCGGGAATAGTGCGGATCGCCCGCCACAAATCCTCACCCTGCCAGTGCTGTCCCGTCTCGCTGTACAGCGCTCCATTCAACCCATCCAGCGCATCCGACAACGGCACAAACCGCGCGGCCATGTCTGCCAGTGTCTCCGGCTGCTGCCGCGCCCAGGCGTCCAGTGCCTGGCGGGTGGCGTGGGGGTCGTTGGCTTGGCTGGCGCGTTTGATGTCGTCGAGCAGGGTGCGTGGGCTCGGACCGGTCTGGGCGGCGCGGTGGATTGCCGGTTGCCAGCGGGCGCGCCACCAGAGGCCGAAGCCGAGCAGGGTGGTGCAGGCGAGGATCAGGGTGCTGAGTTTCCACCACCACAAAGTGTCGTTGTCGGGCGTACTCGGTTGCAGGGTGCCGGCCGGGGTGTCGATTTGCAGGCTGGGGTTGTTCGCCACTTGCAGGGTGCGCGCGGGCAGGCTGCTGTGTTCGAGGTGGTCTTCGAAGGTGTTCCACCAGACCACGTCGACGGTTGGCAGGTCGATCGCGCCGCTGCGGCTTGGCACCAGGGCTTCGCGTTCTTCGCGGCTGCCGATGATCCCGCGGTCGCTGCTCTGGTTGCTCAGCACCGGTTGGTCGGGGTAGCGGCGCAGGCCGTTGACGTCGGTGGCGGGCAGGGCTGGCAGTTGCGAGCTGGCGAGGCCTTCGACTTTCAGGGTCAGGCTACGGGTCAGTGAGTCGCCGACCTGGGTGTGATCCGGTTCCGGGCTCCAGCTTTCGCTGAGGCTGAGGTTGCGCGCCGGCAGCCATGGTGCATCGACCGGGTAGGTCAGCGGTTTCGGTTTGACCGTCAGCGGAATCGACGCCGAGCTCACGCGCATCAGTTTGCCGGGCTTCGGCCCCGAGGCGTCTGCTGATGGTGCGGTATCGACCAGCGTGGCGCTGAACGTCTGCGGGGCGATCGTCAGCAGACCGCTGTGTTGCGGATAGATCGCGTAGCGCATCTCGATCACGCCGTGGCGCAGACCGTTGATGTCTTTTTCGTAGGTGCGCGTGTCGCCAAGTTGTTCGATGCGCGCATCGGCGATTTGCAGCGGGCTCAGGCTGCTGTCGTCGTACAGCGAGACTGAATGATAGATGCGCAGGGTCAGGATGGCCTGGGCCTGCACGTAGACGCTGGTCTGGTCGAGGCTGGCTTCGATGAACACCGGATCGAGGCTGTTGTTGTCTTCGCGGTTGTCGCTGGCGATCACCTGCACGGTGATCGGCTGGCTCTGTGCTTCGCCCAGTTGCAGCGGCGGAATCACTACGCTGCCATTTTCTTTTGGCAGCAGGGTGATGATCCAGCGTGTGGTCGCGCGGTTGTCGCCGTTGAGGGTGTTGAGCTGGTTGACCTGGCGCGTGCCGCGCACTTCGAACAGCGCTTCCAGCGCCGACAGATCGGGCTTGCCGAACTGGGTGACGTCGTCAGTTTCGAGGGTGAGCTCGACCGTCTCGCCGGAGTTCAGGCGACTGCGATCCACGCTGGCGGTCAGCACGGCCGCTTGAGCGGTGGCCGTGCAGATCAGCAGGGGCAGCAAGAGAGCGGTGAAGCGGGTCATCGATTGTTTTCCTGATCCTGATGTTGTTGCTGTTCGTACCAGAATTTGCGCCTGAGCAGTTCGCCCGGGTCGTCCGGGATCTTGCCCAGCCATTGTTCGAGCGCCTGACGCTGCTCGCCTTCGAGGTTGTTCTCGCTCGGGCGCAGGGTCGGCACCGTGTCGGTTTCCTCTTCCTCGTTGCTGCCGGGGATTTCATTGGGGCCTGGCAGCGGCGGGGCGGTCGGCGGCGGTTCGCTGGCCGACTCGGCCGGTTGCGCCTCGCTCTGGGTTTCACTGCTCACCGCCGGAGGGGGCGCGGTGGTGGGCGAAGGCTCATCGCCGGGCAGACTTTGTTCGTTGGGCTGGTTGTCCGGTTCGGGCGGCAGCGGGGCGTTTTTCTGCTTCAGCAGGTTTTCCACCAGCGCCTTGTTGGTCTGCGCCGGACGCAGATCCGGTTGCAGCTCGAGCGCCTGTTCGTAGGCATCGATCGCCGCTTCCAGCTCGCCGCTTTTCGCCAAAGCGTTGCCACGATTGTAGTGGGCGCGGGCATCGCTGCCCTCGGCAAAACGCTGAGCGGCGCCACTGTAGTCGCCGGCCTCGTACAACGCCACCCCTTGCCATTGATGATCGTCAAAATGCTGCGCGGCTTCGGCCGGGCGTTTCTGCTTGAGCAGGTGCAAACCTTGCTGGTCGGGTCGCAACCACAAGTCTTCGAAGTCGAAAGCGTAGCTCGGTTGCGGCAGGCACCACAGCAGCGGCAGGCAGAACAGCCAGCCGCGACGCCCGGCACAGGCGGCGAGCAACAGCAGCGGCAACAGCAGCCAGTAACCCTGATCGGCCCACGTATCGAGGCGCACGGTCTGGCCGTCGTCGCGCAGGCTGCGCGGGCCGTTGAGCAAACCGAGAGCGCCAAGATCAGCCTCGTCAAGACGCGCCGGGTGATACTCGCCGCCTACGCTGTTGAGGAAAGTCGCCAGACCGGGGCTGTCGAGTTGCGGCACGCGGATCGCGCCTTGCTCGTCCTTGAGGAAACTGCCGTCCTCCTGGGCAATCGGCGCACCTTCGGCGGTGCCAATGCCGAGCATCAGCAGTTGCGTGGACTCGCCATTGAGCGCACGGCGAATGCCGCGCCGTTCCTCTTCATTGAGCGACGAACCAATCAGCAGAATCCGTCCCTGTCCCAGCGCACCTTGCTTGAGCAAGGCCAATGCTTTGCCCACGGCCAGATCGGCGCGGTGGCCGGCTTCCGGCATCAGCGACGGCTTCAGCGCGTCGAGCAGGTTGCGACTGGTGGCCAGATCATCCGACAGCGGCACCAGCGTGTGCGCGCTGCCGGCATAAACGACGATGGCGGTCTGCGCATCGCTGCGCGCCTGCAACAGGTCGAACAGCTTGCGCCGCGCTTGTTCGAGGCGTGTTGGCGGTGAGTCGGTGGCGAGCATTTCCGGGGTCAGTTCGAGCACGACTACCAGCGGGTCGGCGGGTTTCTGGCTGGTCTGTTCGACGCGCTCCCAGCTCGGCCCGAGCAAGGCCAGAATGGTCAGCAACCACGCCACGCCTAGGGCGATCCACGGCAGTTTGCTCTGGCGCCCGCTGCCGCCACTGAGCAGCGCAGCGTGAAATGCAGGCGGCAGAATCATCTGCCAGCGACCGGCGCGTTTCTGTCGGTGCCAGAGTTGCCAGAGCAGCCAGCCGAGCAGCGGCAACAGCAGCAGCCACCAAGGGCGGAACCAGTGCGGCCAGAGCGCGATCATCGGCGCCTCCGCAGGCGCAAACGCTGCAAGCGCTGACGCCAGTCCGGCAGCGGACTTTGCAAATACAGTTGTTTGGTAAACAGGCGTTGCAGCGGATTGTCCGGCCACAGTTCGCGGACGACCAGCAACAGACTCAACCACAGCGCCAACGCCAGCGGCCAGTGATACAAGGCTTGCGCCGGGCGTGCCTGAGTCGGTTGCTGGGTCACCGGTTCGAGCTGATCGAGGGTGTCCTTGATCGCTTGCAACTCCAAGCCGTCGTGGGCGCGGAAGTACTGGCCGCCGGTGATTTCGGCGATGGCCTTGAGCGCCGGCTCATCCAGATCAAGGCTCGGATTGACCCCGAGCAGGCCGGTCGAGCCGCTGTCCTCGGGATTGGCGCCGATGCCGATCGGATAGATTCTGACGCCTTCGCTGGCGGCCAGTTTTGCGGCGGTCAGCGGATTGATTTCGCCGCCGTTGTTGGCGCCGTCGGTGACCAGAATCAGCACGCGACTTTGCGCCGGGCGCAGACGCAAGCGTTTCAGGGCCAGACCGATGGCATCGCCGATCGCGGTGTTCTTGCCGGCGATGCCGATCCGCGCTTCATCGAGCCAGACGCGCACGGTGCGCCGGTCAAAGGTCAGCGGTGCTTGCAGGTAGGCCTGACTGCCAAACAGGATCAGGCCGACGCGGTCGCCATCACGGCTTTCAAGGAAATCGCCGAGCAAGTGCTGCACCAGCGACAGGCGACTGACTTCTTCGTCCTGCCATTGCATGTCGGGGAAATCCATCGAGCCGGACACGTCTACCGCCACCAGCAGATCGCGACCGCTGGCGGCAATCGGCAGTGGCTCGCCAAGCCATTGCGGGCGCGCGGCGGCGGTCAGCAGAATCAGCCACAGCAAGATAAATGGCGCCTGCTGCCGCCAGGCCGGCAAGTTAGCGCGGGCGCGGCGGCGGGCGAGGCCTTCGAGGTCGGCGAGGAAACTCACTTTGAGCGCCGGCTCGCCGCTGTCGGCCACCGGCAGGACAAGACGCATCAACCACGGCAGCGGCAACAGCACGAAGATCCACGGCCAGGCGAACTCAAACATGTTTGCGAATCCACGTGTCGACCGCTTGGGTCAGGCCGGCGATGGCTTTGTCATCGAGTTTGCATTCCGGTTTGTACGCGCCTTCGACCAGCACCATCCAGCGCGTCAGGCCGGCAGCCGGGCAGCGGTTGTCAAGGAAGGCCAGCCATTTGCGGCCGTTGAGGGTGTGGCTCTGGCTGTACGGATAGTGGTTGCGGCACAGGCGTTTGAGCAGGCCGTTGAGTTGTTGCAGCCAAGCGCCGGCGGGTGCACCGTCGTAAGGCTTGGGCATTTGCGCCAGTTCGGCGAGCGCGGCGATGCGTACCGGGTCCAGCGGTTGCTCGGCGCGCACCACTGGGCGTTTTTTCATCGGAATGAAGCGGCGCAGCTTCCACACGGCAAAACCCAGCAGCGGCAACAGCAGAAGCAGCAGCCACCAGCCCGGCGCCGGTGGCCAGAAGGCGATCGGCGGCGGCGAGATCAGCGGCTGCAGTTGGTCGAGGCCGTTCATCGACCTTTCCCCGGACGCTGCGGGTTCAGGAACTCGCGCATCTGCTCGACCATTTCGCTCTGCGTGCTCAGCGGCATCAGCAACACCCGCAGCTTTTGTGCGAGCAGCTCCCAGCGAGCGATGCGCGCTTCGGCCTGGGCGCGGTAGGTCTGGCGCAGGTCGAAGTTCAGCGTGTCGATCTCCAGTTGTGCGCCACGTTCGGCGAAGCGCAGCAGGCCGGCAGCGGGCAGGGCGTGATCGAGTGGGTCGGACAGCGGCAACATCAGCAGATCACAATGCCGCGCCAGCAGACTCAACTGCTGCTCGGCGCTGTCGGACAACGCGCGTTCGTCGCAAATGACGATGGCCAGACTGCCCGGGCGCAGCACTTCCCGCGCCCGGCGCAAGGCCACGCCGAAGGCATCGCGATCCGGCTCGCGCTCGCTGTGCAGCGACTGATTGACCTTGACCAGACGGTTGAGCAATTGCAGCAGGCTCTGTTTGCTGCGCCGAGGCTTGATTTCGTAGTGCTCGTTATCGCCAAACACCAGCCCGCCGACGCGGTCGTTGTGCCCCAGCGCGGCCCAGCCGATCAGCGCCGCGACCTGCGCCGCCAGTACCGATTTGAACATCAGCCCCGAACCGAAAAACAGCCGCGTGCTTTGCTCGACCATGATAAAAATCGGCCGCTCGCGTTCTTCATGGAACAGCTTGGTGTGCGGCTCCTGCGTGCGCGCGGTGACGCGCCAGTCGATGGTGCGCACGTCGTCACCGGCCTGATACACCCGCACCTGATCGAAGTCGACGCCCCGGCCACGGAATTTCGAATGATGCAGGCCGATCAGCGGGCTGCGCTGACTCGGCGTAGAAAACAGTTGCACCTCGCGCACGCGGTGACGCATCTCGATCAGCTCGGCGAGGCTGATGCGGATACCGGGTTCGGAGGGCAGGGCGGCGTTCATGAGGGTCAAGCGACGGCGACGACGTCGAGAATCCGCTGCACCACGCGATCCTGATCGATGCCAGCGGCTTCGGCTTCGAACGACAGAATGATGCGGTGGCGCAACACGTCGAACAGCACGGCCTGAATGTCTTCCGGGCTGACGAAGTCGCGACCGGCCAGCCAGGCGTGGGCGCGGGCGCAGCGATCGAGGGCGATCGAACCGCGCGGACTGGCACCGTAGGCGATCCACTCGGCCATTTCCGGGTCGAACTTGGCCGGGTTGCGCGTGGCCATGACCAGTTGCACCAGGTATTCCTCCACTGCGTCGGCCATGTACAAACCGAGGATTTCCTTGCGCGCGGCGAAGATCGCCTGCTGGCTGACCCGACGCTCGGGCTTGGTCTCGCCGTTCAACGCCTCGCCGCGCGCCTGTTGCAGGATGCGCCGTTCGACAGCGGCGTCGGGGAAGCCGATCTTGACGTGCATAAGGAAACGGTCGAGCTGGGCTTCTGGCAGCGGATAGGTGCCTTCCTGTTCGATCGGGTTCTGCGTGGCCATCACCAGAAACAGCGGCGACAGCTCATAGGTGCTGCGCCCGACGCTGACCTGACGCTCGGCCATCGCTTCGAGCAGGGCCGATTGCACCTTGGCCGGCGCACGGTTGATTTCGTCGGCCAGCACCAGGTTGTGAAAGATCGGCCCTTGCTGGAAGACGAAACTGCCGGTTTCCGGACGGTAGATTTCGGTGCCGGTGATGTCGGCCGGCAGCAGGTCGGGGGTGAACTGAATTCGATGGAACTGGGCTTCGATGCCCTCGGCGAGTTCTTTGATCGCTTTGGTCTTGGCCAGACCGGGAGCGCCCTCGACCAGCATATGGCCGTCGGCGAGCAGGGCGATGAGCAATCGCTCGATGAGTTTTTCCTGGCCGAGAATCTGCGTTGAAAGAAAGGTTCGCAGCGCCAGCAGCGCTTCACGATGTTCCATCGGTGACTGTTCCTGGAAAGGGGGTGGCCGGGGCGTTCGGATAACGCCGGGGCTGGGGGCGTTACTTTAATCCATCGTGGGGGGCGGCGACTAACGGCATTTGCGCGATTTGTCAGTATCGGCCTCCGTTTGCACTGTGTAGGGCCGTTTCTGGACGTTGCTACGATTCAGGTCTGCGTGTGCAAGCTGTTCAATATGACCTTGATGGCGGGGCGCTCAAGCAGTTCGCACCATTTGCCTTCATCAACGATGGCGCCCCGCTGCATGACGAGCACGCGGTCAAAACGATGGAGATGTTCAACATCATGAGTGACACATATAAAGCCCTGTCCAGCGAATGTCTTGAATAGCAAATCCCACACTGGTGTGGCGAGTTTCGGTTCAATCGAAGCACTCGGCTCATCAAACAGATTGAATTTGCCCGGTCGATTCAGGAGTCGCAGCAACGAAAGCCGCTTCGCTTCACCTCCGGAGATATTGGTGGCGTTTTCAGCGATGTGACCTCGGCCAATGATTTCATCAAGCTGGAGAGATTGAATTGCCTCGTTCAATGTTTTCGACTGCTCAACACCGAAAAGTACGGACTGTTCAAAACTTCCTTCCAGGAACTGCGGAGACTGGGGGCTGTAACGCACCGTTTCCAGATGAACGCGAGCATTTAAGCGATCTATGCACAGCTCGTCGATGAACAGCCGGGGCCGCACCGAAAAATCCAGTCCTGCCAGCGCTTCGAGTAACGTCGATTTGCCAGCGCCGCTGGGCCCGATGATCGCGACGGATTGGCCCTGTCGGAAGCTGATCTGGCTGGCAATTGATAGCTGCGCAACACCGTTATGGGTGATCTCGCAGGGCTCGAGCCGTAATGTTGATAGGTTATGCAACGCATCAGAGTAATGGCGGCGATCGTTATCGAAGTCAGCAGTTGCAAGTAATTCTTGGAGTCGCCGTTGATCAGCCGAGAATTGATCCAGCACCCGATAGCCTTCGGTCAGCGCCGATACATTCAGCAGGAACGTACCAGCAATAGAGAAAATGGCCACCAACTGACCGACGCTGATACTTGCTTGTCCGGACGTCTGATCCATGACTCCCCAAGCCAACAAACCGCCGGTGGACAGGCTGATAAACAAAATCTTCGCCGCGCTCAACAGTCCGCCCGAGCCTGCTACGGTTACAGCAGCGTTGGCGTAGCGCTCAAATGCTCGGTTCAAGGGTTGCAGGGCCGTGCGTTCGGCGCGTTCCAGTTTTATCGATTTACCAGCCCTCAAAGTATTGACCAAGGTTGCACTCAGCTCATCCTCCTGGTCATTAACAGCATCGATGTGTTTTCTGCGCCATCGAATGATCCGGTGAGTTGCGTAGAGATAACAGCCACCGAGGCCAGCTAGCGCGCAGAAAACCCAGGCTCCGCCCATATACCAGAATGCGCCGGCCACAATAAGAAACTCCAGACACAGGGGAAAACCTGTAGTGACGAAGAACATCAGCAACTGTTCGTGGGCAGTGATTCCGCGCTCGACCGACTTGATGAACTGTCCTATTCGCCACGTGCCGAACTGGGAAAAATCCTTGCCCATCAACCGCGCCATCCAATTGATGGAAGCACCCATGACAATTCGCTGGACAAGCTTTGAGAGCAGCAGCGTTTGCAGGGGGGTGGTCATCGACTGAATGCAACCGGCCAGCGTAAAAGCTGCGGTGAAATAAAGCAGCGTACGCAGCGTTGTGTGATCGGCATCGTTTAGTGAATCGACGATCTTGCCCAATAACAAAGGAGGAGCCAGGGCCAGGATTTTCAGGGTGATGGTTGCGCCTATTGTCATCACCAGCAGGAGTCGATGTTTCTCGCAGGCTGTTCTTATAAATGTCTGCATGAGTATGTGCCTGTGGTCGTTTTGAATCACGCCGTTGGCGAGCTCCTGGTGCCGAGCAGAATGTGCTGAGGAGCCACGGGTTGGCCATTTCTGATTATGTTGAATCGGTCGAGACCCGGGATATAAGTCTGGGTAACTACGTTGGTCCCGGGGTACTCCATGACTGTTCTGAAAAATAGGACTTTGTTCATACCGCTCAGGTTTTTTCGGAGCAAGGCAAGTTGTTCAGGAACAGAGAGTGCAAGCAGGTTTTTTGGCGGCGCCAGGGTATTGAGTTTCAAGTTTTTAACAGGTGCGAAGTCTACAAGCTGTTTCAGTTTCTCGGATTGACAAAGCACATCAAGTACCTTTCGGTCCGCGATTTCATCGTTGGCGTCGTATAAGGCGTTTGATTGGAATTGCTCCGTTACCGCTCTTTGGATGGCGATAAATATGTCCAAAGAACAGCCGGAGCCGATTGCGGATATATGTCGGTCGCCGGGGCCGGTTCGTGGGAATGCAACTGCCAGATAAACTTCTGACTCGTCTTTGATAATGATGATCTGCAAAGCTTCGGCAGCCCGTAGCGCGTATGAGTTGTTGAACAGGGCTTGCGCAAGCAGGGGCGCCGACGGTGAGTAGAGATCGATCGGAGGTATCAGTCTGCAGACGGCCATGAAAAACCGGGACAACAGGTGTCGCTCAATCAGTTCCAGGGTACCGTGCAGCAGTGCTTCTGATTTCGTGCAGCCGAAAGCAGTTCCTGAGTTAGAGGCGTAGCGATTTAAAAAGCGCGTCGGTTGACTCGTTGTTTTACGTTCATCTTTGACCGGATACAGCAGGGCGCATGGCACAAAAAGCCCGGCGCAGCCGTCGAGTGATGCAAGCTGAAGACACTGTAGAGGCTCGATGTTTTTTCGCAGACTTGTGAAAATGCCGTCCGACTCGACCCCGTTCTGCGAAGCGATGTCACTGCAACCAAGCGTTTTGCAAAATGGCGGCTCGGCGTGAAACATCGCGTAGTGCTCAAGGCTTTCAGCAAGTGCACCTACAAGCGCGTCGGGACCTTTGCCTGCGCCTGATTCAATCAGCGTGTCGTATTCGTTATAGAGTTCGGCAGTAGCGACCAGATTACCGTCATCGACATAGCGCACTCGCGCTCTCAAACCCAGTGTCTGGATAACATTGTTTATTCGGACAAACGCTTCCCTGGATGAAATCTCACGCTCTGACATGGTGAGCCTCGTAGGCTTGAATGCCGAAAGATCGACTTTCGGCATTTTCAGGATTGGCTGATCGGGAGGCCGAGTCAGCGGGTCAGTGAGGCGAAGAAGTCCAGTTCCGTCGCCAGGAAACCTTCAAAGTGGCCCGAGCCATAAGGCAAATCATCGAAGGTGTTTATTTCAGAACGTTTTCTACCCATTACATATGACTCCATTGAATATCACGTTGTCGGCATTTTTTTGCGCGCCGAGCTTGCATGTTTTTTTGCAAGCGCAACGAGTAATAACAAGGGAGAGTTGAACCCGCAATCAGACGGCTTCCGATGATTGCGTAGGGCGCTTCTTGAGGAGTAGTAGGATCGAACTTCGTGCTGTTAAACACAGCGGCGTTCTATGCGGAAAATTAGCGCGAATTATGGTTTGCAGGTGTTTAGAACTTGTAGAGGTGTCAATTAGCGTGCAATTAATGACGATGGAATAAGAGGCGATCAAATGCCGTCGTCATTTATCTTGTCATGCGAGCCGAACTGGTTATTCCAGATTAATTACAAAAGTTCCTGTCCCATCGAGAATATTCTTCAAAGTCTCAACAACCTCATCCATATCCACCATATCCGGGTTGAAGCTGATCTCCAGCACATCATCGCCATTCAACGCATCGGCATCCGCCGCAGCAATCTCGATCTTCAGCAGTTTCGAAGTCAGCGTGACCTTCACCCCGTCAAGCGTCGAAGGCTCGCCATCCAGGGTGATCTCCAGCTCATCCTCATCCGGATAACGGCTCATCAGGAACATCTCGCCCTTGTCGCTGTGGCAGCAGAGCATGGCCATGTTGTCTTCTTCGTCGTCGCACGGGTTGACGATCAGTAGGGCGGTGGTCATTTGCATGGGGGAAATCCTGAGCAGTGGCGGCGGTGAGTCTGTTCGAAGGCGCGATTTTGCCAGTCTCAACCGGTTTGCGCTGCCTGCATCGGTAAAAAGTGGCAAAGCAGGACATTTCCGTCGCCCGGTTCCGAGTAGCGAGAAGGGAAAATCCGACGCCGGCGTAAGGCAATTACCGGACGCGCAAAATCCACCGGAAATTGCGATTTTTCGCTTGTGATCGCCACAGTTTTACCGTTAGTTTCGCCGCTCTTGCGCAATGGAGTGCGTTACGACAACCCCAAAAAGGGAACTTTGCCATGACCCAATATTTCGATCGCGCCGAAGAAATCCGCCACCTGTCCGATGAACAGATCGAGGAAATCTACAAGCGCTATCTCGAAGGCGAAAAAACTGCCGCGCTGATGGCGGAATTTCAGATCCCTGCAACGGTGCGCAGTCTGCTCAAGGTTTTGCCCCCGGTCATCAGTGCCGACCTCAGCTGTCCTTACTGCAAACTGCCGATGTGGGTGCGCCGACACGCCAGGGGTACTCCGCTTTCGCTGCGCAGTACATTCAAATGCGTACGCTGTGAGCACCAGCAAAGCCTTCCCGGCACCAATACCCGCCACATGACTTGCAGCTGCACAGAATGTTTCAAGGTGCGCCAGCAGCAGCTTGCCGCCCGGGCCACGCGTGATCGCCTGGAATTGGAAGCTCGATATGGCGCGCGATGCCCCGCAGTGCCTTACGCCAATCTGGGGTTTGTGCAGAAGCTGACGTTGCTCGCTTTGCTGGATGATGGTTACGGCGCGACCGTTGAATGGATTGCGCCGTTGAATGCGCCATCCAGAGAAGAGCTGCTCGCCCTGACGTTCGAGGCCCGTGAAGAGCTGCTCAAAGGCCTGCACGAAGCCGGGGTGCTGGCAGTTTCCACCGATTCCGACATCAATGCCTTCGATCGCAGCGAGGGCTGCAATATCCGCGAGTACAGCGCGGTGCGCTGGCTGCCCAGCGTCACGCTCGATGGCGTAACGCGCTGTGCCCGCGAGAATTTGTATCAGGTGCTGTATCAGGAGTTGTCGGGCAGCGTCAAAGCCGCCTGGAAGAGCGAAATCTATTCGCTGGTCTTCAGTCTCGCCCGCGAAGCGTCCATTCAATACATCCGTGTGCTGGCCGCTGAAGTGGATTTTGCTTTCACGGCCGAGGCCCGTGCCGAGGAGGTGGTCGGGCAGTTGCTGCAGGACTTCTCGGTGAGTCAGTTGTATTACTTCGCCCGCTTGGCGGTACGAAACGCCGCGCACTTTTATGCCACCGGCAATTCCAAAGGGCGCAGTCACGCCTCCAACACCATTCCGCGCAACATGCTGAGCACGGCGCAGGACGCGCTCGCGCGCAACTGGCGCAAGAACGCCCATCGCGATGCGCGAGTACCGCAAACGGCCTTGCAGCGCTTGCTCTACGACGTGGTGCTCAAGGACAGCGGCGCCGGATTTTCCAAATCGCCGGGCATGTACTGGCGTGACGAACTGGTCCCCCAGTTCTTTTCCGCCGTGGCGTTCGACAGCGACTTGCTCAGCCATCTGCGCCTGTTCTGCCGCGAATGCGATTCGAGCAACATCGACGCCAGCATGGACAAGCAGATCCTGCAGACGATGTGCTACGACTGCGCCACGGTAAGCAAATTCAGAGCCTTTGAGGAACTGCCGGACTGATCCGCGTCAACCGCTGGCGCTGAACCGGATGCCACGCTCAGGGTCGATAACAGGGCCTTGGGCGTTTTCGTTTCCGGATATGTAACGTCCTCGGCGACCGACCTGGCACGAAAGTCCCGTGAAACCGGGGTTTCGAACCTGCATTTCGGCGCACGCCTGCTAGTGTTGATGCAGGCCAAACCCTGCATTTACGTGCCAATGACCGAATATGTCGCAGCACCGCAAGCAGACACATTGTCGCACCCATTAAGCTGCGCAACGGATGAGCACCCGTAAAGGCATTGCCGGCAGTGCTGGCAGTCGCTTTTGCAGATGCTCATTCATGGAAGGTGAATGTGACCTGAGTGTCCCGTCCAGCTTCACCCACCTGTCTCCCTGTTTCCTCTGCCCGAGAATCAGGAACAGGGCGACACCAGCCCCGAAAGGGGTGTTGCACGCGACGCTTTCCATCAATAACAAGCTTAAGCGGAGTACCACAGATGGCGTTCTTCACCGCAGCCAGCA
>Ga0265296_1000849_pt1 | contig 40172 bp, 43 predicted proteins | sample MunlanPumphouse1_FD_189073 | JGI IMG/M metagenome (GOLD analysis project Ga0265296, IMG submission 189073) | Groundwater microbial communities from a municipal landfill in Southern Ontario, Canada - Pumphouse #1 | ecosystem: Environmental > Aquatic > Deep subsurface > Groundwater | place...
AAAACTCTCTATCCTTTGATAATCAATAAAATTGTCTTTGATGAATTTCTCAATCTCTCTTCTCTTAGTATCTGAAGAATGCTTAAATTTCATTCCTGCAATATAGGGGTGGACTAAATTCCTGTCTTCAGGGATGTTTTTGTCGAGTTTGGACCATAAGATAGTTCCTTCTAAATATAATATGGCGCTTTTTCTTTCTAATCTCAGCACATAAACTCCTCCTTTAGTGAGACGTTTATCAGTGCCGAAAGAAATGCCGCCAACACTAATATTAAGTACTTTAATATTGCTTGAAAAAAGTATTTTCCCGCAGATATCCATAAAATCCACGGAAAATCTTTGATAACGTCTTCTATTTTCCATAATATATTAAATCCCTTATAGCTTTTTTGAAGAGATCAGCCGAACTAACTGAAAAACCTTATCCATCCCCGTTTCGCTATTTTGATACATAATCTTATCAACTCAAGTATTGTTCTATTACATTGAGAAGTCAATCCTACCTGCGTAGGGGGTCCTTTTTTGATAGGGTAAGATATTTATTGATATATTTCGTTGATTACTATTTAAAATGTAGCCCGGATTATTCATAAATTTATCTGATTGAACTGAGGATAGAGTATTTTCGCTCATTCTCGGTCGTTCCTCCCTGCGAGGCTTTTGCCTCTCTATTTTCAAATACCGTATTTGACTATCGGCAAAAAAAACCGCTCAAATACTCTATCCTCAGTTGCTGTTGCCAATTTTATGAATAATCCGGGGTAGTATTATTTGGCGAAAATTATAAATAACAAGGAGGAAAAGGGTATGATTCGGGGAAGATCCCTTTATAATGGCAAAAAGAATTGATTATCGGGGGAATATACGAGGTTGCGCATGAGTGCCATTCTGTTCTCGGCGCCGGTCTTTAAATAAATATTGCTGAGATGGTCTTTTACTGTTTGCTCGGATATTTCAAGCTCTTCTGCAATTTCAGTATTCTTGGAACCATCAATTACTCGTCTGAGTATGTCGGCCTCCCGCCTCGTTAATCTAAATCGCTGTCTTATCCCGCTCATATCCAGCTTATTAGAAATGGTTTCCTCAAAAATAAGAAGATAAACAAGTGGGTTTGATTTTTCTTGTATGTATAATCTGAATATCCAGTTACTCGCTGAACCCTCGAGCTTTTTTGTAATATAAATTTCTCCCGGGAATAGTTCACTGAGTTTTTCTCTTTCAACAGCATCAAACATTCTTTTACTAATGGTTGTTATCTCCTCAGGTAACTCAAACCGATTTAGAAACATCGAGGCTTTTCTGTTACGTTCAATGATATCCATTTTATGGTTGAAAATAATTAAGCCTACCGGACATTTATTGATTATAAATTCTATTTCCTCAACCATTACAGCTCACCTCTTCAGTTAGTTATTTGCAGGATGTAATATTTATAATTATATCAAATGTTCATTCTGTTTGCTCTTTCATGCTATGTCCTCAAAAGATTTACTATAACAGCATTTTGATTAATTGAAGATATTTTGTCAATAATCAAGGGCTGACCCCCTATTGCTCTTTCCAAAGCTCGGCAAGATGCGACCTATCGTTCTTTCCCGGCAACACCTGTTCTGTGAGCAGCCTCTGCCACGGCAGAGGCGACAGCATGAACAACTTTCTTGTTGAAGATGCTCGGTACAATGTAGTCTTCACTCAATTCCTTCTCATCGACAACGGATGAGATTGCCTTTGCAGCAGCCAGTTTGATTTCTTCATTGACTGCTTTTGCCCGTGAATCAAGAAGTCCCCTGAACAGACCCGGAAAGCAGAGCATGTTATTTATCTGGTTTGGATAGTCCGATCTGCCGGTGGCAAGGATACGGACATGGGGATACGCATCTTCGGGAGCGATCTCTGGTTCCGGATTAGCAAGGGCAAAGACAATGGGATAGGGGGCCATCTTCTTAAGATCAGAGACCTTCAGAATATCCGGCGCCGAGACACCAAGAAAAACATCCGCCCCATACATTGCATCAGAGATGCTCCCCTTCAGCATGTCCGGATTGGTGTTTTCAGAAAGACGTTCCTTTGCCGGATTCATATGTGCAGCTCGTCCCTTGTATATAATGCCTGCCCTGTCGCAGACAACAATGTTGTTTATGCCCGCTTTTCTGAAGATCCCGCAGCACGCTGTGCCTGCAGCTCCCGCGCCGGATACGACGACTTTTAACCCTTTGAGATCCTTGCCCGTTATTTTTACCGCGTTGAATAAGGCGGCTAATGCAACCACCGCTGTACCGTGCTGATCGTCATGAAAGACAGGGATGTCAAGCTCCTGTTCAAGCTTCTCCTCTATTTCAAAACATCTCGGCGCTGATATATCTTCAAGGTTTATTCCCCCAAAGCCGGGAGAGATATTGGTGACGGTTCTGATTATTTCTTCAGGGATTTTTGTAGAAAGACATATCGGAAAGGCATCGATATCTGCAAACTCTTTAAAGAGCATTGCTTTGCCTTCCATAACAGGCAAGGCCGCCTCAGGCCCTATGTCTCCAAGCCCGAGAACTGCGGTGCCGTCTGTTACAATGGCGACAGAATTTTTCTTTATCGTATAGCGATAGGCCTTGTCCTTGTCATTGAATATCGCTGTGCATATGCGGGCGACCCCTGGGGTGTAAACCCTTGACAGGTCATTATGGTCTCTGACAGGGGCCTTGTTATGTATCTCTATCTTGCCGCCCTGGTGCACGAGAAATGTCCTGTCCGTAACATGGATGACCCTTGTTCCGTCAATACCTCTGACTGCTTCGACAAGGTCCTTCTCATGCTTTTCGTCCCGTGCATTGACAGTGAAATCCCTTACGACAAAGCCCCTCCCGGCCCTTACGATATCCACGGCAGCGATGTCCCCTCCAACTTCGCCGACAGCTGCGGCGATCTTTGCGAACATCCCTACCTGTTTGTTCATCTCCACCCTTATAGTAATCGTATAACCCGGGCTTGGCGTTGTCCTCATGGGTTAATTATACAGTTAAAAAGCAACCGGTGTCAGATTTTCCTGAATGCATCTTCACCTAACTTCATTTCACTTGATTCAGGGATAAGAATCAAGTGCTTCCGGTCAGTTACAGGCACTTCTTTGCATGAAGCAAACAACAAAATAACGAATACAAAAAGAATACCCTGTTGCAGTGTTTTAACCATGTTTCTATTATTTGTAATGCCGATATTACCGTGACGCATCTAAAGCCTGTCGTTCCCTCCGTCTCCTAGTTCCTGATATGATGTTTAAAGTTTCAACAAATCCGGAAAATCCCATTGCAAAATAAATATATGCCTTTGGTATATGGAATTCCATCCCTTCTGCCGTTAAAGTAACTCCTATCATGAGCAGAAAACTTAATGCAAGCATTTTCAGTGACGGATGACGGTGAATAAAGTTACTGATTGCAGTTGAAGCTAACAGCATAAGTATCATGGCGATGACTATGGCTGCTATCATGACACCGAGTTTCTGTGCCATACCGATTGCTGTAATGACTGAATCAATGGAAAAGACAATATCAAACAGGATGATTTGAGAGATAACAGCTACAAACGTAGCTTTAACCTTTGCATTTATGTGTGTGTCTTCTTTTTCAAACATCCCATGTATTTCATGAGTACCCTTATATAGTAGGAAAAGACCTCCGGCAATCAAAATAAGGTCACGTACAGAAAAGTTGATGTTGAATACTGAAAACAAAGGTATAGTTAAGCTTGCCAGCCACGCAATACTCAGAAGGAATAATATTCTTGTTACAAGGGCTAATCCTATACCGAGTTTACGGGCTTTCGGTTGTTGTTCATGAGGTAATTTGTCTGTCAGGAGGGAAATTACCACAATATTATCTATCCCCAGAATAATTTCTAAAGCAGTAAGTGTTATCAGACTAAGCCATATCTGAGAATCTGTTATCCATTCCATAGGCTCTCCTCATTTGAGCTGTAAGCTGTATATTAATCAAAGATTTCTTCAAGAAAGGATCTCTTCTTGTGCTTGTGTTTATATCCATGTTCATGTCCATGATGTTTTGATTTTTCATCATACGCCACCTTGTGTTCACTCTTTTCGCTATTTTCACCATGTTGATAGGAAGTAGACCTCTCGATAATCCCCTATCAAGCCAAACTCCCCTGCATTGTGGACAATAGTCAATCTCGATTCCCTGCCTGTCTGACATCTTTAACTCAATATTACATACCGGACACTTCATTTTGTTACCTCCTCATAATGTTTTATATCTTCACTGTTTTGATACCCACTCTCTCATGTTTGATGCTTTGCTTTTTACTCTGTCGAGCAATTTCTTTGCCCAGATAAATTCAGTAGCAAGAATTCCCAAGCCAATTGGTATTACAATAAAGGCAGGGCCGGGCAAAACTATCATTGCCAGTCCAATCAGCAGCACTGTAAAACCAATTACTGATATAATCAGTTTCTTTGCCTGCTTTATAGTCTTACCTACAAAAGCGTTCATTCGTTAACCACTTTTATTTTTATGCACCCTGCTTTATTGACTTAAGCCGTTCAATTCTTTCCTCAATAGGTGGATGGGTGCTGATTTAGAACGATTTTGTCGCTAAACCAATAGGTGATGAAGTTCATGCCGAAAGCAAAGATGAGGGCTATTGTCATGCCATTCTTGCCCCCTAAAGCTGCTCCAACAAAAACCAGCATCAGGGTTAATGTTACCATTAAAGCCATTGTTCTCAATCCGTTCATTTTTTACCTCCTTTTTCCATAAAAAAAAACCTTTACCGCAGAAATTTTTCTACGATAAAGGTCTTGCTTGTTAGTTTTATCTAACCCGTGGTACCGGCCTGCCTCTGGCAGACGTGCTGACGATATCCACTGATTCAGCTACTCCCCTTTACTAATTAACTTTATCCAACAGAAAGACATTATGTCAAGTCAATTCATAAATGAATAATTAGACAAGGTACCTGTATCTTATAATATTATAATGCTATGGTTTATAAAAGAAATATTTCAGGGCAGTTACAATATTATTACCAGTGAACCTCTCCTTCTTTCCTTTGTTGTCTATGATACAGGTGGGTGTTGATTTGATGTTATCTTCAGTGAGATAACTGCTAAGAACGCCAAAGGTGGATTTGACATCAAATCCTTTCAATCTCATGCCTTTTTGCAGAATAAAGGCTTCTAAACTTTTACTGTCAGCTATTTTTTGCTTTGCCGCTTCGAATAAAACAGCTCTTGCACGAAGGGCGTAATTCAACTCTTTTTTCTCATGCAAAATATAGAGGAAATACTTTGCATACAAAGTGGTCTCTTTATGCAAAGGCGTATCAATAAACGTGATGTTTATGACCCCTTTTTTTACCAAATCACTAATGACAGGTTCTAATTTCGGTTCTAAAGCACTACATGGTTTACAGAAATAATCCGTGTATAATCTCACTTTAACAGGACCATCCCCAAAAGACGGCAAGAGTGTATCCGCTGCATATACAGGGGTAGCAGCGCCTTGAAACAAAACAAGGAAGAAAATGAACCCAAGAAATAGCGCAGCGGTTACAAAGGTCTTTCTGGATCGCTCGAAGTTCAATGCGAACAAAAGAAAAATAATAACCCCAAAAGACAAACAGTAGGAACAATACACACTGTTCATTACCTGAAATCCAATAAGATATAGCTCAGCCCCAATGCCAAAAGAGAGCAGAATGAGAAAGATCACATTCCTTTTCAGGATATTGGAAAGAGCTAACACTCCCATAAACAAAATCCCCAGGTAATTTAGCTTTACACCAAAGATAGAACCCTGAAGATACGTGCATGATTCCTCACAGATGCTATATAACAAGGCAATAACAATCCCGATAACGGGCAAGCCAATATTTATCCAGTGTTTTTTCCGTAACACTATTCTGCGCATAATATTTTCTCCCTATACAGATAATATTTTGTAAGATGGCTGGACCTGACTTATTCCATCCCTCCGTAGGCGTGGAGCCCTGAAAGCAAAAGATTTACACCGAGATAGGTAAATATCACGGCCGTAAAACCTATGACAGCAACAATCGCAACTTTTTTACCCTTCCACCCCCGTATCATTCTTCCATGGAGATAAAAGGCATAAATAAACCAGGTTATGAGAGACCATGTTTCTTTCGGGTCCCAGCTCCAGTAAACACCCCATGCCTGATCAGCCCAAATGGCGCCGAAAATAAGTCCGCCAAGGGTAAAAATCGGGAAACCGATAGCAATACTCTTATAGGTAATCTCATCGAGCATATCTGCAGTGACGTTAAATTTTTCAATGACCTTTTTCAGGAATAGACCGTACCTCCAGATTATGAATAAGGTGGTCAGCCCAAGAATCCAACTCACTATTTTTACAATAGGAGAAGGATTGAAGAACGACGTTTTGAACAAGTAGGTCTGCACAAAGACATCGGGTTTAACCGCAACCTTGAAGGCAAACATATCAATGCCCATGGCAACGAAGACGACTGCAAAAATACCGAATGTAACGGTCCAGAATATATACGCCAATTCGTTTCTCTTCTCAGTTTTCGTTATGAGATACATCAGTCCGGTACTAAAGGACACCGAAAAAGCTGCATAGGCGATAAAACTCATTGTTACATGGGCCAGCAGCCAGTTGCTTTTCAGCGCGGGCACCAGGGGCTCGATCTCCTTGGAGACGCCGGTCAGATCGATAAACGCGAGGGCAAGACCTGCAATAGGCGTAATGAAGGCCCCGAACGAGCGGTTCTTGAACTTAAACTCAATAATCAGATATCCCGCAATCAGGCACCATACAAAAAATATGAGCGATTCATAAAGGTTTGTGAGAGGAACTGAACGCATAAATCCCATGCCGCCCAAAACTGAAAATTCGTTCCATCTTAAAATGAACGCAATGGTTTGTGATACAAAGCCAAAAATAGTTAAGGTTGTAGCTAAAACGCCGACCTGCTGTTTTCTGAAGGCAAGATAGGTAATATAAGTCATCATGGCCAGAAAGTAAGCCATTGTCGATAATCCGAAGAAAACTGAACTTTCCATTTATTTTTCCCCTTCCTGCTTTTTATTGAGGATGGAGATACTTCCGTCTATCTTCCTCTCAAAGGCAGTTCTGTTTTTGTTAGCAGTTGCACCAATAATAACCCTGGTATTATTTTTTTCTTCTACCAGTTTCACCCATATCTTCCGGTGGCTCAAGAAAAAAGCAATGAAAAGCCCTATGCTCATAGCGATGCATCCAAGATAGACAATCCATACGCCGGGGTCTTTTCTTACCTGAAGTCCGGTATACTCGACTCCCCAGTAATTATGGAATTCAACCCTGTTGCCGTCGGGAAGCTGCCAGGTCTGTGGGTGTCTTTTTAATATCCATCCCGTGTATTTGTATTTCCCTGCATCGAAAAAGTCGATGAGAACCGCCGGATTATCCATATGATTTGCATAGGTGGATGCACTCCCATTCTCATCTATCTTGAGGGCCGGACTGAAGTTTACTATCTTTCCTGAGACGCTGCTACCCGGAATCTGGAATGTATCTCCGAACCGCAGGTTGATTGTGGAGTTCTGCCCTTTGGCTGGAGCGACATTGAAAATGAATATTCCTCTGTTCAGGCCATCCGGTACAAGGCCAAAGCTCGACTGATAAAATGTTATGCCTTCGTAGGTTAAGGGATCATTGACCACTATTGATTTCCTCAAGACCTCTTTACCGTTTTTGATTATGGTAAGCCAGCTTTTATATTCTTTTGGCATATCTGATGCGCCGTAAAATTCAACATCAAAATTATCGCACCGTATCTCAAATCCCAAGGGCAACGCCTTATCCTTACCTGAAAAAGCCACATGGGATACATCGCCCTCCGGGAGATTCAGATAACCTTTGAACCCGAAACGTATCCCGATAACCGCCCCGATAAGTATTATGAGGATGCTCAAATGAGTTATGTATACCCCAAGCCTGCTGTAGTTTCCTTTCTGGGCATATAGCTGATATCCATTTTCTTCTTTTATTTCGGCAAAACGGAACCGTGTGCTTTTCAGCGCATCTGTTACGGAATCCTTGACGGTATCAGGTTTCCCTTTAACTATGAACTCCCGATTCATGGGGAATTTTTTCAAATTGTCTTCCGTCAAAGGACCTAATGGTTCCCTGACCAGTTTCCATATCCTCGGAAGCCTGTCCGCAGAACAGATAATAAGGTTAAGCGCAAAGAGGCCCAGCAAGGAAGTGAACCACCATGAATGATACATATCCATAAAGCCAAGCTTGTCGAATATGTTGTACAAGCTGGGTGCGAGAGATTCGCCAAATAGTTTCGTTAATATTTGAATATTTTTTGCGGGTTCGGCTTTCTGGTCCAGAATGGTGCCTACTATTGATGTAGAGGCAATTAAAGCGAAAATAACTATTGCCAACTTTACAGAGGCAAAGAACTTCCAGATTCTATCGACAAATGTCATGTTTTTTTCTTGTTCCATTTCACAATTCCCTTAAAATGTATTTTCGGATAATACTATCCGACAGAATGCTGATTCATTGCGACCGGGGTTGTAATGATGAGAACTAAGCCCGAGGGGGTTTATTTATAAGAAAAGAAGGTTCCGGTGAAACTTCAGATATTGGTTGTATGACTGAATAAAGTGCGGAAAAAAAGATTACATGGTTATAGGCAAATACGCTGACGGCGTTATAACAGAGAGGGCAAGGGCTTTTACTATCTTGGTTATTATTAGACGAATTCCCCTGCGTGTCAGCACTGCTTATAGTTATACCCGGATTATCCGTATTGGAAATATCCACATAGCTGATCTGTTTCCCCTGCAATGAACAACCCTCTGTACAGCCACTACAAGCTATACTGTCAGCTAAGGGAATAATGATATAGGCAAAAAGCACAAATACTATAAAAGATCTTTTCGCGGTATCAGAAAAATAGTACATGATTATTTTTAACATTTTGTTATAAATAAAGCAATTTAATTAAATAATGTAAATTGTTTGTAAGTGCAAAGAGTAAGGATTTCGGTAGTAGCATATCGGTGGAAAAATTTATTGCTTTCATGAAGTAAAAAACTGAGCATAGAAAACCAATTGACGTTGACTCCTTCTTGATTTTCGCTTGTACTCCACAGAATAAACAGGATGCTAAGTAGTGTGGACTTCTGTGAGTATGGATCAATCGCGACAAAGGTAATATCTTTGGAGAACAAAAATATGGGGCAATAAATCTTTGCCGAAGCGGCAAACTTTTGGTCCCGGTCACAAAAAATTGGTGGCGGCGCAGGGAATCGAACCCCGGACACTGCGGATATGAGCCGCATGCTCTAACCGTCTGAGCTACGCCGCCATGTAAATAGTAATCAGCTAAAGGTAATCAAAAACCGGAAAACAACGAACGCAAATGAATCAGTAATAATCTAAGCTAAATGTAAATTATAACAGAAAATAAAAACCTAATGAAAGAGCTCAAATCTTCGGGTCCGGATATTGATGAGAATCCCTATCGCGATCAGGTTGGACAAAAGCGCCGTGCCGCCGTAGCTCATGAAGGGCAGGGGGACGCCGACAACGGGCATAACCCCTAACGTCATGCCGACATTTACAACAAAATAGATGAAGAACATTAAGGTAACGCCGAGGGCAAGCAGCCGCCCGAAATCATCTTTTGCCTTGCGCGCAGTGTCGAGACCCCTTAGTATCAGGACAAGATAAAGGAAAAGCAGGATGGAGCTTCCGAAAAATCCCCACTCCTCGGCGAAAACGGCGAAAATAAAGTCCGTATGTTTTTCCGGCAAAAACCTGAAGGGGCCCTGAGTGCCCTGCAAATAACCCTTTCCAAAAAATTTGCCTGATCCGACCGTTATCTTTGATTGGTTCAAATGATAGCCGATCCCCGTATGGTCGGACCCGGGTTCCATGAATGCAATAAGCCTGCTCTTCTGGTAGTCCTTGAGTCCGCCCCAGAATATGTTCCCAAAGAAGGGGAGCGATATCAGGCCGATTGTAATGAATAATATGGCTATTTTTTTCCGGAGACCTTTGGCGATTATCAGGCAGATAAAAATGATCAGGATCATTACGGCGGTACCGAGATCGGGCTGTTTCACAAGAAGAACGAAGGGAAAGAAAGTGATGAAGAAAAAAACGCGCATAAATGAAACGGTGTCCAGAGACCCTTTTATCTGGCTAAGATACCGGGCGAGCATAACTATATAGAAAAGTTTAAAAAATTCGGACGGTTGAAATGATATAGGGCCGATGCTGAGCCATCTCTGCGCCCCCATTCCTATCCTGCCGGCAATAAAGACGGCTATCAGCAGGACAAAGCCGATAATATACATGACGAGAGAATATCTGCTCAGCCAGATGTAATCAAAGCTTACAATAAAAAAAAGAACTGAAAGACCGAGTATCAGCCAGGTTACCTGTTTCAGATAAAAAGCCGGGTGATCTTCAATCCCGATGGGCCGGGTGGCGCTGTAAATGGTCATAATGCCGATTAAAGATATCAATACGGTAACGCCAAGCATTAGCCAGTCAAAGTTATGTATGAGACGGCGGTCTATGTTGAACATAAAATGAAAGGGTCTAAGGCGGACATTTGGCGCAGACGGAGGTGAAGAGCGAGGTTGAGAGATACCGGTCTCCCCTGTCGGGCAGCAGGACAATAATAACGCCTTCTTTTAATTCGCTGGATTTTCTGAGGGCTATGTGCATCGCGGCGCCGCTGGACATTCCCACAAAAAGACCTTCTTTTGTTGCCAGCATCCTTGTAGTATCGAATGCCTCTTCATCGTTCACATAATAATGTTCGTCGATCATGCCCGGATCAAATATTTTCGGTTTTATGGATTCCGTCATATTTTTCAGGCCCTGTATCCTGTGATTTAAAACCGGTTCAACGCCTACTATTCTTATGTCTTTATTGAATTCTTTCAGCCTTCTGCCTACGCCCATAAGCGTTCCGGTTGTGCCCATGCCTGCAACAAAATGGGTGACACGCCCCTGTGTCTGATCTATAATCTCTTTGCCCGTGGTCTCATAATGGGCCAGGATGTTCGCTTCATTATCGAACTGGTTCGGCATGAAATACCTGTCCGGGTCTTCGGACAGAATTTTATGGGCCAACCTTATTGCGCCATCCGTTCCTTCATTAGACGGCGTCAGAATAAGTTCCGCGCCGAACGCCTCAAGGATCCTTCTCCTTTCAATGCTGACGCAGGCAGGCATCGTGAGTTTTAATCTGTATCGCTTCGCGGTCGCAACCATGGCAAGCCCTATCCCGGTATTCCCGGAAGTAGCTTCAAGGATGATCTTGTCTTTTGTCAGGCGGCCTTCTTTTTCGGCAGCTTCAACCATGTACAGGGCAATCCGGTCTTTTACCGAACCCCCGGGGTTATTGCCCTCGAGTTTTGCAAAAAGCTTTACACTCGGATTTGGATTCAAATCTATGCTTGCGATCGGTGTGTTTCCAATGCATTGCAGTATTCCCATAGTTAATTATACCGGATAGCCGTATTTAATGGCCAACTTACTAATGAGTTCATAAGTAAGGACACCTTTAAACACCCTCCCCTTTATCCCCTCCCCTCAAGGGAGGGGCAATTCTTAAGTCCCCTCTCCCTTGAGGGGAGAGGGCAAGGGTGAGGGTGTGTGGCTTTACTTATGAACTCCTTTAGTAAATTGTATTTTTCAGGCTAATCATTGGAGACGGGAGGCGCCTCAGTTGTGCTTTGATCGGGTTTGTCGGATTTTATTTTTGGCGGCGCCTGGATCAATTTCATATAACTCTCGATAGCCGTTTTTGCAATCGGCGCTGCGGCGCTGCCGCCATGTCCGCCATGTTCTAACAGCACTGCCATCGCTATTTCAGGCTTTTCGACAGGCGCAAATGCGACAAACCACGCATGGTCCTGATACTTCTCCGCCAAAGGGCGGTAACCGCTTTTTATGGCAATAACCTGCGCCGTTCCCGTTTTCCCGGCGACGGTCGTAAGATAAGATTTTGCAAGCCATCCCGTTCCTGACGGTTCGTTCACGACGCCCCAAAGGCCGCTTTTTACTAATGCAAAGGTTTCGGGTTTCATCTTTGCTTTCCCGGCAATGACCGGTTGGGCGTCTTTAATCAGCAGCGGTTTGTACAGTGTGCCGCCGTTGGCGAAGGTGCTTGTCATGAGCGCTAATTGCAGCGGAGTTACGGCTACATATCCCTGTCCTATTGCAGCGTTAAGGGTTTCACCAAGATACCACGGCTGTTTCTTATTTTCCATGTTCCATTTCGTATTGGGAATGAGTCCCTGCCGCTCTCTTCCGAGTTCGAGACCCGTTTTTTCACCCAGACCAAAGCTTGTAGCATATGCGTAGATTTTATCTATGCCGAGGTGTTTCCCTGCTTCATAAAAATAGACGTCGCAGGATTCCACGATAGCCCTGTGCAACGAAACCGGTCCGTGGCCGGTCTTTTTCCAGCAGCCGAAACGCCGGGAGCCGTAATTGATCTCACCCTTGCATTCCACTTTGGCGTCCGGCGCAATGACGCCTTCTTCGAGTCCCGCAACCGCGGTAATGATCTTAAAGGTTGAACCGGGCGGATACTGACTCTGAATGGACCTGTTCAGGAGCGGATTCCTTTTATCTTTCGCAATGGAAAGCCATTTTTCGGAACTGATACCTTTTGTAAAAAGGTTTGGATCAAAAGAGGGTTTGCTGATCATCCCTAATATTTCTCCGGTGTCAGGCTTTATTGCTACTAATGAACCTGTCTTATCTCCGAAGGCCCTCTCCGCTTCTCTTTGAAAATTTATATCTATGCTCAGCTTGATGTCCCGCCCTTTTACCGGCGGTTTTTCCTGCAGGAGCCTCAGTTCTCTGCCGAGGGCATTTACTTCGATAATCCGTTTCCCGGGCGTTCCTCTAAGAGAATTATCAAAAAATTTCTCTACACCCCACTGGCCGATAAACGTATCCGGAGGTACGTCTTTATAATCAGGGTCTTTCACCTGTGAAGGGGTAAGCTTGCCGAGATAACCGATAACATGTGAGCCGACGTCGCCATGAATGTATTCCCGGCTTATCTCTACTTCGATAATGAGCCCTGGCAGATCGGAGCGCCTTGCCTCCAGAAAGGCTATTTCATTGTTTGTAAGGCCCTGTTTCAGTCTTACGGGTATGAAGGGACTCAGTTCCGGTTTATTCAGTTTGTCGAGTATCTCTTCTTCAGGGACATTAAGCACCTTTGAAAGGATATGTATATTGCTTTTATCAAATTCATCGGGGATTATGGCTGCAAAAAAATAAGGGAGGTTCTTCACAAGGGGAATGCCGTTTCTGTCGAAGATGATGCCCCTTGGAGCAGGGATTGTGACGATCCTGAGCATATTAGCCTCTGATAACCGTCTGTATTCATTCCCCTGCAGTATCTGCAATTGCCAGAGTCTCAGGGCAAGGAAGATAAAGACGACGGCAATAATATAACTTATGATGACGATTTTTTCGGTTTCGTTCTTTATATTCATTCCCATCCCTGCTTTTTCTTCGGCTTCAGAAAAACCCCAAAGGGCGCATTAAACAGAGATTGAGCTGCAATTATCAATAAAGCCGTTCCGGCGCCTGCAGGCATCCGGTCAAAAATACTCCGCAGAAAGAAGACAAATAAACTGTCTGCAAAGGTAAACAGTGAAATGCTTATCATCCCCAGAAACGGATTCCACACAAAGAACCTCATGTATAGAAAGGAAGACAGATAGCCGACAAGCCCTTTGCTCAGAAGGTTCGGACCGAGGAATCCGCCGGAAAGGCTGTCCTCAAAAATGCCGATTATGGCGCCAATGGCCATCCCTTTGATATCACCGTACTTAATGCCGGCATAAAAAGCCAGGAGAACGGTGAGATTGGGAGTTATATCAAACAAAGAAAGACTCCCCTGGATGATAAGCGCCAGAAAAAAAACCGCTGCCCACAAAAAGTAAATCATTCTTTATGGATTATGGCGACAATCTCGATTTTTGAGGTATCTACATATGGAAGCGCTTCAATATCCTGAAAGAAACCGATGTCTTTTTTATTGACCTTTGAAACATAACCTACGGGAATTCCATGGGGGAAAAGCATGTCAAGTCCTGATGTTATGATAATATCATCTTTTTTGACTTCTTCTTCGTAGGGGATATATTTTAACTGGCATTTCCTGAAGCCCGTGCCGGACACTACTCCTTCGGTCCGGTTTTCCTGCAGCCTGACTGCTACGGAAAAATTTATATCGCCGACAAGAAGGAGATATGAATATGAATCCGAGACGCCGGCAATCTTTCCTGCCAGACCTTTCTCGGTTACGGCGATCATATCTTTGGCAATGCCGGCTGATGAGCCTTTATCAAGGATCAGGGTATTTGACCATTGGTCGGTGCTTCTTCCGATTACCCGTGCGGTGGCGATATATTTGTGTTCTTTTTCTTTCAGGGCAAGGATTTCTCTCAGTCTTTTATTTTCGAGGAATATCTCACGGCAGGCCTGCTGTTCCTGTAGCATTTTACCCATTTCCGCTTTTAGTCTGATATTTTCTTCTTCCCTGAGCAGCATCCTGTGGAAAGGAGCATTTATGGAATCCTTCAGGGAAGTTTTGGCCTCATGAAACCGGTTCAGCGCGGGGCTGAGAAACTGAAACGGCAACAGGCGCTGTCTGTTGCTCTGGTAAGTCATCAAACTTAAGGTTAAGATAATGAACAGTAAAAGCAGAAGCCACTTCTTAGGCATTATACATTAATCGCCACTCTTCTCAGCAGGTCAAGCTCATCAAGCATCTTGCCGACGCCGCGCACTACTGCGGTAAGCGGGTCTTCTGCAACAAAAACAGGCAGCCCGGTTTCTTCTCTTATCAACAGGTCGAGACCCCTGAGGAGGGCGCCTCCGCCGGCTAATATTATTCCCTTGTCGACAATATCGGACGCCAGTTCGGGCGGCGTATTTTCAAGGATGACCTTTATGGTTTCAAGTATTACATTGACAGGCTCGGCAAGCGCCTCTCTGATCTCGTCTTCATTGATGGTGAGGGTTTTGGGAATGCCTGAAATCAGGTCTCGTCCCTTTATTTCCATAGTGCGTTTGTCGCTTCCTTCGGTCCGATAGGCGGAGCCTGTGTGTATCTTTATCTGCTCGGCGGTCATGTCTCCGATCATGAGATTATATCTGCGTTTGATAAAGGCCATTATGGCCTCATCCATCTTATCTCCGCCGACCCTGACAGCCCTGCTGTAAACAACGCCGTCAAGAGAGATGACGGCAACATCCGTGGTGCCGCCGCCTATATCCACAATCATATTCCCTGAGGGCTCGCCGACGGGCAGTCCGACGCCAATGGCTGCGGCCATCGGTTCGCCGATAAGATAAACTTCGCGCGCCCCTGAGACCTGGGCGGCGTCCTTTACCGCACGCTGTTCAACCTGAGTGATACCTGAGGGAACTCCGATAATAACCCTTGGAGAAACAAAACTTCTCCTGTTGTGTACCTTTGTAATAAAATATTTCAGCATCTCACCGGTTGCGTCAAAGTCGGCTATAACGCCGTCTTTCATAGGTCTTATAGCGGTAATATTGGCGGGCGTTTTACCGAGCATCCTCTTTGCCTCGGTCCCGACGGCTACGGGCTTTTTGTCGTCTTTTCTGATGACGACGACCGAGGGCTCGTTGCATACTATGCCTTTCCCCTTTACAAAGACAAGGGTGTTTGCAGTTCCGAGATCTATGGCAAGATCATTTGAAAACATTCCGAGAATTTTATGGAAAAACATCATGCCTCCTGTTTCAACTGAGGGTTCTCTATCACTATGGTTCTTGCGAATTCATCTCCGAGGCGCATCCGGTTCTTGCTGCCCAGCAAGATGATAAATTCAAAAGCAGAAACAATAGCTACGAATATCCATCCCAGCCAGAGTATTTTATAAAAAAGGAAACCGATACCGAAAAGGCCGTTCCTCAGTATCGAATCTCTAAAAGAACATGGTTTAAATGAGTCTGCCGAAACAACTCTGAGCCCTATAAGTTTTTTCCCCAAACTTCCGCCGTCGAACAGGCCGTCACCTATTAATAGATAAGTAAGTGCGGCATAGAATCCGGCCTTTGGAACAAGTTCCACTGCAACTGCTATTATTATGAAGTCGAGGATTTTGGCAATAGTTCTGAGAAGCAACCCTGCCGTTTTTGTTTCCTCAGACATTTAGAAATCTTAACAAACTACACCTCAATATTGCAAGAGTAAGACGATTGAAACGGTTTGCTTGGTTCGCAAAGTTCACCCGGTTTACCATGTTTACTCAGTTTACCCTGTTGTAAGGTTTTATTGTATTTGCATAGTTTATTATGGTATAAAATCAACCGTGCAAACAGAGCAAGCAAGGTGAACAGATTAGGCCGAGTAAACCGGGTGAACAGGGTAAACTGACTTATGGATATAGTGCTTGCAACAAAAAACAAGAATAAAGCTGAAGAATTGAAGAGGATTACCGAAGGTATGCCTGTGTCCATCTTTACACTTGATGATTTTCCCGGATGTCCGGAAACGGAGGAAGACGGAGCTACCTTTGAAGCAAACGCTATAAAGAAGGCGCTGGCTGCAGCCCGATATACTGGCAGGCCTGCATTGGCCGATGATTCAGGTCTTGAGGTTTATGCGCTCGGGGGGGCGCCCGGTATTTACTCGGCGCGATATGCCGGCGCAGGGGCAAACGACAGACAAAATACCGGGAAACTGCTCTCCGAGATGCGGTCATTAGTACAAGATAAGAGGGGCGCCCGGTTCGTGTGCTGTATTGCATTGGCGTTCCCGGACGGCAATACATATACATTCTATGGCTATGCAGAAGGCAGTATTGGAACGGAGCAGCGCGGAGTTCGGGGCTTCGGTTATGATCCGGTGTTCTATCCCGAGGGCTGTAACAGGACTTTTGCCGAGATGGATGAGAAGGAAAAAGACGCCCTAAGCCATAGGGGAAAGGCATTGCAAGCCTTTTCTCGATATCTTAACATGTTGATTAATATATGATTTGCTAATTCAAAGTTTAGTGATAAGTAATTTTTATCCGTTTATGAGAAATATGAATTTGACTTAAAACATCTCGGATAATATAGTTATATGTCTCATTTTTGTTTTTATATTAAGCTCTGCCACACAATTATTATTTTTTTTAATAAGCAAATTTATTTAATTTAGGGTGATTTTGTTATTTTAGCCGTCTTGTTTCAAAAAGCAACAGGCGAATTTTTATAAATTTGTCATTAAAAAATTAATATGGAGGTTGAACTATGAGAATAGTATTGCTTGGCGCACCGGGTGCGGGTAAAGGAACTCAGGCAAAAAAACTTATCGAGAAATATGGAATGCCGCAGATTTCAACAGGAGACCTTTTGAGGGCGGCTGTCGGCGCCGGCACTCCATTAGGTAAAGAAGCGAAGTCTTACATGGATAAAGGCGAGCTTGTTCCGGACAGTGTAGTTTTGGGTATGGTCGAAGAAAGACTGAAACAGGATGATTGCAAAAAAGGTTATATACTCGATGGATTTCCGAGAAATACCGCGCAGGCGGAAGCCTTGGACAAGATGCTTGACGCCCTCGGCATGTCCTTAAGCGCGGCATTAAGCGTGGATGTGCCTTTTGAAGACCTTATGAAAAGACTCACGGGCAGAAGAACATGCAAGGCCTGCGGCCAGATGTACAATATTTATTTTAAAGCGCCTGCGAAAGAAGGAACCTGTGACAAATGCAGCGGAGAGTTATTCCAGAGGGATGATGATAAAGAGGCCACCATCAAGAAGAGGCTGGAAGTATACAATGCCCAGACGGCTCCTCTCATCGACTATTACGGCAAGAAAGGTATTGTTAAATCGGTGACCGGCACCGGCAATATTGACGATATATTCAAAACAGTTTGCGAGAAATTAGGTCTTAAATAAGAAATTCAAGCTTGGACTTGAAAATATAAATTAAGGAGGAAATAGTATGGCTTTAGTAAATCCACATGGGAAAGAGAAGAAACTAAAACCCCTTTTGCTGACAGGGGCGGAACTGGAAGCGGAGAAGAAAAAAGCGGCATCACTGAAACAGATCAAGATAACATCCCGCGAGGCGGGTGATCTCATCATGCTGGGCCTCGGCGGCTTCACACCGCTCACCGGCTTTATGACCCAGGCTGACTGGAAAGGGGTATGCGCTGACTTCAAGATGGCTGACGGTACATTCTGGCCGATACCTGTTACTTTGTCTGCGTCCAAAGCTGACGCCGACGGCATTAAGGTCGGTGACGAAATTGCGCTCTTCTCCGATGAGTTCGAAAAGATTATGGCCACGATGAAAGTGACCGAGAAATACAACATCGACAAGGCTTTTGAATGCAAGCACATCTTCACGACGGCAGATATGGAGCATCCCGGTGTCAAAATGGTAATGGAGCAGCAAGACGTTAACCTCGCCGGCCCTGTTAAGGTAATGAGCCAGGGAGGGTTCCCTGCACAGTACCCGGGTATGTTCCTGACACCCGCTGAGACCAGGAAGATGTTCGAAGAGAAAGGATGGAACGTAGTCGCCGCCCTCCAGCTCAGGAACCCGATGCACCGTTCCCACGAGTATCTCGCAAAGATAGCCATCGAGATCTGCGACGGCGTACTCATCCACCAGCTCCTTGGAAAACTGAAACCGGGTGACATCCCTGCGGAAGTAAGGGTAAAGGCAATCGACAAACTCGTTGAAAAATACTTCGTTAAGAACACCTGCATCCAAGCCGGCTATCCCCTCGACATGCGGTATGCCGGCCCCCGTGAGGCGCTCCTCCATGCGACCTTTAGGCAGAACTACGGCTGCTACTATATGATTATCGGCCGTGACCACGCAGGCGTCGGCGAGTACTATGGTCCTTTTGATGCCCAGAAGATATTTGACCAGATCCCTGCCGGGTCACTTGAGATCAAGCCGCTGAAGATCGACTGGACCTTCTTCTGCACGAAGTGCGACGGCATGGCCTCGATGAAGACCTGCCCGCACGGCAAAGACGAAAGGGTTATGCTCAGCGGAACGAAGCTGAGGAAGATGCTCTCCGAAGGTGAGGCAGTATCCTCGCAGTTCAGCCGTCCCGAGGTTGCAGTTATCCTTCAGGAGTACTATCAGGGCCTGGAGGAAAAGGTTGAGATCAAGCTGCACAAATACGCAGAAGGCGAAAAGAAATAATTTTTTGTAGAGAGAATTGAGATTAAGATGCATAAGTATTTGGAAGGTGCAAGATCATACATTTAGGAATAGGGTGTGTATAAGGATAATCCTTATATACACCTGCATATTTAAGTTATTAAAGGGAAGGAGGTGGAAGTACAGTAAGTTTTTTGTTTCTCGGTTTAACCTTTAATTTTTAACTCATACAAGGAGGTGTTTTTAAATGCCAAGTTTTGTAATTACTGAAAAGTGTGACGGCTGCAAGGCTGGGGACAAGACTGCATGTCAGTATATCTGTCCTCACGATCTCATGATCCTCAACAGAGATACAATGAAGGCTTACAATCAGGAGCCCGAGCAGTGTTGGGAATGCTTTAACTGCGTAAAGATCTGCCCTCAGCAGGCGGTCGAGGTGAGAGGCTATTCAGACTTCGTTCCCCTCGGATCCCAGACTATTCCTTTAAGAAGCTCTGATTCTATCATGTGGACAATCAAATTCAGAAGCGGTCTGACCAAGAGGTTCAAATTCCCGATCAGAACGACTGTTGAAGGTTCTGTTGATCCGTATGCAGGGAAACCAGAGCCTGATTTTGCAAATCTTAAAAAGCCGGGCTTCTTTAATAGCCCAGCAAGAACTGAATAATTAAAGGAGGTGAATATATAAATGGAAAAAGAAACTTGTACGTTTTCATACTGTAAGAAACCTGAAGTAACCGAAGTCGAATGCGATCTTTTGATCATGGGCGGCGGTATGGCTGGTTGCGGTGCGGCTTTTGAGGCTTGCCGCTGGGCAAACGCAAAGGGACTGAAGGTTGTAATGGTCGATAAGGCTGCAACAGACAGAAGCGGTGCTGTCGCAATGGGTCTCTCCGCTATTAATACTTATATTGGTGAAAATAAAGTCGCTGATTATGTCAAGTATGTCAGAAACGACCTTATGGGCATCATCAGGGAAGACCTTGTGTTTGACCTCGGCAGGCATGTTGATGATTCAGTCCAGTGTTTTGAAGAGTGGGGCCTCCCCATCTGGAAAAAAGGCGATGACGGTTTCTCAATGGACGGTCATCAGGCGCTTGCAGCCGGGAAAAAATCTCTAAAGGACGGCGGCACACCGGTAAGAACCGGTAAATGGCAGATCATGATCAATGGTGAGTCATACAAGGTCGTTGTTGCAGAGGCTGCAAAAAAGGCCCTCGAGACCAACAGAGCTGCAACCGGCATGGCACAGAACCATTATGAAAGGGTATTCATTGTGAAGCCTGTAATGGATACAAACGGGAAAAACGTAGCAGCAGCCATCGGATTTAGCACGAGAGAAAACAAGATTTATTCCTTTAAAGCAAAGGCAATGCTCTGTGCAACTGCTGGAGCAGTTAATTGCTTCAGACCGAGGTCAGTCGGTGAGGGTATGGGAAGAACCTGGTACCCTGTGTTTTGCGCTGGTTCAGGTTATGCCTTTGGCATGGAGGCCGGTGCAGAATTGACCTTAATGGAGAACAGGTTCGTCCCTGCAAGATTTAAGGACGGTTATGGACCGGTCGGAGCATGGTTCCTGTTCTTTAAGGCAAAAGCCACAGACAGCTATGGTGAAGACTATTGCACCAACAAGGAATATTATGATGATGCGGTTGCCAGATATGGCGACTATGCAAAGAATATGGGTACCGCCATCAGAAACCACCTGATGATGAGGGCCATGAAGGATGGTAAGGGCCCGATTCTCATGCAGACCCCTGCAGCGCTGGAAACAATCGCCAAGGCCATGAAAGAGAAGCTCGGTGAAAAAGAAGGCGCCAAGCAGATCAAGCACCTTGAAGCAGAGGCGTGGGAAGACTTCTTGGATATGGCTATCGGACAGGCATCACTCTGGGCAGCAACTAATACTGAGCCTGACAAGGTTCCTTCCGAGATTATGCCAACAGAGCCGTATCTCCTCGGTTCACATGCAGGCTGCGCAGGATTCTGGGTAAGCGGCCCTGGCGATCTTCCGGGCACACCGGAACATTATTCCTGGGGTTATAACAGAATGTCTACTGTACCAGGTCTCTTCATGGCTGGTGACGTTGTCGGCGCATCAGGCCATAAATTCTCATCTGGCTCACATGCAGAGGGCAGGCAGGCAGCCAAGGCTGCAATAGCATACATACTCGACCATGCAGACTACAAGCCATCACCAAAGAAGTCTATTGATGAGATTGCGGCTGAACTCTATCTGCCGTTCGAGGTCTATGAGAAATACAAAACCTACACAACCGATGCCGGGATCAACCCTAATTACATTGGTCCAAAAGCGCTCCAGGCAAGACTCATGAAGATATCCGATGAGTACTTCGCTGGTTGCTCGACATGGTATATGACCTCAAAGACCATGCTTGAAGCGGGTCTCCAGAAGCTCGAAATGCTCAAAGAGGATGCGAACAAAATGGCAGCAAAAGACCTCCATGAGCTCTTAAGGTGCTTTGAGAACTACCACAGGATTCTTTCGGTCGAGGCACATGCAAGACATATCCTCTTCAGGCAAGAGTCCAGGTATCCTGGATATTATTACAGGGGCGACTTCAACAAGATTGATGACGTTGACTGGAAGTGCTTTACAAACTCGAAATTCACTGTTGAGACCAATACATGGGAAATGAAAAAAGTCCCATATGTACAAATGTTTCCGTAGGTTCGTTTTAAGGGGAGGGCTTTGCCCTCCCCATTTTTTTGAATTATTCTAAACATTTTTGAGTGAGGGTTATGCTATAATAATTCCCGTTTAATTAGTAAGTTAAAAAGAGACGGTTATATTTTGAGTAGTAACCTTCTCTTTGTGATTTACTCCTTGAAGGAGGATTAATATGGCAGAAAATAAAAAAGTTCTTGTGATTGGAGGCGGCATGAGCGGGCTCACTGCTGCAATAGAGACAGCGGAGGCAGGCATTGAAGCTTATATCGTTGAGAAAGCCCCGTATCTTGGTGGCAGGGTAGCACAGATCAATAAATATTTCTGGAAACTCTGTCCCCCGAACTGCGGCCTCGAGATACAGTTCAAAAGAATCAAAAACAATCCGCAGATGAATTTCTACACCCTTGCAGAGGTCGAAGACATCAAGGGCGCGGAAGGCAATTTTGATGTAACAGTAAAGGTGAACCCAAGATATGTGAATGACAAATGCGTAGGTTGTGATGCCTGTGCACAGGCTTGCCCGTCTTACCGGAGCAATGATTTTAATTTTGGGATGGACAAGACAAAGGCAGCATACCTTCCGCATCAGCAGGCGTTCCCTTTTCAATATGTCATTGACGCCAAGGCCTGTCCGAAAGATTGCATGAAGCCATGCCTGGAGGCATGCAAGTATAATGCAATCGATCTCGATATGAAACCTGAAACAGTCAACCTGAAGGTAGGTGCGGTTGTTTTGGCCACAGGATGGGACCCATATGATATGAGCAAGCTTGATATCTTGGGTTCCGGTAAAGTTCAGAATGTTATTACGAATATGATGTTGGAAAGGCTTGCTTCAGAAGATGGCCCGACAAAGGGCAAGATCATTCGTCCTTCTGACGGGAAAGAGGTAAAAAACATTGCCTTTGTCCAGTGCGCAGGCTCAAGAGACGAAAACCACCTTCACTATTGCTCCTATATATGCTGTCTGGCCACATTAAAGCATGCAATGTATATGAGAGAACAATATCCGGATTCAAAGATTCAGATTTTCTATATAGACATCAGGACCCCCGGACTGTATGAGAACAGATTTTACTGGAAGATCAAGGACGATCCGAACGTTATATTTACGAAAGGTAAGGTCGCAGGGATTACTGAAGAGGCATCAAAGGACGTCACCTTAGAGGTAGAGGACATCTTCGGAGGCGGCAAGATAAAAGCGACATTCGATATGGTAGTCCTTGCAACTGGAATGGATTTGACGACAAAAAGCTCGAAGGTTGGGACAAATATTACATATACACCTGACGGGCTTGTAGATGATTCATCTCTGAAAAAGGGTATATATGCAGTAGGAACGCTAAAAAGCCCTGCTGATGTTGCAAGGTCAGTTCAGGATGCTACAGGCGCTGCAATAAAGTGCATCCAGAGTGTGAGGAGGTAGGGATGGAGAAAAAATATGGTGTATATATCTGTAAAGGCTGTGGGATCGGAGATTCGGTAAATATAGAGAAGCTTGCAAAAGCTGCAAAGTCCGGGGCGATCAAAGAAGAGAACATAAAAACCCATGATATATTGTGCAGTCCTGACGGAGTTCAATTAATAAAAAATGATATAAAGAAAGACGGTATTAACACGCTAGTTATTGCAGCATGTTCTCCGCGTGTCAAATATGAAGAGTTCGATTTCCCCGGCACAATAACTGAGAGGGTAAATATAAGAGAATTTGTTGCATGGACGCAACCCCCAAATACAGATGAAACGCAGAACATAGCTGAAGATTACATGGGCATGGGTGTTGTCAAGGTTCAGAAAGGCGACCTTCCAGAGGCAAAAATCCTTGAGGATCTGAGCAAGACTATCTTAGTAATCGGTGGCGGTATTACGGGAATGGCAGCAGCCCTTGAGGCAGCAAAAGCAGGATATCAGGTTGTTCTGGTAGAAAAAGAGCCTCAGCTTGGTGGATTTGCAAATAAACTATATAAGAAGATTCCAACAAAGGATTACAGAGAACCAGTGTATGTTGATACAGATATAGAAAAGGTCATCAACGAGGTCGAGACCCACCCTAATATTAAGGTTTATAAATCAGCAATAGTTGAAAAAACAGAGGGGCAGCCCGGGTTATATGATGTAACTATATCCGGCAGTTCTGAGCCGATAAAGATTGGTGCGATTGTACTGGCTACAGGATGGTTGCCTTATGATGCGACGAAACTTGACTATCTCGGCTATGGAAAATACAAGGATGTTGTGACGAATATTGAATTTGAACAGATGGCAAAGAAAGGCGCTATTACAAGGCCGTCTGATGGAAGAGATGCAAAAAAGGTAGCCTTTATTCAATGTGCCGGCAGCAGAGATCCAAATCATTTACCATATTGTTCTTCTATGTGTTGTGCTACATCACTAAAGCAGGCAAGATATGTAAGACAGAGCAAGGATGCTTTAGCAATGATACTTTATAAAGACATCAGAACTCCGGGAAGGCTTGAGGCATTTTATAAAGAGGCACAGAACGACCCTGGCATAATGCTGACAAAGGGAGAAGTAAAAGGGGTATCAGATGGGGGGAATGGTAATCTCTATATCGAAATGGAAAATTCGCTTTTAGGCGAAAAGGTAAAGGTTGAGGCTGACCTCGTTGTCCTTGCAACAGGAATGGTTCCAACCACAAGAGCCCCGCAGGAATATCTTGACGGAATCACTCAGGCTGCTGCAAAAGGAGATGAAGCCAAAAAAGCTTATCTTGAATCTACTCCAAAACCAGAGTTCATTTTAAATTTAACTTACAGACAGGGGCCTGAACTGCCGTCCCTCGAAGGCGCTTGCGGGTTTGCAGATTCGAACTTTATCTGCTTCCAGTATGAAACAAGGAGAACAGGCATCTATGCTGCCGGTCCTGTTAGACAGCCGATGAATATGACCGAGGCTCAAGAAGATGCAGCAGGCGCTGCCTTTAAAGCAATACAATGTATTGATCATGTTGCCAAAGGTATAGCAATGCACCCCAGAGCATGGGATTTAACATTCCCGGATCCTCAGCTCATGAGATGTACTGCATGCAAGAGGTGTACTGAAGAGTGTCCCTTTGGAGCAATAGATGAAGATGAAAAAGGTATACCATTCTATAAAGTCAACAGGTGCAGAAGGTGTGGAACTTGTATGGGTGCCTGCCCTGAAAGAATTGTATCTTTTAAAGATTATAGTATTGATATGATAGGCTCAATGATCAAATCATTAGATGTGCAGGAGGAAGAGTTCAAAATTATCGCTCTTGTTTGTGAAAACGATGCATATCCGGCTCTTGATACCATGGCTATGCAACGCAAATCTATTGACCCAAGTGTCCGCTTTGTTCCTTTAAGATGTCTTGGAGGAATGCACCTTGTTTGGATTGCAGATGCTTTTTCGAAAGGTATTGACGGGGTCCTCCTTATAGGGTGTAAGTTCGGTGAGAATTATCAGTGTCATTTTGTAAAGGGAAGCGAGCTTGCAAGTGTCCGGTTCAGTAAGGTCGGTGAAACTCTGAATAAACTGCAACTTGAGGCGGATCGCGTTAAGATGTTGCAGGTGGGCATTGATGAATATCACAAACTGCCGGATATGATCAATGAGTTTGCGAAAAAAGTTAAAGAAATAGGCCATAATCCGTTCAAGGGAATGTAGAATAAAATTGTTTACGACCTATAAGTAATAGGGAGGATATACATGGAACAAGAGAAAATCGAAACACCAGAACCCAAAAAGGACGATGCCATCATTGTATCACCCGATTTAAAATTTGTCGATGATATAATCAAAGGTGGAGGGGAGTCATTAAAAAAGTGCTACCAGTGTGCAACATGCTCCGTTGTATGCAATTTAACACCTGACAGCAAACCGTTCCCGAGAAAAGAGATGATGTATGCACAATGGGGGTTGAAGGATAAACTTTTTGGTAATCCTGATATATGGCTATGCCATCAATGCAGTGATTGCACTGCCTATTGTCCACGAGGGGCAAATCCAGGAGAAGTCCTCAATGCAGTCAGAAAGCTGTCTATCGAAAAATATTCTGTCCCTCAGTTTTTAGGGAAGGCTGCAGGAAATCCCGGCGCTCTTGTCCTTCTGCTTGCAATCCCCGCTGTCATCTTTCTTATAATCCTTGCAGGCTTGGGCCATCTGAATCTGGAAAGTATAAGGAATGATGCTGGAAAAATCGCATACTCATCATTAGTGAAGTCGTATTACATCGATGGTGTATTTGTCCCGATTTTCATGTTTGCTGTTGTTTCTCTGGCCATGGGTGTTTTCCGGTACTGGAAAGACATGATACAGGCAACAGGCGCTAAACCAAAAGGCAGCATCATAAGTGCAATAACTGAAACCATCGGTGAGATACTGGCACACAAACGGTTTGAGAAATGCAATGTAACCATAGACCGGAAGCTGGCTCACATGCTTGTATTTTTCAGCTTCATCGGACTCGCAATAACAACCGCATGGGCAGTCCTTTATTTATATGGATACGAGATAATGCATGCGATGGGGAAAACACCTTACCCCTGGCTGCTCGGCCCATCACCATATCCGTTGACCGATCCCGTCAAGTGGCTTGGAAATATCAGTGCGATAATGCTTTTAGTGGGTATTGTAATGGTGATCAACAACAGAAAGAAGAATGAGGAGAAGGCAGGCAAAGGCAGTTATTATGACTGGCTCTTCATATACATTGTATTCGCAATAATGGCTACGGGTATCCTTTCCGAAGTGATGAGATTAGCAGATATAGCAGTCCTTGCTTATATCATATATTTTGCTCACCTTGTTGTTGTCTTCTTCCTGTTTGCCTATGCCCCCTTCTCAAAGACGGCTCATATGGTCTACAGGGCAACAGCAATGGTTTTTGCAAAACAGGCGGGAAGGGGATAGAGATAATGATTAAATTACAGGGGGGCAGATAAGGCTTTATATCACATTTCGCAAGGAGGTGAGGGTAAGTCTTAAAAGAGAAGTAAGGGGCGACTGTAATAATTTTTGCGAAACCTTTGGTTTTTAGACATTAAACTTTATAAAAAGGAGGAGATGAATGAGTAATACGATACTTTTTGCATTAGGTTGCGGAGTGTTAGGCGTTATATACGCTGCGATTACCGCAATGTGGGTATCAAAGCAGGACGCAGGGAATGCGAAGATGCAGGAGATCTCGAATGCGGTCAAAGAGGGCGCAATGGCGTTCCTCGCACGCGAGTACAAAACCGTCGCTGTTGTTGCGGTAATTTTGACGGTGCTTCTGTCCTTCCTCGGGATCTGGACAGCAATAGGGTTCGTCATCGGCACGGTCGGTTCGGCACTCGCCGGATACATCGGCATGATGGTATCGGTGCGGGCCAACGTGCGCACGGCCCAGGCAGCCTACAAGGGCCTCCAGGCTGCACTCGGCCTTGCTTTCAAGGGCGGCTCGGTGACAGGCGTTATGGTCGTTGGTCTCGGAATTATAGGCCTTGCGGGTTTTTATTTTATAGTAAAGCAGGCAGCCCCTGAGATGGCATTCCATGCACTCGTAGGACTCGGTTTTGGATGTTCACTCATGAGCGTGTTTGCCCGTATCGCAGGCGGTATTTATACAAAAGCTGCGGACGTAGGCGCTGACCTTGTTGGAAAAGTTGAAGCAGGAATTCCTGAAGATGATCCCAGAAACCCAGCTGTTATCGCAGACAACGTTGGAGACAACGTAGGCGACTGCGCAGGCATGGCAGCTGACCTTTATGAAACATACACGGTTACGCTCGTTGCAGCAATGCTTCTTGCAAAGACTGTTTTTGGCGCTGAGAGCCCATGGGTGGAATTCCCGATGCTCCTCGGCGGAATATCAATCATTGCTTCCATTATCGGAACATTTGCAGTAAGGATGGGCAAAAGCGGATATATTATGGGCGCCCTCTATAAGGGGCTGGGTGTTGCCGGCGGTCTTGCAGCAATAGCATTTTATATCGTGACCGGTAAATTTCTGGAAAGCATAGATGCGGCCTCTATGGCTACTCATCCGTCATTTACACAGATGAACGTTTTCCTTATGGCGATTATCGGCCTTGCATTGACCGGAGTGATCGTGGTTATAACTGAGTACTTCACTGCTTCGCAGTATCCCCCGGTGAAACACATTGCACAGGCCAGCTTGACTGGCCACGGCACGAACGTTATAGCAGGACTGGCAGTCAGCATGAAGTCAACTGCTGCGCCTGTTATCGTTATCGTAGCCTCAATCCTCGGCGCTTATTACTTAGGCGGTGGGTTTGCCGGTGATGCAGCTGGCGGTCTTTTTGCTATTGCATTATCAGCGGTTTCGATGCTTTCAATGACAGGCATCGTTGTGGCCATTGACACTTACGGCCCGATCACGGACAACGCAGGCGGTATAGCAGAAATGGCAGGAATGCCTGAAGAGATCCGTAACATTACAGACCCCTTGGATGCAGTTGGCAACACCACAAAGGCTGTTACAAAGGGTTATGCTATCGGTTCAGCAGCTCTTGCAGCTCTGGTTCTTTTTGCAGAGTATTCAAGATCGTTCAGCGAGACCCTTTATTTTGATCTTTCAAATCCAATGGTTCTGGCAGGTCTCTTTATCGGCGGTCTGCTTCCTTATTATTACGGCTCACTCCTTATGGAGGCTGTTGGTAAGGCTGCCGGCAGCATTGTTAATGAAGTGCGCAGGCAGTTTCGTGAAATCCCTGGCATCATGGAAGGCACGGGAAAGCCGGAGTACGGCAAGTGCGTTGACATCGTGACCAAGGGCGCTATCCAGCAGATGATGGTCCCTGCGCTTATCCCGGTTGTTGTTCCTGTTGTTGTAGGTTTTCTGCTTGGCAGGGAAGCTCTCGGAGGCGTTCTTATCGGAAGTATCCTGACCGGACTATTCCAGGCGATCGCCATGACAAGCGGCGGCGGCGCATGGGACAACGCCAAGAAATCCTTTGAAGAGGGCGTTACTGATTCCACAGGGAAAGTTCATAAGAAGGGCAGCGACGGACATAAAGCCTCTGTTACAGGCGACACTGTCGGCGACCCGTATAAAGACACAGCAGGACCGGCAATCAACCCGATGATCAAGGTCATCAATATCGTTGCATTGCTGATCGTTCCGCTTATATAGTACTTAGATAGCTTTAAAGGCCGGCAGTATATACTGCCGGCCTTTTTTGTTATAATGAAATAACCTCAGCATAGCAGCGAGGGATCTCATTCTTGAACAACTGAAAAATAAGTCTGTCACCCCGCTGAATATAGAGAAGAATGCTGATGATTTTGCCATTAAAGAACTTATTAAATTAAAACAGAAAGGATTGAAATAAGATGCCGTTACCAAGCATGAAAGATGTTGAACCAACACAACTAACCCTGAAATCAAGATTTAAATTCAGGTGTCATAAGGGCGTAAAATGTTTCACGAAATGCTGTAGTAATATCAATATCATGTTGACCCCATATGATATTGTGAGAATGAAGAACAGACTAAATATGTCTTCATCGGAATTCCTCGATAAATATACGCACATGCATATTGATGAAAAAACTTCACATCCTTTTGCAATGCTAAAAATGCTGGGTGATGAACAAAAAAAATGCCCTTTTGTTACACCGGAAGGCTGTATAATTTATTCAGACCGTCCTGCAAACTGCCGTTACTATCCAATTGGCCAGGGCGTATTGAGAAAAGCTACTGAACAAGGACCGGTTCATGAAGAGTTTTATTTCTTTATCAGGGAACCTCACTGCCTTGGTTATCAGGAAGATGCAGAGTGGACAATAGAATCATGGAGAAAGGATCAGAAAGTTGACCTTTATGATGATATGAACAGGGGATGGAAAGAGATTCAGCTTCGCAAGAATGCACCTGGACAGACGCTTGACCCTAATAAACAGGCGCAGATTTATATGGCAAGTTATGATTTAGACAGTTTCAAGAAATATGTGTTCGAAAGCAGATTTCTTGAGGTCTTTGATATTGATAAGGAAGAGATCGAGAAGATAAAAAATGATGAGATTGCATTGATGAAGTTAGGGGTTAAGTATATTAAATTTCTTTTGCTGCTCGAAGAGGCATTGAAGGTCAAGAAAAAAGTTTGAATACAAAAGAAATGGATGCAGGTTACCTCAAGCCCAAGAAACTCTCCTTTCCGGGAGAGGATTCGGGTCATTCCTGGCTCTCTATGCTTATAGACGCCTATTACATAGTGGATAAGGGCATTGCCGGGGCTATCGAGACAGAGGTGAAAAAAGGTAAGAAGCTGGCATGCGGCAAAGGGTGTTCAAGCTGTTGCGTAACCCATAAGACCATCCCTGTCTATCCGCTGGAATTGGTGGGCATCTCATGGTATGTCACAGAAAAAATTTTTGGTCCCGGGCGGGAAGTACTCAACAAACAGCTTAAATATCACAAGGAAGACGGCCCCTGTCCATTTTTAGTAGAAGGGTCATGTTTGCTGCACCCCATGCGGCCCATCTCATGCAGACAGTTTATAGTTTTCGGTAAGTCGTGTGCTGAGGGCGAAGACCCTTATTATACAAGGAGGGAAGACGTGCTATCACTCGTAAAGAAACATGTGGATCGTGCTTTTTTCATCATGCTTCCCTTCTACAGGGTGGAAAAGAAATCCGAGCGTCTGGAGGCAATTAAGAGCGGGGCTGTGCATAAGATGGTCAGGCTCTTGCATGCCTGCAACTGGAAGAGTCTATCTGATAAGATGGATGGTTTTGATAGGCAAAATCCGGACAGGGCCGGACACGATTAACGGTATTTATGTTCAACCTTTTGCTTCCGCTTGCTTTACTTCAGGCAAGCTCTTTTTTGAGCCAGTCTTCCACCTTTTTATTAACGGGATACATCCCGAAGTATCCCCTGTCTTTATTTTCATCAACAGCCTCTGCAAGTAGTTCATCAGGAATTTCATCTACCTTTGCAACTGTTTCAGCATAACCAAAAGCAGTATGGCGCATCAAAAAAAGGGCTGGCTTTTCATCCATTGCTTCTATATAAAAAAAGTAACCCTTTATTTCATTTCTGATTTCTTCACCACCATCTTTTTTTATTTTGTGAGGTTCCATTAGCCGTTTGGGTTCAAAGCCCCATATAATACGTTCAACAACATACTTATCATTTTTAATATCACCTAATGATAAAATATTATCAAATATCATGCCATTATCAGAATCAGATGTCATGCAGCCCCCTTATATGAATTATATTGACTTCTCTCAGGCACTCTTATATGCCTTATCTTTTCTTCATTCCATTCCTTTGAGACGTATAATCCGCAGTAACAACTTCCGTATTCCTTTATGTCAGGGTCTTTATAGATGCAGGGACAAATTATGTCGGCATCCTTCTCCTTTATACCTGTTGCGAGACGACAGGGACATGAACGATAACTATAACGTGATTCATTTTTTAGAAGTCCCTCCAGTATCCCCATGACATGTTCTTTATCCTTATTGAGCTGGATTCCCTGCGATTCTGCATATTTTACCAGAACTTCATAAAACCTTTCGGGAGTCATTTTATACCTAATGCCATTTTCATGGCTTCTTCATCAAACCCTTTTATAACTTCTTCTATTACCATGGTAGGATAGGTAACTTCCGGATTATATCTCTTGAGTTCCTTTGATGTGACCCATTGTTCACCGCTATCGAGCAGGTCTACTTCTATATGCTCATATCTTATATTGTGTTTATCGAGGAATTGTTTCACCTTTTTGCATGTGGGGCAGGTACTAAGGCCATAAAGTCTTACCTTCTTATCCTGCTCTTCCATACCACCTCCTACGCATTCCCTGTTGGCTTATCATGCTTAATTTGTTTAAGACCCTCTATTGTTGCGATCTCAACATCTTCAAGCATTTCCAGGCTTGCCTTGTTGGTGGTTTCTATTGAAACCTTTAATGCGTCCGCAACCTCCGGTAAAGAAATCCCTTTTGCATAATGCATATCTGCAATTATTACCTTTAAGGCATCGTCTTCAATAAATCCTTTTAACTCCTTATCCTCAACCTTCACGGCACTGCAAGCCTCGTTAAAACTCAATCCATTTTTAAATCCCTCTATTATCTTCAATATAGCCTCATCATAAATTTTACTTTCCTCTGCTGTGTATTCCTTGTACTTAAAATCACCCATAAAACTCCTTGTTCATTATCAGTGTAGATAAACTTTAACATATCGCTCAACGTTTTATCTATAAGAGCCGGTTTAAAAGGATTGGGCTTGAGATATTATGATTAAATCTCTTCTATAATCACTGCTGCTAAAAGTGGAAACATTATCTCGTGATGGCCTTTGATAAAATCACTGAATGAATTGCCTGATTCATAAAGCGATGCTGCCGAGACGATTTCTACCTTGCTCTTTCTTTTCGAAAGGGAATACGTCTTTATTTTCTTGAGTGATACAGGTTTATATCGCTTCATCGTGCTTGAATTTTAACATAAAAAGACTGGTCTTTTTTATCTTTAATTTTATTCCAAAAGGCATTAAACTTGCATTCCGGATAGCAAGTTACAGGGAATGAAACTTTAATTAGTTAATACAGCGCCTATGAAAATCAATAGAGTACGTGAGGAAATCATTGCTGTATAAGGCTTTGGAGGGATTTGGACAGGCGCTCTTTCAGAAACACCACGATTTAGATGTAACACGCTGATTTTATTCATTTTTTATAGTGCACATAAAATAGGCAAAATGCAGAAGATGAAGGCAAATAGAGGCAATGCGAAGCCTTATAACAACTTAATTAACAAGTTATGAACAGTTGGTGATAAACTAAAGTTTGGATTTACAGATTACATGCTGCCAATATTTTTTGAATAGAAAATTAAACAGACAAAAAACAAATAAACTCTTTAAATCTTCTCAATCACCGCTGCGGCGAGGAGCGGGAACATTATTTCATGATGGCCTGTGAGGGCGTAAGAGCAGCCTTTCTTGAATGTAGGGCGCTTAAGTACATTCTGATGAGGCCTGTAGTGCTGGATAAAGTCCATATTTACAGTTGTGAAGTTTTCGACCTTGTTCCCGAGGTTTCTCGCTATTGTCAATGCCTTTAAAAACACTTCGGGCATTATAACTGCGGAACCCAGATTTATATAAACCCCGCCTTCCAGATCAGATACAACAGATGTGAAGAGCTTGAAATCCCTGTGGCTTCCCTCTCCGAGTGATCTGCCGTCAGCCTGCGGGTGCATATGGATTATGTCTGTGCCAATGGCAACATGTACCGTTGCAGGAAGCCCGAGTTTATAAGCTGTGCCGAAGATGCTCATATTCTTATATTTGAATTTTGAATTTTGAATCATTTCACCGAGCGATTTCCCTATGCCAAGCCCTTTTTGTACTCCTGAGTTTATAGCCTTATTGATGTATGCTCCCGTCTCTTTTGCCATTCCGAATGTGCCTTTGCACAACTCCTCTGCGACATCTTCGGAGGTCTGTCCCGTGAATGAGAGTTCAAAATCATGAATGATGCAAGCCCCATTTGTTGCAATTGCAGTGACAATTCCTTTTTCTATCAAACCAATAATTATGGGCGAAAGCCCCACTTTTATTGGATGGGCTCCCATCCCGAGAATCACGGGGCGTTTCTTCTTTCGGGCATCTATTATCGCCCTTACAACAGCCCTGAAATCCTTTGCAGCAAGTATTTCGGGAAGGCCTTTGATAAAATCACTGAATGAATTGCCTGATTCATAAAGCGACGCTGCCGAGGCGATTTCTACTTTGCTCTTTCTTTTCGAAAGGGAATACGTCTTTATTTTCTTGAGTGATACAGGTTTATATCGCTTCATCGTGCTTGAATTTTAACATAAAAAGACTGGTCTTTTTTATCTTTAATTTTATTCCTTGATTTTTATGCATGAATCTTCTATTTTGAGAGAGGTTATGATAAAAAAGTTATACGCACATAGAGTTGAAGGAAATGTTTCCCGCATATGCTGGGATGAACCGGCAGGGTATATCTATGTCGCTCCCCGCGCGGGAGCGTGGATTGAAACACGACAATCAGCTTGAGATTGCCACGGGTTTTGCCCTTGCAATGACAATAAGGGAACCCTGAAGATAGACTATACAGAGATTTGTAGAATTAAAAAGATTGATTTTATAACTAAAATTATGTTATTAAATATGGACCAAATTTTAATGCGGTCTATGCCTGTTAAAGACAGGTAAAACCTGTAAGGAGGAAGGAATTGCCAGCTAAAGCAGCAAAAAAGAAAAATCTTTCAGCAATAAAGAGGACAAAGCAGACAGGAAAACGCAATCTGCGCAACAGCGCTGTCCGTTCAAGGATAAAGACGCTTTCAAAAAAAGTGGAAGAGGCAGCAGCGGAGAAAAATAAAGAGCAGTTGGGAAAGCTTCTGAGAGATATAACAAAGGCAATACAATCTGCTGTATCAAAAGGCGTGCTTCATAAAAATACAGCTTCAAGAAAGATATCAAGACTCTCGATATTGGCAAATACTGTCCTTAATGCGCCTGCGGCGAGTTAAAGTTTCAGCAGCCTGACAAGCAGGTATTCCAACGGATAGGCGCCGCCGGAGCTTTTTATCCGGATGTCGGCATCATTCAGGAGCTCAAAGGCCTTGTGAAAATAATCTTCCCGGGAATTTTTGTCCTTTGTTTGTATAAACATCTGGCTGTACTGCCAGTTTATTGCACCTAAAATAGTAAATGGTTCTGCTGTCTCGGAGAGAACCTTGTATATCCTGAAGACCTTTGGGGCATCTTTTTCTCTCAGCGCCCTTGTGAGGTCGAATGCACTGTAATCCCTGCTTCCCTCTACAAGCTCTCTAATATTGTTTATAGTGATTGTCTCATTCCCGACGCATGCAAGTTTTTCGACCTCTGAAGACAGAAGCCCTATGTCAGTGCCAATGATTCCGATAAGGTATTCTATGGCATCATCTTTAATAGAGAGTCCTTTTTGCCTTGCCTTGTCTTTTATCCAGAAGGGCAGGTCCTGCTCCCTTATATCAAGACAGACGGCCTTTATCCCTTTGGTATTTTCTTTCAGTTCTTTTTTCATGGTTCCGCTGTGAAGCATTATAAGTACTGCATCAGGGGATGGATTGGCTATATAAGGCTGGAATTTTTTGAAATCCTTTCCGGGGAATTTCTGGAGATTTTTGACGATAACGTACCGCCTGCCGCCAAAAAAAGAAACTGTATTCAGTGTGCCTGTTATCTGTTCAGGCGTTGGGGTTTCATCTGCAGAGTCCATGTCAAAGACATTGATGTTAAAATCTGTCTCTGCCCCGGGTATGCTCCTCTTAACTGCGGAAAGCGCCTCTTCCAAAAGATACTGGGTATTTGCATATAGAAGATATACAGGCGATGTTAATCCTTTATCTATTTCCTGCAAAAAGTTTTTGATGCTCATTTTTGATATATTATCCCGGCCCTTATCTCCGAAGACAGGTTTTTCAGGGCAGTTTCAATTGCCGGTTCTTTTGAGGCCACTAATGCCTGCAGGCTGGTCTCATTGTAGAACGATACAATAAAAACGCCGCTGTTTCTCAGTTCTGTAACCTTTCCTTCAGGTGAGGTGAGGAAGAATTCTCCCTTTATAATCACCTCATACTCAACTGCCAGGCCTTCTTTTTCCGTTAAAGGCTTAAGTTCAAATTTTGTTATAACGCCGGTGATTACATGCCCTGAATTTTTGGAGATCATGATGCCGTTTTTAATCAGTTCATCGGCAAGGGCTTTCTGAAGTTTATCTTCCAGTTTTGGTTCAAAGGTCCTGTTTTCTATCCTGCCTATCCTGACAGAATCAAATGGCAGGGTCTCTCTTCCCTGAAATTTGTAGCCGCAGCCTGTTAAAAAGCAAAGAGCAGAGAGCAGAGAGCAAAGAGCAAAAAGCAGCATGGGCCTTTCAACTTTTAACTTTAAACTTTTAACTTTTATTTTCACCTGAAATCCACCTCTCTGTCATGCTGGCTTGTCCAGCATCCTTCCCTAAGAAAGATTCCCGACAAGCGGGAATGACATTTTCATTCTTCTTTGTGCCGACCTGTGGGAATGTGTGTTTTATATTACTATGTTAACAAGTTTGCCTTTAACAACAAAGACTTTTTTTATTGTCTTATGTCCTGTTGCCTCTTTTATCTTTGGTTCCTCCAGGGCTTTCTGTTTAATATCCTCATCAGAAAGTCCGGTTGGTATCGTGAGTTTTGCCTTTACCTTCCCGTTAACCTGTATTACAAGCTCGGTCTCATCTTCCTTTGTTATCTCTTCATCCCATGAAGGCCATCTCTGTTCAAAGATGCTTGATTTGTTCCCAATGGTTTCCCATAGTTCTTCTGCAATATGAGGAGAAAATGGCGAAAGAAGCAGTAACAAAGTCTCTATGCTGAATCTGAATACCTTCCAGTCTTCATCTGTCTTTGGCTCAAAAGATGTTATATCATTCACAAGTTCCATCAATGCTGCAATTGCAGTATTAAAATGATATTCCCGCTCTATGTCATTTGTTACGCGCTTAATGGTCTGATGGGTCTTTCGTAAAAGCGCTGAAGCTCGGAAGTTGGGAAGTTGGGAAGTTACTTCCGTGCTTCCGTGCTTCCGCACTTTCGCGCTGTTTTTATAAACTATTCCCCATATCCTGTTCAAAAATCTGTATGCGCCGTCTACACCCTGGTCAGACCATTCAAGGTCTCTTTCGGGCGGCGCAGCAAAGAGTGAAAACAGCCTTGATGTATCAGCGCCATACCGGTTTATGAGATGGTCAGGGTCGAGCACATTTTTTTTGGATTTTGACATCTTCTCAACCCTTCCTCTTTCAACCGGCTTTCCGCATCTTGTGCATTTATCTTCCTTAACTTCTTCGGGGAAGAGCCAGCCATGCTCAGGGCATTTAAGTGTCTCTTTGCATACCATCCCTTGCGTGAGGAGGTTTGTGAAGGGTTCGGCAAAATCCATGATGCCAATATCTTTTATAACCCGCGTGAAAAATCTTGAATAAAGAAGATGTAAGACGGCATGTTCCACCCCGCCTATATACTGGTCAACAGGCATCCAGTAACCGATTGCTGATTGCTGATTGCTGATTGCTGATTTGAAATCAATATTGCCCCTGTTAAAGCAATAAGCCATAAAATACCATGATGAATCAACAAATGTATCCATTGTGTCTGTCTCGCGTCTTGCTTTTCCTTTGCACTCAGGACAGGGCACATTCAGAAATTTTTCAGACTCTTTCAATGGCGAGCCGCCTGTGCCTGTGAACTTCACGTCTTCAGGAAGTATTACAGGAAGCTCATTCTCAGGAACAGGCACAGCACCGCATTTGCCACAATAGATTATCGGGATAGGAGTCCCCCAGTATCTCTGCCTCGAAATCCCCCAATCGCGAAGCTTATAGTTTACTACCCTTTTGCCAAGCCCCTTTTTCTCTATGAACTTTGCTATCTCTGCTCTTGCGACATCACTTCTCAGCCTGCTGTATGAGCTTGAGTTGGCGAGTACGCCATCCTCTTCAAAGGCAGACTCAAGCCCGGAAGCCGGGAAGTTTGGAAGTTCGGAAGTCTTGGAATCTGTGACTTCAGTGCTTCCGCTCTTGCGCGCTTCCGCACTTTCAGGCACAATTACTTCTCTTATCGGCAAATCATACTTTCTTGCAAATTCAAAATCCCTCTGGTCATGGGCAGGAACTGACATTATTGCGCCTGTGCCGTATTCCATCAGCACAAAGTTTGCTATATAAATTGGAATCTTTTCGTCATTTGCAGGGTTTATCGCATAATGCCCTGTGAAAAGCCCTATCTTTTCATCTTCTTTGTCGGATACTCGACTCGCAACCGAGCCGTATTGCTCTTTGATTTTATTAAGCGCTTTTTTGTCAGAAACAAGTTTCTCAGCAAGTTCGTGTGCAGGAGCAATGCAGACAAATGTTGCACCGAATAAGGTGTCAGCCCTTGTCGTGAATATTCTTATTTTGTCATTTGTACCGTCTACTCTAAAGTCTGCTTCAAGTCCCTCGCTTTTACCTATCCAGTTTTTCTGCATGAGAACTACTTTTTCAGGCCATCCTTTAAGCTCATCGCACGCCCTGAGCAAGTCCTCTGCATAATTGGTTATCCTGAAAAACCATTGCTCAAGTTGTTTCTGGATGACTGCTGTATCGCAACGCCAACATGCTCCGTCAATTACCTGCTCGTTGGCAAGGACTGTTGCGCAGGAAGGGCACCAGTTCACAAATGATGATTTCCTGTATGCAAGCCCCTTTTCGTACATCTTAAGAAAGAACCACTGGTTCCACTTGTAGTATTCAGGACTGCATGTTGTGACTTCCCTGTCCCAATCGTAGCTCAGGCCCATGCGGTTGAGTTGTTTCTTCATGTATTCGATATTCTCGTAAGTCCATTTTGCAGGATGTATGCCCTCTTTGATTGCCGCGTTTTCAGCAGGCATTCCGAATGCATCCCATCCCATTGGGTGAATGACATTAAAACCGCGCATCCTTTTATATCTTGCTATCACATCGCCGATGGCGTAGTTGCGGACATGCCCCATGTGGATTTTGCCTGAAGGATAGGGAAACATCTCAAGGCAGTAGAATTTTTTCTTTGCAGGATCCGCCTCTGTTTTAAAGAGATTTCTCTCAGCCCAGCGCTTCTGCCACTTCAGCTCAACTTCCTGCGGGTCGTATCTTTCGTCCAAGATAGATTCTCCTCTTAAAGACAGGACACAGTATCCTCGCTCATTCTCGTCCCGATAAGCTCGGGACTCCGAGGTATTTTGCCTCACCCATTTTAATTCCCCCCTTACCAAGGGGGGACACAGAGGGGTGGAATATCGGCGCAATAAAACCGCTCGAATACAATGCCCTGTCTTATTTATCAGCACTTATTATATCTGTGCAGGGAGGGGATTGACAAGGGCAGGGCGAGCTGCACTTGCTCACTTCCTCACGACGCAGTTATCTGAAATTTCACAGTCCTTTTGTTTATGCGGCTGAGTGCTGAAGTTCACGCGCTGAGTGTATGGATTCAATATCCTTCTTATGCCGTTTCTGCGCCTCTTCAATATCATAAAGCGTCTGGAGGTTCATCCAGAATTCTGCAGGGACACTGAAAAACTTGCCCATTTTCAGCGCCGTTTCTGCTGTAATGCTTCTTTCACCCTTTATGATCTGCCCTATTCTTGTCTGTGAAAGGCCTGTCTCTTTAGAAAGGCGATAGACAGATATTCCCATCGGCTCCAAAAACTCCTCTTTAAGCACTTCGCCCGGATGTATATTCTTTAATGTCCTCATTTGGAAATTTTTCGAGGTTTTTTAGCAGGAATGCCGTATAACATGCCTTCTGCGCTGATATCCTCATCAATTTCCGGCCAATGAACACCCTGTCCATCTCCGATAATCTCGTAATGTGCGCGCTGTTTTTGTGTCGCCTCTGATAACCGCCATGACCAAGCAAGCGGAACGCTGATTACTCGTCCATCAACTAAATTGGCTGTGATTGTTTCAGTTGTAACTTTTATATCCCTAATTATTACTTCCGTCATGCTGCTATAGATGAAGTGCGCGTAGAATGACGCAGAGACTTGAGCAGCGCTTTTCTCAGCGCCGACATCTGCCAAAGGTCATAAGCGGTTTGCATGTTCATCCACGACTGGGCCGATGCGCCAAAAACAATCTCAAGCCGCAATGCCATTTCAGGCGTTACTGTCCCCCGGCCATTGATAATCTTTGAAATTGTCTTTCGTGTAGTGCCAAGACGTTTCGCTGCCTCGGTCAGAGTCAGACTCAACGGCTCAAGCCATAACTCCTTTAACACTTCTCCCGGGTGTGCCGGTTTATGCATGCCCATTTCATACCTCCTAATGGTAATCTTCATAGTTAACGGTTCCGGCATCTCCGCCTTCAAACCTGAATGTCACCCGCCAGTTAGCCTGCACAGTAACTGACCACGTGTTTTTTCTGCCGCCTTTCAGCCGGTGCAGATTAAGACCCGGTGCATTCATATCTTCAACAACAACTGCAGCGTCAAGCAAGGTCAAAATCAATCGTAACCGTCTGGCATGTATGGCTTGAATGCCTGATGTATTCCCTGTTAGATAAAACTTTTCAAGCCCTTTGTGCGCAAACGACTTAATCATTTTTTGTATTGTAACCTGTAAGGTTACACATGTCAATATGCATAAAGGTGTCTGTACCGCCAATTTAGAAATGTCCTATTCTTACCAATTTAGAAATGTCCGCTTTTTGTATTTTACCTGATTACTTCTTATTTTAGGTTTTGGTGATACACTTTTGATAAAATCAGCTTCCCAAAAT
>Ga0265296_1000851_pt1 | contig 40147 bp, 39 predicted proteins | sample MunlanPumphouse1_FD_189073 | JGI IMG/M metagenome (GOLD analysis project Ga0265296, IMG submission 189073) | Groundwater microbial communities from a municipal landfill in Southern Ontario, Canada - Pumphouse #1 | ecosystem: Environmental > Aquatic > Deep subsurface > Groundwater | place...
GTTTGGATAAATTGCATCGCTGCTTCAAAAACGGGATTTTGATGATATGCCCTTGCTTCAATAACCCCTTGATTTACCAAAAGACAGAGAAGAGGGGCATCACCGTGATACCTCAAGCCTCCGGCATGGATGCCTGGCGGAACAAAGGTATGCCCTAATGTGTACATCATTAATAGCGGTGTCATCTGAGCAGTATCACCAAAATCATAGCGGTAAGGTCCCTTGGTCAATGTGGGACATGAGGTAGGTTCCACCGCGATTATCCTCATGTCTTTACCGTTCAACTTGTCTTTGACAAACGGGAAACAGAACCCGGCAAAGTTGCTTCCTCCGCCAACACAGCCAATCAAAACATCCGGGGATTCCCCTGCTAATTTCAATTGTTCCTTTACCTCTAAACCGATAATGGTTTGATGTAATAAGACATGGTTTAGCACACTCCCCAGAGAATATTTAGTATCATCGTGGGTAGCTGCATCCTCTACCGCTTCTGAAATGGCCATGCCGAGACTACCCAATGTGTTTGGATCTTTCTCTAAAATACTCCTTCCTGCATTGGTTAAGTTGGTCGGAGATGGATGCACCGTTGCCCCCCATGCGTGCATCAAAGACCTCCGGTAAGGTTTTTGCTCATAGCTCACCTTTACCATGTAGACGGTACATTCTATATCAAACAGTTTACAGGCAAAAGCCAGAGCGCTTCCCCATTGCCCTGCCCCTGTCTCTGTAGCAATCCTTTTCACCCCTTCTTTCTTATTGTAATATGCCTGAGCAACAGCAGTGTTTGGTTTGTGACTTCCGGCAGGGCTCACGCTCTCGTTCTTATAGTATATCCTGGCAGGGGTTCCCAATGCCTTTTCCAACCTTTTTGCCCTATGCAAAGGGGTTGGTCTCCACAGCCGGTAAATATCCAGAATTTCATCCGGTATCTCTATCCAGCGCTCCTGACTTACCTCTTGTTCTATAAGCCCCATGGGAAATATTGGAGCCAGATCTTCAGGGCCTATTGGTTGGCCTGTTCCTGGATTTAATGGAGGCATAAGCGGTTTGGGCAGATCTGCCTGTACGTTATACCACTTCTGAGGCAACTCTTTTTCACTCAATAAAATCTTTGTATCTTCCATATTCTTCTCCTTTTATACAAAAGAATTTGCTGGAAGGATATCCTTCCAGTTATCCCTAAAATCCTGTAATAAAGAACTCTACACCACCCCCTTTATTAGTTGTAACTATTCAGGCACAAAGAGACAAAGGCACATAGGCACAAAGTTGTAGGAATACGATCGGAATGCAGGACATAACCTGTCCAAATACCGCTTTGTAAACATTTTATAGGAACTTAATCAACTCATTCTCTTCAGATCTCTCGACTTTGTGCCTTTGGTGCTCTGTGCCTTTGTGCCTACCTGAGTAGTAACCCTTAGTTTAGATATGGAGAGTTTTAAAGGTCTCTCTTCAAAGATCAAGAGGACTTTCTGCTACTTCTGCCGAGAGGAAAGAAAACAAAAAAGCCATGGACGAAAAGGAAGAGCCCATGGCTTTTGATATAAAAAAGGCCGCAGGCTACAGGATTTGCCCACGGTCTTCCATTGATTTTTATTTATTGATTATTTAGTATCGAGTGAGATGGGCGGACAAATCCCTAGTATGTAATTAGTTCCACCACCACCACCAATTGCTATCGTAACTATAGGAAATCTCTTTGCCGCTCATACTCTTAAAGCCCTTTTAATAAAGTGTAGAATTCATTAGCATAATAGATCTCGATTGTCAAGCATTTTCTGATTTATAATTTTTTTCTTGACAAATCAATCGTCAGTATATAAAAAGATAAGAAAGGAGTCGGTTATGTTGTTTTATTTTGCAAATCTTATATTTAAGACATTTTGCTGGCGGTTTTATTTTATCTTTATAAAGTCTGCCCAGCATCCTTGAACTAGATTTGTAAAATAAAACACAACAGATCTCAAGGCCATGGGCAGACTGACGGTAAAACCCATGGTTTTTTGTTTTTACATAGTACGTTAGTATATATTAAGCCATGGGTAAAAAGCTCATGGCTTTTTTGTTTTTAAAAGGTGACGGCTTTGTAAAAAGTCCATCTGCGGCGTTCCGCCTCATTCCTTCGGATTTGCGCGCCTTGCATCTGGAGCTTTTTACTGTGCCGTCTGATTTTTTTTACGACTTCATCAAAAGGTTATTCGGGAGGGGAAAGATGATAATTGTAATGAAAGCAAAAGCAAAAAAAGAGGAGTTGGAGGAGGTTGTGAAGAAGATAGAAAAATTAGGTTATAAACCCCACATTATTCAGGGGGTAGAAAGGAGTGTCATCGGAGCTGTCGGTGACGAAAGGGGAAAGGCCAAACTGCAATCTCTGGAAGTCCTTCCTGGGGTTGACAAGGTTGTGCCTATCCTTAAGCCTTATAAACTCGCCAGTCGTGACATAAAGCCAGAGGGAACTGTTGTCAGCATCGACGGCAGAGTAGAAATCGGTGGTAATAAGATAGTAGTTATTGCAGGGCCTTGTTCTGTTGAGAGTGAGGAACAGATCATAGAGTCAGCTCATATTGTAAAAAAAGCTGGCGCAGATATTCTCCGCGGCGGTGCTTTTAAGCCCCGGACTTCTCCATACAGTTTTCAAGGCTTAGAAAAAAAAGGGCTGATCTTACTCGCTAAAGCTAAAGAGAAGGTTGGTCTCCCGGTTGTAACAGAGATCATAAACCCTAAAGACGTTGATCTGGTTGCAGAATATTCAGATATTATGCAGGTTGGGGCAAGGAATGTCCAAAACTTTGCCCTTCTGAAAAAACTGGGAAAGCATAATAAACCCATATTACTAAAACGAGGGATGTCTACCACTGTAGAGGAATTCTTGATGTCAGCAGAATACATACTCTCTGAAGGGAACAAAGACGTGATTTTGTGTGAGAGAGGCATAAGGACATTTGAAACCGCTACAAGAAATACCCTGGATTTGAGTTGCATCCCGGTTTTAAAAGAAAGGACCCATCTGCCTATAATTGTTGACCCAAGTCATGCTACAGGGTTTTGGTCATATGTAGCTCCAATGTCGTATGCAGCAATTGCAGCAGGGGCCGATGGCCTTATGATAGAGGTGCATCCCAATCCGGAAGATGCTGAAAGCGACGGTATTCAGTCCCTGAAACCCCATAAGTTTGCCGCTTTGATGGAGAATCTAAAAGCCTATATAGCGGCAGCAGGAAGGGTGTGACAATTCCTTGACTTTTATGCCTTTATGATTTACCCTCTTAACAAATGGTAACTATTCAGGTAGGCACAGAGCAGAGCGGAGCAGGGTCGTGAATCGTGAAGCGTGAATCGATTTACGATTTACGGATTACGAATTTGTGCCTTTGCCACTTTGTGCCTGAGTAGTTACGTTACCCACTATTTTAAGTTCAGGGAGAAAAAGGATGGAGAAAAAAGTCCTGGAGGTTTTGTCCGGCAAAATCCAAAATGACCCCTATGCACGGTTTTTAGGCATCGAATTGATAGAGATCAATACGGGCTACTCAAAATTGAGGATGCCCTTAAAGGGCTGTATGCACAATTTTGTGGGTATTGCTCATGGTGGTGCCATCTTCAGCTTGGCAGATCACGCATTCGCAGCGGCATCAAATTCTCACGGCACACTGGCTGTCGCCTTAAATATGAGTATCACTTATATTTCTGCTCCTTCGGAAGGTTCGGTTTTAGTGGCAGAAGCGAAAGAGATAAGTTTAACTCCAAGGACAGCCTTATACAGGATAGATGTATCAACTGAGGACAATAAGCTTATTGCTTCATGTCAGGGGATTGTTTATAGGAAAAAGAACTCTATACCCGGTATTGATTGAGCGAAGGAGAGATTGAAGAAGGAATAAAGAGTTGAAATGGGCAGTCTTATCGGATATTCACGGAAATTTAGAGGCATTTAATGCCGTTTTGGATTGTCTCTCTGAAGAGGGCATTGACAGAGTAGCCTTTTTGGGAGACGTTGTTGGTTATGGGGCAAACCCCAATGAATGTATTGATCGCCTTAAAGACATTGCGGACATAGTTGTGGCAGGCAATCACGATTACGGAGCTGTCGGATTAACAGATACCTCCAATCTGAACCCTGTAGCCAGGGCTGCCATTGAATGGACGGCAAAGGAGTTATCAACCGTCAATCGCAACTTCCTGTCAGGGTTTCACTTAATTTCCATTATAGATGATATTACATTTGTTCACTCTACACCATACAATCCGCAAAATTGGGACTACCTCTCTTATCGTGATGATTTAACTATGAATTTTGATTCATTTAAGACTCGAATCTGTTTTATAGGACATTCTCATATACCTGTTGTATTTAAAAAAGATAAGGGAGAAAGGGTTTCTCTTTCAAAAGCCCTAATAGTTCGATTGGAAGAGGGGGCCAGGTATCTAATTAACGTGGGAAGTGTAGGACAACCCCGGGATGGTATTCCAGATGCAGCCTTTGGCATCTATGATGCGAAAGAATGCGTGTTTACACTTAAGAGGTCCCCCTATGACATTGGGACTGCCCAAAAAAAGATTATAAAGGCTGGACTGCCAGAACGTTTGGCGGCCAGGATAGCTGTAGGCAGATAAGGAAAAGGGGTTATCTCTACAGTGTTATAGCAAGGGACAAAAAGAGAGAAGGATAGATGGAGCTGGGACAGTTAAAACGCTTGTTAGAGGGGGTTAAAAAAGGGGATGTTGGGATTGACGAAGCATTGGAGTCGTTAAAGACCTTACCCTTTGAAGACATTGGTCATGCCACCATTGATCACCACCGTCATTTGAGGCTCGGATTCCCAGAGGTAATATTCGGCGAGGGGAAGTCTGATGGGGATATCATAGCCATAGTCCAAAGGATGATTGAGAAGGGAGAGAATATTTTAGTAACCAGGGTGGAGAAAAAAAAGGCCATTAACATAAAAAAGGCCTTTCCAAAGGCAAAATACCATCCAAAACCACGAGCAATTACAATAATAAATCAGCAAATAAAAAAGGAGGGGAAGGGCACTATCCTGATCATAAGTGCCGGAACCTCAGATATCCCCATTGCTGACGAGGCTGTACTTGTTGCTGAGATGATGGGTAACCGGGTAGATCGCCTTTATGATGTGGGAGTTGCCGGTATACATCGGTTGGTAAGTCAGCGGGAAAGGCTTTTGCAAGCCAGTGTCCTGGTGGTTGTGGCAGGAATGGAAGGGGCACTGCCAAGTGTAGTTGGTGGACTCGTATCGAAACCGATCATTGCAGTTCCTACCAGCATTGGCTATGGAGCAAATTTTGGCGGAGTGACTGCTTTACTTGGGATGCTGAATTCCTGTGCTCCTGGGGTTGCCGTGGTGAATATAGACAATGGCTTCGGGGCAGGATATATTGCGGGCTTAATAAATAAGGTTTGATAAAGTCATAAAAAGTCAAAAATCAGACGGCACAGTAAAAAGCTCCAGATGTAAGGCGCGCAAATCCGAAGGAATGAGGCGTACTTACCTGTACGCTGCAATAACTGAGGATGCAGCGGAACGCCGCAGATGGACTTTTTACGAAGCCGTCAAGGTGTGAAGGTATGAGAATAGCTTATTTTGATTGCTTTTCCGGGATTAGTGGAGATATGATTCTGGGTGCTATGGTGGATTTGGGACTGCCCAAAACTAAATTAGAAGATGAGCTGAGCAAACTATCCTTAAGTGGGTATGAAATAACCTGTTCAACCGAAGCCAGAATGGAGATTAAAGGCTCCAGGGTAAAGGTAATTCTACAAGAGAAAGACACTGACCACCGAAGCTTCTCGGATATAAGACGTCTTATTGATGGGAGTTCGCTGGATAAAGACACTAAAGAGCTAAGCATTAAGGTATTCCACCGTTTAGCGGAAGCAGAAGCTAAAATCCACAAAAAGGATATTGACAGTATATATTTCCATGAAGTTGGCGCCGTTGATTCTATTGTTGACGTTGTTGGGTCAGTAGTTGGAATAAAACATTTTGGGATTGAGGAGGTCTATGCCTCCAGGATTCCTTTGGGTTCAGGATTTGTAACCTGTCAGCATGGGACACTACCCCTTCCAGCGCCGGCAACCCTGGAGCTCCTGAAGGGTAAACCAGTTTATGAAGCAGGTATCATGGGAGAGCTGGTTACTCCTACCGGGGCAGCCATAATTACCACATTAACAGATAAGTTTGGCAGAATGCCTCCGATGATAATAAGGGATATAGGCTATGGTGTGGGGGACAAAGAATTTGAAAATATTCCCAATCTACTCAGGGTTGTCCTGGGAGACGATGAACAAGAAAGAGAGATTGATAGAGTAACTGTCATAGAAACTAACATTGACGACATGAACCCTGAGATCTATGACTTTTTGATGGAAAGGCTCTTTGAGGAAGGTGCCCTGGATGTCTCTCTGTCGCCCCTTCAGATGAAGAAGAACAGGCCTTCGGTACTGCTAAGGGTAATTTGCCATGAAGGGAATAAAGCCCGTGTGATCGATACCATTCTTAAGGAATCAACGTCTTTTGGTGTTCGTTATTATGAAGTGGAGAGGGTTAAGGTGCCCCGTAGATTGGAAGAGGTTGAAACAAGGTTTGGGAAAGTCACAGTAAAGATTTACCAGGATGATGATGCGATAATTAATGTATCCCCTGAATATGAAGACTGTAAGAAGATAGCAAAGGAAAAGAAAGTGCCATTGAAGATGGTTTATAATGAGGCGGTCAAAGAGGTTCTCTCTTCTTCTAAGAAGTGAAATATTTTTGTTAAGGAGAATTAAAAAGGGTTTGACAGATCAAAAGTTAGAGTATCCACACCAAGTGCCGATATCACCCCCAAAATGGGAGTATATCAGTACTCAGAGTGCTGATGTAAACAAGATACCCAAAATGCCGCTACGCTTGAATGTCTACGGGTATATATAGTGTGTAGGAATGCAATAAAGGTAAGTAAACTGTGATGATATATAATAGGAGGAGGGTTATGCCTTCACCAGTTTTGAGTCAAATCGAGAAAGTGATTGACCATTTATCTCGTGAGGAGCAGTTATGGTTGATTGAACAACTTGCTCATCGCTTGCAAGAAGACTCAATGAAAAGCAATACAGTTGAACAGACCGTTTTCGAGAGCCAACTTGTTGCGATGGCAATGGATCGCGAGATTCAGGCCGAGTTGCAAAAGATTGATCAAGAGTTTGCTATAACGGAAGCGGATGGACTGAAGAGTAGATAATGGCCATTCATCGAGGAGAGATTTATTTTGTCAATTTGAATCCCGTGAAGGGACGAGAGCAAGCGGGACAACGTCCAGTATTGGTTTTATCTGTAAATGCCATTAATAAACTACCTCTTGTGGTCACGGTTGTTGTTGGAACAAAGGGCGAAAACATTTCTCGTGATTATCCGACAAATGTCCGTGTATCGCCAGAAGATAGTGGTTTGCAGATAGAGACAGTTTTCTTATGCTTTCAAGTTCGATCATTGGATCCCAAACGGTTTCCCGAAAAACCGGCTGGCAAGGTTTCAGATGAGGTATTAAAAAAGATTGAGATGGCCGTTCGTTACTGCCTTGGTCTGTGACAAATGATAGGGTTAAAATATGAATCTAAATAAAGAGGCCCGAAGAACTTCAGATAACATATAATAAAGGCACAGTGTCAAAAGAAAAGGATTTGGTAGGCTTAAGAAATGCTAATGTTTTGAGGAACTAAAATAATAAAAAGGGTTGGACGGAATGAGGATGTTAAAAGGGATATTAGTGATAGCTATGATAAGATAGGGGGTTGAAGGATGCCAATATATGAATATAGATGTGACCTTTGTGGGGAAGAGTTTGAGGAATTGGTATTCGGGACTTCTCCAAAGGTAAATTGTCCAAAATGTAAAAAGGCAAAGGTTACGAAGCTGATCTCTACCTTTAGTTTCAAGAGCGGCGGTAATTTTTCAAGCTCTGCCGGGGACAGTAGTTGTGGAACTTGTTCATCACACAACTGCAGTTCGTGTCATTAGTTCCCTTTTCCTTTTTTGCCTTGATCGATATGGAAAGGTTTTGAATGAGGTACTACCCGATAAATATAGACATAACAGACAAGAGATGTGTTGTACTGGGTGGTGGAGGGGTTGCTGAGAGGAAGGTAGAATCACTTTTAAGATGCAGGGGGAGAGTAACTGTAATAAGTCCTGATTTGACCCCCCGATTAAAAGATCTCCTATCCCATAGCAAAATTCAACATTTATGCAGAGTCTACCAGAGAGGAGATTTTGAGGATGCCTTTCTGGTTTTTATTGCTACTAATGATTCCATGGTAAATACCGAGGCCAGCCAGGAGGCTCTGGAAAAGGGGGTCCTGGTTAATGCAGTAGACACGCCAAAGAGATGTAACTTTATAGTTCCGTCTGTGGTAGATCGAGATGATTTGGTTATAACCATCTCTACCTCTGGGAAAAGCCCTGCCCTTGCTAAAAAAATAAGGGAAGAGCTGGAAGCCAGCTACGGAGAAGAGTACAGCAGCTTTCTGACCATAATGGGTGCTGTACGAGAAGGGCTGTTAAAGGCTAGTAACAATTCAGAAAAAAACAGAAAAATATTCTACAGACTGGTAGACTCAAATATGCTTGCTCTTATAAAGGAAGGGAAAAAGGATAAGGTGGATAGTATCCTGTTGGATACTCTGGGTGAGGGGTACTCCTTGGGTGAATTGGGGATCGACCTCTAAGTGTTATAAGGGTTTCAAAGATGAACACACTGTTTTTCAAGATCGTATTGGTCTTTTATTTAGCCGGAACATTTAGCTATCTATTGTACCTGTTTAAACAAAGACCCCGCATTTCTAAGGCTGCCACTATTATCCTGACCAGTGGTTTTGTTTTTCATACCATAAGTTTAATCCTGAGGTATCTTGAAGCGGGGTACACCCCAATCACCAACCTTTATGAAGCGCCTTCATTCCTAGCATGGGCAATAGTTGGTGTCTACCTGTTTATTCAATTTAAATATAGGATTACTTCTCTTGGCTCCTTTATTTCCCCTGTCGCATCCATCTTAACCCTTGTCTCTTCTGCCTTTTCCAAAGAGATTGTCCCTCTCTCGCCTATATTGAGGAGCTTCTGGTTGCCTATTCATGTAATTCTGGCATTTCTAGGCGATGCTATTTTTGCCCTGGCCTTCTGTGCCGGAGTTATGTATCTGATACAGGAACATCAGATAAAGTCAAAAAAGATCGGCTCCTTTTACCATAGGCTGCCCTCTTTAAAGCTACTGGATGATATAAATCATTATTCTCTAACTATAGGGTTCCTCTTGCTTACCATGGCAATGGTTACCGGTTCAATATGGGCAAGGCACGCATGGGGGTCTTTCTGGAGCTGGGATGCCAAACAGGTCTGGTCATTGCTTACATGGGTCTTTTATGCTGCCTTGCTGCACGGAAGGATAAATATAGGTTGGAGAGGGAGGGTAGCTGCCGTTTTTGCAATTCTTGGTTTTCTTGCAGTTATGTTTTCCTTCCTTGGCGTAAATACCCTGCTTTCAGGGTTACATACGTATGATAGATAATTAAATTTTTCATTTTTCAGTATGAACTAAAGTAGAAGATGCATATAATCGTAGTAGGTTTAAATCATAAGACGGCTCCTGTTGAATTGAGGGAAAGGCTGTACTTTCCATCAGAAAACATTGAAGAGCCTCTGAAAAGGGTAACAAGCCTACCACAGATTAGCGAGGCACTGATACTCTCTACCTGTAACAGGGTAGAGATTGTAGCAGTTACCAGAGATATTCGAGAAGGGACAGAGGAAATCAGGAATTTCCTGTCTTCCTATCACGGTATACCAATGAGCCAGTTAGATTCCTGCCTGTACTCTTATGACTCTTACGACGCTATTAAGCATATCTTCCAGGTTGCTTCCGGTTTGGATTCTATGATTGTGGGAGAGCCTCAGATTTTAGGCCAGCTTAAGGATGCCTATAGCCTGACTAACAAGTATAAAACCTCTGATGTAATACTCCATAGGTTTCTTCATAGGGCTTTTTCAGTTGCCAAAAAGGTAAGGACGGAGACCAAAATCGCTACGTCTGCTGTCTCTATAAGCTATGCCGCTGTTGAATTGGCCAAAAAGATTTTTGATACCTTAAAAAATAAGGTTGTTATGCTTATTGGCGCGGGAGAGATGTCTGAACTTGCAGCCAGACATTTACTGAACCATGGGGTTAAGGAAATTCTGATTGCCAACAGAACATACAGCAGAGCAGTAAAGTTAGCAGAAGAGCTGGGTGGCAGACCTGCTGTTTTTGAAGATATTACCCTGTTTCTGGACCAGGCAGATATTGTAATAAGTTCTACCGGCTCTGCCCATTATATCATAAGGTCTGATGATGTGGTAAGAGTCCTTAAGATACGAAAGCACAAACCTATGTTCTTTATTGATATTGCCGTCCCCCGAGATATTGACCCCAAGATAAACGATATTAGCAATGTCTATCTTTACGATATAGATGACCTGGAAGGGCTAGTTGATTCCAATATAAAAATGCGGGAGGAAGAGGCCAAAAAGGCTGAAAGGATAATAGAGAAGGAAATAGGACAATTCAATAAATGGTTGGGGACTTTAAGCGCTGTTCCTACGGTTATCTCCCTCAGGGAAAGGTTCGAGGAGATCAGGAAGAAGGAGGTAGAAAAGACCATTTCCAGTTTGAATGGAAGTTCAAAGGTTGATGTAAAGGCGCTGGATGCCCTTACCACTTCAATTATTAATAAGATACTTCACTATCCTGTGACTCAATTAAAGACGCTGGATAATACCCGTGAGGGAAATTACTTTGTTGATGCCGTGAGAAAACTGTTCGACTTAGAAGAGAAATAGCTTAGGTGGATAGACTGTAGACTGTTAGGCTGTAGGCTGTAGCCTAACAGCCTTCAGCCTATAGCCTAAACAACCTGTTGTACTTGACATTAAAGGAACTATTATCGTGAAGAGGATACTGACAATAGCAGGTTCTGATTCCGGAGGAGGGGCAGGTATTCAGGCAGATTTGAGGACCATTGCCCTTTTGGGTGGTTTTGGGATGAGTGTAGTTACTGCCCTGACCGCCCAAAACACCCTGGGGGTTCAGGATGTCTATCCCATTTCCCCTGAATTTATAGAAAAACAGATAGATTCCGTTATCACAGATATAGGGGTGGATGTAGTTAAAACCGGGATGTTGGCTAATGCTCAGGTGATTAAGGTCGTTGCCAGGAAGATTAAAGAGTACAGGATAGAAAAACTCATCCTGGATCCCGTGATGGTAGCCAAGGGGGGGGAGCCCTTGCTGTCCAAAGATGCCATAGATACCCTTATCGAAGAACTGATACCCCTGGCTTTTCTCATTACCCCGAACCTGCCTGAGGCGTCGGCAATATGTAGAAAACCGGTCGAAAACCTGGACGAAATGAGGGAAGCTGCCAAAAATATCTACCAAAAGGGAGCAAAGAATGTCCTCATCAAGGGAGGCCATTTGCCGGGAAGATCAATAGACATCCTTTTTGACGGGAAAAGTTTTTTCGAGTATGATTCTGAAAGGATACATACTGAGAACACCCATGGGACAGGATGCGTATATTCGGCAGCCTTGACTTTTGAGATTGCAAAAGGCAACCATATTCACCAGGCAGTTAAGAATGCCAAAGAGTTTGTGACCAGCGCCATCAGAAACTCTTTGCCTTTGGGTGGAGGACACGGTCCTGTCAACCCTTATGGTGTCTTCTCAAAAGAGATTCAACGTTACCATGTGATTTTCCAAGTTAAAGAGGCAGTTAGAGTGCTGAAAAAAGAAAAGATAGGACACCTTGTCCCGGAAGTTCAGTCAAATCTTGGCATGGCTCTTCCTTATGCAGAAAGGGTTGAAGACGTAGCCGCTGTACCAGGCCGTATTGTCCGTTTCGGAAATACTGTTGCAACTGTATCAGACCCTGAATTTGGAGCATCTCAGCATATAGCCAAAATCATCTTAACTGTGATGAGGTACCAAAGCGATATGAGATCTGCCATGAATATAAGATACTCAGAGGACACTATTGAAAGATGCAAGAATATAGGGTTAAGGGTTAGATATTTTGACAGGAGAAAAGAGCCCGACCATGTTAAGGAAGCGGAGGGGTCTTCTCTAGAATGGGTAATGGAGAATTCACTGAAGGAGGAAAAAGGGATTCCAGATGTTATCTATGATACAGGAGACGTTGGCAAAGAACCCATGGTCAGAATACTCGGCAAAGATGCCAGGGAAGTTGTTGGAAAGGTTTTAAGGATTGCAGAGTGAAGGGTTGAGAGAAGTCAGGGGTCAGGGTTCAGAATAATTATATAGGGGGGAAAAGTGACTAAATTATCAGATGCCAAAAAGGGAATAATCACTGATGAAATGAAGAGGTGTGCTCTGGATGAAGGGGTGGAGGAAGAGTTTATCCGCCGTGGTATTTCAGAGGGCAATACGGTTATTACCCATAATGTTAAACATAAATCCATAAAGCCTCTTGCCATTGGCAAGGGGTTAAGGACCAAGATAAATGCGAATATCGGGACATCTAAAGACCATGTTGATGTCAGTGAAGAGCTCGAAAAGATGAGGGTAGCCATAAAAGCAGGCGCTGATACCATTATGGACTTGAGTACATGGGGAGAAGTAGATGAGATAAGAAAAGTGATTATAAGAGAGTCTTCCGTCCCTATTGGGACTGTCCCTATCTATCAGGCGGCTGTTGAGACTGTACAGAAGAAAAAAGAGTCTATAGTCCACATGACAGTAGAGGATATCTTTAAAGTAATAGAGAAGCACGCTGAAGACGGTATTGATTTTATTACAGTCCACTGCGGCGTAACCCGTGAGTCTGTTGGAAGACTTAAAAGAGAAGGTCGAATAATGGACATAGTCAGTCGAGGAGGGGCATTTTTGGTTGAGTGGATGGCATACAACAACAAAGAAAATCCCCTCTTTGAGCACTTTGATCGCTTACTGGATATAGCCAGGGCATACGACGTTACCCTTAGTCTGGGAGATGGACTTCGACCAGGTTGCCTGGCTGATGCCACAGACAGAGGGCAGGTTCAGGAGTTGATCCTTCTTGGAGAACTTACAGAAAGGGCATGGGCTGTGGATGTACAGGTTATGATCGAGGGGCCCGGGCATGTGCCTATCAATCAGATTGAAGCCAATGTCCTTTTAGAGAAAAGGTTATGTCATGGTGCCCCGTTCTATGTTCTAGGGCCATTGGTTACCGATCTGGCCCCCGGGTATGACCATATAACCTCTGCTATTGGAGGGGCAATTGCCGCGTCAGCCGGTGCAGATTTTCTTTGCTATGTGACCCCCTCAGAACATCTGGGGTTACCATCCGTCGATGATGTAAGAGAAGGTGTAATTGCCTCAAGGATTGCTGCCCATGCCGCGGATATAGCAAAAGGGATAAAAGGTGCTATAGAAGAAGACAACAGGATGGCCATGAGCCGAAAGAAACTGGACTGGGAAAGTCAGATCAATCTGGCTCTGGACCCTGAAAAAGCCAGAAGAATAAGGAACAGTAGAAAACCGGAGGACAGTGATGTCTGTACTATGTGTGGTGAATTTTGTGCCATTAAGATTGCCAGTAGAGGGTTAGAGTGATAACCATTCCTCTTTTGAATCCTTTCTTATTAAGAGAAGAAAGGAGGTGAGCATAAATGCGATTTATTCATTGGCTCGCAAACATTCTCATAATAATCGGTATTGTTAGTCTATTAGTTGGTTTTGGTGTGAAGGTTTTTGCTGGGTAAGCTTAGGACCTGGTGGATTTCTACGATTTGCTGATACTTGTTTACTGGTAGGTATTGCGCTTTACCTAAAAGAAATTGTATGTGAGAAGATTAAGAAAGAATAGTTCCCAATAATTGTCCATTTTCGTGTATGGAAAGGATTCTTAAGAGGAATCTATTTTTAAATTTTTTCGCAGTATACCTTAAATACTACATTTCCCAGCCCGCCATTTCTCACGCTGCTGTCCATGCAACAGGCTTGATTTCGCCACATCTCGTTAGGGTCTAGGTCCGAAAGGATACGATCCATAACCATATAAGTCAAAGGAGCTATTCCAGCCAAAGCCCATAGACATACGCCAGGGAAGGTTGATTCTTTGGCGCTCAGCATGCACGCTCCATAGAAAACATACTTATCCCCAATTTTTGGCATAAGTTCACAATGGTCATTGATCTGAACAACCTCTGCTATCATTTTATAGGATCTGAATTTATGCATCCTATCTATAAATGACCATTGTTTTGCTGTCAGCCTGTCAAGTTCTTCATCTGTCCAGCCGATATTCCTTTTCATCTTTTCTCTGAGACTGCAAATTCGCTCGTTTGGTATCACCTCATTGACCATAATAGTGCTCCTTTTTGAGTATTTGGCCGTGTTTCAAAAGAATTTGATTCGTCCTTGGGCTTTCTCAATCCCACTTTATAAATAGTAAAATAGACAATATTAAAAAGTCAACATTAATTTTACTGAAATAGGGCCACATATGAACATAAAACCATACAGTCTAATTTTTATGATTGACAAATATTGCTTTCACAAGGTAGACTTAGCCAAGATGCCGGTGTAGCTCAGTGGTAGAGCAACTGATTCGTAATCAGTAGGTCAAGGGTTCAAATCCCCTCACCGGCTCCAGTAAAATCAAGGGGTTAGCCGATATTGGCTAACCCCTTTTCTTGTTTGGTCTACTGCTTCATTATGTAAATATCTCCATTCGGCATTCTTTTCTTCAATAAGCCTCAATTTCCATGGCCCGCCCCACTTCTTTATCTGCTTTTCTCGTAACAGCTCAGGTTCAAAGTTCCAAGGTTCACGGTTCAAGGTTAGACTGATGAAATATGAAGAGCACAAAGTAGCCAGCCGTGAACCTGACAACCTGAGTAATTGCCAAAAGTTTTACTTAAAGTTTTTCACTTCTTTGCCGATTTAATACTTAGGTTGTTGCATAGGTTAAATTTGTTGCTATCGGTTCATTGGTTACATACGGTATCACTACTCAGGTTGTTTAGACTGTAGGCTGTTAGGTCACAGGCTAACAGTCTACAGCCTATCCACCCGAGCAGTTACTGTTCGGTAAAGGGATAAAACATGTCCGAGTTATTTTACTCCATCTCTGAGGTAGTTGATTTATTCTCAGGGGAAAGGTTATTCCTGTCATTGATCTACGATTGAAGTTCGGTATGGACTCACTCGAATTTAATAAAAACCCAAAAAATAATCATCAGGAGGGATAAAAATGTTGGAGAATATGAAACTGGGAACAAAGATTATGGGCGGGTTTATTATTGTATTGGTTTTAACAGGGGTGATCTCGTATGTGGGTTGGGATGGCATGCGGGGTGTGGTGGACAGGGTAGAGAAGGCCGACGATATGAACCGCATGGTCAAAATGATCCTACAGGCGCGTCGACACGAGAAGAATCTCATCATAAGGGAAGACAAGAAATACATAACAGAGGTCAAAAAAGAGGTCAACGATTTGAAAAAGCAGGCCAAGGAGACGAAGGATAAATTGGAAGACCCTGTAAACAAGAAGCAGATGGATGAGGTTCTGATAGCGGTTGACAAGTACGAAAATGCCTTCGCTAAGCTTGCCGAGATTGTGGGAAAAATGATGGAGAAGGAGGAGCGGGAAAAACTCATTAGTGAATTGGACAAAGGCTTAGCTGAGACAGGGAGGACAGTTGAGAAAGAGTGCGCTGATGCCCGTGCCGACCAGAAGAAAAAAATGGAGGCACAGATGGCAAGGGCTAATATGCTCATAATCGGCGGATCCTTAGTGGCTATCGCATTGGGACTAGGAATGGCATTTTTTGTAACCCTAAGCATCACAAAATCTATTAATCGGGTCGCAGAAGGCCTTACCGATGGTGCGGATCAGGTGGCTTCGGCCTCTGCACAGGTTTCCTCATCCAGTCAGTCCCTGGCAGAGGGAGCTTCGGAACAGGCCTCTGGGTTGGAGGAGACCTCATCTTCGATCGAGGAGATGGCCTCTATGACCAAGCAGAATGCCGATAATGCCAATCAAGCCAACGCCCTCATGGCGGATACAAGCAAGGTGGTGGAGGAAGCCAATCTTTCAATGGTGGAATTGACAGAATCAATGAAGGATATCTCAACGGCCAGTGAGGAGACGGCCAAGATCATCAAGACGATTGATGAGATTGCATTCCAGACCAATCTGTTGGCCCTGAATGCGGCCGTGGAGGCGGCCAGGGCCGGAGAAGCAGGAGCCGGATTTGCGGTGGTGGCTGATGAGGTGAGGAATCTGGCGATGCGTGCTGCGGATGCGGCCAAGAATACAGCCAATTTAATCGAAGGCACAGTCAAGAAGATCAAGAATGGTTCGGATATTGTGGCAAAGACAAATGAGGCTTTTGGGAAAGTAGCAACAGGGGCCAAGAAAGTGGGTGAGCTGGTTGGAGAGATTTCAGCCGCCTCGGATGAACAGGCTCAGGGAGTTAATCAGATCAACAAGGCCGTAGCCGAGATGGATAAGGTGGTGCAGCAGAATGCGGCCAATGCGGAGGAGTCGGCTTCGGCGTCAGAGGAGATGAATGGCCAGGCGGAGCAGATGAAAGAGTTTGTCGGAGACCTGGTTATGCTGGTAAGGGGCAGCAATGGAAATGGGGACATCTGCAGGAGTCAGGGTAGTAAGGCCGGAACAGGTCATTCCCTTGGAAGAAGATTTTATGGATTTTTAGAAAGAAATTTTACTTAAAGTTTTTCACTATTCTGCCGATATTAATATCAGGTTGTTGCATCGGTTAAATTTGTTGCCATTGATTCATTGGTTACATACGGTAAAGGGATAAAACATGTCCGAGTTATTTTACTCCACCTCTGAGGTAGCTGATTTATTCGGGATCAATAGGGTTACAATTTATAGGTGGGTAAAAAAGGGGAGAGTAAAAGCGTATAGGATCGGTAAGCATATTAAAATACCTGTTTCCGAGGTGGAGAGATTAGGGAGGGAATTCGGTTTGCCGGAAATGATCTTTCCCGGATGCCTTCAAGTTAAGTGCCTAAAGTGAGCTAAAGTTTAAAGTGCCTAAAGTTATTTAAAAAGGAAATTCCTATACTATGAGCTTAAACAGAAAGAATGAACTGAGGGAAAACAGGTAGATGACTGTTAGTTGGTGAAAAGACGTTTTTAAAATATGAAAAAAGGAGGTCTTCAATTATGCAATCTGCTTTGAATGAAGTAAAAGAAAACTCGGCATCTAAAACATTGGAAGGATTGGAAAACAAAGAGGGGAAATACCTTACGTTTGGTCTCAGGGGTGAGGAGTACGGTTTAGAAATCCTTAAGGTTAAAGAAATTATCGGTATTATGAATATTACTTTTGTTCCTCATACACCGATGTATGTGAAGGGGGTGATCAATCTCAGAGGAAAGGTTATTCCTGTCATTGATTTACGACTGAAGTTCGGGATGGACTCACTCGAATACAATGAACGAACATGTATCGTCGTCGTTGACATCGCAGATAAGTCAGGAAACAAGGTCATGGTGGGCATTGTGGTGGATTCCGTTTCCGAGGTCTTGAATATCAAGGCTGAAGAAATCGAGGATACACCAACCTTTGGTGTCAGGTTGAACACGGATTGTATACTGGGTATGGCTAAGGTCAAAGGGGGAATCAAGATTCTGCTCGATATTGACGAGGTATTGGAGGCTGAGGAAGCTGCTGCATGGGACAGCGCTGATAACCATTCAGAACTGACAAACAATAGGGGGTGAATATCATGTTTAATGAAATCTTAATATTTGCAGGTATCGTTGCTATCGGGGCAGCCGCATGTACAGCAATCCTTTACATGGTTTTCAAAAAGAATCTTACCTTCAAGCTATGGGTCAGATTGCTGCCCAGTATAGTTGTGCTTTGTTTAGCTATATTCATCTTAGGGAAAGTGGGAGTATATAACGTTCTGGCTTCTGCTATTACACTTATTACAGGAGTTTTTGCTATGGTGGCAGGCTTGATTTTTGTGGGGAGAAGTATGTTTATGCCGCTAAATAAAGTTATTGAAAGCCTCATCAACATGTCGGGTAAGCTGATCACCAGTTCCAGTCAGATTTCAGACGCCAGCCAGCATTTAGCAGAGGGATCATCCGGGCAGGCATCTTCTCTCGAGGAGACTTCAGCCTCTGTGGAGGAACTCTCTTCCATGACAAGGCAGAATGCAGACAATGCAAATCATGCAAACGCCCTTATGAATGAAACGAAACAGATCGTCTCCCGTGCCAATGATTCCATGAAGAATCTCACCAAGTCCATGGAAGATATCTCCATTGCCAGTGAAGAAACATCCAAGATTATCAAGACTATTGATGAGATAGCCTTCCAGACGAATCTTCTCGCATTGAATGCGGCAGTGGAGGCAGCCCGTGCAGGGGAAGCAGGCGCGGGGTTTGCCGTGGTAGCCGAGGAGGTGAGAAATCTGGCTATGAGGTCTGCAGAGGCAGCTAAAAACACCTCCGGTTTGATTGAAGGTACGGTCAAAAAGATCAAGGAAGGATCGGAACTGGTTATTAAAACGAATCATGAGTTTTCTGAGGTTACCAAAAGTACCGGAAAGATTGGCGAATTGGTGAGTGAGATTGCCGCTGCTTCTCAGGAGCAGGCTCACGGTATTGGACAGATTAACAATGCCGTTACTGAGATGGACAAGATCATCCAGCAGACGACCGCCAATGCCGAGGAATCGGCCAGTTCTGCAGGAGAACTGATCGGTCAGGCTGAAGAGTTGAGAAGCAATATCTCGGACTTAACCGATGCACTCGGCACAAATGGAAATGGAAAGATGGCTGGCCTTCAAAGGCAAATAAGCAACAACGGGAGAAAGAGGGAAACATTTGGCCCGGTTCATAAGGTGTTGCCAAGACAGGGGAAGATAGCAAGGGAAGAAAACCTTGCCCCTCACAGGACAGGGTTGGTCCTTCCCAATGAGGTGATTCCCCTTGAAGAGGGAGATTTTAAAAACTTCTAACAAAAAAATAATATGAGGGGGTAGTAACGATGAAAAAAGTATTTATGCTGATTTTAGTCTGTACTTTATTACTGGCAGTTGTTTATACACCAAGCACGGGTACCGCCGCACAGGAAATGGGGGAGAGGTCCACCGCTCTCTTAGTAGAGAAGGCCGTCGCTTTCTTAAAAGCAAATGGGAAAGACGCTTCTTTTGCAGAGTTTAACAAAAGTAACGGAAAATTTTCAGACGGCAGTCGGTATGTTTATGTCGTAGACTCTAAAGGGAATACGTTGGCCCATGGGGGTAATAGCGGTATGATTGGTAAAAATTTATACGAATTGAAGGACTCGGATATGAAACCTTTTATGAAAGAAATTATTAATAATGCGATGTCGGAAGGTTTTGGATGGGTTGATTATAAATGGCCAAATCTTCCCATAAGCAACAAAGCCGTACTCAGATCAGCTTATTTTAAAAAGGTTAATGATGTTATTATCATCTCTTCAACACTAAAATGAGGGTTACTACTCAGGTTGTTTAGGCTGTAGGCTGAAGGCTGTTAGGCTACAGCCTACAGTCTAACAGTCTACAGCCTATCCATCTTATATGGAACAGGGGGGTAAATTGATATGAAGAAAATTTTTAAAAATATGAGTATGTCAAAGAAATTAATGTTAGCTCCAACAGTCGTATTCATCTTCCTCATTGCTCTTTCCTATGTGTCTTATACCGGACTTTCAAATCAGAAAATGGCAATAGAGGATATCGTTAACAACCGATTTAAGGCATACCAGAGAAGTTCTGAGATTGCCAAAAGTATTGCCAATGTACATGCAAATCTCTACAAGATCATCAGTTGGACAGGTGCAAATCGTGATGCGGATATAATCCAGGCTCTCTCCGATGAACAGAAAGCCCAGATTAAAGGGAATATTGAGCCGATACAAAATATCTTAAAATTTAAGATGTCCACAGGGAAGGAAAAGAAGCTTCTTCAAGCCTCTCTGGAGCAGTTGATAGAGTATCAGAAACAGGCATTAGCGGTATGTGATGTGGTAAAGACCGATGTCAGCATGGCAACTATGTTTATGGGTACTGCCGACGAAAAATATAACACCCTCAACCAAACCCTGAGGGAACTCCTCGTATTCGAAGAGATGCTCAGTGAAGAGAGGTACAATTTTTCTCTTAAAAGCTTCAACTCTGTATTAACCGCCTTTGTGATATTGCTGGTAACCGCCATTGTAATATCGGTATTGAGCAGCCTCTTTATGTCCAGGCTTATCACCCAACCGGTTAAACAAACAATGGATGTCATCAAAAATGTTGCCGATGGTGATTTAACTCAGGATATTGAAGTGGACTCCCGAGATGAGATCGGTGAACTCGCGGAGGCTATCAACACGATGCGCGTGAAAATGGGAGAGGCAGTTGGTCAATCGGTAGCGATTTCCCACACCTTATCCGAATCAGCATCCGAGCAGGCTGCTTCGTTGGAGGAGACATCTGCCTCTCTGGATGAAACAGCCTCTATGACCAGGCAAAACGCCGGCAATACAACCGAGGCCAATAACCTGATGGCGTTGGCCATGGAGACCACGGAAAAGGCCAATATTTCCATGGCTGATTTAACCAAATCAATGAAGGAAATTGCCGGTGCCAGCGAACAGGCACAGAAAATCGTTAAGAGTATTGATGAAATTGCCTTTCAAACCAATCTTCTTGCTTTGAATGCGGCAGTCGAGGCAGCCCGTGCGGGTGAAGCAGGTGCCGGTTTTGCCGTAGTTGCCGACGAGGTGAGGAATCTGGCGCTACGGGCAACGGAGGCCGCCAAAGGCACCTCCGGTTTAATAGAAGATATCGTCAAAAAGGTCAGGAACGGGGAAGGTCTGGTTTCCCTCACCAACGATGCATTCAGTCAGGTAACGACCAACTCCACGAAGGTTGTGGAATTAATGGGCGAGGTTGCAGCAGCCTCTCAGGAACAAGCCCAGGGAATAGATCAGATCAACAAGGCCGTGGCTCAGATGAGTACGGTGACACAGAGGAATGCTGCCAGTTCAGAAGAATTAGCCTCAATCATGTCTATGTTTAAAACTGAGAATCATAGAGGGAAGATTACCCCAGAGAAGCTACACCCCCAAAAGAGCGGCAGAAAAAAAATGATCTTTTCGTCCCCCGGTGGAGAAGTAACCCCCGGGAATTTTATGTCCTTAAAAGAACCGGAGTTCGTTTAAGCTTTATATAACAGCGGGCTTAAGCCTGCTGTTGTAATTACTGTGAACTGTGAACCGTGAACTGTTACGGCAACTCTTAGGATAATATGATGTCTCCCGAACTTAAGGATAATGATTTTAAAAAGATAGTCCGCTTGGTATACGAGCAGTGCGGAATCAATCTCCATGATGGCAAAAGAGAGCTGGTGAAGGCACGTCTTTCGAAAAGGCTGAGAGAGGCAGGCTTCACCTCCTTTGCAGATTATTATCGTTATGTGGTCTCAGAGGAGGGGAGTGACGAATTGACCCCCATGATTGATTCGATCTCCACGAATATGACATATTTTTTCAGAGAGGATGGTCACTTCCAAAAAATACGCACCATCATACCTGCTATGACAGAGGAGAAAGGGCATAATGGCCATACCCCGAAATTGCGGATCTGGACAGCGGGTTGTTCGACAGGGGAAGAACCTTACTCACTGGCAATCACCTTAAAAGAACACAGTAGCAAAATTGAAGCAACTATACTGGCTACAGACATATCTTCGAAGGTTCTTAAAACAGCTACAAACGGTATCTACTTAAACGAGAAACTCAAGAATATATTGCCTGGAATTTTGAAGAAATATTTCCAGTACGGTTGTGGTGAATGGGCAGGATATTATCGCGTCAAAGATGAGATCAGGAGGATGATACAGTTTATAAAGTTTAATCTGATGGACACTCCGCCCCCTGATTTTCTTTTTGATATCATATTCTGCAGGAATGTCATGATCTATTTTGACAAAACAACCCAGGGGCTACTGGTGAACAGGTTCTACAATTGTCTGAAAGATGGTGGATATTTTTTCGTGGGTCATGCGGAAAGCCTGTCAGGGATCTCGCATCCCTTCAAATATATAGAACCGAGCATTTACAGGAAACATAGTTAATGGGCGATATTATCGTTGGTATTTCGGATATGAATGTGAGCAATAATTACGGAGATGTCCTGATTACCTATGCCCTTGGTTCATGTATTGCAGTGGCTGTTTATGATCCTAAAGTAAAAGTGGGTGGTCTTTTGCACTTCATGCTTCCCGACTCATCAATAGACATAAATAAAGCCGGCGATAAACCGGCAATGTTTGCCGACACAGGGGTCCCTCTTTTATTTAAGTCCTGCTACAGGTTGGGGGCAGTAAAAACGCACATGCTTGTGAAGGTAATCGGTGGGGCAAGCATCCTCGATGATTCAAACTACTTCCGGATCGGTCAAAGAAACCTCACAGCACTGCGGAAAATCTTCTGGAAGAATAATGTAATGATAAATGCAGAAGATACAGGCGAAAACCATAACCGAACCGTTCGTCTCCATGTTTCCGACGGCAGATGTTACGTTAAAAATTCCACGGGGATGAAGGAACTCTAAGGGGGTTGTTATGTCATTCAATATACTCGTCGTAGATGATTCAAATTCAATGCGGGCGGTGATTAAGAAGGTTATATTCTTATCAGGCTTTAAAGTGGACCGCTGTTTTGAAGCAGGCAATGGCAGAGAAGCGCTGGCGGTGCTGGCAAACGATTGGGTGGATGTAATTATATCGGATATTAACATGCCCGAGGTAAATGGTTTGGAATTATTAAACAAGTTACGGCAAGACATTCTTTATAAGGAGATCCCCGTGGTTATCGTAACCACGGAAGGCAGTAACGAACGAATGGAAGAGGTTTTTAACCTTGGGGCAAAGGGATTTATAAAAAAGCCTTTCTTCCCTGAAGAACTGAGAAGGGTTCTTTGCCAGGTCATAGGGGTGGGAGATGACGGTGGATACGAAGATAGAAGAAATGCTGATAGAGGCGATTTTTGAGGTCTTTGAAAAGATGTTTTACCTCTCTCTTGAACCTCTCAATGCGGACAATAATGTTACAGGCAATATGAGTCTACAGAGGATTTATGAGTTAACCGGTGATAATTCATTTCAGGTATTGGAGTCACAATTGCTCACGGTACTACAGAGCATAGAAGACATGAATGAATTTAACAGGATATTGATGGAGCGTTCCATCAACTTTGTAAAAAATGCTGCTAATTTCCTGGACTCCTTTGCTTTTAATACAAAAAATAGAGGGGTGGTACTCTCCAAGGAGGCTTGATTGTCTTTATTCGCCCTGTTCAATATCGGCAAATCAACGCTATTTGCCAGCCAGACAGCACTCAGTGTAACGAGCCATAATATCGCCAATGTAAATACCCCCGGATTCAGCAGACAGGAAGTTATGCTCAATGTGGCTAACTCCGTTAACATTGGCAATGGCTACGTGGGAAGAGGTGTGACCGTTTCCGGTATAAGAAGACATTATGACAGTTTCATTCAGTCTCAATTAATTGACCAGCGACAAAAATACGGGAGGTCATCTGCCCTGAACAATGCATTAAGTCAGATCGAGCAGGTATTTAATGAAGCAAACAACATGGGAATCTCAAGGTCATTGATGGATTATTTCAATGCATGGCACGGCGTTGCCACAAACCCAGAGGGTCAAACACAGAGGACAGTATTGCTTCAGAGGGCTAATGCATTGGCCCTCACGGCAAAGCAGATGGAGCGCGGAATCCTTGATACCTTGAAAGGGACTAACAAAGAGATAGACAATACCGTCAATCGTATAAATTCTATCGCATCTGATGTTGCCATACTAAATGGCAAGATAGTCCAGATAGAGGCAGGACTTGGTTCTGAGAAGGCAAATGACCTCAGAGACCAGCGCGACAACCTTCTGAATGAACTTTCAAACCTTGTGGAATTTACCTCATATGAGGATGAAAACGGTTCCCTGACTATTATGGTGGGAAATAGAAATCTGACATATCAAGAAGCGACGAATCCTCTTTCCACAAAGATAAATGAAGCCGGATACAAAGACCTTTATCTCGACGGCATAAATATTACGGCTAATATAAATAAGGGCCAGTTGGGGGGGGTCATCTCCGTCAGGGATGACATTGAAACAAAACCGCTAACGGGCATTAGAAGACTCATTGCATCCCTGACCAAGGAGATAAACGCCCTTCACAGGTCAGGCTACGGCCTTGATGCATCTACAGGGAATGACTTCTTCAACCCCCTTCAGCTTTCCACCAAGGATTACTCTTCCGGAGCAGGCATAACAGCAACAATAGCAGACCCTTCTCAATTGACCCTTGATGAATACGACATAAGCTTTGATGCAGGTAATAACTATTATGTATACAACAAACAAACAGGCGCTCTTGCTGCATCAGGGGCATACAACTCCGGAGGCACGATAGCATTTAACGGTATAGAAATGGTTATCACAGGCACGATCACCGCCACGGACAGGTTCTTTGTCAGCCCTTTGACTGATGCTGTTGAAAATTTTGGGGTATCTATCTCGGAACCAGGGAAGGTCGCTGCTGCGTCATCAAACGCGGATTTGCCAGGAGACAATACCAATGCCTCACAGATTGCACAGTTATATGATAGTTCCATGACAAATCTCGGCAACTCTACATTTACTAACTATTACAGCGGACTTGTCTCCAATGTCGGCACCATGAGCAGGGGAACTTCAGACGGTCTCAAGTTTGATGAGAACCTGCTTTCTGAACTCAATAACAGGCGTGAGTCTGTTTCGGGTGTTTCCCTGGATGAGGAGGCAGCAAATCTCATAAGATTTCAACGTTCTTTCGAGGCAGGGGCAAAGATGATTAAGGTAACAGATGAACTACTGCAGAGCATACTTAACCTATGATGAATAAGGATTCAAGGGGTCAAGCGAAATGCTTGAAAATTACAAAGAATTAAAGGTTTGGCAAAAGTAGGAAAAGAACCAGCTATGAGAATAACTTCATTCATGCTATTTGATCAGATGAGAAAGTCTTTCCAGAATAATCTCGGTGAGATGTCTGGAATGTATAATAAATTGTCCTCAGGCAAGAAAATAGGTAAGCCTTCAGACGATGTAATTGGTATGATGAGGGCAATGGATCACAAATTGAGTATAAACTACAATGAACAATACAAAAGAACTATAGATGATGCTGTTGCCCATATTAACTTTGCGGAGACTATTACATCATCCGTCTCGAACGCATTGGTAAGGGCAAAGGAGCTTGCGCTTAGCGGCGTTACAGGAACAGCGTCTGCTGAAACCAGGGCATCTATCTCAAAGGAAATAGCTCAACTTAGAGACCAGATTCTTAGCCTGTCAAACAGCAAGTTAGGAGACAGGTATATGTTTTCCGGACTCAGGACCGATACACAACCATTCAATTCTACTACCTTTAATTACCAGGGCGACTCAGGGATAATTAATGTAATGATAGATAAAAAAGCAGTGATGCCAATAAATGTTCCAGGCAGTGATGTATTCAGTTACACCTTGAGTGCAGAAGATGTGATTCAACTCAGCGACGGTAAATATGTACACTACATCCCTGGGGCCGGAACCACTATAAATGTGGAGATCCGGGATACAGATGATACAACAGTCCTTGATAGTTTCAGTTTTTCCAATTTCATCCAGATGACAGATGTCCTGAACTCCGCACTGAAAGATAACAATCTCCTTAGAATAGAGGGAATACTTAAACCGCTTGATAACGCGCATAACCAGGCTATAAATATTCAGGCAGATACCGGTGGGAGGCTTAACCGCCTGAATGACCAGAAGACAAGGCTTGACGAGGGCAACCTAAACCTGAAGACTCTCCTATCTAACACAGAAGATGCGGATATGGCTGAAATTGCAAGTGAGCTTGCAAAGGCAGAGGCCGTCCTCCAGGCATTGAGACAATCATCAGCAAGGGTGCTCTCCCAGTCGTTGCTGGATTTTCTGAGATAACCATGTAATCAGGTTCAAAGTTCCAATGTTCACGGTTCACGGTTAGAAAACGATGAAGAGTGTAAGACGGGAAACCCTGAACCTTGAACTCTGAACCCTGAACCGTTAGGAGACAAGGATGCTGGTTCTGACAAGGAGGTCGGAGGAGTCCATAAAGCTTGGCGATAATATAACTGTTACTGTCTTAGAGATAAAAGGTAATCAGGTCAGGCTGGGCATCGAGGCTCCTGCCGGCATAAGGGTTTATAGAAAAGAACTATACGAAAAGATAAAGTCAGAAAATGTCAGGTCATCAGGGCTATCTATTAGTGAATTTAAAAAGATAAAAGAGGTTTTGAAATAAAGATGGTACGGTTTGAGACATCAAGGTTCGGGATATTAGAGGTTGATGAAAAAAAGACTATAACTTTCCCCGAGGGCATTCTGGGATTCCCTGATATTAGACATTACATCTTAATGGACCATAAAGATACCCACCTTAAATGGCTTCAAGCAGTGGATAACCCTGATGTAGCATTTATAGTGGCAGCATCATCAATCCTTTCTCTTGACTATTCAAGAGAGCTTGATGCTGCCACAAAACAATGCCTTCAGCTTGAAAAAGATGAAGACCTTGTAATACTCGTAATTTTGAGGGTGGAAGGCGAGAAGGTGATACCCAACTCTCAAGGTCCTATACTACTGAATGCCAGCCGTATGAAGGGCATGCAGGTCGTTCTGGAAAAGATCGAAGCCGGCAGATCCTCTCAAGCCTCCTTCCAAAGAACTAACTCAGGTAGATAGGCTGAAGACTGTTAGGACACTTCAGACTTCTATTGATAACTGCCATGCCTTTATCAGCTCAAAGCTCAAAGCTTTCACCTTTGAGCTTTCACTTTTCACTTTTTACCTTTATGTAACCCCTAAAGTTTTTCGAAAATCTTCCGATAAGAGTATTGAATAGAGGGTAATAATGGTCAGAAAGGAGGTGAATAGGGTGATTGCAGTTTTTATACTGCAGGAGATTAGGAAAAGGCATGGAAGCCTTAAAAACATTGGGTCATAGGTAATAATACCGATGACTAAAATTTCAAGGAGGAAAAGAATATGTCATTAGTAATCAACACCAATATAGCTTCTTTAAATGCACAGAGAAACCTTGCAACAAGTACTCTGAACCTTAACACTTCTGTCCAGAGACTCTCTTCGGGACTGAGAATCAACAGTGCAAAGGACGATGCTGCCGGCCTTGCCATATCCGAGAAGTTGAGGGCACATACCAGGAGCATAAACCAGGCGGTAAGGAACTCCCAGGACGGTATAAGCGTTTCCCAGACGGCAGAAGGTGCCTTGAGTGAGATAGGTGGTCTGCTTGCTAGAATGAGGGAGTTGGCAGAGCAGGCTGCCAATGGTTCCATCAGCGCATCAAACAGAAGTGACCTGGACAGCGAGTTCCAGCAGTTGAAGACAGAAATAGACAGAATCGCCACTGTTACTGAATTTAACGGGACAAAGTTAATTGACGGTAGTCAATGCGCAGCTGGTATAACCCTGCAGGTCGGTTTCCAGGGCACAATCGATGACAGGATTACCGTTATGTCAGGTCTTACAAGTGTTCATTCAGGCAGCGCCCTTGCTCTTACAGGCAACTACTCTGCAATCATATCGGCAGCACAGGCAACCTCGGTTCTCGCTGCAATTGACAGCGCCATAAGCACGGTTGCAACCAGGAGAGCAACTCTTGGAGCGGTCCAGAACAGGCTGGATACGACTATATCCAATCTAAGGGTCGCTTCAGAGAACCTGACTGCTGCGGATTCCCGCATAAGGGATGCAGACTTTGCCCATGAGACAGCCCTGTTTACAAGAAACCAGATACTTGTTCAGGCTGCAACAGCGATCCTTGCTCAGGCAAATACGCTTCCTCAGGCAGCACTTCAACTATTAAAATAGAAGGGCTGTTTAAATGGAAGCAGCGTTAGCGGTTAGCAAAAATACCTGTTTTAACGGATAGCGTCTTTTTACCCCGCTCCTGTCAACCAGGGGCGGGGTGCCTAACCGCTAAGAGCTGTCTGCTAAGAAGGAGGTATGGTGATGATCATAGATGATGATCTTAAAAATATAGCGATACCCAAAGTGCCGTCGATACCTGTTGCATCTGGAGAAAAGGGACAACATCCTAAAAGAAGTAATGAATATCTTCCCGCAAAGGGTTCAAAGGAGAAAGACCTTCTTAACAAAATAAAAGAGGTTGTAAAAGATACCTTAAAGATGGAGCGATACGGAAACATGGGTATCCGCCTCGAGATTGAGAAAGATTTAAACATTGTTGTGGCAAAGATTATCGATAAAGAGAGCGGAGAGGTTATCAGACAGGTGCCCCTTCCCGAGAGTATAGAGCTTTCTAAAAGTATTAAAGAACAACTCTCTAAAATGGTTGAAGAACAAAGTGGTATTCTTATGCATAAGGAGGTTTGAGAATGTCTATTACAGCAGGGGTTGGCCTCAGTTCCGGTATCGATTATAATCAACTCATTGCAGGTTTGATGGAAGTTGAACGTCAGCCGTTATACAGGCTTCAGAGTAAACAGTCGGGATACAATACACAGATAAGCGTTTACGGAGAAATTTCTTCACGCTTATCGGCCATTAAGACTGCCATGGACAATCTGAGGACTACCTCCAATTTTTATGCAAAGACAGTCTCAGTGAGTGACACAACCGTCTTAGATGCTACTGTCAGCAATTCGGCAGCAGCAGGTAATTATAAAATAGAATCCCACTCCGTTGCAGGCAAAATACAACTTGCCGCTGTCGAAAAAGAATTACATACAGGCGTGGCAGCATCCACTACAGTTGTAAACAATAGCGGGGCAGATAAAGTTTTTCAATATACCTACGCAGGGACCCAACGAAGCATCACCGTGGCGAATGGTACTACCCTTGAAGGACTCAGAGATGCAATCAATAGCGATGCAAGCAATCCAGGGGTTACCGCAACCATTCTCAATGATGGTACGAATTACAGGCTTGTACTTACCGGAAAGGATACAGGGAGCGCTAAAACTATCACGATCGATGCCGGGACTACACTTGATGGCACCGGCAGCACCGTTGATTTCAGGGCTGCAACCTTCACACAGACTCAGGCTGCCCAGGATGCCAAATTCAGGGTTGATGGTGTGGATATAACAAGAACCTCGAATTCAATTACAGATGTTATAACCGGGGTAACCTTTACCCTGAAAAAAGAGATTAGTTCAGGTTCGGTTACCCTCTCGGTAACGAATGATACGGCTACCATTAAGGGAAAGATTGATTCCTTTGTCAGTGCGTATAATAATCTTGTCTCCTATGTCTCTTCACAATCAACTTATAACACCACGACCCATACAGGCGGCCCCCTGTTCGGAGACTCTACCTCAAGGAACGCGATAAATAGGTTGAGAAGTATCGTCGCAACCAGGGTGGATGGACTTCCTGAGGATATGAGGGTGCTTGCACAGATCGGGATATCCACCAATAAAGACGGAACCCTATCGGTAAACACCACCACATTAACTGACAAACTCTCTACGAGTCTTGATAAAGTAGCCAATCTCTTTACAACCGCCACCTCCGGAGTAGCGAATCAAATCTATAATTATATTGATGACGTGACCGATTTTGTTGATGGTGCTGTTACGGTCAGGACCAAGGGACTTAACAGCAATACTAAAGAAATTTCGGACAAAATCACCGCACTTCAGGATAAACTTGTAATAACAGAGCGGAATCTCAGGGCTCGGTTTGCCAACCTTGAGGCCCTACTTGGGGGATTGACCTCCCAGGGAGCGTTTCTGACTAACCAGACAACTATTTGGGGAAAAAATAACTAAGGAGGTAAAATGCAGCGCACTGCAGAGTACAGAAAAACAGAAATCAATACTTCAGATAATGTAAGGGTGGTTTCTTTATTATACGATGGTGCAATGAACTTCATCAGGATTGCAAAAAAGAGGATGGAGCACGGGGATATAGCAGGAAAGGGACTTTATATTGGAAAGGCAACAGCGATTGTGGGAGAATTGTCCAGCTCTTTGAATATGGACGGAGGTGAGATAGCTAAAAACCTTGGAAGGCTGTACGATTATATCCTTGACAGACTCCTTTACGCCAACCTCAGGAATGATCCCAGGGAATTTGATGATATGGAAAGGGTTCTTGAGGTTCTGAGAAATGCATGGAAGGAGATGGAAAGAGGGATAACTGTATCAGAAAATATCCCGATGGCAGCGAATAGTGTTGGAATTGGGCTCAGGATATGAACGGAAACGTCCGGCACCTTTATAATGAGCTGCTCGAACTGGCTAAGGTACAGAAAGATGCCCTTATACAGGGCGGATTTGAAGATGCAATAAAGATACAGGAGATGCGTCAAGGCATTATAGATAAGATTCAAAATATTGACAGGTCAGAAATATTAAATCATATTTCTGACCTGCCAACTGGAAAAAATGGCCCTGAGAGGGAAGAATTTTCCCAGAGGATACGAATGGATCGTGAGAAAATCCTCTCACTCGACAACGAAATGCGGGCCATTATTGAAGCAGAACTCCGTTCCATAGCGGATAGATTGAATACTATTCAGAGAATAAAGACATTTTACCGCAATGCCTCTCCTCATCGCCATGTAGGAAACAACCTGAGCATAAGCGTAAGTTAATCAATACCAACCCGCAATACCCCGCCCCTCTTCTCATACATTTTACAAAAAATCTTTACGCCGGAGAGTAGATTTCTAGAAGACCAGGTCTGGTTTGGAATAAACCTTGCTGTATCCTTAATATGTGCTCCCCTTAACCAAAGTTAAATATATAGGTTCATCTCCCAAAGAGTTGGTCGATAAAAAGGATTCAAGGGGTCGAGGATTCGAGGATTCGAGTGAAATGCTCAGGAATTATAGAAATTATAGAGATTGAAGTGTTATCGACATCTTGATGTTATCCGATAGTTTAATAATTCGGGAAGCCTTTGAAAAAAAAGTTGCCTGACAACTGATCCCTGACCCCTGTGAACTGTCACAGAAGATGGAGAAAGCGAGAAGATAAATGGGAACATTATTGGCTGGAATAAAACTTGCCGACGAACCTGACCTCGACCCTAAAAAAGAAAAGGGCATAGAATGGGATCTAAGTAAACGATGGAATCCATTCAATAGTTATAAATTGCTTGCGCATGTGGATAGATGGAAAAAAATCAAAAGAGGAAAGCCTATACCCCCACCAATTCTTATTACTATTGATCCCACAAATGTCTGCAATTTAAATTGCATTTGGTGTAATGCGGAGTTTATACGAAAAGAACGTAAAGGCTCGTTGTCCAAAAAAATGTTATTAAATCTTGCAGATTTTCTCCCTCGATGGGGAGAGGGCAGCCCTGATTGGGCGCAGGGAGTTGGTGCAGTTTGCATAGCCGGGGGAGGTGAACCGCTTTTGAATCCTGCAACCCCTGTTTTTATTGATAAAGTTACTGAAACCGGGATAGAAGTAGGGATAGTTACCAATGGCAGCATGATAAACAGATATATTGACTCTTTGTCTCATTGCACATGGGTTGGTGTATCTGTTGATGCGGCAAGGTCAGAGACTTTTAATAAATTTAAAGGGGCACATCTGAATAATACATTTGACCATATTATTGAAAATATAGCTACCCTGGTAGATTATGCTAAAAGACACAATAATAGATTGGGATTAAAGCACCCTGCCTATGGTGTAAGTTACAAGTATCTCTTATACAAGGACAATATTGGTGAAATATACCAGGCTGCGAAGCTTGCAAAAGAGATAGGCTGCAAGAATATTCATCTCCGTCCGGCAGGAACAACATGGGACAAATTAGGAACAGAACAAGAAATTATATTTTCCGGTGAAGATATTGCCTTATTCAACGAACAGATTGCAAAGGCATTAGAGTTGGATGATGAAACATTTGGAGTTTACGGGGTTACGCATAAGTTTAATTCGCAGTTTGATAAGGCTAACTACTTTGATAAGTGTTACGCAATATTTATGACAGCAGTAATAGGTCCTCCCGCGCGCAACAATGCCTCCCATGACTCTTTTATTCTTGGTCTGTGTTGTGACAGGCGTGGAGATGAAAAGCTTGAATTAGCAGGTGATATTGAAGACGTTGGAGAGATTCAAAAGTTGTGGGGGAACGGAGTTCACTGGAAAATACATGACAGGATTGTGGTCGAGCGAGAATGTCCAAGGTGTACCTACCAACCCCACAACCAGATATACGAACAGGTTATTCTGAATGACAGCATGACATACAAATTCATATGATGAGGAAAAAATGACGACCTCGTAAAAAGTCAAAATTTACCAGCTTTTGTCATTCCGGGCTTGACCCGGAATCCAGTATTTTCGAATAGTTGTGGATTCCGGCTTTCGCCGGAATGACGGGGAGGGAGACTTTTTACAGCGTCATTAATTTTGGGAAGAGTTTTTATGACAAAGCTTTCCGTTATCGGACTCGGCAAATTAGGAGTATGTTCGGCAGCATGTTTTGCATATAAAGGGTTTGAGGTTATAGGCGTAGATATAAATAAAGATTTAGTAAATGCTATAAATAATGGGGTGTCCCCCGTTTATGAACCAGGACTTCAGGAATTAATAACATCTGCTAAGGATAAATTAAAGGCTACTCAGGATTATAAAGAGGCAATCAATGCCTCAGATACAACATTTTTCATCGTCCCTACTCCGAGCAATGAAGACGGATATTTTTCCAACAAATATCTGATTTCTGCTCTTCGGCCCCTCGCTGCCGCCCTGAAAGAAAGCAATAAGGCATATCACCTGTTCGTGATAACTTCTACCGTCTCTCCAGGGTCTGTCAATGGAAGCCTGATCCCACTGATTGAGAAAACCTCCAGGAGAAAATTGAACGATGGCTTTGGAGTTTGTTATAACCCGGAATTCATTGCCCTCGGCAGTGTAATAACAGATTTTTTAAATCCTGATATGGTTCTTATAGGTGAAAGCAATGAATTTGCAGGTGAACAACTTACGAAAATTTATAAGACCGTATGTGAAAACAATCCTTATATTGCGAGAATGTCAATCATCAGTGCGGAGATTGCAAAAATATGCCTCAATTCATATGTCACTATGAAGATAAGCTTTGCTAATACCCTTGCCAATATATGCGAGGCAATCCCTGGGGCAAACATCGACCATATTACAAAAGCTCTGGGTGCTGATAAAAGAATTTCCCCGTATTATCTCAAAGGTGGCCTTGGTTATGGAGGTCCGTGCTTTCCACGGGATAACAGAGCGTTTGCCGCTTTCGCAGAAAAATATGGCATAGATGCAAAGCTTGCAAAGGCGACCGATGAAGTCAACGGATTCCAGGTGAAGCATCTTGTTGATCTCGCACTGGATCATATATCAGCCACTAATGACGGCATGGTATCTGTGCTAGGCATTGCCTATAAACCTAATACCCCTGTAATCGAAGAATCACCGGGCATTAAGCTTGTTGAAGAATTGCTTAAAAGAAATCTGAAGGTTATGGTTTACGATGAATTAGCCTCTGATAATGCGAAAGTGATTTTCGGCGACCGCATAATTTATTCAACTTCGGCTAAGGAGTGTCTTTCAAAATCATCCGTTTGCATAGTGACGACCATGACCGATGAATTTAAGAAAATAGACGGTAGTTACATAGCTAACGATCCCACAGTCGTCATTGACTGTTGGCGGATACTTGAACCTTCAAGACTCGGCGCTAAAGTAAAATACATTGCCGTTGGGAGATTTGACTATGAGCACTGTACAGCTTGTGCGTGATTACTGGAACAAACGGCCATGCAATATTAGACATTCGACACAGCCCGTAGGAACTCAAGCCTATTTTGATGAAGTTGAGAAAAGGAAATACTTTGTTGAACCTCACATTCCGGAATTTACAGAGTTTCATAAGTGGAAGGGCAAGAAGGTCCTTGAAATCGGTTGCGGAATGGGGACTGATTCGATCAATTTCGCAAGGGCAGGCGCAGACCTGACGGTGATTGATTTATCGAGTGAGAGTCTCAATTTGTGCAAAAGAAGGTTTGAAGTATACGGTTTGAATGCGCGTTTTTATTGTGGCAATTCAGAGAAATTAAGTTCATTCGTGCCTGTTGAGAAGTATGATCTGGTTTACTCCTTCGGGGTTATTCATCATACCCCGTATCCGGAAAGAGTAATTTCTGAAATTCATAAATATATGGGTCCAAGCAGCATATTTAAAATAATGGTTTATCATCGTACATCGTGGAAGGCATTTTGGATTTTGATGAAGTATGGAAAAGGAAAATTCTGGAAAATTGATAAATTGGTAGCAGATTATTCTGAGGCTCAAACTGGATGCCCGGTAACTTATACATACACGAAAAAATCCGTTAAAGACCTACTAAAAGGATTTAAAATTGAAGAAATGAATATCGAACATATATTCCCTTACAAAATTTCTGATTATGTTCAGTACAAGTATAAAAAAGTATGGTATTTCCGTTATTTACCGGGACTGGTATTCCGATGGTTTGAAACGAAATTCGGCTGGCATTTATGTGTTACATCTCGAGCAGAGAAAATTTATGAGTAAATTGCTATTAATTAACCCTTGGAGCAGGGACGAAGAGGGAGTTGTATGGAGTTTTGCATATCAGAAAGACTACTGGAGAAATCCTTATAAAGGGCTTGTCCAGCTTGCTACTTATCTTAGAAAGAACGGACATACCGTAAAAATATTGGATTGTGAGCGTGATCTTCTCATAGAAGCCGGTGGTAATCCAGATCTTATGCTAAAGTTGATTGAAAGTAAAGTACGGTATTTGCATCCGGACGTTGTTGGCGTAACTGCGATGACGTACCGTTGGATGGAGGCATATAAGATATTGAATGTCCTTACGGAATTAAAACCGGAATTGAGATTCAGGCTTATTCTGGGAGGACGACATGCATCTTCCGAGCCTGAAATGTGCCTGAAAGATGTTCCTGAGCTTGACTGCATTTTCCATGGGTTTGCTGAAGTGGGATTAAATAAATATCTGGACGGAGATCCTCTGGAAGAAATACCAGGAGCGGCATTTATGAGCCAGGGAGAGGTCAAAAGAACTCCCAATGAAGTGGTTAATGATCTTGACGAATTGCCCTGGCCCGATTGGTCATTAATTGACAGTTCATTCTACACACATCCGAACATACGCGTACACCGATCAACCGGCACCCCTCTTCGCTCATTGGACACGATATGCAGCCGTGGATGTAATATGGCTTGTGCATTCTGTTCCGGTGCAGACGGCAAGCCGAAATGGCACAGCGTGGATTATATCCTGGATTATATTGAATGGACGCAGAAAACCTATCAGACTAATGCAACGATCTTTCAGGACAGTTCTTTGGGCAATAACAAAACTTTTTTAGTGAAGCTTTGTGAAGGATTGATAAGGCGCAACATTAACAAAAAACTGATATGGACATGTAACATGCGGGCAGACCAGGTTGATACGGAGACCGTCGGGCTTATGTATCGGGCCGGATGCAGATTAATCTTTATAGGCTTTGAGTCAGGCAGTGAACGAATATTAAATTTAATGCATAAAGGCTGCACGGTAGAAGACAACATCATCTGTGCACAAGTATTGGAAGATGCAGGAATGCCGTACTGGGCGAGCTTTATACTTGGATATCCCGGTGAAACAGAACAGGATATCTACGAAACGGAAAAGTTTATTGAAAAGATTAATCCGACAACAGGCTGGGTCAACGCATTCTTCCCTTCTCCGGGATCTAATATTTACAAGAAGCTTAAACGCGAAGGACGGATAACTGTAAATTCGATTTATGACTGGATCAACTATGGCCGTACAGGGGAGGGGAATTCAAACCTTGGATTATATACTGAAGCGCCTTCAGAGATATTTCAATACCAGCTATTGAGACTTCAGGGACATTTTCAGAAGCTCACCGATATGGGAACCAAAAGAGAATTGGAGTTTTCAAAATGAAGGCAATTGTTATTACAACTATAAATGTAATCGAGAACCTGCATATTATCCATGAGAGATGTCCTGGATGGATCCCGATAATTGTAGGAGACCTTAAGACCCCGCATGATGCCAACAGACAAATCTGCAAAGAGGTTGACGGTATCTACCTTGACCCTGAAACCCAAATGAAACTGGGTTTTACTCATGCAGCAGCGATACCGTGGAACTGTTATGGCAGAAAAAATATCGGATATCTTTTTGCGCTGAAAGAAGGCGCCCGGCTTCTTTTTCTTACTGATGACGACAATGTTCCCGTCAAAGACTGGACAGATCACATAAGGTTTGGCGTACAGCAAGCTACAGTTGTTTCATCAAACAACGGATGGTACAACTGTTATTGTGGAGCGGATGCCGGAGATGCCGGGAATATAAATCCTCGCGGGTATCCAACCTGGTTAATCACCGAAAAAAACGAGTACAGAAAACGTCAGGAGGAGGCCGATATCGGGGTTATTGCAGGGCTTCATCTGGGGTCGCCGGATGTGGATGCAGTTACGAGATTGGTTAAAGACCCTTACGTTAGTGCATATCAGGAGAAGGAAGTGACAACGGATATCGGAACAATGTGCCCTTATGATTCACAGAATACAATTATCATGCGTGAATTAATGCCCGCTAACATGCTTTGGTCGTATCCCAATTCGGGATGGACCCGATATGATGATATTTTCGCGGGATATGTGGGACAGGTTATAGCATGGAAATACGGTTATCGAGTGCGCTTTGGAAGACCGTTTGTGGTTCAGGAGAGAAATCCTCATGACATTTTAAAAGATTTGATTCAGGAGATGAACGGGATGAAAGTGCAGCGCAAATTTTTTGAAGTTTTGCGGAATGTGAATCTAAACGGAAAATCCCCGGCTGAGGATTTGCATATATTGATTTATGAGCTTCTCAATAAAATACCGGAATTGCCGCGCTGGCTGAAGAACCATGTGGACACCTGGACATCAGACCTTCGGACAATAGGACTGTATTGATGATAAACATAGTTTTTTGCGGCAGGAATGACAAACACGGCGGAACAAGCTTCAGAGATAAAGTCACATCAATACTGAAATGGAATACAAGAGTATTTCGCAAATATAATCTGGATCATATTTTCTGGTTTGTGGAATGGGGGAAGGAGCCTGGTATGGACTGGTTGTCCCCTGAACTGACAAGACAGTTTGAATCTTGCAGATGTATAATGGTACCCGACGAGATAGTCAATGATGCGCAGGAATATCCTGTACGGTTTCAGGAGTTTACAGCCAAAAATATAGCGATTGTAAGGGCAACAGAAGGCCTGGTCATTGCAACAAACAGCGATATCCTTTTTCCAGAAGTCCTTGTCATGCAACTAAAAGAACTCGTTCCCGATAGTAATACTTTTTATCGGGCGCCGAGACATGATTTCATTTTGAACAGAGTTTTACCGAATGATGAAGCTGATTTCGTATGGTCGAACAGATATGATGTTGGTGATAAATATTGTGAGGCAGCGGGTGACTTTTTGGGTTGTACACCTCAAGTATGGGAAAAAATAAAAGGCTATAGCGAATCTCCAGGGCATGTGCGCCATCTTGATTCAGAAGCAGTAATCCGTGCGCAGGTTCTTCGCCTCGAACCTGTTATATTTGCACCTGTATACCACAAGGAACATCCCGAGTCTACCAAGTTTGAAAATGAATGGAAGCCTGAATGGGGTATCCGTGATATCGGACTGGCCAACGCAACTAAGATTATGCCCCGAAATTCTGTTTGGGGGCACCGGCATTGTAAACTGACCGTGGTAAAGGACCGTCTCATGTTCTTGCAGAAAGACTCGTGGGAACCTGCGGCAGATCCGAAGGCGTTGAATCACAGAGGAGAAACGTTATATCAGAATGGTGATATTTCAGGCGCGCTTAATGCATTCGCAAAGGCCATTGAAACGAACCCGGGTTTTGCTGTCGCCTACAATAATCTTGGAGTACTTCAATGGAATGTCGGAGAGTTTGATGAAGCCATAAGATATTTCAAAAAGTCCCTTGAACTGGAGCCGGATGATCGCGATACAATTCTTAACTGCATTAAGATCATGATAGGTTTCAATAAGGTTAGCAACGCAGAAGAAATATATTCCAACTATTTGAAAAGAAACCCGGATGACGAAGAGATATCAAGGCTGTTATCTGAGACTAAAGAGAGAATTGGGTCATAGGGATATATGAGCATTACGACTGAAAATCAGCCCGCCTTAAGTATCATTGTCACCGCGCGCAACGATGACCACGGAGGTGGGTTCTTACGTCGGATGCAGATTTTTATAAGCGTCTTTTTTGCCCAGGCAGAAAGGCATAAGCTAAAAGCAGAACTAATTGTTGTTGAGTGGAATCCGCCAACTGACAGGCCACCTCTCTTTGAGGCTTTGAAATGGCCTGAGAAAAACGAATTCTGCACGGTGAGATTCATAGAAGTTCCGCCTGAAATCCACAACCGCTTTAAATATGCCCACAAACTGCCTCTGTATCAAATGTTTGCTAAGAATGTTGGGATCAGAAGAGCAAGGGGTGAGTTTGTTCTGAGTACATGTGCCGATTTGCTCTTTTCGGATGAGCTCCTCAGATTTTTAGCAAAGGGAAATCTGAGGAGTGATTGCTTATACAGAATAGATAGATGTGATGTCCCTGAGGATGTACCGTTGGAAGCTTCTATTGATGAACAACTCGATTATTGTCAGAAGAATATAATCAGGGTAAATAGCAGGGGAGGGACTTACCATCTACTTACAGGGCGGTATTTTGCAAGCTATGGCCAGCTTGATATTGCATCAACTAACTTGCATTTTAACGCCTGTGGGGACTTTACCCTTATGTCTAAAAATAACTGGCACAAATTAAGAGGGTATCCAGAGTTTGATATGTATTCGCCTCATTTGGATTCCCTCATGCTCCTTATAACTTATCATGCTGGAATCAGGCAAGAGATTCTTCGGGATCCTGTGCGACTTTATCATGTAGAACACCATGGGGCATGGATAGCGGAGAAGGCAAGTAAATTAGAAAAAGAAAAAAAGTCTGAAGATATCCCTGTATTAAGTCTTTCTCAATTTCAAGAATGGGCATCTGAGATGAATAGAAATCAGCGGCCTATAATCTTCAATGATTCAGAATGGGGATTTGCGTCTGAAAGGTTGAGAGAAACAATCGTGATTTCTGCAAGCTGGGAAACTAAAACAAAATCAGAATATCCGATCAATAAAACACCAAGACATATTCTGAAAGAAGTTAGCCCTGCTAAAGAAAAGTCCATCTTAATAATCGCAGAACACCTTCCGCTGTATGATATAAACCCTGAAGATAACAACTTTTATCAGATGATAAAAGTGTTAGCCAAGTATCATCGAGTTGTCTTTCTTGCAAGAAGCGGGGTTGAAAAAGGAAAATATATCGAGAACTTAAGAAAAAAAGGGGTAATTGTTTTTTATGATGTCAAAGGTTTGAAGAAACAGATTTTAAGAGACCCAAAGTCTATTTCTCGATATGCTTCTTCTGTGGTCGTGGAGACAGTTTTTACACATCACAAATTTGACGTAGTTTTGCTTGAATCACCGGAAATCGCCGGTTTTTATCTGAACACTATCCGTGAGCTTTCTCCTCAAAGTGTAATAATGATAAGTGCATTTACAGTAGATAATAGCAATGAAGTAAGTAATCCCGGGAAGGTATATGCTTATGAACAAGCTGATATGGTGCTTTCCGATAAAAAAAAGGCTGAGTTTCTTTTATCAATGTTGCCTGATTTAAAAAACATAAGAGTTTTACCGAAATCGCCTTCTGATAATTTTTTTGAAAAGGGGTTGCTTAAGGTACTGAATAATCTTCCGGAACCGATAGATAAAAATCTGGAGAGGTTCAGGCTTTATCCCGATTCAATCTCTGTTGAATCTTTAAATAAGACGGAACTTGCCGTTGTCTTTGTCGTCAAGGATGCTCCTGAAATCGCAAAATTTTCCATGGGAACCCTC
>Ga0265296_1000852_pt1 | contig 40095 bp, 35 predicted proteins | sample MunlanPumphouse1_FD_189073 | JGI IMG/M metagenome (GOLD analysis project Ga0265296, IMG submission 189073) | Groundwater microbial communities from a municipal landfill in Southern Ontario, Canada - Pumphouse #1 | ecosystem: Environmental > Aquatic > Deep subsurface > Groundwater | place...
GAACTGCAATTCATCATCGAAGCAGAGCCGAAAATTATGTCCGAAGAGGTGATAACGGTTAAAAAGGACGCACAGCGGATGTTATCCCGAAGCTTCGGGATGGTTCGATGATTTTGTGGAAATGACCGTCGAACCGTTTGTCAAATAGTTGACCACCCCCATGATTTTATAGGACGTTCTTTTCAAATAACAAGACATGATTGACCCTTCCGGTACACCGTCCCAGGAAGATAGCCTGATCGGTGTCAGTCGGGCAAGACTAACTAACCTGCCTGTCCCAAAGGTTCAGGACGCAGATAGGTTTTCTCTCGCATTGGTTTAAAAAAACGTGGGGGTGGTCAAAGAATTCATGAAAAGTGTTTGACATTCAGGCGAAATATGTTGAAATTTGACCCGGTTTTTTCATAGGAGATAGAAATGTCGAAAGTTTGCGAAATATGTGGTAAAAAGCCGATGTACGGCAACAATGTTAGTCACGCCAATAATAAAACCAGACGGCGCTGGGACCCGAATTTACAGAAGATCAAGATCGTTGATAACGGAACCGTGAAGTCCGTTAAAGTCTGCACGTCTTGCATCAAAAAAGGCGATTTTCAAAAAGCCTAGTAATTTTTCGCTGTCAGGGATTTAACAAAAGAGCCTCTTGTTTGAGAGGCTCTTTGTTTTATACTGAATGAGTTTGTCGATTAGGCGATTTCGCTCTTTCTCTGGTTTTCCATCCGCTTCCGAATGAATGTCGGAATATCCCGGCGCGGGCTTTTTTCTTCCGCCTTTGGCGCAGGTTCCTTGGCATCGAATAACGTTTCCTGAGTGACCGATTCGAGCGCTCCGTCCAATTCCATGTTCTCGGTCGGCTTCCATTCGCGCGGTCCTTCGATGAGCGTCACCGGTTTTTCCGGAAATTTGATCTGGATCGGTTGAACGGATTTCTGTCCTTTTTCTTTCGCAAAACCGGTCGCGATAACCGTAATGACGATCTCGTCTACCAAATTCTCGTCGATAATCGCTCCGACGATGATGTTAGCGTCCTGTCCGACTTCCTCGGTGATGATCTGGCAGGCTTCGTTGAATTCGGTCAGCGAGAGAGTTTTTCCGGAAGTTACGTTGATCAAAAGACCGGTCGCGCCTTTGATCGTCATATCGTCTAAGAATGGGCATGAGATCGCCTGCTGAGCGGCGAGAATAGCACGTTCGTCGCCTGACGCCATGCCAGTTCCCATGATCGCATCGCCCATATCTTTCATCACGGTTTTAATATCGGCAAAATCCAGATTGATGATGCCGTGTTTATTGATAACGTCTGAAATACCCTTGGTTGCCTGAAGTAGGATGCTGTCAGCGATTTTAAATGCTTCTTCGAGTTGTGTCTTTCTTTCGACAATATCGATAAGTCGATTATTCGGAATGACGATCAGCGTGTCCACGCTGTCTTTCAAAGTTTTGATGCCTTCTTCGGCGTTCCGCATCCGTTTAGTGCCTTCGAATAAAAATGGTTTCGTTACGATTCCGACGGTCAGGCATCCGATTTCCCGCGCGATTTGCGCGACGATTGGCGATGCGCCGGTTCCCGTTCCGCCGCCCATTCCTGCGGTGATAAAGACCATATCGGCGCCGCGAATCGCATTGGTGATCGGCAGACGATCTGCCTCGATCGCCTTTCTGCCGATTTCGGGAATGGCGCCAGTGCCCAGTCCGTGCGTCAATTCTTTCCCGATTTGAATCTTGATCGGGGCGAGATTATTCTCTAAATCCTGGATGTCCGTGTTGATGGCGATGAAGTCAACGCCGGACAATCCCGATTCGATCATGCGGTTGATTGCGTTGCCGCCGCCGCCCCCGATGCCGATTACTTTTAATTTCGCTTTCTGATCCGGAAAATCTGCAAACTCAAACAGCATAAAAACCTCCCAATGATAATTGATTACATAACATTTTCACTCAGATGTCTGACCCAATTCCACGCTTTGGACAACGGATTCCTCGGTGTTCTCCGAAAAGCCGCGTTGTTATTGATGTCGTTAATGGCATATTTTAAAATTCCGACCGCGCATGTAAAAGTCGGATCGCTCAGTTCCTGCGTAAATCCCTGAAATCCTCTCGGATAACCGATGCGCGCCGGCGAGTTGAAAATCGATTCCGCTAATTCTTTTGTTTCGCGAAGCAAAGCACCGCCACCGGTCAAAACCACCGACAGTGTGTTGGAAATCGAGAAGTCGGCCTTTTTCGCTTCCAGAAAAGCCGTACGAATGATCTCATCCATTCTCGGCTCGATATATTCCGCCAGTGTGCAAACCTGAATTTCATGATCGGGCCGTCCCGCCAGTCCGGCAACGGTAAAAAATGCATCTCTGTCTGCTAAACCGACGACGGCATGGCCGTATTCACGTTTGATACTCTCGGCTTTGTCGATGGGAATTCTGAGGAGATAGGCGATGTCGTTCGTCACGTTCATTCCGCCGAGATTCACGACGCCCGTATGATGCACGCCGCCGTTATTGAAAACGATAATGTCCAGCACGCTTGCACCGATGTCGATCAGCACCGTGCCGGTTTCTTTTTCGCTTTCCTCAAGGGCGCTGAACGACGCCGCAAGTGATTGAAGTACAAACGCCTCGACGCTGAGTCCGACGTTTTCGATGCAGTGCGTCAGGTTCGAGGCGATCGTCGTGTTGTACGTCGTGAGATGTACTTTGGCTTCCAGCCGCCGTCCCGAGAGTGCGACGGGGTTTTTAATCTCCTGTTGATTATCGACGATAAAATCCTGCGGCAAGACATGAAGCAGTTGCCGATCAACCGGCAAGGGAACGGCTTTGGTATGATCGACCAATTTCTGGACATCTTCATCATCGATCGGCCGTGCTTCTCCGAGTCCGCCGTGTGAATCGCGCGAGATGGCCATCATTCCTTTGGTATTCATGCTTTGAATATGATCGCCGGATAAACCGATCCAGCACGAGTCGATCGTAACATTAGCCATTTTTTCGGCGCGCGAAACCGAATCCTGAATGGATTCCGTCGCCAGTTCGATGTCGGACACCAATCCCTTTTTGATTCCTTTGGACGGGACTTTTGAATATCCCTTGATGACCGGTTCCTGCCGCTCCTCATCGATTTCGGCGATGAGTGTGCATATTTTGGAGGAGCCGACGTCAATTGCGCTGATCAGTTGATTTTTCAACTTCATGATTTATCCTTGCGATGATCGTTCCTTAGCGATGACCTGTTTTTCCCACCGGAGATCCAAATACTGATAATCCCCGAACCGGCGTAAATTTTTCAGGGTCTGTTGAAAGTGGGCGAGAATGACAAATTTCCGGTCGATGTTTCGTTTGCCGAGCATGATCGGCGTTCCGCCGCTGAGTGAATACAGGATCAACTCGCCGGTCTCTGTTCGGTTAATCTCGGATATTTCGGAAAAAAGTTCAGGCGCGCCGGTAAGCGTCTGATCAAGCAATCTTACGACCTGAACGAGGTCGGGATTGGAAACACGGTAGCCGGAGGAACAGGACAGCGAATCGCTCGGAAAACCGGTAAGAACCGGAAGATTTCCTTTCAATTTATTCCGGGGAACAGGCAGAACGACGCCGTCTTTGTCCAGCAAAATGAGGTTTTTTCCGCTCAAATAACAGAGTGGAAGCCGTTCCTTGATGTAAATTTCCAGCCGATCGGGAAATTGTTTACTGACGACCGCGGCATAAATATATGGAAATCGTTCAAGTCGGCTTTGCACCATTTCCGGACTCAGGGTAAACAAATCCGCGTGCTTTCGAATATCGGCGATTTCCAGCACTTCCTGTCCCGATAAGATGACATTTCCTTTGACGTCGATAGATTGAACGGAGAACAGATTCATATATTCACACCAGGCGATTGCGGTGTAGCCGATACCTGTTCCGAGTAAAAGGATGACAAAGAGCCAGATGAATTTCCGATAGCGCCGATGTGAGGGTTTTTCATCGGCTTGAACGATCGTCCGAATCTGAAGAGGCGCAGGCACCGGTTCGTTTGGTTTGAATATTTCTTCGTTTTCCATTGACATCATTTAAAAAAGACTCAGGGTTCCCATGGAATAATCACAGACCGATTTGGCGTTGCTAACGACGGTGTGAAACGGATAAGACTGAATCCGGCTTCGCATTGAATTCGGATACGGAGCCAGCAGGTTACCCCCCAAAAAGATGAGAACCCTGAATTGTTGTTTGTTTATCTTGTTTTTTCTATCGTTCATTACGTTCAAATTTTTTCGATAATCTTTTTAAAAATTCCGGATGGAACCGGTTGACATCGCCCGCCCCCAGGGAAATGATCATGTCGCCTTTTTGCGCGATGGATTCGACAACTTCCGGCACGCGGGTTTTATCTTCGACATAATAGACAGCCGGATGCCCAAGCCGTACTGCGGCGTCGGCAACGATTTTCCCGGTGATTCCTTCAATCGGTTTTTCGCGCGACGGATAAACATCCAGAATGACGGCGACATCAGCGAGCATCAACGCCGATGCAAAATCTTCATAAAAATCCCGCGTCCGGGTGAAAAGGTGCGGCTGAAAAACGGCGACGATCCGGCGGTTCCAGCCAGTCTTTGCCGCGTTCAGCGTTGCGCGGATTTCCGTCGGATGGTGTCCGTAATCGTCAACAAGCATAAAAAAATCGTTCTCTTCGACAATTTCAAATCGCCGGCGAACGCCCCGGAATTTCGACAAACCGTTGGAAATTGCCTCGAATCCGACGTCGTTTTTCCAGGCCACGCCGATTGCCGCCAGCGCGTTCTTCACGTTATGAATGCCGGGAACGAACAAGCGTATGCGTCCGAAAAGTTTGTTTTGGATGATGACGTCGAAGGAACTTTCACCTTTTCCCATAACGATCCGGTCTGCCCTAATATCTGCATCGGCATCGAGTCCGACTGTCACGGCCGGTTTTTTCAGGTTGGGAAGAATTTTCCGGACGGACTTTTCATCGATGCAGGCGACGATCGAGCCGAAGAACGGCGTCTCGTTTGCAAATTGTGTAAAAGTTTTCTCGATGTCTTCGAGGTTATCGTAGCAATCGAGATGTTCCGCTTCGATCGTCGTGATGACCGTATCCGTCGGGTAAAGTTTGAGAAACGACCGGTCGAATTCGTCCGCTTCCGCGATGATGACGTTGCCTTTTCCGGAGCGCGTCGTGGTTCCGAGCGTTCCGACGATTCCGCCGGCGATGATGATCGGATCCGTTCCGGCTTCGATAAAGATTTGGCCGATCATCGAGGTGGTCGTGGTTTTGCCGTGTGTGCCGCTGATCGCGATGCGCGTCGGCTTGAGTTTGAAAATTTCTCCGAGCATTTCGGCGCGGCGGATCACGGGAATTTTCCGTTCCAGAGCGGCGAGCCTCTCCGGATTGTCAGCCTGAACGGCCGATGAATAAACGACGACATCGCAGTCCGGAACGTTTTCGCGGCGATGTCCGATTGTAGTCGTAATGCCGAGCGATTCGAGGCGGCGCGTGTTTTCCGACGAATTCATGTCGGAACCGGTGACCTCGAAACCCCAGTCCTTCAGCAGTTCGGCGATCCCGCACATACCGATCCCGCCGATGCCGATGAAATGAAATTTTTGTGTTTTTCTAAAGACTGTGTTCAACATAATCCAAAATATCGTCAATGATCAGTTTTGCGGAATCCGGCCGCGCCAGCGAAAGCGCATTTTTTGCCATCTGATTTAGTTTTTCCGCATCTTGTAAAATGGTTTTCAACTGGTCACCGAGTTTAGTCGTGTTCAAGTCGCACTGAAGCACAACGACTGAGGCGCCTGCAGATTCGAGATTTCTGGCGTTCATTTCCTGATGATTTCCCGCCGCAGTCGGCAATGGGATGAGAATGGACGGCTTGCCGTACAGACAGAGTTCCGCCAACGTCAAGGCGCCAGCGCGGGAAACGATGATATCGGCCGCCGAGTAGGCGATGCCCATTTCGTGAATGAACGGCGTAATGTAAACCGGTTGCAGGTGACCGAATTCAGATTTCATTTCCTCATAATCGCTTTGTCCGGTTTGCCAGATGATCTGAAAATCGTTCGCTTCAAGATAATCGGAAATGTGTTCCGCCCAATGCCGGTTAATTGCCCGCGATCCCTGACTTCCGCCGAAAATCAGCAACGTGCGTTTGTTCAGTTGCAATTCAAAAAACCGGATCGCTTGATCTTTTGGTACCTTTTTCAGTGTGCGGCGAAGCGGCGTTCCAAAGTAGCGGGCGCCTTCGAGCCGATTTACCGTTTCCTCGAAAGAAACGTAAATTCGCCGGGCATGTTTGGACAACATCTGGGTGGTCGCCCCGGGATACACATTTTGCTCGTGAATGAAAATTGGAATTTTCATCCATGAGGCGACTCTCAGCGGCGGACCGGCTGTATAACCGCCGGTGCCGATGGCGATGTCCGGCTGAAATCTTTTTAAAATGAAATAGGATTGTAACAGGCTGACGACCAATCTGACGGGAAACAGAAGATTGACGCCGATGTCGCGAAATGTCAGCCCGCGTTGAAATCCGCGAATCCATATCGGTTTGAAGTCATAGCCGGAGTTTTGTAGAATCCGCGATTCGATACCGCGCCGCGTTCCGATGAATAAAAATTCAATCTTGCCGATCTCTTCCTGACGGGTTTTCAGTTCCTGAACCAGCGCGATAGCAGGAAACAGATGCCCGCCGGTTCCACCGCCGGTGACCAAGATTTTCAGCGCAATATCATTAAATTCGTTATCCATTCAGCATCACCAGATTTGTAGGTTTTTTGAGCGGTAACGCCTGCCGGGAAATGTTCAGCAGGATTCCGATACAAATAAAATTGAAGATCATCGTGGAACCGCCATAGCTCAGAAATGGAAGCGGAAGACCTGTGACCGGAAAAACGCCGCAGACTACGCCGATATTCGCCAATACATAACAAAACATGCTCATGGAAAGCCCGATACCGAGCAAATTCCCAAAAACATCCGGCGCTTTCCCGGCGATTCGAAGTCCCTGAAAAAACATGACCAGAAAAAGGATCAGGAGAACTAATGCGCCGATAAATCCCAGTTCCTCGCCGACGACCGCAAAAACGAAATCGGTGTGAGGTTCCGGGAGAAACAGATTCTTTTCGACGCCGCCGCCCAACCCGCGCCCGAAGAATCCGCCATTTCCGAGTGAAATCAGCGACTGATGCAGTTGATAACCCGCATGTTGAATATCCTGTTCGGGATTGAGGAAGGTAAAAAAACGCTGAAGTTTGTACGGCGAGTGAATGATGATATAAACCGAAGCGATGACACAAACCGCGAATAACGGTGTCAGGAAAAGCAGCCGCGTCCCGCCGATAACCATCAGCATTAAACATAACGAACCGACAACTGCGGTCGTACTGTAATTCGGCTCGATAACGATCAGTAAAAGTGAAACGCCGAGAACGCCGGTCACCGGCAGAAAGCCTTGTTTGAAATCGTGCAATTCCTTCTGATGCCGATCGATGAAGGACGCGATGTAAATGATCAGCGCCAATTTCGTGAATTCTGACGGTTGGAACCGGAAAGGTCCGATCGACAACCAGCGCGCCGCTTCCGAAATTCCTTTGGCTTTGTAATAAACCACAACGGCGACTAAAAACAACATCGACAGTATGGTCAACCAGAAAGCAATCTTCTTGAGCCATTGATAGTTGAAGAACATGAAACCGATCCCGATTACTGCACCGAAGATCATCCGTTTCAGATGGGCAATGATATATACGTTCGGATTGTTGTACTTTGCCGTCGCTAAAAATGAGCTGGCGCTGTATTGAACGATGAAGCCGATTCCCAGCATGACGATGGTCAGGATCAGGTATGTGCTATCGACTTTCTGATGTTTTTCAATCATGCGGATTTTGCTTCCTTTTCCAATCGGCGGACGATTTCCTTGAATGCTCTGCCGCGATGTTCATAATCGTCGAACATATCAAAACTTGCGCAGGCGGGAGAAAGCACGACGATGTCGCCCGGATTTGCTTTCGCTTGCGCAACCTGAACGGCTTTTTCCATATCGAATCCGATGTCTGTCAGCGGGAGAACGCCTTCCAATGCAATACGGATTTTCTCGGCGGCCTTTCCGACGAGAATCGCTTCTTTCGCGTGTTTTTTCAGGTTGGAAATCAGTAACGAAAAATCGGAATCTTTGTCCTTCCCGCCGAGAATGATGATGATGGGGCGTGTAAAGCTTTTCAACGCATAATTCACCGAATCGACGTTCGTCGCCTTGGAATCGTTGTAATAATCGACACCGTCGATTGTCGTGATAAATTCCAGCCGGTGCTCGATACCTTTGAAATTTTTCAGCACGTCCCGAAGATGTGCCGGTGAAATTCCGCAAATCAGCGCGGCATTCAGCGACGCCAGAATGTTGTACAGATTGTGCTCGCCCAGCAGAAACAGTTCCGAGCGTTCGATCAGTTTTTCTCCGTTTTTCAGGTAAATGGATTTCCCGTCGGCAAAAACCGGTTTGTCGGATTTGGAGAAAATGCCTGCCGGAACAGTCTGGCAGTTCTTCGGAAGATTTTCACACAATAGCCGGTCGTCATCGTTGTAGATATAAAAATCGTTCCGATTCTGGTTCATGGCGATGCGGAGTTTCGCCGCAAAATAAAGCATCAGATCATGCTCGTACCGATCCATGTGGTCCGGCGTGATGTTCAGCATGATGGAAATATTCGGGTGAAAATGCACGATTCGTTCCAACTGAAAACTGCTGAGTTCGAGAATAAATACTTTGTTTGAAGAATCGGATTTCTCCGAATCCAATACCAGTTTACTCAGTGGCACGCCGATGTTTCCGCCGCAATACGGCTCAAAGTTCGTGCCTTTGAACATTTCGTTCAAAAGCGTCGTCGTCGTGGTTTTTCCGTTAGATCCGGTAACGCCGATGATTGTCGAATTTCCGATAAACCACGAAGCGGCTTCGATCTCACTGACGATCGGAATTTCGGCTTGAACCAAGGACTGAACGACCGGCGCCGAATTCGGAATTCCCGGGCTGAGAATCGCCAGTTCGGAATCGGTGACTTTGGATGTGTGACCGCCGAACTCAACGTCCACGCCTAACCGATTCAGTTCGGACAAAAGTTCGGGTTCGATTTCGACGGCTCCGGCGTCGGAAAGCAGAACCTTGGCGCCTTTCCGTGCGAAAAGGATCGATGCCATCACGCCGCTTCGCTTTGCACCCAGCACGGCGATTTGGACGCCCTCAAAATCGGTCGGTTTTGTAATTAAATTCATCATAGTATCTTGAAACTGCTTAATCCCAAAATTGCCAGCATAATACCGATAATCCAGAACCGGATCACGATTTTGCTTTCGTCATGGCCTTTCATCTCGAAATGATGATGAAGAGGCGCCATTAAAAAGACGCGCTTACCGGTTCCTGTCCGCTTGCGCGTCCACCGAAAATACATCACCTGAATCACGACGGAGAGACCTTCGGCGATAAAAACGCCGCCGATCAGGAGAAACAGGATTTCCTTTTTCAAAAGGATCGCCATTGTTCCCAGCGCACAACCCATACTGAGCGAACCGGTGTCGCCCATAAAAACCTGCGCCGGCTTGCCATTGTACCAGAGAAAACCGAGAATGGCGCCGGCAAACGCCATCGCGTAGATTGTAAGTTCGCCACTGCCGGGCAGATAGAGAATATTCAAATAATCGCTAAAATCGATTCGACCGGAAACGTAAGCAATCACCGCAAAAGTTAATGCCGCGATTCCCATCAATCCGGCTGCCAGCCCGTCCAACCCATCGGTCAAATTCACGGCGTTGGAAATAAACGTGACAAAAATGATGACGATCGGGATATAAAACAGGCCGAGGTCGATTTCAAAATCCTTAATAAACGGAACGGTCGTCAGCGAATTCACACTCGCGAATTCCGGCGAAAAATAGATGTACGCGCCGATGATCAATCCGAGTGAAACCTGTCCGAGCAGTTTGTAACGGGCGATCAATCCTTTTTTCATCTTCCGGACGACCTTCAGATAATCGTCTAAAAATCCAATCGCGCCCATCCAGATCGTTGCGAGGAGAATGAGATCGACGTAAGTATTTTTCAGGTTTGCCCAGAGCAGAACCGGAATGATGACGGAAATCAGGATGATGATCCCGCCCATCGTCGGCGTTCCTTTTTTGGCTAAATGTGTTTTCGGTCCGTTTTCCCGAATCAACTCGCCGCATTGATGTTTTTTAAGCATTTTAAGGATGAACGGACCTGCGATGAAAGCGATGAGCAAAGCCGTGATTGCCGCCATTGCCGCGCGGAATGTGATGTACTGGAAAAGATTGAATCCTGAAAAGATGCGTTTCAGCGGATATAAATAATGGTAAAACATGTTACTCCGTCAATCCTTTGATGATTTCTTCCATCCGACTTCCGCGCGAACCTTTGACCAGCACGATGTCATTTGCAGAGACCGATTTTTTAAGATCGGATAAGAGTTCGCTTTTTGTATCAAAATAAGTTACGTCTGACAAACCGGCGTTTCGAGCGGCTGTAATGGCCGATTGTGTGAATTCGCCCGTCGCATAGAATTTGTCGATCTTTAAATCTGCGGCGGTTTTTCCGACGATCGAATGTCCCGTTTCTGTAAATTCGCCCAGTTCCAGCATATTCCCGAAAACAAAAATTCGCCTGCCGTTCGTTTTCATCAACAAAAGTGTTTTCAACGCCGCGATCGTGGAATCCGGATTGGCGTTGTAGGTGTCATTGATGATCGAAAAGCCTCCGTGACGAATGATCTTGAAGCGCTGATCGACCGGCTGATAATTTTCCAGCGCGTTCACGATTTCCTCTTCAGGCACGCCGAAATAAATCCCGACCGCGCAGGCGGCTAAAGCGTTTATAGCGGCGGTGTTACCCGGAATGTACATCTGAATTTTTATCCGCTCGTTGACTTCTATTTCAGGATAACCGTCAAAATTATAGGTAAGTATTTTTCCGCGGATGTCGGTTCGCCCCGATTCAAAGCCATAGGTGAACTGACTGGCAGAGCAGGGAATTTCCCGGATCAGCGTATCGTCGGAATTGATGAAGGCGACGCCGGTTTTCGGAAGTGATTGAAACAGTTCGGCTTTTGCTTTTTGGACGCCTGCCAAATCGCCAAAATATTCCACATGCCCGTGACCGATGTTGGTGATCAATCCGGCAGTCGGGCAGGCGATTTTACAGAGTGCGGCGATCTCGCCGAAATGGTTGGTTCCCATCTCTAAAATGCTGAATTCAAACCGGTCGTTGAGTTCCAGCAACGTTAATGGCAATCCCAGCTGATTATTGAAATTTCCGGCGGTCGAATGAACGGCAAATTTCCTTTTCAGGATTTCCGAACACATGGATCGCGTGGTCGTCTTGCCGTTCGTGCCGGTGATTCCCAAAACGGGAATATCGAACCGATTTCGCCATGCTGTCGCCAATTTATGAAGCGCCGTTTCCGGAGAATCGACGATCCAGAGTGGGAGATTTTCAGTCGGATTTTGATCTGCCCATTCTGTGGAAACCACGCAGAGCGCCGCGCCTTTGTCAATCGATTCCCTGACGAAGGCGTGACCGTCCGCTTTCTCGCCTTTTAACGCAAAGAACAACGTTCCGACACCGGCTTTTCGGCTGTCGATAGCGGCGCCGGAAACGCGACCGTTCAGGCTCGTGACCTGTCCATACTTCAGCGCTCGGATAAATTCTGCGTTAATCTCTTTGGCCATCGAAATAATTCCTGATGACGTCCACGTCGTAAAAAGGGTACCGGACGCCTTTGATTTCCTGATAAGTTTCATGTCCTTTGCCGAGGACAGCGATAATGTCGTTTTTATCTGCGTTCCCGATTGCCGTCTGAATGGCCGATTTTCTATCGGGAATGGTCTGGTATTTTCTTGAAGAAGAAAAACCGCCGGCCGCTTCTGCGATGATCGCTTCAGGATCTTCAAACCGCGGATTGTCTGTAGTCAGAATGGCGTAGTCGGCGAGTGATTCGACCGCTTTGGCCATTAACGGTCGTTTCTGGCGGTCGCGATTTCCGCCGCAACCGAAGACTGCGATCAATTTTCCCGCCGCCGGCGTGATCTTTCTTAAAGCCGTTAATACATTGACGATCGCGTCCGGCGTATGCGCGTAATCGACAAAAGTCCGGGGGAAGCCGGGTTTCGAGACTTCCTGAAGTCTGCCCGGAACGTAAGTGATTTGGGAAAACGCTTCGGAGATGTCGGAAGACGGAATTCCCAACAGTGAAGCGACAGCTGTTGCGCCCAGAATATTCTTCAAATTGAATTCGCCGGACAACGGACACCGAATCGAAACGGAACCGTTCGGCGTGTCGATGATTCCGTCAATTCCCTGAGCAAAAGTGACGCCTTCCCGGAACGAAAAATCCGTTTTGTGCCGGAGCGAGAAGTCATAGACGCGGGCGTTCGCCGCCTGATGGAAAAGTTCTGCGTACGGATCGTCGGCGTTGCAAACCAGAAAGCCGTTAGGTTCGACTTGTCGGAATAGTTCGGTCTTGGTTTTTGCGTAGGATTCGATCGTGTGATGAAAATCCAGATGATCCTGAGAAATGTTGGTAAAGACACCCGCATGATAGCGAATGTCGTCCACGCGGTGAAGCGCGAGTGAATGTGAGGAAACTTCCATGGCGACGTGCGTTACACTTTTTTCAACCATCTGAAATAAAATCGATTGGAGTTGAAGACTGTCTGGTGTCGTTAGATTGGTAGTGAACGATTCGTCTTCGATTGTATAACCGAGCGTTCCGATCGTTCCGCGTTTGAGTCCGGCTTGTTTAAAAATATGATTTAGCAGGAAAACCGTCGTCGTTTTGCCGTTCGTGCCGGTTACGCCGACGACTTGCATTTTGCCGGAAGGCGAATCGAAAAAGGCATCGGCGATTTTCGACAGCGCGATTTTCGTATCGCTGACAAGAATTTGCGGTACGTTGACTTCCGGCTGAAATTCTTCGACGACAACTGCCGAAGCGCCCGCTTGAATGGCATTGCCGATGTAACGATGACCGTCCTCTATGGCGCCGCGAATGGCGAAGAACAGGCCGCCGCGTTTCACTTTTACCGAATTCAGCGCCAACATGCTGATGTTTTCAGGAAGCGCGCCTTGAACTTGGTAGGAAATTCCTTCCAGCAACTTTTGGAGGTTATTCATCAATCCGTGCCTTTCCGCGGCGCAAGCTTAAGCAGGCACTTCATGTTACGCGTCACCGGCGTTCCCTTCGCAGGTGTTTGGGAATTGACGATTCCCGAACCTTCCATCTCGACCGACAAGCCCATTGCCTGAAGAACATAAAGCGCCTGCCGAGCAGTTCGACCGCTCAAATCAGGCATTTCCAGCGCCGCCGAAGAAGAACCGACCGACGGCATCGTCGAGTAGGAGACGGTTGACATTTGCGGTCTGTGCTGTTCAACCGGTCGTCCTTCGGCCTGAGCGATCTGAGTGCGTACAGGCTGGCTGGTTTTTTCCTCGTTAAAAAACAGATCGTCCGAGTAATTCACTACACGTTTGAAGATTTCACTGACGACGGGCGCTGAGACTAATCCGCCGGTGTGCATCCCTTTCGGGTTATCCACGACGACAACGCATAAAAGTTTGGGATCGTTGACCGGGAAAAATCCGGCAAACGTCGAAACATATTCCGATTGACTGTATCCGTATGGCGTCACTTTCTGGGACGTTCCGGTTTTTCCGGCGATCGCCATGCCACCGACATTTGCCCGGACGCCGGTTCCGTGCTGAACTGCCAAACGCAGGAGTTCGCGCATCTGTGTCATAGTTTCCGGAGAAGCGACCTGCCGAATGTAATTGGGTTTGCTCTCCGATACCACCACGCCGTCTTTTGTGGTGATAGTCTTGATCAACTGCGGTTCGAGTAAATAGCCACCGTTTGCGATTGCGGCATAAGCATAAGCCAACTGCAAAACGGTCACTCCGATTCCTTGCCCCATCGCAATTTGCGCCATCATGAGTTCGGTCCAATTTTTCAAAGGATGCAGAATACCGTTGATTTCGCCTGGAAACTGGATGTTCGTCCTCAAGCCAAAACCAAATTTCCGGCAGTAGTTGAAAACGTTCTCTTTCCCGATTTTCTGGGCGACTTTGATCGTGCCGATATTACTGCTGTTTTTGATGACTTCGGCAAAGGTCAAAGTAGTGTATGGATTGTGATCATGAATGAGCCGGTTGGCGATTTTAATGATGCCACCTTCGCAATTAATTTTATCGGTCGGTTCGATGGCGTTAAGTTCCATCGCGGCGGTCGCCGTGACGACTTTGAAGGTCGATCCGGGTTCGAAAATATCGGTGAGTACCTGATTCTTCTGGGCGGAAACCGGATTTTCCGAAGGCTTGTTGGGATTAAAAGGCGGAACCGAGGCCATCGCGTAAATTTCGCCGTTTTTTGGATTGATGATAATTCCCATCGCCTTTTCGGCTTGAGTGGTCGTGTATGACTTCATGAGCTCTTCATGAAGAATCGTTTGGTATTCCGAATCGATCGTCAAGGTAACGTCGTTTCCGTCGATACAGACTTTTCCCGGCAAATCGATGCGCTCGTTCAGTCTGCCCCAGCCGTCCCGTTGAACGATTTTCCAACCGGGCGTTCCGCCGACGACCGGTTCCAACTGTAATTCTAAACCGCAAATTCCGCGGTTATCGATATTGGTAAATCCGACAATCTGGCCGAAAATTTCACCGAACGGATATTGACGTTGAGAAATACGGTCGATGACCAGGCCGGACGTTTTTTCATATTTATCGACAAATTTTTGAAACTGCGACTGAGGTGCGTTTTTTTCCAGCCAGACAAAAGTCTTTTTCGATCCTAAAAGATCAAGATACTTCTGGCTCGGTTCGCTCGTTGCGGAGGCGAGTTCTTGTGCAATGTCGGCCTTATTCTCGACTAAATACGGATGTGCTGATATTTGATATTGTACGATGTCGATTGTCAACGCCTTGCCGTTACGGTCGAAAATGGTTCCGCGGGCTGGTTTGACGATGGTCTTGGTATCGGATTGTTTCTTGCATCTTGCCTGATATTTATCTGAATTGATTACCTGAATAAAGAAAAGGCGCGTAACGATCATAACCCAGACACCGACGAGTAATACCTGAAAAAACCTCGTTCGTTTCCTGATCGTGTTAAGGGTATTGCCCATTTATTTGTTCGTTAAAATTTCGGTGTTGATAATGACGGCTATCGTTTCGGGAATCGGCGTCACCATTTCCAATTGCGTCGATGCAATTTCCGTAATGCGGTCGGCGCGGGACAGCCGGTTGATGTCCATGGAAATCATGCGGTTTTGAGTGGCCAGCATCGCCTCTTTTCGCTTGAGATCTTCAACTTCCCGAAACATGAGATTGGTATGATTAAAAATCCAAAGGTACAAAACCGCCAGAAGTACGACCGAAATGAATCCCATAAAAAGGATGAGATTTCTCGTCACCTTTGTCTTCGGTTTCCGGTTATTGTTAGCCTTCATCTGGCTCCTTTTTTCGCAGGGCGCGAAGTCTGGCGCTTCTTGCCCGTGAATTCGATTTGATTTCCGCATCGGACGGTTCCACCGGTTTCCGTGTCAATATTTCCGCCGAAGCGTGATGTTGACACTGACAAATCGGAAAATCCGGCGGACAAATGCAATCCGTCGATTCCCGCTTCATGAAAATTTTAACGATCCGATCTTCCAGCGAATGATAGGAGATGACGACCAATCTGCCGTTCGGTTCGAGAATTTCGATTGCCTGCTGAAGCGCGGATTCCAAAACTTCCAGTTCTTGGTTGACTTGAATTCGGATAGCCTGAAAAATCCGGCTGAGGGTTTTATTCGGAAACGACGAATGGGCGCTTTTAACAACGATGTTGGCCAGTTCGGCCGTCGTTTCGATCGGCTTTTGAGCCCGTGCAAATTCAATCGCTCTGGCGATTCTTTTTGCCGATCTTTCTTCACCGTAATTCCAAAAAGTCTTGGTCATCGTCTCGACCGAAGACGAGTTGATGAAATCACCAGCCGAAACGGGGATTTCCGGTGAAAACCGCATGTCTAAAGGCCCATTCGAATTGAACGAAAAACCGCGTTGCGGGTTATCCAGCGCAAACGAAGACATCCCCAAATCGAATAAAATGCCTGTGACTTTGGGAAATCCCGCCCGGAAACAGATGCGTTTCAGGTTGGAAAAATTGGAGGTTTCGAGAATATATTTCTGAGGAATGGAGAGAGAAGCCCGGCAATGTTCGATTGCTGTCGGATCAGCGTCCAGACCGATCAAAAAAGCGCCGGGAGACAAACGACCGCCGATCCCTGAAAAATGTCCGCCCGTTCCCAGCGTGCAATCGACGTAAACCCCATCCGGTTTCGTTATCAGATATTGTAGGCTATTTTCCAGAAGAACAGGTACATGGATATACGTCATGAAAAAGGCTCCCGAATCAAGAACTGATTGTTCCTCCCAGATTCTCGAAATATTCGTCGTCGAGACTTCTTTGAGATTCGGCGTGACTGGCAAGCATTTCCGGATCCCAGAGTTCCAAACAGTTCAAAACGCCGACAATCACGACCTCTTTTTGAATGTTCGCAAGAGCGAGTAACTGTTGTGGAATGAGAATTCGACCCTGCTTATCACATTTAAGTCTCATCGCGTTCCGGGAAAACGCCCGGATGAACGCTCTGTTTATTTTATTGAATTCTGAGAGTTTGAGAAGTTTTTCGGATTTGATATCCCATTCCGCGAAAGGGTAAGCGATCAGGCACGGATCGAGACCTTTGGTGACGACAAATGAGTACTCGGCGTCGTCCTCGTTAAGCCAGCGTCTGAATTTCGCCGGGACGTTAAGGCGCCCTTTGTCGTCGAGTGAGTGTTTGGATTCGCCAGAAAAGGAACTGATCATGGTATTCTACTGCATTATTTGGGAAAACTTGGGATTTCAATCCACTATCACCCACAAAAATACCTTTTCTAAAAATCATAGGCAAGGATTTTTTTAAGAAAATTATGGGAATTTTTTTATGAGGGAAAAAAGGAGATTATGGCTTGGTGATCAACTGCCTTTTGACGATGCCGCTCTTGTCGATCAAAACCCGAACCGGACGATTGCCTTGGCCGATCATTCCCAAATCCCGGTTGTTCAGCGAAAGTGAAACGACGGATGGTCTGGCAATTCGAAGATCAAATGTCGTTTGTGCCTTCCATTCCCGAAGAACGTTAGGCGGTAAAATGACCTGTAACGAGTCTTTGTTATCGATGATTAGCCGCACCCAGCAAGAGTCCCTCGATTGGAGAACCAGCGAGAGGCTTCGTGATTGCGGAACGATCGCTTTCAGTTCCAAATTGTCTTCGGACTCCGATGGCAAGAGCGTCGAATCGGGACTATTTGTATTGACGGACATATTGATCGGAAGTTGTGGTTGAATAAGCACATCGTTTTTTTCTTCTTCCAGCAACACCTGTTTTAATATGGAAATCAGGAAGACAATGACGACGACGAAAATGGTAATTGTTACCAAACTTCGTCTGCTTTTAACGGGAGATTTACCGCCGTTACGCACGCTGACAATCGGTTCTTTCTTTTTGACGATTTCTGCGGAAGGCGGAACAGGTTGTCCTGAAGTCAATTGCTCAAAAGCGGCGAGGATTTCGTTTGCATCTAGACCGACTTCGTTGGCATATGAGCGGAGAAACAAACGGATGTATGTTTTGGGTAAATTCGAAAAATTGCCAGATTCAAAATCTTCAAGGTAAGATTTGTTTACTTTGATCCGGTTCGCAATTTGCTCAACGCTAAAGCCGAGTTTTTCCCGTTGATTTTTCAGATCTTCGTAAAACATCTTGCGCTCACTTTATTTGCTCTCCACATCCGAACGAAAATATGAGAAATAATCTGTTGATTTTCAACATAAAGTTTTACAGACAATTAGAAAGATCGTTGAGTACCTGATTGTAGAATTTTGCCAGCGGGAAACCGACGACGTTGTAAAAACAGCCGTCGACCTTTTCCAGAAAAACGGTGCTAAAATCCTGAATGGCATAAGAACCGGCTTTATCGAGCGGATGGAAATGATCGACATAATGAGCGGCCATGCGGTTGGGAATCTCCCGAAACGTAACATCCGTCTTTTCGAAGCCTTTCAGGTATTTGCCGTTATCTGAATTCAGAACGCAATAACCGGTGAAAACGGAATGGGTCGCGCCGCTCAGGAATTTCAACATCCGTAAGGCGTCATCGCGGTCAGCCGGTTTGCCGAGGACGATACCGTCTTTGACGACGACCGTGTCGGCGCCGATTATCCAGCAATTCGGATGATCCGGCGCAACGGATTTGGCCTTTTCGATCGCATGGCAGACGACCAATGTCGGCGGATCGGCGTTTCGGTGATTCTTCTCGACGTAATCCGATGGATGAATGATGAATTCGGGGAGAATCATTTTAAGAATTTCTTCTCGTCGCGGTGAGACGGAAGCCAGAACGACGGATTTTTGAAACCAGTCAAAATACGGTGTCATTTCGCTTTTACCAATTTTCCGATGAACGTATCTTTTTGTTTGGAATCTGCCGAGACGACGCCGAGTTTGAAGATATAAATTCCACGTGATATGGCGTCTCCAAAGTCGTCGTTCCCGTCCCAGTGGATTGTCTGAAAACCGGCGGAAAAAATCTCGGAAGAATCGATCGACCTGATGAAAAGTCCTCGTACCGTGTAGATCGATATTTTCACTTTGGCCGGTTGCGTGAGCGTAAACGTGAAATCAGTCTCGTTGCTGAAAGGATTCGGAAAGTTAAATACACGCTCGACCGATAATTTTTCTGCCAGTGAAAGTGTAAATGTGCTCGTCGCGGTTGCAGGATTGTTGGCATTATCCCAAGCCAACACGCGAATCGAGTGTTCACCGGCCTCAATATCCGGCAAAGTAAGGACGAGAGTTCCGGACGTGTCGCTGTTAGTGTCGTATGAAAAATTCTCCGTCGCTTCGACGGTCAGCGTCGGATCGGCGTCGTATTCAACGAGAATATCATGTCCCATTTGTCCCGCGATATTCACGCCATGCTCATCTTGAATACGAATTTGTAGCGACATTTCCGGAGTAACGACATCGCCATCACGAAAATCGATGTTTAGAAATCCGATGTCGATTCTCGGTGGGATCGTATCGACCGCCGATTCGGAACCGCGAAAAACCAGTGAATCGTAGAACGCTGAAATTTCCCGACCGCTCGATTCCGACCATGAATAGAGATTGATGGAGCCGAACCGGTTCGCATAGTTCAAATCCTTCGGAACAAAAAATTTGGATGAAAAGGAACCGTTTTCAACTCCTACGGAGCCTTTGAAAAGCAATTCTCCCGGCAGAACATATGACATCGATCGCGATTCTTTTGCAGTGGTCAGGTAGGTTCTTGTCACCAACCGGTCGCTGTCAAAGACTTTTAGGATTCCTTGTCCTGAAAAAACGGCATCGCCGGAGCCGATCGTTCCTTTTAACGAAACGCTAGCGAGCGCTTTCAACGAATCGGACGGCAGTTGATCGAAAACCGCTTGGCCGGTCGGCAACGCCAGATATAGAGCGGGATCCCCGAAAAGGACATATTTTTCGTTGTTTTCGCTATTTCCCGAGAAGACGATCTGCAACAGCGTTCCCAAACGAATCCGGTTGATTTTTCCATTCGAGAACCATCTTTGGAGCAATGCGCTGATGAATGCGCAATTGGAAGACGGATAAGTTGCGCGTGTGGCTCCAAGTGCGGCAATGGCGCCGCCCTCTGCTTTTAGCATAAGCGCTTCCGGCATGCAGTCACCGGAGATATCGTCGAATTGTCCCCAACTGCAGGTTGCGGCGATCCAAAAAGGAAGTTTCATTCCCGTTTGCAGAGCGGAAATATCCCGCTCCATGTCCAATGCGCGCTCCTGTGCCCAAACGGTCGGACTCCCATGTCCCATATAATTGATGATTGTCGTTCCCAACGATAATTGTTTAAAAATCGCCTCAGTCGCGGCTGGCTTTTTGACGCCGTATGTTGATGCATCCTGTACTTCCGGAAATTCCAGAAGATAGAGTTTCTCCGTTGTAAAATTTTTCGGAATGTATCGTGCGATGTACTTTTCCGTGTCGGCGATGTGATATTCTTCTCCGGTTAGCGGTCGTTCGGGATCGTCCGCGACAAGCGTGATCCGGTTCCGCCAGTCTCCATAAATCGGCTCGGTCAAATATGATCGAATTTTATCGACGGCGTTTTGCGCGTCTTCAGCGGTTTTGGCTGGAATTCTGCCGATGGCCATATCCATCAACTGATCCGAACCGCTGATATAGACGAATCGCGCATCCGACGCATAAGAACCTAAAACATCGATGACATCCGACTCGCTTTCGACCTGATAAGTCAGGACATAATTTCCCTGACCGGATTCGATGCCGCGATAGTCGTAAGTTCCATCGCCTAAAAGCAGGACAAATTCCGGTCTGATACTCCAATTCTCGAAAGCATATTTAAGGAAAAACCGGATTGCATCCGGATCTGGAATGTCGGCGTTGAATTCGCGAAAGATTTGGCTCTGGAGGACAACTTTTGTCGAAAGCCTGTCCGTTTCCCGGTTCGCGTATAAATCAGCAAGGGTATCGGCAGCTGATTGAAAGGCTTTGTCCGTGATGATCACGTATTTGGCGCCGTGGTCGAGCGGCGTCAGGAGCGATGTCCAGCCGATTCTGCCGACGTTTTCAATTTTTTGGGGGGATTTGTAATGGTCCGGTGAAGTGATGAAATACGACCGACGATTCTGCGTAAGTGTTTCGGCGCGAAAATGATACGCGTTTTGCGAATCTGTTACAACATTTTGAGCATTCACATTCGCCCAGTCCGTCACGTCGAAAACCAGAAAGTTTTTCAATCGAACATCCGAGAGACGATATTCTATCAAACCGTTGGAATTCGGCGCCCAGAAACGAAGCGATTCGTTTCCCGGCCGGAGGTCTCGATTGTACAGGATTTCCACGAAATCCAGATACGCCTGAGCGGACGCGGCGGAGCATGAAAAAGTGATCCGAAAAATGTTCGTTCCTCCGACCAACGAAGTCGTCAGGATTTTGTTCGTCGTATAATAATTGGACGATGACCACGAGGCGATGGAGGCGGACGAAGTGTTATAAAAAAGGTTGAAGAAATTCGTTGTTTTGTTGGTCGCCCCGGCCGTTCTGATTTTGATTTTGGCCGAATAACCGTTTTCGCGTTCCGGAAGTGGGAAAACGATCGAAATGCTGGCGCCGGAATTTGAAAATTTCTCGCCGTACCAATGCGTCCCGGAATGTATAAAATTGCTAATTTCCAGTTCGTGCCGTTCGAGATATTCTGTCTCGGTGACCGTAGAATTTGCCGTTAATTGTGAAGATTCAAGCGTGCCGATCGTTTTCGGTGAACCGGGTTGATCGGCGATCAGAAGCCAGTAAAAATTGTTGAAGGAATAGTAATTCCGGTCGAAACGCAGATTGCCGACGACATCGGTCGCGAGCCCGGATGTCGCCCGTCCCCAAAAGATCAGCGTATCCGCCGATCCGAATGTGGCGTCCGGACTAACGATCCGCCGAGCGATTTCTACCAGATTTTCAGGAACCGGTGTATCGATGACATCACTCATCTTGAACCCGCCGGTCGAGTTGCTATACAGAAAGATGCGATTCACATCGATTTCTGTTTCGGAAATTCCTTTGGCCGCGATCTGGTCGAACGGCAGAGAATAGATGCCATCTTCGCTAACAGTGAGTTTCAGCCAGACGCCATCCGGAAAAATTGTGGCTTTTTTGAGCGAGCGAACTGTCTTCGTTTGCCAGTTGCTTCTGGAAGTCGGATTCACATACAACAGATCAAGATTTAATGCATCGGCTTTCGATATGGTTTTGTAAATCGCCTCGACGTTTTCCGTGGAATAGTTGATCGTTATTCGAAATTTTCGGAGAAGGATGACCTGATTCGGTCGATCGGCGGCGCGAACGGGAAAAATCCGTACCAGAGCCGAAGGACTGGTTCCCATCAAACCCCAGTCGGAGATTTCGATTGCGGAGTGGTTTTTTAACCGTTGAAAATCTTCCGTTGTCAAAGGTTTGTCAAGATCGACGGGCTCCGAATCGAGGATGTTGAGAAATACCTTCGGCTTTTGCGGAGATGGCAAAGCGACGGCGACTTGCCGAAACGGAAAAAGAAGATTTGACGATAAGGCGGTAACCTCAGCATCTCCCAAAAGCAAAAGAGTGGTGGAATCGGGGTAATTCTCGGAAAACCGCCACTCAACCTGTGATGTTTCCTGACATTCGAGAACGATGGAATTTGCCGTTTCTTCGATGATTCTGTATTCGAATCCGGCAATTCGACTGGAAAAGACGATCAATAAAAGAAATATTGGTAAAAGTAAGTGTCGGATTCTCGGATTGTTCGGATTCATAAAAATCGGAGTGAATTTACATTGACCGGATTTGATATGCAATTGAAGCCGAAATGAGGTTTGGAATGAAATCACAGATTATTCAAGAAAAGATGATAAAAATTGTTCCCGCCGAATCTGTCTGGTGTAACGCCATCGCCGTTCATCCGGGAATTTCAGTAGTTGGCACGACCAGAATTTGTATTGCATAAGGACTTGATGGAGAGTAAATTTACCCGCTATATTCTAAGTGAAGTTAGTATGTTAGAGCATTTACAAAATAGTTTTGGTTCGATTATAAAAACTCTTCGCGGAGAGGGTAAAATAACTGATAGCAATATTCAGTTAGCGCTTCGCGATGTTCGGCGAGCTTTGCTCGAAGCGGACGTCAACTACAAAGTCGTCAAATCGTTTATCGAAAACGTTCAGGCTAAATCGGTCGGCGTTACCGTCACAAAAAGTCTGACGCCGGGGCAGTTGATCGTGAAAATCATTCACGACGAGTTAGTCCTTTTACTCGGTGAAAAGCATTTTCAGTTAAAAACCGCTTCAATCCCGCCGACGGTCATCATGTTGACAGGACTTCAGGGATGCGGGAAAACCACTTTTGCCGCGAAACTTGCCAATCACCTTCAAAAACAAAACCATTCACCGATGCTCGTTTCCGTCGATGTTTATCGACCCGCCGCTCTAACTCAACTGGAAATACTTGGCAAACAAATCGGCGTACCGGTTTTTTCGAGCAACGAAAAAGTCGTCAAAAAAGCCGCCGATGCGATTGCGTTCGCGCGGCAAAATCACTACGACACGTTGATCATCGACACGGCGGGAAGACTTCATATCGACGATGAATTGATGAACGAACTTCAGGAACTGAAAAAAGCGGTCAAACCGCACGATATTCTGTTTGTCGCAGATGGAATGACCGGCCAGGATGCCGTCAACACCGCGAGTACATTTAACGAAAAGTTAGGCGTCGATGGAATCGTCCTGACGAAAATGGACAGCGACACGCGGGGTGGCGCCGCTCTCTCGATCGTAAAAGTCACGGGAAAACCGATCGTCTTTATCAGCGCCGGCGAAAAAATGGACAGTTTGGAAATCTTCTACCCGGATCGCATGGCCAATCGCATTTTAGGGATGGGCGATGTGGTTTCGCTTGTCGAGAAAGTACAGGCATCAGTCGATGCGGAAACGAACGCCAAACTCGAAGAAAGTTTCCGTAAGAACCGGTTTACGCTGGAAGATTATCTGCTTCAGATCAAACAAATCCGGAAAATGGGACCGATCGAGAATCTGGTTGAAATGATTCCCGGCATGACCCAACTGAAATCGAAAAATATTGCAATCGATACGAAAGAATTTACCCGGGCGGAAGTCATCATACAGTCGATGACCAGACAGGAAAGAAGCAATCCGTCCATCATTAACGGAAGTCGTCGCAAGCGGATTGCGCTGGGAAGCGGAACCAAAGCCAGCGACGTGAATCAACTTTTAAACCAATATTGGCAAATCGTAAAAATCAGTAAGCAGATGGGAAAAATGAGAATGCCGAAAAACCTGTCTGCTTTCCGAATGGGATATTAATCACAATAAGGAGGTATATACTTGGCAGTAAGAATGAGACTATTTCGGATGGGCAGAAAAAAGATGCCCTGCTATCGGATCGTCGTAGTGGATTCCAAAGTGCGCCGCGATGGACGCTATCTGGAAAAACTCGGATTCTATAATCCATTGACGAAGCCCGAAACCGTCGTGATCGACAAAGAAAAAGTTATAGAATGGCTGAAAAAAGGCGCCGAACCGACTGACACCGTTTTCAATATTCTGCAAAAACAGGGCATCGCGCTGGAATGGCATATGATGCGGAATAATCTGGATGATAAAGCCCGGAGTATCGAACTTCAGAAATGGGAAATGTCCAGAAACATCAAAACGCCGACCGCACCGGTTGCGCCGGTCGAATCCAAACCGGAACCGAAAACGAAACCGGAAGAAGCGCCCCAGCCCGAACCGGTTGAAGAAGAGAAGACAGAAGTTGTCGAAGGCGAATCGGAAGTCGTTACTCCCGAAACTCCGGAAGCGACCGAAGTCTGAGCAGAAACTTACGCTTTTTGGAATGAGTGACTTCTTTTCTTTTTGTCCGTTTAATATCCAAAATCTCGTCTGTTGAGAAACGGAAACTTGCCTGATCGATCGAAAAGAGAAGGAATCACGAAAGACTTCATCGAGTACACTGTGAATATAGTCACGTACCATCCGGAAAACACAACGATGATCGCTTCTGATGAAAAATTGAAGAGGTTCGAGTGGAATATCCGGATTGTTTTCCCGGAGTGAACGCCATGTCGCTTTGTCCAATTGGCAGAATCACAAAGACCCGAGGATTGAGTGGCGAGTTAATTGTCGCCCTTCTGTCTTCCAAAATTGAAATCGGGAAACAATTACCTGAAGTTTGGTTGGGTGAAAATCCTGATCGGCTTCAGACGTGGACGGTAGATTCTTGGCGAGTCGAAAAAGACCGCGTTTATTTGAAATTGAGAAATGTGAAAACCCGGAACGAAGCGGATTTTCTGAAAGGATTGAGCGTTTTCGTCGATTCTGGAAACTGCTCCGGCATCGAGTGCTTGAAATGGATGAATTTCAACGTGTATCTCGCCGGAAGTCAGGAAAAATGGGGAATCGTCAGCGATCTCGACCTTTTTGAGTCTCAACCTCGTTTGTTGGTCAGCGTCAAAAACAGGATCGTAATGATTCCCGTTGTCGATACTTTCATCGAAAAAGTGGACGAGACCGAAAAAATCGTCTTCGTACGAGATGTGGAAGGTCTGATCGGATTATGAAAATCTTCGTCGTAACCGCTTTTCCGGGTATGGTCAGTGCGTGTCTCTCGGAGAGCATGTTCCGGAAGTCAACCGAGAAAGACGCCGTGATATTCGAGGTGTGGAATCTTCGCGATTTTTCGCGGGACAAACACAAACAGATCGACGATACACCATATGGCGGCGGAGCAGGAATGGTTTTGAAACCCGAGCCTTTTTTCCGGGCGTACGATCGGATTCGTAAAACAGTAGGAAAACCACGACCGCGTGTCGTTTTTCCATCTCCGCAGGGAAAAACGTTCAGTCATGTGATCGCTGTCGGATTGGCAAAAGAAACGGATTTGACGTTTTTCTGCGGACACTACAAAGGTGTGGACGAACGGGTGCTGGAGAAATTGGTGACGGACGAAATCAGTATCGGTGATTTTGTCGTGACCGGTGGCGAATTGCCGACGCTGATGATGATCGATGCGATAATCCGGCATGTTCCGGGCGTTCTTCACTCGTACGAGTCGGCAGAAACGGATTCTTTTGCGGACGATTTGCTCGAAGGACCGATTTATACGCATCCGCAAAAGTACCGGCGCTTAAGTGTACCGGAAATATTGACATCGGGAAATCACGCAAAAATTTCTGACTGGAAGTATGATCAACGATTGAAACGAACGCGTGAAAGACGCGCTGATCTGATCGAAAAATTAATTGAAAACAATGATAGTGGAGGTAAAAATGGATAAACTTGCTGCAGCTGTTGCAGATCAACTCAAGACGGATATCCCGAATTTTAAATCGGGTGACACCGTAGCAGTAGAAGTAAAAATTAAAGAAGGCGACAAGGAAAGAATTCAGACTTTTCAGGGCGTCGTCATCGCTCGTTCCGGTGGCGGTGTCAGCGAAACATTCACGGTTCGCAAAATTTCTAACGGCATCGGCGTCGAAAGAATTTTCCCGCTACATTCGCCGAAAATCAATAAGATTACAAAAATATCAACGGGTCGGGTACGTAGAGCCAAACTCTATTACTTGCGGAACCTTCGGGGAAAAGCGGCCAAGATTAAAGATACTCTCACTAAATAATCCGCTTATCCCGATATTTTCAAAGCGATCCGTCGCTTTCAAACGATTAAGCCACTTTCCGGTGGCTTTTTCTTTTTTCAACTTCATATTGCGCCGGCAATGAAACTGATTCCGACTAAGAAAAGAAATGCGCCATACAGCCGATCGACGATTTTAGACGGCAACCGAATGGCAAAAAGCGCCCCGAATAATACGCCGACCAGTAAGCCTGATGCCACGAAAATCGCTGATTGCAGGTCAAATTGTCCGGCACGATAATAGATTAACACACCCGGTAAACCCACTGGTAGCAAAAGGGCAGCGAGAGACGTTCCGCTGGCCGTTTTTTGATCGTATCCAAGCCAGACTGTCAGTGCGGGAACGATCACGATTCCACCGCCGATTCCGAACAACCCGGCTAAAATTCCCGCGAATAATCCGATCGTCAGTTGTTTCCAGCGAACGGCAGACTCGGTAGCAGATCGTTTAGTTACATCATCAGAAGGAACCGCTCCTGAGTTGATTTTTCTTATCGGGAATATTTCCAGCGGCCGGATGAACAGATAACTAATGAAAAGTAGAAAAATGCCGTAGATCATCTTTAGAAATTCAGGAGAAATGGACAAGGCGGTTAACGCGCCACCGGAGATGCCGAGAAAGAGTCCCAAATCAATCCAAAGCGCCGCCTTTAAATCGATCAGCTTTGCCCGATAATATGCCAGAACGCCAAAAATGCCGACCGGCAATAACAGGGCGAAAAGCGAAGTGCCGTTGGCGACATGTGGAGAGAAATGTAAAAAAAAGATCAACGCTGGAACGATGACAATACCGCCGCCGATTCCAAACATTCCGGCTAAAACACCGCCTGAAAGTCCGATTAGTAAATAAATGATGATTTCCAACGAGATTCCTGAATCCTTTTCAAAACTCGCAATAATTTATATGAAGACGTGCGAAATCTGAACGTAATTAGAGTAATCTGAATGGAATAAGCCTAATGGTAAGTTTATAATTAATGGATTGTGGATGTGACAGGGCAGAATTCTGGCACAGGGTTTGTAAAAAGTATATTTCGATTTTTGAAACTGTAACAGAAATTAACTAATGGTCGAATGGTTGTCCGAGTATAGTCATCTGTACAAAAGTGTTGACATATGATGGGACGAAGGGTTAATTTTAGCAGTCAAAAGTTGAGAGTGCTAACACCAATTGAAAGGAGCAAAAAATGACAGTAAAACCTTTAGCAGATCGTGTCGTTGTCAAACCGAGCGAGGCTGAAGAAAAAACGCATGGCGGAATCATTCTGCCTGATACGGCCAAGGAAAAACCTCAGCAGGGAAGCGTCATAGCCGTCGGACCCGGAAAATTCGAAAACGGCGTGAAAGTGCCGATGGAAGTCAAAGTTGGCGATAAGGTCCTTTACGGAAAATATTCCGGAACGGAAGTCTCTATTGATGGCGAAGACTACCTGATCATGAAAGAAAGCGACATCCTGGCAATTTTATAAGAAATAACAGAAGGAGTAAATCATGGCAAAACAAATCGAGTATGATACAATCGCCAGAACGGCTCTCAAGGCAGGCGTCGATAAATTAGCGAACGCCGTCAAAATAACTTTGGGGCCCAAAGGCAGAAATGTTGTCATTGAAAAAAAGTTCGGTTCTCCGACGATTACCAAAGACGGCGTGACCGTCGCTAAAGAAATCGATCTTGAGGACAAATTAGAAAATATCGGCGCGCAGATGGTCAGAGAAGTCGCCTCCAAGACTTCGGACATCGCGGGCGACGGAACGACCACCGCGACCGTTTTGGCGCAGGCCATAATCAATGAAGGAATCAAAAATGTGACCGCAGGCGCCGATCCGATGGAAATCAAACGCGGAATTGACGCGGCCGTCGCAGTCGTCATCAGCGAATTGAAGAACATCAGCCGCGAGGTTTCCGGAAGCAAAGAGCAAATCGCGCAGGTCGGAACCATTTCCGCCAACAACCGCAAAGTCCGGGTTCTGAAAAAGGACGATAACAACGGCAAAGAAGAAGTGAACGAAGTCGCCATCGGCGAGTTGATTGCCGACGCGATGGAAAAAGTCGGAAAAGACGGCGTCATTACGGTCGAAGAAGCGAAGAGCGCATTGACCGCGCTGGATATCGTTGAAGGAATGCAGTTCGACAGAGGCTACATTTCTCCGTATTTCGTAACGAATTCCGAATCCATGGAAGTCGTTCTCGAAGACGCATACATTTTAATTCATGACAAGAAGATTTCCGGCATGAAAGACCTTTTGCCGATTCTCGAAAAAGTATCGCAGATGGGCAGACCGCTATTGATCATCTCCGAAGAAGTCGAAGGCGAAGCGCTGGCAACTCTTGTCGTCAATAAACTCAGAGGTACGCTGAGAGTCGCCGCCGTCAAAGCGCCGGGATTTGGTGATCGTCGTAAAGCGATGCTGGAAGATATTGCCGTTCTGACCGCCGGCACCGTCATCGCCGAAGAGCGTGGTTTCAAACTCGAAAACGCCAACCTGTCCTATCTGGGTACTGCCAAACGCATCGTGATCGACAAAGATAACACAACGATCGTTGAGGGCGGCGGCAAATCTGCCGACATCAAAGGCCGGATCAAACAGATCAAGGCGCAGATCGATACGACGACCTCCGATTACGACAAAGAGAAACTGCAGGAACGTCTTGCCAAATTGTCCGGTGGCGTTGCTGTATTGAAAGTTGGAGCCGCGACGGAAGTCGAGATGAAGGAAATCAAGGCGCTGGTTGAAGACGCACTTCATGCCACGCGCGCCGCAGTCGAAGAAGGCATTGTCCCGGGTGGCGGCGTCGCCCTGCTTCGGACGATCCCGAAACTCGATTCGCTGAAACTTTCGAGCGACCAGATGGTCGGCGTCAAGATCGTCAAGAGAGCGCTGGAAGAACCGCTCCGGCAGATCGCAAAGAACGCCGGATGGGAACCTTCGATCGTCGCCCAAAAAGTGAAAGATGATCCCGATAAAATCGGAATTAATTACGGATTTGATGCCTTCGGAGAACGTTATGACGATCTCCAAAAATTGGGCATCATCGATCCGACAAAGGTAGTGCGCGTTGCCATCGAGAATGCCGCGAGTATCGCCGGATTGTTGCTGACGACCGAGGCGGTCATTTCGGAGATTCCGGAGAAAGAACCGGCACAGCCTCAGATGTCTCCGGGCGGTGGAATGTATTAAAATCCGCAAAAATACTGAAAAAGCCTCCGGAATTCAACCCGGAGGCTTTTGTTTTATGGACGAAAGAATCTATTTTGAACGATGAATGATGGACACTAAATTAACCCAAAGATAGATGGAAACCTGAAAGTAGGAGGTAACATGGCGAGTTTGTGGAATGACATCAAAAAGAACCTTGGCGACTGGGCGACGAAAGCCGCGGATAAAGCGACCGAATTTAGCCGGGAGGCGGCGGATAAAGCGGAAGAATTGACCAAACTTGGCAAAGTGAAATTGGATATTTTTCAGATTAATCGCGAGATCGAAAAACAATTCACGAAGTTGGGCGGAATCGTTTATGATATGGTCTCTGAGAAGAAGAAAAACATCGAGTCAGGCGAATCCGTGATTGCCTCGGTGGAGGAAATTCGGAATCTTGAGAAAAGACTGCGCGAAAAAGAGGATTACTACAAAAAGATAAAAGAGGGACCGAAGTCAGAACCGCAACCGGCTGAAAAACCGAAACCAGAACCTCCAAAGAAACCTCGCAAAGCCAAAGAAAAATAGATAAACATGACGGGATCGGAATATGGACGAGGATGAAACACCAACCAATCTTCCATTCGCTCGTAGCCATATTCTACAGCGATACTTCGCCGAGATTAGCAGTGAAAAACCGCTGACTCCCGACGAAGAAATAGAAATTGCCGGTAAAGTTCGCAGTGGTGATAAAGAGGCGCTCGATAAATTGCTACGGGCAAATCTCAGGTTCGTCGTGTCCGTCGCAAAAAAATACCGAAACCATGGTTTGTCTTTAGAGGATTTGATCAACGAGGGAAACATCGGATTGATCAAAGCGGCAAAGCGCTTTGATGAAACGCGCGGTTTCAAATTCATTTCGTACGCTGTTTGGTGGATTCGGCAGACGATTCTACAATCCATCTCCGAGAATGCACGAATGGTGCGGCTCCCTCTGAATATCGTCGGCAATCTGAATAAAATTTCCAAACTTACGATCGAATTTGAGCGGGACTACGAGCGCGAACCGACTTATGAAGAAATCGAAGTCATTCTTCATAAGGAAAACATCGATGCGGATTTAATTTGGGAATTGCGGGACGGAATGTTAAGCATCGATTCGCCAATGGGCGTGAACGATAACGGAACACTTCAGGATATTCTTCCCGGAGCGGACGAATATGACCCGGGGAAAGTGATCACGGAAGCATCGTTTCGCGAGGAAGTCAATCAGGTGATTTCTTCGCTCAGTAAACGGGAAGCCGCGGTCATACGGATGTATTTTGGCATCGGGTATGAAACTCCCGCCACGCTGGAAGAAATCGGACAGGAATTATCGTTGACGCGGGAACGGGTGCGACAGATCAAAGAGAAAGCGCTCAGGAAATTGCGGCATACGTCGCGGGCTTTTTTACTCAAAGGGTATTTAGGGTAAAAAAAAGGTTGACATGATGCGCTCAATCCCGTAATTTCGGACGTCATGGAGAGTATCGGGACATCTAGGACATAAAATACTGTTAAGGCATGGATAAAGAACCCAAGTTACTATTTGTCTGGCATAGTCAGGAAAAGATCAAAACGATTTCCCTAAATCGGAAAACGTTGACTTGGATTGGCGTATCCATCGTCGCTTCCGTCTTTCTCCTCATTTTCATCAGCATCATTTCCATGTCCAACCTCATTTATAAATCGAGGTTTGCGCTCATTCGGAAAAACAACAGTCAGTTGGTTTCGACGATCTACGATTTCAGAGGGCGGATTCAGGAAATGGAGAAGGAAGTCAACGCACTGGTCGAAAAAGACAAAGCGTTGAGGACTTATGCAAATATTCCTTCCATCGATCGTGACATTCGAACACTCGGAATCGGCGGAAAAGTCCAGAACAGACCAAGCGAAATGGATCAATTACTGCCAACCGACAGCATAAAAATCTCCAATCTTGAAAGCGATTTGGACAAACTCAGCCGGGTTTTAAAGTTCGAGAAATTGAGTTACGAAACTATTTATCAGGCATTCAAACACCGCACCGACCAGATTCAGGCAACGCCTTCCATTCGACCGGTTCAGATCGGGTATATCACCGATGGTTTTGGTTATCGCAAAGATCCGTTTACCTCAAGACGACAATTCCATTACGGCGTCGATATTTCGGCTCCAAACGGCACATCGGTTTTTGCAACCGCGGATGGAGTCGTCGAATATGCCGGTCCATTCGGCACATACGGCCGGGTTATAAGAATCGATCATGGTTATGGATACACGACGCTTTATGCTCATTTATCACGGATGACCGTCAATCCCGGACAAGTGGTGAAACGCGGACAAAAGATTGGTGAAGTCGGTACGAGTGGCAGAAGCACCGGCCCGCATCTCCATTATGAAGTTTGCCAGTACAAGATTTACAAAAATCCGCTGGATTATTATTTTACCGGTTATTCCCGATAACATTTCAATCAGTCTATCGTTCCTTTACTCGAATTCAAATGCGAAGGTTTGGCTGTTTACGTGAAAATCTCATCATCGTTTAATTCATGAAGACAAAAAAATTCTATATAGAAACCTATGGTTGTCAGATGAATGAAGCGGATTCGGAACTGGTTGCAGGATTTCTACTTAAAAAATCCTATCAGCCTACGAATTCGCCGGAAGATGCCGACATCATCCTCGTCAATACCTGCAGCGTCCGCGAGAATGCCGAAAGACGCGCGATCGCCCGGCTTTCCCAGTTTAAAAACCTGAAAAAAGTCAATCCTGACCTCTTGATCGGAATACTCGGATGCGTCGCTCAGCGCGATAAAGAAGAAATTTTGCGCAAGAATCCGTTCATCGACATCGCGCTCGGACCGGATTCTTATCGAAAATTACCCGAAGCGATCGACTCGATTTCGTTGCCGCTGACCGGATTTCAACTGTCCAGAAAAGAGGTTTACGACGGATTATCGCCATTCCGGAGCAGTCGCGTGAACGCATGGATTTCGATTATGCGCGGATGCGATAAATTTTGCGCTTACTGCATCGTGCCGTTTACGCGGGGAAGAGAGCGAAGTCGTTCGTTAAGCAGTATCGTCGAAGAAGTGAAACAAGCGGTTGCCGACGGTTATTCTGAAGTGACTCTGCTCGGCCAAAATGTCAACTCTTATGTTTATGAAGCATTCCGGTTTCCGGATCTGCTCGAAGCCGTATCAGCGGTCGCCGGGTTAAAACGCATTCGGTACACATCTCCGCACCCGCAGGATTTCGACGACCGGCTTCTCGAAGTCATGCGCGATCATCCAAACATATGCCGCCACATCCATCTTCCGCTCCAGGCCGGTTCGACGAGGGTTTTGGAACTGATGAAGCGGAACTACGATCAAGCCCGGTATCTTTCGGTGGTGGAGAACATTCGGCGTCACATGCCCGACTGTGCCATCACGACGGACATCATCGTTGGATTTCCTCAGGAAACCGAGGCGGATTTTTTAGAAACGCTTAGAGTCATGGATGCGGTCATATTCGATGCCGCCTATAATTTTAAATATTCGCCGCGCCCCGGAACGCTTGCCGCCCGGATGATCGATGATGTGACGCCGGAGGAGAAATCGGACCGACTGGACCGCGTTATCGAAAAACAAAAACGACATATGTTGCTCCGAAACCGCGCATTGGTCGGTACGATTCAGGAATTGCTGGTTGACAGCGTCAGCCGGAAGAATCCCAACGAAAAAACCGGCCGAACCGGCACAAATAAAATTGTTATTATTCAAAAAGGAAATCCCGAAATTAGTGATGTTGTTCGGGTGAGAATTGAAAAAGCGATTGGTATTTCACTCTTTGGAACCCTTGTGTAACCCAGCGGAGTCGTCATGAAATATGTCAAACTGATCTTGTTGTTTGCGATAATAGTCGTGCTTTTGATTTTCGTCCTTGATAACGCCGATCAAAAGATCACGCTGAAGTTCTTCGGCACCACTGTCGAGAATTTAGAGATGATCATCGCGTTGCTCATTACCTTCCTGATCGGTATGGTGGTGGGATTTTTCATTTCCGCTTTGCAGGTTTTTGCCGTCAATAGTAAGATGCGAGCGTTGAATGCCGATTATAAAAAGCTCAAGCAGGAAGTCGATGTCCTTCGCAACAAGGACCTTGAAGAACCAGAAGAAGTTGAATAACCACGGGAAATCGAGCAGGATCGTCCTATGATCGAAATACTCATCACGCTAATTATTGCAATCATCATCATTACGGTGGCTTTTTCGTTGCTCGGCAGGAAAGACGTGACGAATCCGGATGAGATGAACTTATATTCAACCGCTTTGAATCACATGCTGAATGGCGAAGACAAAGCCGCGATTAAGTTTTTCAAAGAGATCGTTCGGAAAAACTCGGATAATGTTGACGCTTATATCAAATTGGGCGTTCTGTTCCGGAGAAACGGAAGAATGGAAAGCGCTCTGAAGATGCACGAAAACCTTCTCCTGCGCAGTGGGATCAGTCTCATTCAACAGTTTGAAATCCTGCGAAATCTCGTCGATGATTATCTCGCGGCGGACGATCAGGCCAGAGCGTTGTCCAGCGCGGAAAAAATCCTGAATCTCGATCAGAAAAATATCTGGGCGTTGGAGAAACTTCAGGCCATTCATCGCAACCTCGGACAGTGGGACAAAGCGTATCAGAACCTCGAACAGGTTCTGGAACTCCGGAAAGAAAGGAATGACCGCCTGCTGGCGTTGTATAAAGTTCAGGAAGGCTCGATGAAGTACAACGAAGGATTTTTTCATGATGCGCGATTGCTTTTCCGGAAAGCGATCCGCATCGATCCGACGTGCGAGGCTCCGTATTTTTACATTGCAAACTCATATGCCAAAGACGGGCGTGAAGTCGAAGCCGTCGAATGGTGGGTTAAGTTTGCCGATATTTCACCGAGCCATGCTTATCTTGTTTTCCGGCGGCTCCAAACTGTTCTGTTCAACCTCGGCAATTTTGGGAAAATTCAAAGCTTTTACGAAAACATCTTAAGTCGTCAGCCGGGGGATATCAGGACCATCACGGCATTGGCTGGCTTTTACGAGCGGAAAGGCGAACTTGGAAAGGCATTGTCTCTGATAGAGGAACTTCGCGAGAAGAATCCGGATTCCAATGTCGTCAAAATGGCGCTTTGCAAATTGCTGATCCTGAAAGAACGCTACGCAGAAGCGCATGAAATACTGAACGATTACATCGACAATTACGAAGAACCCGACGATTTTACGTGTTCCAAATGCGGACGCCGGGAAAAGAAAATAACGTGGCTATGTTCAACCTGCGGTCAACCCGACACATACACGATTCATTTATGAAAAAAACGATTTCGATTCTTTTTCTTATCCTTCCAATATTGCTTTCGGCGCAGGATTTATCGGCCTATTACAGCCTTCTCGAAAGCGGCCAGCGGGATTCCGTTCTACGGGCGCTTCCGGCGATCAAAGCGCAGTTTCCGGATAGCCCGGAGGCGCTTTATTTGTCCGGTCTGGTAGAAACGGACGGCGAAAAGGCCCTGCTGATCTATAAAGATGTGCTGAGCAAATATCCGGACAGCCAACGCGCGGATGACGCTTTTCTGAAAGTCATCGAGTTCATTTACACGAAAGGACTTTATAACAAGACGATCAAGTATTCGCGCGACATGATCCGCGTCTATCCGAATTCGGAATTGATCGGCTCGTGCGTCCATTTTTTACTCTGCAGTTTTAATGCGATGAATCGGCGGGATTCCGTCGATTTTTACGTGGATTACTATGCGAAAAATTATCCCGGCATTCAGACGGATTTTGCCGGCTATTCCTGTGCGCCGCGTTTGACGATCGCCGTGCCGCAGAAAACTCCGGTTTCCGTTTCGCCGCCGGCTTCGAAAGAATCCGTTCAGGAGTCCGCGTCTTCGGTTCCAACCGCCGAAATCGAAAAAAAATCGGCCGGAAAATATACGCTTCAGTTCGGCGCCTTTTCCAACGAGAGCAATGCCAGCGCGCTCAAATCACGACTCAAATCAGCCGGACTCGAGCCATTTATCCAGCCGCTGAATCTGAATAACAAGTCTCTGCTTTCCGTTCGGGCTGGCTCGTTCGTGACCAAAGATGAGGCGCGAAAAGTTGGCGAAAAATTGAAACTTGAAAAGAAAATCGACTATGTCATTGTCGAGAAATAGAACATGGGAATGAATGCGTCCCCGGTGGGCGTCACGGTCTTCAAAATCGCTGTTCCCGAAATTTTCGGGAAGCTGGGTTCGACTCCCAGACGTTCCCGCGAATCGTCCTGCGAAATCTAAACCGCAGGGAAGTTGTTTGTAAAAAAATGGTCATGGGGTGCTCGCCCGACTGATTCTAAAGGCAGCTGAGAAATACCCGTTGAACCTGATCTGGATAATGCCAGCGAAGGGAGGCAATCATGAAAATTACCGCTCGTTCTTTCTTCTTCTTTTGCATCTTCTTTTGGGCGAATGCATCGTCTTTTGCGACGAATTTCATCACTGGTCGAATCCTCTCGGAAAACACAAAAAGCCCCGTCGCTTACGCCGATGTTTATATTTCGGAAACCGGCGAAGGAACGATTTCCGGGTCGGACGGTCGATTCCGATTATCCGTAAAAAAATTACCGGGTGAACTGCATGTCAGTCACATTGCGTTCGAACCGGCGATCGTCCGCGTCGAAAGCCCAAATCTCGGCGAGATATTCCTGACTCCTGCCGTACTGACTGGCGAGGAAGTGTTGGCGACGGCTTCGCGCGCCGTTCCGGGAAAAACGCCCGTCGCTTTCACGACGCTCGAAAAATCCGACATCGATCAGGCCTATTTTCAGCAGGATGTGCCGATGGTACTGAACGACTTGCCCGGCGTTTTTTCTTATTCGGACGCCGGCAATGGAATCGGTTACAGCTATCTGAAAATCCGTGGCTTTCAGCAAGATCGGATCGGTGTGATGGTCAATGGGATTCCGCTGAACGATCCGGAATCGCACGCCGTTTACTGGGTCGATCATGGCGACGTTTTGTCGTCAACCGGCAATATTCAGGTTCAGCGCGGCGTCGGCAATTCGCTTTACGGAACGTCGGTTTTCGGAGGAACGGTCAATCTGGTGACGAATTATTTGGCGCTCGATCCGGGACTCGCTGTCGAAACCGGTTACGGAAATTACACTCAGAAAGGATTGAATCTTCCGTCAACCAAAGCGTCTCTGTCTTATTGTGGAAGGCCGTGGAAAGATCAAAGCTTTATCGTCTATTCACGGATCAGCCGGTTACAAAGCGCCGGCTATCGAAACGGCAGTGGCGCGGAGCAAACTTCGATTCATGCCGGGATCGAAAAAAATGGAAAAGACAGGATGACCCGCATCGAGGCAATGAGCGGAGACGAAACGACCGCTTTCTCGTGGGAAGGCGTCGCGCCCGCTTACGGCTTCGATCTCGACAATAGAACAGACCGGCGGTATAATTTTTACGCCGATCCGGATTACAATGGCGGATTCGACGATCTGAATCGGGATGTTTTCCGGCAAACGCTTTTGTCCTTTCAGCACAGCCGTAAAATCTCGGGCAATTTGATCGATCTGACGGCTTACCGGATTTTTGGAAAAGGATATTACCAGCAGTTCAAAGGCGACGTCGATGCCGGAGAATACAATCTGGGAGATCTAGCTGTCGGTGAATCGGAATCAATCGATCTGTTGAGAAGAAAATGGCTGGAAAACGGTTACTGGGGAATCATTTCCCATCTGAATCGCCATTTTGCATTTGGAGAATTGACCGTCGGCGGCGATATGCGCTTCTACAAATCCGAGCACTTTGGAAAAGTGGCTGAAATTTATTCGCCATCTTCGGCGAATTCCGGAAATCGACGCTATTATTCGCACGACAGCAAAAAAATCAGCGGTGCGTCATACGTCCATGCGCTGATCGATCTGACGAAAAATCTGACTCTGATGGCCGATGTTCGATATCTCGGGCACCGATATTTTTTCAATCAGGATACGATGGGTGCGTTCGTAAACGGATACAAATATGGATTGTCGTATGACTTTGTTGATCCGCATTTCGGCTTGAATTGGAAGATCGGCAAAGACATCAATGCTTTTGTCAATTATTCGACCGCGCATCACGAGCCGGGCGACGGCGACTTGTACGATCACGACGATCCCGAAGATTTTCCGAAAGTAAATTTTTCCGACAAGCGCTACGATTCACCGTTGTTAGAAACTGAATTCCTGACCGATTTTGAATTAGGTGCCGCTTTCAGTTCCGAAAAATGGTCGGCGCAGGTCAATCTTTATCGAATGGATTTTAGGAATGAATTGATACCGGTCGAGTATCGTTACACGGACGCGGATAAAGTTTATCATGCCAACGCAGAGCGGACGATTCATCAGGGGATCGAAGCAACTGTTTCATCCCGAATTAACTCGTGGCTGAATGTCGATGGTAATTTGACATATGCCGATAACCGTCTGATTTCGTTTCAGGCTGATTCGATTGGGTGGAGCGGTGTCGCGGATTTTCACGATCGTATTCTTCCCGGGTTTCCCGCGCTTCAGATCAAAGGCAAGATGACCTGTCAGTACAAGTTCGTCGAATCGTGGATGCAGGTTTTATGTATCGGTCAGCAATATATCGATTTTGCGAACACCGAATCGGCGGCAATTCCTTCTTACCAGATCGTGAATTTCGGAACGCGGATCGAAATGCCCGCATTCCGACGCCTGAAATGGGCGCTGACATTCCGGATCAACAACGTTTTTGACGTTCTATACGAAACATTCGGTTACAACTATTATTATGAAATGTGTGGCGACGAACGCCAGCGGATCGATTTGTACTGGCCTGCCGCAACCCGCAATTACTATCTGACGCTGACGGCACAGTTCGATTAGAAACGGCGGGAGACGCAGGTTTTTCCCGGAAAAGGAAAGATATCGGCAAAATTGTATGAAAACCTGCCGATATTTTATCCGGCAATCACTAAATTAGTCCGTGACTGAAACGCTGAAAAGAGAGCACCGACCGCTTCGGAAAAGACAGAGAACGACGAGCGCGTTTTTCGACGAAAAACGCGGGGATAGAGAACGGAATATTTCCGTGCAAAACCGGCGAATGAAAGACCTTGCCAATTTCAAGTTGATTGGTTAAAATTCCCGAAGATTTATGGGAGAACCGAGCAAATTATATCTCATCGATGGGTCGGCAATTGCCTATCGTTCCTACTTCGGAATGATTCGCAACAGACTATCCACGTCGAAAGGATTGGCAACGGGTGCGACGTTTGCCTTCGTGAATGCACTCCGAAAAATCATCAGCGACGAGAAGCCGGATTTTATCGGAATGGCGTTTGACGCTCCGGAAAAAACCTTCCGCCACCGGATTTATCCCGAATACAAAGCGACGCGTGAAGCGATGCCGGAAGACCTCGTCGCCCAATTGCCGTGGATGTTTAAAATCACGCGGGCGATGAATATTCCGCTCATCATTCAGCCGGAATATGAAGCGGACGATATCATTGGAACGCTGGCGATGGAAGGAAAAAAACGCAACTTTCTCGTCTATATGGTCACCGGCGACAAAGATTTTATGCAGTTAATAGGCGATGGCGCACGCATTTACAAACCGCACTCTTCTCAGAAAGATGTCGAGATCATCGACGTGCAGGATGTCGTCGGGAAATTCGGCATTCGGCCGGAACAGGTAGCCGATTTTCTTGCGCTTGTAGGCGATTCGTCGGATAACATACCCGGCATCAAAGGCGTCGGTCCGGCGAAAGCAACGCCGCTTTTACAGGAATGGGGCTCGCTCGAAAACATCCTTGCTCACGTCGATGAAATCCCGAATGAGCGCATCGCTTCGATGATTCGCGACGGCGCCGAAAGCGCCCGTTTTTCCAGATTATTGGCAACGATCAAAACGGATGTTCCACTCGAAACCGAACTTGATGACCTGCGCTTTTCAGGCGTCAACGACCTCGAACTGACGAAGATTTACGAGGAACTGGAATTCACCTCGCTCATCAAATCGGACTCGAAAAGCGAACCGGCCGAAAAGCCGATTAAAAATTACCGCACGATTCGCACGCTGGGCGAGGTTCGGTCGCTCGTGAAAAGTTTGCAAAAAGTTGCGCTGGTTTCGGTCGATCTCGAGACGACATCGGTCTCGCCGATGCTCGCGGAAATCGTTGGCATCGCGCTAAGCTGGCAACAGAATCAGGGCGTTTACATCCCGATCCAGTCGCCGTCCGCGCAGGCGTCGCTGTTTTCCGGAGAAAGCAATTTCGCTCTCCTGAACGAACTGAAACCGCTTCTCGAAAATCCTGGAATCCTCAAATGCGGTCAGAATTTGAAATACGATACGCTGATTCTGCGAAGGAATGGCATTGAACTCGCAGGCGTCGATTTCGATACGATGATCGCCGCGTTCCTGATCCAGCCGGATTCGCGCAGTTACAAATTAGATAAATTGAGTCAATACTATCTCGGCTATACGATGCAACCGATCGAGGAACTCATCGGAAGCGGAAAAAACCAGATTACCATGGATCAGGTCGATGTCGAAAAAGTCGGTTGGTACGCATCGGAGGACGCCGACATCG
>Ga0265296_1000853_pt1 | contig 40075 bp, 33 predicted proteins | sample MunlanPumphouse1_FD_189073 | JGI IMG/M metagenome (GOLD analysis project Ga0265296, IMG submission 189073) | Groundwater microbial communities from a municipal landfill in Southern Ontario, Canada - Pumphouse #1 | ecosystem: Environmental > Aquatic > Deep subsurface > Groundwater | place...
GGCAGCTACGACCTGATCCCGCTGGACGGGATGAAGAAGGCCGTGGCGCGTCGCATGGTCGACAGCATCCAGAACGTCCCGCACTTCCCGCTCTTCATCGACGTCGAGATCGACCAGCTGATGGCCGTCCGCGCGAAGGTGAACAAGATGCTGGAGCCTCAGGGCATCAAGGTCTCGGTCAATGACTTCGTCATCAAGGCCGCCGCTCTGGCCCTGAAGATGGTGCCGGAGGCGAACGCCTCCTACACCCCCGAAGGCATCGCCATGCACCACAACGCCGACGTCTCGATGGCGGTGGCGATCGACGGTGGCCTGATCACCCCGATCATCAAGAAGGCCGAGACCAAGGGCCTGGCGCAGATCGCGACCGAGTCCAAGGACCTGGCCAAGCGCGCCCGCGAACGCAAGCTGAAACCCGAAGAGTTCCAGGGCGGCACCTTCTCGGTGTCCAACCTGGGCATGTTCGGCATCAAGCAGTTCACCTCGATCATCAATGAGCCGCAAGGCTGCATCATGAGCGTGGGCGCCGGCGAGCAACGTCCGGTCGTCAAGGACGGGCAACTGGCCGTGGCCACCGTCATGACCGTGACCCTGACCTGCGATCACCGCGTGGTCGATGGCGCGACGGGCGCTCGCTTCCTGCAAGCGTTCAAGCCGCTGATCGAAGATCCCGTGGCGATGCTGGCCTAAGGGGAGGGTGAAGTCATGACCTCGGTTTATGACTTCTCCGCCCGCGCCATCGACGGCACGGACGTAGCGCTGGACCGCTATCGCGGTCAGGCGCTGCTGATCGTCAATACGGCGTCCAAGTGCGGCTTCACCGGTCAATATGACGGGCTGGAGAAGCTGCACCGCGACTTTGCCGACGCGCCGTTCGAGGTGCTGGGCTTTCCCTGCAACCAGTTCGGCGCGCAGGAGCCGGGCAGGGCGGCGGAAATCGCCGCCTTTTGCGCCACCAGCTTCGACGTGACCTTTCCCCTGTTCGACAAGGTGGAGGTCAACGGGCCGAACCGGCACCCGCTCTACGCCTGGCTGACCAAGCAGAAGCGCGGCTTCCTCGGCTCCCAGGCCATCAAGTGGAACTTCACCAAGTTCCTGACTGACCGCGAAGGCCGCGTCGTTGCGCGCTATTCGCCCCAGACTGAACCCGAGGCCATCAAGGCCGACATCGAGAAGTTGATCTGACCATGGCTGCTGAATTCGATCTCGTCGTCATCGGTTCGGGCCCCGGCGGTTACGTCGCGGCGATCCGCGCCAGCCAGTTGGGCCTGAAGGTCGCCATCGTCGAGCGCGAGAACCTGGGCGGCATCTGCCTGAACTGGGGCTGTATCCCGACCAAGGCCCTGCTCAAATCCGGCGAGAAGTTCGAGAGCCTGAGCCACCTGAAGGAATACGGCCTGTCCGCTTCGGGCGCCTCCTTTGACTTCGACGCCATCATCCAGCGCTCGCGCGGGGTCGCGGCGACGATGAACAAGGGCATCGGCTTCCTGATGAAGAAGAACAAGATCGAGGTCATCGAAGGCTCGGCCACGCTCGAAAAGGGCGCCGCTGCGCCCAAGGTCGTCGTCGCCCTGAAGGCCGGCGGCTCGCGCGCCATCGAAGCCAAGACCGTCATGCTGGCCGTCGGCGCCCGCGCGCGATCCTTGCCTCAGATCGGTCTGGAAGCCGACGGCGACAAGATCTGGGCCTATCGCGACGCCCTGGCCCCCAAGACGCTGCCCAAGACCTTCGTCGTCATCGGTTCGGGCGCCATCGGCATCGAGTTCGCCAGCTTCTATCGCGCCCTGGGCGCCGAGGTGACGGTCGTTGAAGCCGTCGACCGCATCATGCCGGTCGAGGATGAAGAGGTCTCCAAGGCCGCGCAGAAGTCGTTCGAGAAGCGCGGCATCAAGTTCAAGGTCGGCACCAAGGTTACGAAAGTCAGCAAGGATTCCAAGGGCGTGAAGGTCGCTGTTGAAGTGAACGGCAAGGCCGAAACCCTGGAGGCCGAGGTCTGCATCTCGGCCGTCGGCATCACCGCCAACACCGACGGCATCGGCCTGGAGGCGCTGGGCGTCGAACTGGACCGCGGCCACATCAAGACCGACAGCCACTGCCAGACCAACGTCAAGGGCCTCTACGCCATCGGCGACTGCGCTGGCGCGCCCTGGCTGGCGCACAAGGCCTCGCACGAAGGCATCCACGCCGCCGAGCACATCGCAGCCTACAAGACGCCGAATGTCCATTCACCCATCGCCGGCTGCACCTACGCCCAGCCTCAGGTCGCTTCGGTCGGAATTACCGAGCAGGGCGCGCGCGCCGAGAAGCGCGAGGTCAAGATCGGGCGCTTCCCGTTCCGCGTGAACGGCAAGGCCGTGGCGGCGGGCGAGGTCGATGGCTTCGTCAAAGTGATCTTCGACGCCAAGACCGGCGCCCTAATCGGCGCCCACATGATCGGCCACGAAGTCACCGAGATGATCCAAGGCTACGTCACGGCCATCACTATGGAAGCGACCGAGGAAGACATCCACGGCATCGTCTATCCGCACCCAACCATGTCGGAAGCCATGCATGAGGCGGCTCTGGACGCCTACGGACGCGTGATCCACATCTGATCCGGTTGTTAGAAAATCTGAACTGTGGCTAAGAGGATCGCCCTCTTCTCCACGGTTCGGAAGCTCCATGATCGTCGCGCCTGATGTTCTCGGCCTGATCGGCAATACGCCTCTGGTGCGCCTCAAGCGCGCGTCGGAGCTGACGGGCTGCGAGATCCTCGGCAAGGCTGAATTCATGAACGTCGGCGGTTCGATCAAGGACCGCGCGGCGCTGAGCATCATTCGCAAGGCGCGGGCCTCGGGCGCACTCAAGCCCGGCGGCGTCATCGTCGAGGGTACGGCGGGCAATACCGGCATCGGTCTGGCTCTGGTCGGGGCGGCGCTGGGCCATCCCGTCGTCATCGTCATGCCGCGCAGCCAGACGGACGAGAAGAAGCGGGCGGTCCGCCTGCACGGCGCGCGCCTGATCGAGGTCGATCCGGCGCCCTTCGCCAGTCCCAACCACTTCGTCGCTTATTCCCGCCGCCTGGCCGAGGAACTGAACGAGAGCGAGCCGAACGGCGCCTTCTACGCCGACCAGTTCGACAACCTGGCCAACCGCGAGGCCCACTATGAAGGCACGGCGCCGGAAATCTGGAAGCAGACGGACGGCGAGATCGACGGTTTCATCTGCGCTGTGGGATCGGGCGGGACCCTGGCCGGATGCGCCGCCTATTTGCGCGAACGGAAGCCCGAGGTCCGCATCGGTCTGGCCGACGTGCCGGGCGCGGCCCTCTACAGTTGGTTCACCGAGGGCAAGCTGGCGGGCGAGGGCAGCTCGATCACCGAGGGCATCGGCGTCAACCGCATCACCGGCAATCTGGAAGGGCTGACGGTTGATCATCCCTATCGGATCGAGGACGCGGAGTTCCTGCCCATCCTGTTCGATCTGGTGCAGCACGAGGGCCTGTCGCTGGGGCCGTCCAGCGGGGTCAACATCGCCGGGGCCATCCGCATGGCGCGTGACCTCGGGCCGGGCAAGACCATCGTCACCGTCCTGTGCGACGCCGGGCAGCGCTACGCCAGCAAGGTCTATGACCCGACCTTCCTGACCGCGCGCGGCTTACCGACGCCGGAGTGGCTGAGCCGATGAGCCGCAAGAAGGAAGCGCCCGTCGAAAGCCGCATCCCGCCGCTGAACGCGCTGAAGGCGTTCGAGGCCGCCGCGCGTCGCCTGAACATCACGCGCGCGGCCGAAGAACTGTCGGTCACGCCTGGCGCCATCAGTCAGCAGATCCGCATTCTGGAGCAGCACGCAGGCGCGCCCCTGTTCCACCGCGAGGGGCGACAGATCGCCCTGACCGAACTGGGCGCCGAGCTTTATCCGCTGCTGCACGACGGCTTCGACTATCTGAAGCGGGCAGGGGATTTGCTCTATCGGCCCAACCGTCGCCACGCCCTGGCGATCAGCGTGCCACCGTCGTTTGCCACCAAGTGGCTGGCGCCGCGCATCGCTCGCTTTTCCGCCGCCCATCCCGAGGTCGAGGTCTGGATGTCGGCGGATATGCGTCTGGCCGATGTCGGCGGCGGTCGTGTTGACGTGGCGGTCCGTTACGGGCGCGGCGATTACACCGGCGTACGGTCGGAGCGGTTGCTGACCGCCGACGTGACCCCGGTGTGCAGCCCTACCTTGCTGACCGGCGCGCATCCGCTGAAGCGGCCGGCCGATCTGGCGCATCATGTCCTGATCCATCTGCGGCCCGGCGAAATGGAAGAACCGCGACCGGATTGGCCGACGTGGCTGGCCGCTCGCAAACTTGACCGGATCGACGCCTCGGCCGGTCCCCGGTTCGACCAGACCGCGCTGGCGATCGAAGCGGCGGCCCACGGCCAAGGCGTCGCACTGGCGCCATATGCCTTTGTGGCTGACGATCTGGCGTCCGGCCGGCTGGTTGCGCCCTTCGCTGACGGCGCGCTTTCTACCGAGTTGGCCTATCATGTGCTGACGCGGCGCAGCGGTGTGTCAGAACCTGCGCGCGCCTTCGTGCGATGGATGAAGTCGGAGATCCAGGCTGCTGAACAGCAGGCTGACGACCTCTAGTCGGCTTAGTGGAAATCGCGCGAGCCGGGCAGAATGCGCACGTCGCGCGGATGGCGGTGTGGAGGCTGACGCGGCGGTTGTGGGTGGGCGACGATGTCGGCGCGGGCCAGTTGGATGTCGGCCACATGATCCTCTGACAGACGGGCGAGGTCGGCGGTGCGGTCGATGACGCGGCGAGCGACCACGTGGACCACGCCCTCGGGACTCTTCTCGACCATGCCTTCGACCTGCATCAGCCGGGCGGCCATGACTTCGCGGCGGAACTGTTCCAGCATCCGGGCCCACAGGACGATGTTGGTGATGCCGGTCTCGTCCTCCAGGGTGATGAAGACGGCGTTGCCCTTGCCCGGTCGCTGACGCACCAGGACCACGCCCGCGACCCGCACGACGGTGCCGCCGCGTCTGGATTCGGTTTCGGCGCAGGTCAGCACCCGGTCGGCGGCGAAGACGGGGCGAAGAATGCCCATCGGGTGGGCTTTCAGCGACAGACGCACGGTCTGATAGTCGGCGGCGACGTGCTCGCCCAGCGGCATCAACGGCAGTTGCGCATCGGGTTCAGCGCCTAGCTCACGCGCACCGCGCTCGCGCGCCTCGGCGGCGGCGAACAGGGGCAGGGGATCGTCATCGGGCAGGCGCCGCACCGCCCATAAGGCCTCGCGGCGGTCCTGACCCAGGGAGCGGAAGGCGTCGGCGTCGGCCAGTTTTCGCATGGCGGCGGCAGGCAGTTCAGCGCGCCGGGCCAGGGTCTCGATGTCGGCGAACGGTTGCTCGGCTCGCGCTGCCGACAGGGCCTTGGCCCAGTCTTCTCTAAACCCGTCGATCTGGCGCAGGCCAAGCCTCAAGGCCGGTCCGCCCGGCGTCGGCTCCAGGCTGTTGTCCCAATCACTGTGCGAGACATCGATGGGCCGCACCTCGACCCCGCCGACCTCCTGCGCCTCACGCACGATCTGGGCCGGGGCATAGAAGCCCATGGGCTGACTATTCAGCAGGGCGCAGGCGAAGGCCGCCGGATGGCGGTGCTTGATCCACGAAGAGACATAGACCAGCCGGGCAAAGCTGGCGGCGTGGCTTTCGGGAAATCCGTAGGAACCAAAGCCCTTGATCTGGTCAAAGCAGCGTTGGGCGAAGACGGGATCATACCCGCGTGCGATCATACGCCCGACCATAAGATCTTCGTAGGTGTGCAGGCTGCCGTCGCCGCGAAACGTGCCCATGGCCTTGCGCAGGCCGTTGGCCTCTCTATCGCTGAATTTGGCGGCGACGATGGCCAGCTTCATCGCCTGTTCCTGAAACAGCGGGACACCGAGGGTCTTGCGTAGAACCTGCTCCAGTTCATCGGGCGGGCCATAAAGGCGGCCGGGAGGCGGATATTCAGCCTTCTCCTCTCCGTTTCTCCGACGCAGATAGGGATGCACCATATCGCCCTGGATCGGGCCGGGGCGAACAATGGCGACCTGGATGACGAGGTCGTAGAGGCAGCGGGGTCGCAGCCGGGGCAGCATATTGATCTGAGCGCGACTCTCGACCTGAAACACGCCGATGGACTGGCCCCGGCACAGCATGTCGTAAACGGCCGGTTCCTCACGCGGGAGAGTGTGCAGTTCCCAGTCCTCATCCGAATGGGTGCGGATCAGGTCGAAGGCCTTGCGGATACAGGTCAGCATGCCGAGCGCCAGAATATCGACCTTCATCAGGCGCAGGGCGTCGATGTCGTCCTTGTCCCATTCGATGAAGGTGCGGTCCGGCATGGCCGCATTGCCGATGGGGACCATTTCGTCCAGCCGGTCCTGGGTCAGGATGAAGCCGCCGACGTGTTGGCTGAGGTGGCGCGGGAAGTTCAGCAGGCGTGAGGCCATGGCGACGGCACGGGCGATCACGGGATTGGTCACGTCCAATCCTGCCTGTGCGACGTGGCGGTCGCCGATCTCGCTCCCCCAACTGCCCCAGTGGCTGGCGGCCAGGCGGGCGGTGACGTCCTCGGTCAGGCCCAGCGCCTTGCCGACCTCGCGGATGGCGCTGCGCGGGCGGAAATGAATGACAGTGGCGGCTATGCCCGCGCGATGGCGACCATAGCGCTCATAGATGTGCTGGATGATCTCCTCGCGCCGTTCGTGCTCGAAATCGACGTCGATGTCGGGTGGTTCGTTGCGGTCTTCGGATAGAAAGCGTTCGAACAGCAGGTCGGATTCCATCGGATCGACCGAGGTGATGCCCAGAACATAGCAGACCGCCGAGTTCGCCGCTGAGCCCCGTCCCTGGCACAGGATGCGTTTGTCCCGCGCCACGCGGACGATGTCGAAGATGGTCAGGAAGTAGGGGGCGATTTCCTTGCGGCCGATGAAGGCCAGTTCCTTGTCCAGCAGGGCCTGGACCTTGTCGGGAACGCCGTCGGGATAGCACATAGCGGCATGACGGCCGGTCAGGTGCTCCAACCAGGCTTGCGGGGTCCAGTCCGGCGGGATCGGTTCTTCTGGGTATTGATAGCGAAGTTCAGACAGGTCGAAGGTCGCGCGCGACAGTAGGGCGGTCGTTTCGCGTATCGCTTCGGGTGCGTCACGGAACAGGCGCGTCATTTCAGGGACGGGCTTCAGCCAGCGTTCGGCATTGGATTCCAGCCGGCGGCCGGCGCTCTCGATCGTTACGCCCTCACGGATGCAGGTCAGAACGTCCTGCAGGTCGCGGTCTCCTGACGCAGCGTAGAGGACGTCGTTAAGCGCGATCAGGGGGATGTGGGTCTCCACCGCCGTTGCCTTCAACCGGGCCAGCCGTCGTCGGTCGTCGCCCTGCCGTCGCATTACCGCGCCCAGCCAAACGGCGCCGGGCGCAGCCTCGGCCACGCGCGCCAGCACGGTCTCTAGACCGGCCAGCCGATCAGGCGGAAGGACGATCAGCAGCAGACCTTCAGGATCGGCCAGCAGGTCGCCCAAGCCAATCTCGCACTCGCCTTTTTTCGCCCGGCGATTGCCCAGGGTCAGCAACCGGGTCAGCCGGCCCCAGCCCGCCCGTGTCTCGGGATAGGCGATGATGTCCGGCGTCCCGTCGTTGAAGACCAGTCGCGCGCCGGTCAGCAGCCGAAAGTCCGCCGCTCGTTGCTTTACCTCTTCGGAAAGCGCCGGATCGTTCAGCGGGTGCTCGATGAAGGCGATCTCGCCAGGGCTGCCCCCGCTACGTACCTTGTCCGGCGGGGCCAGGCCTTCAGCCTGCAATTCCTTCAACGCGCTCCAGGCTCTGACCACGCCCGCCACTGTGTTGCGGTCGGCCAGTCCCAGACCGGCATGGCCCCGCAACAGGGCGGTCAGCACCAAATCCTTCGGATGCGAGGCGCCGCGCAGAAAGGAAAAGTTGCTGGCCGCCGCCAGCTCGGCGTAGGCGCCGCAAGGGTCGAGCGCGCTCATGCGAACAGGCCATGGATGAACCAGCGAGGCTCGGGCGTCTCGCCATAGAGTCCCTGACGGAACAGCCAGAAGCGACGACCGTCCTGATCCTCGATGCGGTAGTAGTCGCGGGTGCGCTGGTCCGGCGCGCGCCACCATTCGCCGCCGATCCGCTCAGGCCCCTCGGCGCGCGTCACCTCGTGCAGGACGCGGCGCCAGCGGAACTTCAGAGGATAGCCGTCGGGCACCTCGGCCAAGGTCTCGACCGGCTGGGGCGGGTCAAACATCTGTAGAGGACGCAAGGGCGGATCGTCGGGATCAAGCTCGGGCCAAGCCCCGTCGCCGGGGCGGGCCGAGGCCGGGATCAGTCGCGCACCACGTTCGGGAATATGCGAGGAGAAAGGCTCGAACCGCAGCACCGCCTCGGGTCCCAGACGGGCCGTCAGTCGGTCGATCAGACGGCTGAAGGCCTCTTCGCCTGGCGTTTCGCGCTCCAGCCCCTGCTGGGCCGGCGTCAGGGTCTGGGTCCAGGGAACAGACATCCGCATCTGGTCGAAGCCGAAGCCGGGATCGAGCGGGTGGGACAGGGTCGCCATCCGCTCGCGGAACAGGCGCAAGGTCGCCGGCGCGTCGCGGGTCGGGCGGCCGGTGCGGACGACGACGCGGCGCACCTCGCCATCCACGCGATAGAAGCCGGCCTCAAAGGCTCGTCCGCCCAGACCTGTCAGGTCCAGCCGGTCCATGGTCTCGACCAGCAGATCCGACAGGACGCGCTCGATGTCCTCGGGCGCTGAGACCGGCTCGAAGAAGATGCGATCGACGACCACGGGAGCGGGCGGACGATGCGGGGTGATGCGTACGTCCTCGTCGCCCAGCACCCGCGCCAGTCGGGCGGGAAAGTCGGCGCCAAAGCGCGCAGCCAGGGGCGCGCGCGGGCGGTCGTCCAGATGGGCCAGACGTTTCAGTCCGGCGCGGCGCAGGGCCTGCTCGTCCTTGTCCGACAGTTCCAGGGCGGCGACCGACAGGCCGCGCGCGGCGTCGCGGTCCTGACCCGGTTCGAACAGGCCGCCGGGACCAAAGCGCGTCAGGGCGCGCGCGACCTGGGGTGTTGCGGCCAGGGCGCAACGGCTTTGGAGCCCCGCGCGTCCGGCGCGGGTCTGGACCGCCTGCATCAGTCCCCCCTCGCCGCCAAACAGATGAGCGCAGCCGGTCACGTCCAGCATCAGGCCGTGCGGCGGGTCCAGGGCGATCATGGGGGTGAAGCGGCCGAAATCATCCAGAACCCGCGCCAGAAGAACGGCGTCGAAGTCCGGCCGGTGGGTGAGGGTACGCAGGCTCGGCGTGCGCGCCCGCGCGTCGGCCAGCGTCAGACCGGGCGTCAGACCTGCCCGCGCCGCCGCCGGATCGACGGCCGCCAGTCGCAGGGCGCCCTTGACCTTCTCAACCAGAACGACGGGCGGCGCATCCTCAAGCGGCGCGTCTCTCTCCGCTTCCTGACGCTGCAGCCGGTCGCTGGGCAGCCAGGGGAACCAGACCGCCAGATAGCGGCGCCGGTGCTCGGAATGATCCCTGCTCACGATCCCACTCCATGATCCAGGTTCCGGTCCCCCCGCCGCCGCGCCGCCGCAGCAGGGTCGCGGAAAAAGACGGTCGCCCCGGCGCCCCACCCTCCAGTGGCTCGGAGGCGCAGGAGCTGATCGACCAGCGGGTCTCGGCCGCGCTGGGGCAGGGGTCCGCCCCGACCCGCGCCAGAAACAGCGTCGCGCCGCCGGTCTCCGCCGCCAGCGCCAGCCGCCGACTGGCCGTCAGACTGAAAGCTTTCGCCTCGCCCCATGCGCTCATCAGGACGGCCCCCACGGAGGAGCTGCGCAGGGCTTCTTCGCCCACCGCCAGCAGGGCCGGAACGTCGCGCGCCCGCACCAGCAGAAGGTCGTGGGGTGCCAGTCCCATCTCGTGCAGACCGGGACCGTGCGGCTGCCCGGCCTCCTGTCTCATCATTTCATGCAAGGCCCAGACAATCGGCCGGCCGGCCGCCGCCCGCAGCGCCATCCCCAGCCCAAAGGCGTTGACCGCCACGGCGTCGGCAGGGGCGGCGGCATAGAGATCGTGCAGGACGCCCGTGGCTAGAGGCGCAAAGGCGTCGTCGCCACCCTCGCGTACGACGGCCTCGACACGACGACCGCTGGATCGATCCAGCGCCTCCAGTCGGGTCTTCAACGCCGCGAGCGCATCAGGTTTCGAACAAGTGTTCTTCATTTGTTCTTTATGCGCCCGACCCCAAGAGAGATCAAGCGGAGCTGCGACAATCACGCGATTGTCGGGGACAGGAGGCGTGCTAGAAGGCCGCATGGGATTCAACTCGATCAGGCGAGGGGTTTTGGCGGCGTTCATGGCGTCGTTCCTGGCCCTGTTCGTACTTGTTCCCGCCGTCGACGCCATGAGTTGTGGGACTGAAGGCGAACCTTCCGAGGCCGTCGTCCTGGTGGTCGATGACCACAGCAACACCCCTCATTCCGACAACACGAGCCATGGCGTCTGTTCTCACGGCCATTGCCACCATGGCGGCGTCTCAACGCCCGCCCGTCAGGACGCCTCGCTTGATCGCGTGGTCGGGCGAAGGATTCTGCTGACGCGTCCCGCCCATCGGCTGGTCTCACACCCTCCCGCCGGACCAGAGCGCCCTCCCAGGGGCTGACGTGATCGCGCGCCTTCGCGCGTCCTTCACGTCAACATTCCGGGAAACAGGACATGCCATCCCCCTATCGCAGCCCGCCGCGCATCGCGACAGGCTGCGCCATGGTCGCCTTGGCGACTGCTATCGTCGGCCCCGCCTGGGCCGATCCCGCGCCTGCATTTGAAATCCTGCTGCAGAAGATCAGCGCCTCGCCGACGACGGTAGAGGCCGACGCCTTGCACGATGCCGCCGAGGCCCGCCTCCGACAGGCCCGCGTTCGGCCCAATCCCACACTGGCGCTGGAGGTTGAGAACGCCTTCGGCAGCGGGCCTTTCGAGGGCTTCGGCAACGCCGAAACCACGCTGGGGGTCACTCAAAACCTCGAACTCTGGGGACGTCGCGGCGCACGGGTCGATGTGGCGCGAGCCGAGGCCGGAACGGCGGCGCTTCGTCGAGATCTCGCCGTGGTCGACGCCGCCGGACGGCTGGCTCTGGCCTATGCCGAGGCCGAAGCCGCCGAGCGCCGCTTTGATCTGGCCCAAGAGGCGTTGAGCATCACACTTGCCGATGCCCGCGCCGCGCTGACCTTGGTCGAGGAGGGCCGCGAGCCCATGGTCCGCGCCCTTCAGGGCGAGAGCGAAGCCGCCACCGCTCGCGCGACCCTGGACGAGGCGATGGCCGAACGCGACGCCGCCTTCGCCCGACTGACGGCGGTGGCGATGCTGCCGACGCCGGCGACGTCTATTGAGACCAGCCTGATCGATCAGGTTCCGTCGGCCTCGAGGATTGGCGGCGACACCACGCCCATCGTGCGCGTGGCCGAGGCCGAACGCGACGCTGCGGAGCGTCGGATCGCCGTCGAGCGCCTCCAGTCCCAACCGGATGTCAGCGCCTCGCTCGGCGTGCGCCGCTATGAGGCCGAGGATGCGACGGCTCTGACCCTGGGGCTCAGCCTGCCCCTGCCGCTGTTCGACCGTAACCGGGGCAATATCGACGCCGCCCAGGCCGAGTTCCGCGCCGCCGATGCCCGTCTGATGGGCGCACGTCAGGAGACTCAGGCCGACCGGAACGCCGCCGCCGCGCGACTCAAGGCCTCGACCAGCCGGGTGACCGCCACCGACGCCGGGGTAACGGCGGCGCAGGAAGCCTATCGCCTGTCGCGCATCGGCTTTGACGCCGGGCGTATCTCGCAACTGGAGCTGCGTTCGTCACGCGCCGCCCTGATCTTCTCCCGAAACGCCGCCGTCGACGCCCGCCTGGCGCGGGTTCGCGCGGAAATCGACCTGGCGCGCCTGCAAGGCCGCGCTCCGTTTGGAGCTGTTCAATGAAACGCACCACTGGACTGAACAAGACCTGGCTGACGGCCGGGACCGCCGCTGTCGTCCTTCTGGGCGGTGCAGGCCTCTATGTGCTCAACAGCCAACCAAAACCCGCGCCGGCTGAGGCTGTCGAGGACAGCCATGCCGACGACGGCGCCGAGGCAACCCCAGAAGAGGGCGTTGTCGAACTGTCGCCCGCCCAGATCGAAGCGGTCGGCATCACGGTCGTCGCCATGAGCGGCGGCGGGGGAGGTGAGGTCCGCATGTCCGGCCGCGTCGAGCCGATGGTGGATGGTCGGGCCGCTGTGGCCGCTTCGGTCGCCGGCCGTGTCGAGCGTGTGTTGGTGGCGCCGGGCCAATCGGTGCGCGTCGGTCAGACTCTGGCCATCCTGATCAGCGGCGACGCCGCCGCCCTGAGGGCCGACGCTGACGCGGCCCAGGCCACGGCAGTCGCCGCCCAGCAGGCGCACCGACGCGAGGAGGATCTGGCCAACCAGGGCGTGGTCGCAAGGCGTGACGCCGAGGTGGCCCACGCTCAGGCCTTGGGCGCCGAGGCCGCAGCCCGCGCCGCGCGGGCTCGCTCAGCCGCCGCCGGATCACCCGACGCCATGGGGCGTTTGCGCGTCGCCAGCCCGATCTCGGGCGTGGTCGCCAGCGTTCAGGTCGGCCCCGGCGGCTTTGCGGCCCAGGGCGGCGTCATCGCCGAGATCACCAATCCGGCGCGCGTCGAAATGGTGTTCAACGCACCGCCGGCCGTGGCCGCCCATGTCCGCGCGGGCAGCGCGATCCGCGTCACCACGCCTGCTGGCGAAGTGGAGGCCGTGGTGATCGGAGTGGCCACAGGCGGCGGCGTCGAGAGCGCCACCGTCATCCATGCACGTCCGACCAACGGTGTCCTCCCGCCCGCCGGCTCGGCGGTCACGGGGACGGTTCTGGCTGGCGAAACGGTCGGGGGCATCACGGCGCCGTCCGACGCCGTTCAGACCGTCGAGGGCGCGACGGTCGTCTTCGTCCGCACAGCGACCGGCTTCCGTGCCGTGCCTGTGCTGGTTGGACGACAGGCGGCGGGGCGGACCGAGATCGTGCGGGGCCTCACCGGCGCCGAGCGCATCGCGGGCGCCAACGCCTTCCTGCTGAAGGCGGAGCTCGCCAAGAGCGACGCCGAGCACGGCCACTAGGGGCGACGCACCATGTTCAAAGCTCTCATCGAGGCGTCGGTCCGCTTTCGCTGGTTCGTGGTTCTTGCCGTGGCGCTTGTCGCCGCGCTGGGCCTGTTCGAACTGACCAAGCTGCCGATCGACGCCGTTCCCGACATCACGAACCGACAGGTCCAGATCACGACCGTTGCCCCGGCGCTTGCGCCCGAACAGATCGAAAGACAGGTCACCTCTCCGCTGGAAACAGCCATGTCCGGCATCCCGGGCCTGGTCAGCACGCGGTCGCTGTCGCGCAACGGTTTCAGCCAGATCACCGTCGTCTTCACCGACCAGACGGACATCTATTTCGCCCGCCAGCAGGTATCCGAGCGGATGCGGCAGGCATCGGACAGCCTGCCTGAGGGCGTCGAACCCAATCTCTCGGCCATCACGACCGGCCTGGGCGAAGTGCTGATGTGGACGGTCGACTACGTCCCGTTCGGCCCCAAGACCACGGTCGCGACAGGCAAGCCCGGCTGGCAGGCGGACGGCGCCTATCTGACGCCGGAAAACGAGCGGCTGACCGCGCCGCAGCAACGCGCCACCTATCTGCGCACGGTTCAGGACTGGATCATCGCCCCGCAGATGCGCACGGCCCCCGGTCTGGCCGGGATCGACGTCAACGGCGGCTATGTGAAGGAATATGCGGTGCGGCCCGACGCGGCGGCCTTGACCCGCTACGGCCTGAGCATGAGCGATCTGGTGCAGGCGCTGGAGCGCGCCAATGCGCAGGCTGGCGCTGGCTATGTCCAGCGCGCAGGGGAGGCCCTGGTGGTACGCACCGACGCCCTGGCCGCGACGGTCGAGGATCTGGCCCAGGCCCCGGTCGTCAATCGCGGCGGTCTGGTGGTCCGTGTCGCCGACGTCGCCACCGTCGAGATCGGCCAGGCGCCGCGTCTGGGCGGGGCCAGCCGCGACGGCCATGAAGCCGTCCTCGGCACGGCCTTGATGCTGGCCGGGGAAAACAGCCGCACGGTGGCTCAGGCCGCCGCCAAGCGGCTGGAACAGGTGGCCGCCTCCCTGCCGCCGAGCGTGGTGGCGACCCCGGTTCTGAACCGCAGCGATCTGGTCAATTCGACGATCTCGACCGTGGCGCGCAACCTGATCGAAGGCGCCCTGTTGGTCATCCTCGTCCTGTTCCTGCTGCTCGGAAACTTTCGGGCGGCGGCGATCACGGCCCTGATGATCCCGTTATCCTTCCTGTTCGCGGTCATCGGCATGAACCGGTTCGGCATCAGCGGAAACCTGATGAGCCTGGGCGCACTCGACTTCGGCCTGATGGTCGACGGCGGCGTGGTGGTGATCGAGAACACCCTGCTGATGCTGACCCAGAAACGCGGCGAACTGGGGCGGATGCTGACCCGCAGCGAGCGCCTGGCCGTCGCGGTGCAGGCGGCGCGCCGGATGGTCAAGCCGGCCGCCTTTGGCCAGTTGATCATCCTTCTGGTCTTCACGCCGCTGCTGATGCTGGAGGGGGTAGAGGGCAAGACCTTCGTGCCCATGGGCGCGACAGTGATGCTGGCCCTGATCGGCGCCTTCATCTTCTCCTTCACCTTCGTGCCGGCGATGACGGCCCTGTTCGTGCGCGAACCGAAGACGGTTCATCTGAGGCCGGACGGCCTGGCTGAGGAACACGAGACCCGCATCCTGCGGTTCGCCCGGCGTTGGATTCAGCCGGCCATCGTCGCGGCGGTGGCACGCCCCAAGGTCGTGCTGATCGCCGCCCTGGCTATGGTCGGCGTCGGCGCAGTCTCCTTCATGAATCTGGGTCAGGAGTTCATCCCGACCCTGGACGAGGGCGACATCGCCATGCAGGCGCTGCGCGTGCCGTCCGCCTCCCTGGAGCAGTCTCTGGCCATGCAGATGACCCTGGAACGCGCCATCAAGGCCCAGCCCGAGGTCGAGACCGTCTTCTCGCGCACCGGCACGGCCGAGGCGGCCGTCGATCCCATGCCGGCCAACATTTCGGACGCGATGATCATCCTCAAGGATCGCAAGGACTGGCCCGATCCCAAGCTGGCGAAGGAAGACCTGATCGCCCGCATTGAAACGGTGGTCAGCCAGCAGATCGGCAACAGTTTCGAGTTCAGCCAGCCGATCGAACTGCGCTTCAACGAACTGATCTCGGGCGTCCGCACCGATCTCGCCGTCATGGTCTATGGCGACGACTTCGACACCCTGCAAATGACGGCGGACGCCGTGGCCGCCAAACTGCGAGGCACGCCCGGATCGGCCGACGTGCGGATGGAGCAGGCGTCGGGCCTGCCGACCCTGACCATCAGCATCGACCGCTTCGCCGCCGCCAACTACGGCCTGTCGGCTGCGGATGTCTCCGAAGCGGTCTCCACGGCCATTGGCGGCGCCGAGGCGGGACGCATCTTCGAGGGCGACCGCCGCTTCGATGTGGTCGTGCGACTGCCCGATGAGGCGCGCAATGATCCGGCAACCCTGGCCGCCCTACCGATCGTCTCGAGCACAGGCATTGTCGTGCCTCTGTCCTCTGTGGCGCGCATCCACACCGCCGAAGGTCCGAACCAGATCAGTCGCGAGAACGGCAGTCGACGCATGGTGGTGCAGGCCAATGTGCGCGGTCGCGACCTCGGCGGTTTCGTGACTGACGCCCAGGCCGCGATGGCCGAAGTCGCCCTTCCGATCGGCTATAGTCTGGATTGGGGCGGCCAGTTCGAGAACCTGAAACGGGCCGAGCAACGGCTGGGACTGGTCATCCCCGTGGTCTTCGTCCTGATCGGCGTCCTGCTGTTCATGGCGTTGGGGTCGTTCACGGAGGCGGGGCTGGTGTTCGCGTGCGTTCCCTTGGCCCTGGTCGGCGGGGCGCTGGCGCTGCTGCTCAGAGGGATGCCGTTCTCGGTGTCGGCGGCGGTCGGCTTTATCGCCGTGTCCGGCGTCGCGACTCTGAACGGACTGGTGCTGATGCAGGCGATCCGCGAGCGACTCCAGGCCGGTCTTGAGCCTGTCGCGGCTGCCATAGAAGGAGCGTCCAGTCGTCTTCGGGCGGTGCTGACCACGGCACTGGTGGCCATCGTCGGCTTCGTCCCGATGGCGCTTGCGCACGGCGCCGGGGCCGAGGTGCAGAAGCCCTTGGCTACCGTGGTCATTGGAGGCCTGCTGACCGCCACCGTTCTGACCCTGCTGGTGCTGCCGACCTTCGCCGCCCGGTCTGTGAAGCGTCATAGGTCCATAGGGACCGACTAGACCCAGGTTGGAAAGGGGGGGCGTGCCATCTGGCTAGGGCTTCGCAAGCCAAGCCGGTGAGGGCATGTCTCGGTGCGCCGCTGTCAGAGCTTGGGACCAGCGGACACCGAGGTCGCGGAAATAGGGATCGTCGGCCTCTATGCGCCGACGCTCGCCCGCCAAGGCGCCGTTCTTGACGACGATCAGGTCCAGCGGCAGGCCGACCGAGATGTTTGACCGCAGGGTCGAGTCGAATGAGATCAAGCCGAGCTTGACCGCCTCGGGCAGAGGAGTGCTTGGCCGCAAGGCGCGGTCCAGAATCGGCTTGCCGTATTTGAACTCGCCAATCTGAAGATAGGGGGTGTCCGGCTGGCACTCGATGAAATTGCCTTGGGCGTAGATGAGGTAGAGCCCCATCGGCGCGCCTTCGATCTGGCCGCCTAGAATAACCGTGGCGTCCGCCATGAGGCTGTCGGCCTCCAGCGAGGGTGCAATCTCCTGCCGAACCAACTTGATCGCGTGTCCGATCAGTTGGGCCGCCCGAAACAGGGTCGGCGCCGAAGCCAGGGTTTCAGGCTCGTCTGAACCCGGCAGACGCAGACCTTCACGAACCATGGCCATGGCGGTCTGGGTGACAGACAGATTACCGGCCGTGGCCACGGCCAGCACGCGCTCGCCCGCAACCTCTACGATGTGGAGCTTTCGATAGGAGGAGATGTTATCGACGCCGGCGTTGGTGCGCGTGTCGGCGATCATCGCAAGGCCGTCTTCCACCAGCAGGCCGACGCAATAGGTCATGGGGTAGGGGCGCTCCGTCGCTCTTTCGCCGATGCGTCCTCCATAACAGATTCCCGCAAGGCGACAGTTCGCCGGATCATGCCTGTTGCTGTCCTTGCTGCTGATGAGGCTGGGCGCGGGCGTCGCGCACATCCAGGCGGACGGACAGGTGCTCGGCCCCTCCGCCATAGCTGGACCCCCGAACCGGGGCGGCCCCCAGATAGTCCAATCCGACCGCGACCCGGACATAGGCATCCGTGGGGCAGACGCCGTTTGCAGGATCGAATCCGACCCATCCCAGTTCTTCCACGTAGGCCTCGGCCCAGGCGTGGGCGGCGTCTTGAGACGACAGCCCATCGCTGCGGAACAGATGCCCGGAGACATAACGCGCAGGGACGCCCATGCAGCGAGCCGCCGAGATGAACAGATGAGCATAGTCCTGACAGACGCCGCGGCGCAGCTTCAGGGCCTCGGCAGCGGTGTGTGACGCCGTCGTTGCCCCGATCTCGAAACTCATCTCGGTGTAGATGGTCCGCATGAGGTGGTGCAGCCCATCCAGCCTTCCACCCTGATGGTGGGACGCGGCCAGGGCGGCGATGTCTCCGTCGCGGGCCGTGAGGGGCGTCTCGCGAAGATAGACCAGCGGCGACAGTCGCTCAGATCCCATACGCACCGCGCCCGCCAGGTCCGTAGTCTCGACCTCGCCGTTGACGCGGATGGTCAGGCGCTCTGTTGGGGCGTCCACATAGAGGGCGTGAACGATGTTGCCGAATGCGTCCTCGCTTCGTCGCAGTCGCGCATCGACGTCGGTTTCAATGTCCCAGCGCCGGACATGCTGTCCCTCGGAAGCGCGTGGCGTCAGGCGCAGCATCTGGATGATGAAACGAGGCGCCTGCTGGTAGGTGTAGGTGGTCGCGTGGTCGATGCGGATCAGCATGGTCAGCTCAGATACTGATCGCTGATCGCCGCGCCCAGGCGATCGTTCTCGTGCAGGAAGCCCTGAATGTATTCGTGCAGGCCACTCTGGAATATCTGCTCCATATCGGCGCCCTCGAACTGTTGCATCTGGGCCGAGGCGATCCGCTGTGACGGACCCCGCCGGTCGTAGTCCACGGCCAGGCGATCCAGATAGCGGACGATCGAGGCCTGACAACTGGCCAGCGAACGCGGCATCTGGCGGTTCAGGACCATCAGGTCCGCTACCAGCCACGGCTTGACGCCGTCGCGATAGACCCAGCGATAGGCGGTCAGCGCCGAGACCTCACGCAACAGGGTCGTCCACTGAAAATAGTCGAATTGGCCGCCCACCCGTTCGCCCTCTGGCAACAGCAGATGATATTTCACATCCAGAAGACGGGCCGTGTTGTCGGCGCGCTCCACGGCCGCGCCGAGACGCAGGAACCAGTAGGCGTCGTTTCTCAACATGGTGCGCGACGTGGCGCCTTCGACCGCCAGGGTGACGCCCTTCACCCACTGCAAAAAGTCTATGAACTCGTCGCTGCGACGCGGCCGCCCCTGTTCCGCCAGCCCATTCCACGCGCCGTTGATGGCCTCCCACAGCTCGACTGTCAGAGCGGTCCGCACGGAGCGCGCGTTGGTGCGCGCCCGGGTCAGACAGCTGTGGATCGAAGAGGGATTGTCGACCGACAGGGCCAGATGCTCGCGGATCGCCCGGCCATCGGACAGGTCCTGGCCTTCCATACAGTTGCACCCGGAGGTAGCCAGGGCGGCGGCCCAGATTGCGGCTTCCGTTCCGGTCTTGGTCGGAATGGCCGCAAGACGCAGAGTGGCTTCCAGAATCCGGGCGAGGTAGTCGGCGCGCTCGATATAGCGGCCGGTCCAGTAAAGGCTGTCAGCGGTTCGCGAAAGCATCAGTCCTCCAGCACCCAGGTGTCTTTTGTACCTCCGCCCTGACTGGAGTTGACCACCAGAGAGCCCGCTTTCAGCGCCACGCGCGTCAGTCCGCCGGGGGCGACCGTCACGCCCTGCGGGCTGGACAGGACGAACGGCCGCAAGTCGATGTGCCGGTTGACCAGCCGCCCACCTTCCAAGGTCGGGGCCGTGGACAGAGCAAGTGTCGGCTGGGCGATAAAGTCGTCGGGCGCGGCGATCAGTTTCAGACGAAAGGCCTCAATCTCGGCCTTGGTCGCCGCAGGGCCGACCAGCATGCCATAGCCCCCTGATCCGCCAACCTCCTTGACCACCAGTTCATCCAGCCGCGACAGAACCTCTTTCAGAGCGTCTGGCTCGCGACAGCGCCAGGTCGGCACATTCTTCAGTATCGGCTCCTCTCCAGTGAAGAACCGAATGATTTCCGGCATATAGGTATAGACTGCCTTGTCGTCGGCGACGCCGGTCCCCACGGCGTTAGTCAGGGTCACCGTACCGGCGTAGTAGGCGGCCATCAGTCCCGGCACGCCCAGGGATGAGTCCGGCCGGAAGGTGAGGGGGTCCAGAAACTCATCATCGACCCGGCGATAGATGACGTCCACGCGCCGCGGTCCCTGCGTGGTGCGCATGAAGACAACGTCGTCGTCCACGAACAGATCGCCGCCCTCGACCAGCTCAGCTCCCAGCTTGTCCGCAAGAAAGGAATGTTCGTAATAGGCCGAGTTGAACGGTCCCGGCGTAAGGACCACAATCGTCGGGTCGGGGCCCGCCGACTGGGGCGCGCAGGCGCGCAGGCTTGCCAACAGCATGTCGACATAGGTCTCGACCGGCCGCACGGCATATTCCGCGAACAGATCGGGAAACAGCCGCATCATCATCTCGCGGTTCTCCAACATATAGGAGACGCCAGACGGCGTGCGGACGTTGTCCTCCAGCACATGAAAATCGTCCTCGCCGGTTCGCACCAGATCGACGCCCGCGATCTGCACCCAGATGTCGCGGGGGGGACGGCGCCCCTGCATTTCCGGCCGATAGGCCGGATTGGTCCGGATCAGTTCGGAAGGGAGGATGCCCGCCTTCAGGCATTCCTGCGGCCCGTAGATGTCCTTGAGAAAGGCGTTCAACGCCGAGACCCGCTGGATCAGGCCCGCCTCCAGCCCGTTCCATTCAGCGCCCCCAATGATGCGCGGCACGACGTCAAACGGGATCAGACGTTCACTGGCCTCGGCCTCGCCATAGACGGCGAAGGTGATGCCCATGCGACGAAAGAAGAGTTCGGCCTGACGGGATCGGGCCTGCAACAGGTCGGGCGGAGCCTCCGCCAACCATCGGGCGGCTTTCTGGTAAGCGCTTCTCGGCCCCCGGCCAAAGCCATCCATCTCGTCGAACGCCATACCCGCCCCCCGATCCATCAGGCTTGAGACTGGGGCGAGGATGATGCAGTGCGCAAGCGAAATGTTGCACCGCAAAACAGACAACGCGATCGCAGTTCTTTAGCGCCTGACACGCGGCCCTCTAGCGTTTCCGAAAGATCAGAGTCGTCGCCAGAGCGAGGAGGGTTGTTCCCAGAAGAACGGCGCCGACCCAGTCCCACAGACCATCTTGCAACAGAGCGCCGATCAGGCCGGTCAGGCTCAGTACGAAAAGGATGATCGGCACGCCGAAGATGGACAGAAAGCCCAAATCTTTGCGACTCATGACCTTGGCTTCCGCTTGGCGAGCCAAAGGTAGAGGCCAGAGATCAGGATGATGATCATGGCGATGTCAGCAGCGCCCACAGGATTTTCAGACCCAACCCGCCATAGTCGCCAAAATGAAGCGGTTGGGACAGCGACAGGGTCTTCACGTACCAGGGCATGGAGGCCACCGCCGCCAGGTCGCCGGTGCGGGCGTCGATCAGCGCGGGCGTCGTCATGTGCGTCGTCAGCGGCGTGTCGCCGTGGAAGAAGACGGCATAGTGGTGGTCCGTCGAATAGTCAGAACCGGGGAAGGCCACAAACTGCAGCCTCATGCCGGGCAGGGCGGCCTGGGCGCGCCTGACCGCCGCATCCAGCGAGGCGCGTTCTCCGGCCTCGACCGGCGCGTCATAGGCGGCGGTCAATTCCTTGAGCGCCGTGTCCTTCCAAAAGGCGATGATCGGCGTCGCCAGGGTGTTGACCACGCCCGTCACGCCGACGACCAGCACCCAGGCCAGCGTCACCGCGCCCAGCAGGTTGTGATAGTCCAGCCAGCGCGTGCGCGCCGCCTTGGACGCCCGGACCGTGCCGAACGGCAGCCGCCGCATGAAGGGCGCATACAGCACCACGCCCGAGACCAAGGCGACCACCAGCATCACGCCCATGGCGCCCAGGAACAGCATGCCCGGCAGACCCAGGAACAGGTCGGTGTGCAGTTGGAGCAGGAACTCCATCACCGGATGGCCGGAGACAGGCGGCGCGGCCTCGCCGCTGGTCTGGTCGATAGGCTGGAAATTATAGACGCCGGCCGGGCCATCCGGCGCCACGCTGGTGACGTTCACGACCGGACGATCTTCGTCGAAGCTCATGAAGGCCGCGACCTCGCCCGGATGCCGCGACAGGGCGACCTCCAGAACCTGATCAAGGCTCAGCCGTTCGCCATCCTGACGCCCGGGCTCCCACTGCTGATGCAGCAGGACCTCCTCGATCTCGTGCGTGAAGACCAGCGGCAGGCCCGTGATGCAGAGCATCAGCAGGAAGACGGTCGAGATCAGGCTCGACCACTTGTGCACCCCGGACCAGGCGCGGATGGTCCGCGTCCGCATGGGTTCAGAACTCCGTGGAGATCGACAGTCGCAGGGTGCGGGGCGCGCCGAGCGTCAGATAGTTCGAACCCGGATAGCCGCCGACCGCAACCCATTGATCCTCATCGGCCAGGTTCTCGACCCGCGCCCGCAGGGTCAGGGGCTGACCGCCCGCTTCGAAGGCATAGCGCACCCCGGCGTCGAACCGCGTCCAGGAGTCCAGCGCGATCGCATTGTCGGCGCTGGCGGGCTGGGCGCCGGTGTGGACGGCGCGGCCTTCCAGCGTCAGGCCGGCGAGGGCGGGGACATCCCACTCGACGTTCAGGTTGGCCTGGAACTCCGGCACGCCGATGGGCGACTTGCCGTCCAGCGACGCATCCAGCGCCCGCACGATCTCGGCGTCCAGCCAGGTCGCGCCGCCGAGAACGCGCAAGCCCTCGACAGGCTCGCCGAAGACGGTGAGTTCGACGCCCCGGTTCTCCTGCTCGCCGCCGGCGGAATAGAGGCGGTCGGCAGGGTCAAAAAACTCGCTCGGCAAGGTGGTGCTGAAGGCGCTGAGCGTACCGCCGAAGGCGCCGCCATCGTATTTGACGCCGACCTCGGCCTGTTCGGCGCGGAAGGGCTCCAGCACCTCGCCCGCGTTCGCGACCGGCAGGTTGTTGATCACGCCCGGCGCGATCTTTCCAGGCAGCAGGGCTTCGGAATAATTGGCGTACAGCGAGACCTTGTCGCTGGGCTTGTAGACCAGGGCGAAGACGGGCGTGACGGCGTCGCTGGCGTAGCCGCCCATGCGGGCCGTGGTGTTGTAGTCGTAGGAGCGGGTGTCGATTTCCTGATAGCGCGCACCGAGCGTGGCCAGGACGCGGCCATCGAGGAAGGACAGCATGTCAGCGACGGCGAAGCTGGTCGTCTTGACGCGCGCCACGACGGTCGGATCGCTCAGCGACCCGGCGACGAGCGCCGTCGCGGGCGGAGCCGTCACATCGACAGGATTGTAAAGGTCGCTGGCGAAGCCGCCGAAATCGGAAAAGGCGTAGGAGTTGCTCTCTCGCGACTGGACCTGCGCGGCCGAGGCGACCAGGCGGTGCCCGACGGGACCCGTGTCAAAATCAGCGCGCACCCCGATGTCGGCCGAGAAGACCTGATCCCGTCGACCGTTGTCGAAACGGTTGCTGCTCAGGCTTCCGTCGGCTTGCGCTGTCGGGTTGGCCAGGCTGTTACGCTCCTTGCCGTCGCGTCCGCCCATGGCGGCCCAGATCGTGACGGCGTCGGTCACGTCGAACTCGCCGCGCACAGCGCCGAACAGCTGGGTTTCGTCGGTATTGGTCCAGGGCTGGGCGAAGTTCTTGTCGGCGGACGGCGGCGTTGGAATGGCGCCGGCGGGCGTGACCTGCGGACGCGGCGCGTCGATGCGGTTGTCCTGCCATCCCAGGTCAGCGGAGAAGCGGGCGCGGTCGCCGCGTCGATCCAGGCCGAGGCCCAGAACCGTCATCGCGCGACCTTCGCCCTCGACCGAGCCTTCGCCCGCGCGGCTGGCCAGGTTCAGACGCAGGCCCCAGGCGTCGTCCTCGCCAAAGCGGCGCGAAATATCGGCGGCGGCGTAGATTTCGTCGCCGCCCTCCCACCCGGCGGTCAGACGAGTCAGGGGCTCGCTGCGCGCCCGCTTGGGCACGAGGTTCACCGCGCCGCCCACGCCGCTGCCGCCGGGCGCAGCGCCGTTCAGGAAGGCGGTCGCCCCCCGAAAGACCTCGACCCGCTCCAGCAGCTCCGCCGCCACGTACTGGCGCGGCAGGACGCCGTAGAGGCCGTTGTAGGTCATGTCGTCCGAGAAGACCGGGAAGCCACGGATGATGTAGAGTTCCTGGAAATTGCCAAAGCCCTTGGAGACGCGGACCGCCGGATCGTTCTGCAGCACGTCAGCAACGCTGCGGGCCTGCTGGCTGCGAACCAGTTCCTCGGTGAAGCTGGTCGAGGAGAAGGGCGTGTCCATGGTGTCCAGCGCCCCGAACAGGCCGACCCGCGCGCCTGTGCCCACCTGACCGCCGGCATAGGCGGGGGGCAGCGAAACCTGGGACCCCGTCACGACGACGTCCGACAAGGTGATGGGCGGCTCGCCTCCGGCCTGCTGCGCCAACACGGGTGAAGCGCCAGCCAATGCGATGCACGAAACGGAGGCCAGCAGGCCGAACAGGGAAGGGTGCATCGTCGCATCGCTCACATTGTAAGAATGCGTCGCAGTACGACTTGCAGCCCGCTGTGACAACCTGCGGCGCAGATGCCCGCGACCACATGCCTCTGTGTCGGCATCTTTTCGCGATCGAAAACGACGCCATCCATGTCAGCTTCAATGTGCCGGTTCGGCTTGCTCACTCGGTTCGTAAGGCCGCACTTCATCGCTGCATGCACGAGTTAGCTGGCCAGGGAGAGCGCTGCGTATGTGAGCGCTCCTAGATCCTTGGACTCGGACCCTTGCGTAACCCAGCAGCATTTGTCTCAAAACTCGACGGCGACGCGCCAAGAGAGACGCTGATTTCGCGACAGACTATCGCAACATGAGATCGCTGTGAATCGGGCGATCGACCGCCAAGTGGCATCTCTGTGTCATAAACGGTCATTTTCGACACAGGAGTCGCCTTTGTCTGCTGCTGACTCAAAGCGGCGATTCGGAATCGTCCGCTCTCGGGCTACTTGGAGAAAGAGGTCCATAGCGACTTCGGCGACCATCGAATGGCGGATGACACGCGCCTGGTTTGTTGCGCGGCCCATGTGCGGGGATAGCGCCCGGCGCGGCCCCGGGTGGATTCAATGTTCCCGGTAACCGACTTCGTCGACTGGTCTCCTCGAGAGGCGTCACCTTTAGCCGGACACTCTATCGCAGCGGCAGCTCTTTATCGGGCCAGAAACTGCTCGACCTCCCGGGCGAAGGCGTCCGGATACTGGAACATGAAGGCGTGTCCGGAGTCGGGATAGACGATCAGGGTGGCGTTCGGCAGGGCTTGTGCGAGGGCGAAGGATTGGTAGGTCGGAATCATCACGTCCTCCACGCCATTGGCGACCAGGACCGGAATCTTCAGGTCCGGAGCCCGCTTTAGCAACGACGTCTCCGGCGTTCCGACGTCCGAGGCCGCCGACAGCATAGCCTTCCAAGCGCTCTCGCTCACGAGCACCGAGTAGGCGTCCGCACGCTGGCGGAGGCGGGCGAGATGGGCGAGCCCCGCAGCCTGGCTCGTCGGCGTATCGCGGAAGAACAACGCGAGGAAGTCTTCGTCGACATTCGCGGGCTTGGTGGCGATGGCGATCGCTTCCGGGCGGACGTTATGGCCTTCGACATATCCGGCGCCGCTGCCGGCGATGATCAGTCGGCGCACCAGTCCCGGATGACGATAAGCCAGCTCCTGGGCCATGAGTCCGCCCAGGGAGAAGCCGAGGACATCGACCTGTTCGTATCCCAGCGCCCCGACGAAGGCGGCCGTATTGTCCGCCCATCCTGCGAGACGCAGCGACGGCGTGCCCGAACTGCGCGCCACGCCGGCGTTGTCGAACAGAATGACCGTCCTGCTCTCCGCCAGCCGATCGACGAAGGCCGGATCCCACTCGTCCACCGTACCCCGGAACCGGTTCATCATGACGAGGGGCGGTCCGTCGGCGTCGCCTATGACCCGGTACGCGTAGTGGACGCCGTCCCCCTCGACGAAGCGGGTCTCCACACAGGCGGTCTGACAGGGTGCCGGGCTGGTCTGAACCCTCGCGTGGGAAGGGGTGCTTATGACGGTCAGGCCGACGGCGAATGCGGCGAGAAGCAGAGCAGGGAAACGAGGCGACAGGCGGGTCATGTGTAAGTCCTTTCGGTTAGACGGCCCAGCAGCCGCAGCCCATCGCACCCCAGAAGGCGCGGCTGTCGGAGGCCGGAGATTGCGACTGGTAGACGGCGGCGTGGTCGTGCCCATGGACGCCGCAGGCGGCGGCGCAGCCGCAAGCCGCCGCGATGCGGGCAAAGAAGCCGGTGCGGTCCCGGGCCTTCTGTGAAGAACAGCCGCCGAAGGTTCGCACAGGCGTCCAGTCCGGCGCGGCCGGGGGGATCAGGGGAGCGAGGCGGGCGAAGTCACCCGCGCCCCAGACGACCTCGCCGCCCAGGAGGGTCAGGTCGCTCTCGATCTGTGAGATCTGATCCTCGGGGACCGAAAAATAGTCGCGATCCAGGGCGATCAGATCGGCGAACTGGCCGACCTCGATCCGCCCCTTCTTGCCGTCCTCGTTGGAGAACCAGGTGTTGGCCTCGGTACAGAGGCGAAGGGCGGTCTCGCGGTCCTGACGCTGGCGAGCGGGGTAGATCGTCGTCCCGCCGACGGTCTTGCCGGTGACCAGCCAACTCAGCGAAACCCAGGGATTGTAGGAGGCGACGCGAGTGGCGTCGGTGCCGGCCCCGACAGGCAGGCCCGCGGCCAGCATGCGCGACACCGGCGGGGTCGTCTCCGCTGCCTCCCGACCGTAACGCTCGACGAAATCCTCGCCCTGGTAGGCCATACGGTGCTGGACCGCGATGCCGCCGCCGAGCGCGGCGATGCGGTCGATGTTGCGTTCGCTGATGGTCTCGGCGTGGTCGATGAACCAGTGCAGGCCATCGAACGGGACGTCGGCGTTGACCCGTTCGAACACGTCGAGCGCCCGGTCAATCGTCTCGTCGTAGGTGGCGTGCATCCGCCAGGGCCAGCGTTGTTCGGCCAGCAGGCGGATGACGGGCTCGAGATCCGTCTCCATGTTGGCCGGCATCTCGGGCCGCGGCTCGCGGAAGTCCTCGAAGTCGGCGGCGGAGTAGACCAGCATCTCGCCCGCGCCGTTGTGGCGATACAGGTCGTCGCCCTGACCGGGCGTCACCTGTCCGCTCCATGACCGAAAATCGGCCAGTTCGTCCTTCGGCTTCTGGGTGAACAGGTTGTAGGCGAGCCTCACGGTCAGCTGACCGTCCTCGTGCAGCCTCTCAATCACCGCATAGTCGTCTGGATAGTTCTGGAAGCCGCCGCCGGCGTCGATGACGCTGGTCACGCCCAGGCGGTTCAGTTCGCGCATGAAATGGCGGGTGGAGTTGAGCTGGATGTCGGGATCCAGCTTCGGCCCTCGCGCCAAGGTCGAATACAGGATCATGGCGTTGGGTTTGGCCACCAGCATGCCGGTCGGCTCGCCGTTCGTATCGCGCACGATCTGGCCTCCGGGGGGATCGGGCGTGTCCTTCGTATAGCCCACGACCCGCAGGGCGGCGGCGTTGAGCAAGGCGCGGTCGTAGAGGTGCAGGATGAAGACCGGCGTCTCGGGCGCGGCGGCGTTGATCTCGTCCAGGGTCGGCAGGCGCTTCTCGGCGAACTGATGGCGGGTGAAGCCGCCGACGACCCGGACCCACTGGGGCGGCGGCGTGTTCTGCGCCTGCCGTTTGAGCATGGACATGGCGTCGGCCAGGGTCGGAACTCCGTCCCAGCGCAGCTCCATATTGTAGTTTAGCCCGCCCCGGATGACGTGGGTGTGGCTGTCGATCAGGCCGGGCGTGACCCGACGGCCGCCCAGATCGATCAACCGGGTGTTCGTCCCCGCCGTGGAGAGGATGTCGCGCGATGAGCCGACGCCGGAGAACCGGCCGTTGGTGATGGCCACGGCGTCGGCGTTCGGGTTGGACCGATCCAGCGTGGTGATCCGGCCGTTGTGAAGGATCAGGTCAGGGGCAGCGGCTTGCATGGGGCTTCGAGCTCCGCCCAGACCCGCCGCGAGCGCGGCCAGGCCCAGGCCTTCGATGACCGAGCGGCGATCAGTCGCCATCGGAGGACGCCCTGATCGCGGGCGGCGCGGCGTGGGCCTTCACCGCCGCGACCGCCTGTTCGCCCAGGAGGATGCCGAGCAGGCCCAGAAGGGCGACATAGGGCGGGGCCGGCGAGCGCACGTGGAGCAGACCATAGATGACCCCGATCAGGACGCCGGCCGCCAGGGAGATCAGATAGGCTTTCATGGCTCCTCCTCCCTGCGCAGAAAGGCGATCGGATCGCTGGCCGGGAAGCTATCCTCCAGGGCCTGATCGAGCCTCAACTCCAGGGACAGGAGTTCGGCCAACAGCTCGCCTTCCGGATCGGGGGAGAAGGTCATGTCAGCCCTCCCGCGCGTGTTCGCCGAGCATGGCCTTGGCGTAGAGCAGGCCGATGCCATAAGCGCCGGAGTGGTCGATGGCGATGCCGGTGGTGGCGTCGTAGGTCTCGCCGCGCGCCCAGTCGCGCTGCAGCTCGAGCAGGTATTGCAGCGAGGTCAGGGGACGGACGCCCGCCTGAATCATCCGCTGCATCGCCCGATCATGCGCTTCATCGGACACGTCGCCCGAGGCGTCGGCGATGACATAGACCTCAAAACCCTGCTCTGCGGCGGACAGGGCCGGTCCCGCGATGCAGACCGAGGTCCACAGACCCGCGAGCACGATACGCCCCTTGCCGATCCGGTTGACCTCATCAATGACCGCCGCATCCTCCCAGCAGTTCATCGTGGTGCGGTCGATGATCGGCGCACCGGGAAAGGCTTTCTGGATCTCGGGGAAAATCGGACCGGAGAAGCTGGTGGCCGCGACGCTCGTCAGGATGGTCGGGACGGCAAAGGCCGCTGCGGCGCGGGCGACGGTCGCGGTATTGGCCCGCAGGGCGCCCACCTCGATGGAGTTCAGGGGAAAGGCCATCTGCGACTGGTGATCGATGAGGATCAGGACGTGATCGGTCGGCGTCAGCAGAGAGCGCGCGGCTCCGATGGAAGCTGTGGTCACAGGAAGTCTCCTTCAGGGGCGTTGAGGAAATCGGCGTCCGATTGCAGGGATCGGTGCGGCGCGTCCCAGGCGATGCAGGCCTGGGCCACCTCTTCCCAGCCAGGCTCGGCGATCAGGAGGTGCGACCGCCCGGGGAAGTCGAGGAAGTCGGTCGGCGCCGACGATCGGCGCTGGAGGCGGAAGGCGGCGCGCGACAGGTAAGGCGTCACCAGCCGGTCCCGTTCGCCGGCTGTGATCAGTAGAGGCTGGCGGCGGCGCAGCGGATCGATGGCGGTTCCGCGCCAGAAGGCGGCCTGATTTATGATGCGGCCAGAAGTAGGCACGACGTAGCGCTCCCAGGTCTCGGTCTGGAGCGCCAGCGGCGCGGCGTTGGCGTAGCGCTCGGCCCACAGCGCCCGCGGCAGGGCGTAGGGCCGACGCCAGCCCCCCGGCCGCAGGATGGCCGGGGCCGCCGCGCGGAGCGTCAGAAGACCGGGAACCACGCCGGCTATCGGCGCCGGGTTCAGGGCGATGCCCGCGCGACCAAGCCCCTGATCAAGCAGCAGTTGGATGAACAGGCCGCCGAACGAATGGCCGACCAGGAGCGGCGGCCTGTCCAGTGTTCGGATATGGGCCGCCATCCGGTCCACGACGGCCTCGATTGACAGCGATCCCAAAGCGGCGGGCGGGTCATCGCGCAATGCAGCGGCGGACAGGCTGTCAATCACAGGCCATTCCGGCGTGTGGGTCTCATAGCCCGCCTCCCGCCATGGGTCTGCGAACGGATGCCACGAGGCGGCCGTGACCCAGAGGCCGTGGACGAAGACGACGGGATCTGCGGTTCGCGTGACCATGACCGTTCTCCCGCCGCCGACCGTCACGCCCGCGACCGGCGACCGTTGGCGACGGCCCAGTCCAGCGCATAGTCGGCGACGGTCTCCCAACCCGCGTCCATGCAGGTCCAGTGAGACCGACCCTCAAAGATCTTGAGGTCGGTCCGGGAGGGCGCGCGCGTCTGCTTGCGATGAATCGCCCGCGTCATGCTCGCGTCCGCGATCAGATCCAGTTCGCCGCCGATCAGCAGCAGGGGCGCACGGTCGGGATTGTCCCAGCGGATGCGGCCGGAGGCGCCGGTGACCCCGTCCCAATAGACGCGCCCTGCGGTCGGCACGATGTAGCGGTCGTAGAGCTCCGCCACCCGGTCCTTGGGTGCGGTCTGGGCGAAGCGCGTCTCGAAGAAGCGCCGCGACATGACCTTGGCCTTCTTCCAGCTAAACAGGTCGCTGAACACCGGCAGGGCCGAGACGATCGCGTGCGGACCCAGGGGCACGCCAGGCGTCGGCGCCGGGTTGATGGCCACGCCGGCGACACCACAGCCGCGATCGAGCAGATGCTGGGTGAAGACCCCGCCGAGCGAATGCCCGATCAGGATCGGCTCTTCCGGCAAGGCGCGGATGATCCGTTCGAAATGATCGATGATCGCCTTCTGGCCTGTCTTCGCCAGTTGCGGATCCGGTGCGCGGCGCAACTCGGCGGGCGAGCGGTCGTCGTGGGGCCAGTCGGGGGTCAGCACGGTAAAGCCCTTGGCCTCGTATCGGGCCTTGAACGCTTCCCAGCTGCGGCTATTCAGCCAGGCGCCGTGGATGAGGACAATGGTCTTGGTCATGATCAAATCCTTTTGAGGGGCTGGAGAGCGGGCAGGAGCTCGGCCGAAGTCAGGATGACGTGGGCGTAGGTCGGGCCGTTGATGTCGTGGGCCGCATGCATGGCTTCGAACGACAGGGCGGCGGTCGCATCGCGCACCAGGGTGACGTGGTAGCCGAGCTCGACCGCGAACTTGGCGGTGTTCTCCACGCAGGTGTTGGCGATCATGCCGATCAGGATCAGGTGGGTGATGCCGCGCTGCCGGAGTTGCAGATCGAGGTCGGTGTTGGCGAAGCCGCTCGAGCTCCTGTGCTCCTTGGCGACGACGTCGCCTGGCCGGGGCGCGAACTCGTCCCGCCATTCGCCGCCCCATTCGCCGCGCGCGAAGACCTTAAGGCTGGACGACGCCACCTGGTACGGGGTCGGGTGGTCCCAATCGGCGAAGTCGTCCGGCTCCGCCCGGTGATGCGGCACGATGAAGATGCGCAGGCCGGCGTCCCGAGCGGCCTGGCTGACGGCGCGCAGGTTGTCGATGACGTCGAACGCCTCGGCCACGGGCGCCAGCTGCGGCCAGAGCTTGCCGCCTTCCGACAGGAAGTCGTTGTAGGGATCGATGAAGAGAAGCGCCGCGCGATCGGGGCGGTACATCGGGGGGCTCGATGTGCGGTTCGTCACGGCGCTTCTCCTCATCAGGGACGCACCGTGGGGAGCGGTTGCGCCTAGGGAGAGGATGCGGCCGCGCATGGCGGCCGCGCCATTCTACGTGCGGTGCGCCGACCTAGACCTTGGTATGAGCCGGCTCACCCGGCAGACGGATCACGAAGACCGCACCGCCGTCGGACGCGTTCGCCGCGCAGATCGCGCCACCGTGGCTCTCCACGATCGAACGGCAGATCGGCAGGCCGAGGCCCATGCCCTCCGGCTTGGTCGAGTAGAAGCTGGTGAACAGGCTGTCGGGTTCGACGCTCAAGCCTGGGCCGTTGTCCGCGACCCGAACCTCGACCTCGTCCCCGCAAAGTGTGGCCGTGATCCGAATGAAGGATCGCCGGCCCGGAAGCGCGGCCTGGGCGGCGTTGATGATCAGGTTCACCAGGACCTGCTGCAACTGGGTACGATCACCACACACGCTTAGCGGTTCTGCCGAAACTTCCACGCGCGTATTGCGGACTTGAAGCTCGTCGCGGAGGAACAACAGGGTCTCGTCGATGATTTGGCGGATCTCCAGGGTTTCATGCGCCGCGCTCTGCTTGGACGCCATGGCGCGGACCCGCGCGATGACGTCGGCGGCGCGCCGGGCGTCCGCGCCGATCCGAGACGTCAGATCGATCGCCCTTAGCAGGTCGGGCTCGTCGCGCGAGAGCCATCGCAGACTGGCCGCGGCGTTCGTCGTGATGGCGGCCAGGGGCTGGTTGACCTCGTGCGCGATCGAGGCCGCGAGCTCGCCCAGCATCGAGACCCGGGCGGCATGGGCGAAGTCGTCTCGCAGGCGGCGGAGATCGGCTTGCGCCGCCAGACGCTCCGAGATGTCGATGACCCCGACCAGCAGGGCGCCCTGCGCCAGACCTTCGTGCGGAAAGGCGGCGGTAAACAGGGCGTCGAATTCCGTACCGTCCTGTCGTCTGAGCCGGGTTTCGGTCATGTAATGGCTCTGGCGTCCGATCGCCGCCGCAACCGCAGCGGCGTAGGCGGGGCTGCTGGCCTCCGGCCAATAGGGTTCGACCGACGGCGCCAGGTGATCGCGACGACCGACTCCGAACATGGCCAGCGTCGTGTCGTTGACGTCCACCACCCGCGTTTGCCGCATCATTTCCCGGACGAACTCGGGATGGGTTTCGAAGTGGCGAGGAATATCGACCACGCCCTGTTCCCGCAGCTCACGCAACAGTCCGCCGACCGGGGAGAAATCCAGCTCCCAGAAGGCGGCCGCCATGGCCTGGAACAGGCTGCTGTAACGCAGTTCCGAGCGTTTCAACCGGTCTTCGACACGGCGCTGCGCGGTCACGTCGCGGCCGATCTCGAGGGTTTCGCCCGATCGGCGCGCCCAGGCAGCCTCCACCACAAGACACCGGCCGTCGATGCTGCGCCTTTCGATCACAGCCTCGGCGCGATCCGATGGAATCGGCCCCAACAGCCTTTCGACAGGCGTGCCGATCGCCTGTTCGGCGGTGCAGCCGTAGAGAACGGCCGCAGCCGGATTCCAGGCGCTAATGACGCCTTGGTCATCCCAAGCGACGACGCTGTCGCGGACGAGCTCGAACAAACCCGGCGCCACGGTCACGACCGGATCGTCACGCGGGCAGGACGCCCTCGATGCAGCGGACCAGATCCGCCTCCTGGAAGGGCTTCTGCAAAACGCAGACGGCGCCGCTTGCTTTGGCGCGGGCATGCAGGGACATTTCGGTCCGCGCCGTGACCATGATGACAGGCGTCGGGACGCCGAGCCGGTCCAGATGTTGTTTCAGCTCGATGCCGCTGAGGCCAGGCATCTGGATATCGGTGATGACGCAGTCCGCGTGTCGCCCGGAAGGATCGGCCAGAAAGGTCTCGGCGGATGCATAGGCCTTTACCCGATAACCGAGCGAATCCAGCAGACCGACGATGGCGGTCCTCAACGAGTCGTCGTCCTCGACGACCGATACGGTAGAGTTGAGGGGCAAGCGGACAGTCTTTCACTAACGCCAAATGGGCCGCTTCAACATGGCGGCGAACGATAGGGTGCGAAATCATACTCTGGTGTTAGTCCTGCGACGCGGCCAGCAAATCGGCCATGCGGACCAGATCCGGCAGAGTGCGCGCACCCATCTTGCGCATCGCGGCGCCGCGGTGAATCTTGACCGTCACCTCGCTGATCTCCAGATCGCCGGCCACCTGTTTGTTCATCTTGCCGCTGCAGACGAGACGCATCACTTCGCGTTCACGCGGCGACAGGCCGGCGTAGCGCGTGCGCAGATCCTCGACGCCCTGGTCGGAAGCGCGACGCGCGCGATCGCGCTCCAGCGCCGTCGACACGGCGTCGAGCAGGTCCTGATCACGGAAGGGCTTGGTCAGGAAATCCACCGCGCCGCCCTTCATGCCTTGCACCGACATCGGGATATCGCCGTGCCCTGTCATGAAGATCACCGGCAGGAAGACGCCAAGACCGGCCATCCGGGCGTGGAAATCCAGTCCGCTGCCGCCCGGCAGGCGCACATCCAGCAACAGGCAGCCAGCGCCGCTCCATCCGCGGGCCTCGAGGAATTCCGTCGTCGAGCCATAGGTGCGAGCTGACAGGCCGACAGACTCCAGCAGGGCCTGCACCGCCTCGCGCACCGACCGATCGTCATCGACAATATGAATGACCGGATCGGACGTCATGAACTCTCCCGCTGGAAAGGTGACACGTCCCTGAAAGTCGATCCATTCATCCTAAAGGATGAGGTTCACCTCTCATCACGGGATCAGCAGCGCTTGGCGATAGCGGCCGGGGCTTACGCCCGCGGCCCGGGTGAAGGCTCTTGTGAAGTTGGCCTGACTGGAGAACCGGCAGGCCTGGGCGATCTGCGCGAGGCTATCCGCGCCGTACGCCAACTTTTGCCGTGCCGCGTCCAGTCGCCGTTCACTCAGATAGGCGTGAGGGCTGGCGCCGACCGTTTGCTGAAAGACGCGCGCGAAGTGGAAAACGCTGACGCAGGCGACATCCGCCAGGTCAGCAAGCGACAGGTCCTGCTCGAGATTCTCGTTGATAAAGGCCAGCACGCGGTCGAGCCGACGTCGATCCAGGGTTCCCTGCCCGCGTGGCGGATTGGCCCGGCGTCCGCCCTCGGCGTGGTTCTGGGCGAGCGCGGTGATCAGGTCGAGCGCAAGCGCGTCCATGCGCAGGCCCCCGGCCGAACCCTCACAGCTCAGCTCCCGCCGGATGGCGCGGAGCAAGGCCATGATGCGCGGACTATCGACTTGCACCTGATAACGTAGATCCTGCGCCCGGAAACCGAGGTCTGCGACCTCCCCGGACAAGAAGCTGTGTTGGGGAATATAGACGTGCAACACGCGAGGAATATCGGCCGATAGCCGGGTCGCCTCCTCACGAATTCCTGCCGGGCAGAGCCAGGTCGTACCGGGCGTGGCCGCGACCTCCTGGCGCACACCGCCCGACGCACGGGTCGAAACCGCGGCGTTCTCGTCACGCAGAATCTGGGTGATTTCGGCGTTCTGGGGAGTGAAGGCCCCGATTTCACCGGCTCCGTGGCTGCGGATTTCTGCTGCGATAAGAGTCCAAGGTCGATCCGCAGACGTCGCCAGGAGGCTGGCGTCCCGGAATTTGGCGATGCCGTGGCCGTCCATTCCCTCGTCCTCCGAACCGCGATAGATGAACTCCATTCGCTGCGCGCAATCAAGCTTCCGGCATGGCCAGGACAGCAATCGTTGAAAAGACACGAGAGCGATCTCGGGGTAGATTGTCGGGTCTGATCCTTGGCGAATTGATCACATGCCTCCCCTGATCCACATCGTCGACGACGATTGCCAGCTGCGTGAAGCCTTGAGGGGGCTTCTGCGGTCGATGGATTATGAGACGATGGAGCATGCCTCCATTGAAACCTTCATGCAGGCTGAAAAGCCCCGCGGACCCGGTTGCGTCCTGGTCGATGTTCGGCTGCCGGACGGCAATGGCCTGGACCTGCAGGCTCGCATGGCGACCCAGGGCGTGCTTCAGCCCGTGATTATCATGACCGGCTATGGCGACATCGCCATGAGCGTGCGCGCCATGAAGGCGGGCGCCGTCGACTTCCTGACCAAGCCTGTCCGCGATCAGGACCTGTTCGATGCTGTGGTGGCCGCAGTCGGTCGCGACCAGGAGCGGCTTAACGATCAGGAGGAGGCGACTGACCTGGAGCAGCGGTATGCCAAACTATCGCCGCGCGAGCGCCAGGTGATGGCTCTGGTCACAGCCGGCCAGTTGAACAAGCAGGTCGCCGGCGAACTCTCACTCAGCGAAGCGACCATCAAAATCCATCGCAAGTCTGCGATGCAAAAGATGAAGGCGCGCACCTTGGCGGAGTGGGTCAGACTGGCCGACCGCATCGCCCCAAAGCCCCACTGAACTAGGAAATCGCCGGCAGGCTGACGTGGAACGTGGCGCCGATCGCAGCCTTCTCATCCAGCCAGATTCGTCCCCCGACAGCCTCGACCGAAGTGCGGCAGATCGCCAGCCCCATGCCCATTCCATCACTCCTGGATGATGAGAAAGGCTCGAACAGCCTGGGTCGAACGGCCGCTTCGACCCCCGGCCCACAGTCGGACACCGAGATGCGCACGACGTCGTCCACGGCCCGCACGAAGACCCTGACATCGCGGGGTGCGCGTTGGGACTTCATCGCCTGAACGCCGTTGATCATCAGGTTCACCAGCACCTGCTGCATCTGGATGGAATCAGCCATGACCTTCGGCAGGTCTGTCGCCGCGTCGAGATGCACGGCCGCATCGTGGAGACGCAGTTCACGGTCGATCAGCACCGTCGCGATGCGAGCGGTCTCGGCGATATCGAGCGGCTGGATGTCGGGCGGAGATGCACTGAGGAAGTCGCGCGTCCGGGCCACGACTTCCTGGGTTCGACTGGCATCCGCCACCGCGCGTTCGATCGCCCGCTCCGCCTCGGGATAGTTGGGCGCATCACGGCGCATCCAGCGCAGCGAAGCCTGCACATTGGCGAGGATCGAGGCCAGCGGGGTGTTGATCTCATGGGTGATAGAGGCGGTGAGAGCGCCGACGGTCGAGATACGTGAGGCGCGCGCCGCTTCGGTCTGGGCGGCGACCAGTCGCGCTTGCAGGGCCTTGTACTCCGTCACGTCCAGCGCGGCGACCAGGATGTCCCGGAAACCATCGAGCGAGGTCGGCAGGGCTGCGGTGAACAGGCAGTCCAGATGGCTGCCGTCCGGTCGAACGATGTGGGTCTCCGACCGATAGAAGGCGTCGCCGCGGCCGAAGGCGATCAGCCACTGGTCAAAGGTCTGGTCGCTGTCGGGGAGTATGCGATCAAGCGTTCCGACGAGGTCCGCCTTGGACCGCGCGCCCATGGTCTGGACGGTGAAGGCGTTGACGTCCTTGACGATGACGCGGCGGCGAAGAGCCCGCGCCTCATCGGGACGGGCGGCGAAATGGGCCTCGATGTCATGCACCCCTTCGCGTTTCAGCTTCAGGATGGCCTCGCCGACCGCTGTCCAGTCCTCGCGCCACAGGGAGATGCCGGGTCGCTCAAACAGGGCCTCCCGCCAGGCCGCCTCGCCGTCCTCCCTGCGACGGCGAAGAAGCGAGGCGGCCAGCGCCAACCCGAGCGCAGCGATCGTCGCTAGCCAGAGAGACAAGGCCACGAGCGAGGTCGACAGGACGGCACCGATGAGGGCCAGAAGGAGAGCGGTCGTCATGCCGAGATCGGCGGCGGTGGGGATGAAGCGGCGCCGCTCTCGCCGGGCGGACATCCAGGCCGGCATGATATCGCCCGGTGTCGGATCCACGTCCCCAGGCGTCGGCCAGAGGGTGAAGACCTGTTTCCTTACGCCGGTCGCGCCGGTCGTCTCGTCAGTGGTCATCGTCCGTCGAGTCCTCCGCACGATCCGCGTGCGCCGTCTGCCTCTCATCAGAATACGACCCGAGGGTTGCGTCCATAATACGAAAGGTCAGGGCGGATGGCTGAATGGCCGAATGGGCAGCGTCGCCCGGATCGCGGATCGTGGCTTCATCGCGACCGATGGAGCCCGTCGATGACCGTTGCCTACCCCCGGCCAGCCCTTTCCCGACGCGGCGTCCTCGCCGCCGGGGGCACCCTTGGCCTGTCGGTCTCGCTCCCGTTTCCATCCCACGCCTTTGAAGCCCCTACACCCCCTGCCGGAGACGTCGTCATGCCCTTCATCACCACCTCGGACGATACGCAGATCTTCTACAAGGACTGGGGTCCCAAGGACGCCCAGCCGATCGTGTTCCACCACGGCTGGCCGCTGAGCGCCGACGACTGGGACAATCAGATGATGTTCTTCCTGGCCCAGGGATACCGGGTGATCGCCCACGATCGCCGGGGTCATGGGCGTTCCAGCCAGACCTGGGCGGGCAATGAGATGGACACCTATGCCGCCGATGTGGCGGCCCTGGCCCGCGCGCTGAACCTGCGGGACGCCATCCACATCGGTCATTCCACGGGTGGCGGGGAGGTGGCCCGCTACGTTGGCCGCTACGGCGGCGACAGCCGTGTGGCCAAGGCTGTCCTGATCGGCGCGGTCCCCCCTCTGATGGTCAAGACGGCGAACAATCCGGGCGGTCTGCCTATCGAGGTTTTCGACGGCTTCCGCGCCGCCCTGGTCGCCAATCGCGCCCAGTTCTATCGAGATGTCCCGTCGGGCCCCTTCTACGGCTTCAACCGGGCGCCCGCATCGCTGCAGGAAGGCGTCGTGGCCAACTGGTGGCGCCAGGGCATGATGGGCGGCGCCAAGGCCCACTACGACTGCATCAAGGCCTTTTCAGAGACCGACTTCACCGAAGACCTCAAGGCCATCACGGTGCCGACCTTGGTCATGCACGGCACTGACGACCAGATCGTCCCGATCGGCGCCTCGGCCCGTCTGTCGGCCCCGCTCCTGCGCAACGCCCAGACCAAGATCTACGATGGGCTGGGCCATGGCCTGTGCACGATCAACCCCGACGTGGTGAACCCGGATTTGCTGGCCTTCATCCGGTCCTGACATCGTCAGTCCGAACGCACGGTCCTTCGCCGCGCTCTTGAGCAGCGAGCCCCTCCCGAAGCCCCATCTGGGGGCGGCGTCATAACCCTGAGGTTTCCATGAACAGGTTGATCCCGCTTGCGATCGCCGCCCTTCTGGGCACATCGGCTTTCGCGCACGCCCAGTCCATTTCCGCGCCAAGCGAACCGGTCAAGGCCGCGGCCTTCGGGGCGGGCGTCGCGCAAGCCGTTTTCGGCTGATCCAGAGGCGCTCCGGGCGGAGATGCGCCTCGGTCCAGATCAACCGTCCGCTGGCCGCCTGACCTTGTCATCCAAATACGCCCCCCAAAAGCGCGACCGATCCGTCTCCCGGGTGACATCCCTATACGTAGAGATAGGGGGGCTGACCTCCCGGATGATATATGGTCAGGGGCGCTCGAGGCATCCTGTGGCTGCACAGGAGATCCAGATGTCCGCCTCCCATCCGCCGATGGCCCACCGCACTGCAGGCCCACTCGCTCGCCCCTTTCTGCAAGAGACCCAGCGCAATCTTGCGCTTTGGACGCTCCAGGCGTGGCTGGCGATGTTCTTTCTCGCCGCCGGCTACACGAAGCTGACGCAGCCGCGTAACCTGCTCGACGTCCTGTTGGGCTGGACCGACCAAACGCCGCCCGTGCTGGTGACAGGCCTAGGCGTGCTCGAGACGGCGCTCGGACTGGGGGTGGTCGCGTCCCTGATTACCTGGCGCCTGAGGCGGCTGGTCACGGGATCGGCCCTAGTCTTGAGCGGGCTCGCCCTGGTGATGCTGTGCCTTCACCTATGGCGCTTCGAACCCGGCCTTGCCTTAGTGAATCTAAGCCTGGCGGCGTTTGCGGTGCTGGTCTTCATTGGCCGCACCCGAGAGGCGCGCCGGTAGATTTTAATCGCAAGCGCAGGTAGCTAAGCCCCCTAATCGGCTTGTCGGTGGAAACGCCGGGCTCCAGGGTTCCTGTGTCCGACACATTGCCAGCATCCATTGGGTTCACGGTCGTCTGTGCGTCGCCCCGTAGGATTCCGGCGGTCGCCATTACGGAGACGCGCCAGTCTGCGAAGCAGGCATCGCGCTTGGAAGCGAACCTCCGTTCTACGCTTGCAATGTCGTCTTTCCGGCATCGTGCACATGACCGCTCCTGGCGCCTTGCAGCCTTTCGCACCGAGACGATCGGGAAGGTCCGGGATATTCTGCGCCAGCATTTAGGGGGTGGCCTTCAAGATCGTCTCTCCACTTGTCGCTTGAAAGGCAATGTTTTCAGTGGAGTTTTTTGTGCGCAGTCCGAACCTTGTAGTCCCCGCTGCAATTGGCGCGTCCGTTCAGAAAATGCGGGGCGCCCGTCGCAGCCCATCATCATCCATCCGGTAGCCCTTAGGAGGTTCATGAGGATCCCCAAGGACTTCCATGCCCCCTCGATCTTCAGATCCGTCGACACGGCGAAAACGCCCCTCGGTTGCACCGCGCGGTAGTCGCTGCCTGCGGACTGAGGGACCGCCCACGCCCGCAGTCTAGCGGCGCGGACTGAAGGCTAGCGCGCCACGACCTGGCCTTGGTCTGACGGCGTCCGGACCGCGCGGGCGCAGGCGAGTGCGAATACGATCAGGATGAAGTAGCCGCCCAGGGGAACAAAGAAGGCGGGCGTGACAGCACCCGTCGCGTCGGCGATCGCCCCGGCGATCGGGGGCAAAATCGCGCCGCCGATGATGCCGAAGACGAGCAGCCCCGAGGTGGCGGACGCCGAGGCGCTGGATCGTTCCAGGGTCAGGCTGAAGATGGTCGGGAACATGATGGAGTTGAAGAAGCCGATCGCCAGCGCTGCGTAGGCCGCCGTAGCGCCGTCCGTCTGGGTCACCAGCAGGGCGAGCGCTGCAGCGATCATGGTGCAGGCGGACAGCAGATAGCCGGCGGGGATCCGCGTCAGAAGCGCGCTGCCGACGAAGCGGCCGATCATGGCGGCCCCCCAATAGTACCACCCGACCATATGTCCCGCCTCGTGGGGCGCCAGACCCAGACCCTCCGCCGAGCTGATGAAGGGGATGAGCAGGGCGCCGATGGTCACTTCCGCCCCGACGTAGAAGAAGATCGCCGTAGCTCCGAACACGGCCCAACCCGAGCGGAAGGCGGCGAGGGGCGACACCACGCCTTCATGGGGGCGGT
>Ga0265296_1000854_pt1 | contig 40044 bp, 27 predicted proteins | sample MunlanPumphouse1_FD_189073 | JGI IMG/M metagenome (GOLD analysis project Ga0265296, IMG submission 189073) | Groundwater microbial communities from a municipal landfill in Southern Ontario, Canada - Pumphouse #1 | ecosystem: Environmental > Aquatic > Deep subsurface > Groundwater | place...
TCGGCGTCAACATGATCATGTTCCCCGACACGTCCAACGTGCTCGACACCCCCCTGACCAGCAAATACCAGATGTATCCTGATGGCGGGGCTACCGTTGCCGAGATCCGTGATGCCGGCAATTCGGAAGTCACGCTTGCGCTCGGCTCGTATGCCTCGCACGATGCCGCCGAAGTGCTGCAGGAGAAATGCGGGGTCACCGGCATTCCGCTCAAACTGCCCATCGGGATCAAAGCAACCGATGATTTCATCATGGCCGTAAAGGACTGGTTCGGGGTCGAGATCCCCGCGTCCCTCACGCTCGAACGCGGTCAGGTCGTCGACACGCTGATCGATACGCACTTCCACTACCAGGGAAAACGCGTCGCAGTCTTTGGCGACCCCGACCACGTGATCGCGCTCACCGAGTTCCTGCTCGCGATGGGCATGGTCCCGGTATATATCCTCACGGGCACGCCCGGAAAAGCCTTCGAGACAGACATTAAGAAAATGCTCGAAGATGCGGGAGTCACCGGCTCAAGAGTCAAAGCAGAAGGCGACCTCTTCGAGCTCCAGCAATGGATCAAAGAGGCCCCGGTCGATCTCCTGATCGGCACTTCGTATGGGAAGTACATTGCCCGGGCAGAGGATGTCCCGTTCGTCCGCTTCGGATTCCCGATCCTGGACCGGGCTGTCCACCCGCTCATGCCGGTGGTCGGCTACCGGGGATGCCTGCGCCTGATCGAGCAGATCAGCAGCGCCCTCCTGGAACGCCGGGACCGCGATTGCCTGGATGAAGATTTCGAACTTGTGTTATAACGGGTAATGCCCGTGAGGAAAAAACCATGGATACCAGCTCAGTAACTGCCGAAGGGTCGGCATGTATCAGCGAACGCCAGAACTCTATCCTGACCACGGGGAAGAGCAAGAGCAGCATCCACTGTGCTGACGACAGCCTTGCCGGCTCCGTCAGCCAGCGGGCCTGCGTCTTCTGTGGTGCCCGGGTGGTATTGAACCCGGTCACCGATGCAGCCCATCTCGTTCACGGTCCCATCGGGTGTGCCACGTATACGTGGGACATCCGGGGGAGCCTCTCAAGCGGTTCCGAGATGTACCGGAACAGCTTCTCCACCGATATGAAAGAGCGGGACGTGGTCTTTGGCGGGGAGAAGAAACTTGCCACCTGTATCGATGAGATTGTGGGCAAGTACCATCCCCCGGCAATCTTCGTATACTCGACCTGCGTTTCGGGCATGATCGGCGATGACATCATCGCGGTCTGCAAAGCAGCATCTGAACGGCATGCCACTGATGTGATCCCGGTCGAGTCCAGCGGTTTCCTATCCGGTAACAAGGTAGTCGGGTACCGGGCGGCAGCCATTGCGCTGATGCAGCTGATCAAACCCCGGGAGGGAGAGACGGTAGAAAAAACCCGCAAACTTAATTTTCTGGGTGAGTACAATCTCGGCGGCGAAAAATGGGTAGTCGAGCGGTACCTGCGGGAGATCGGCATTGAGATCAATGTCGCGTTCACCGGAGATTCAACGGTTGCCGCACTCAAACAGGCTCCGGGCGCCTGCCTGAATCTCGTGCAGTGCACCGGTTCCATGCACTGGGTAGCGATGAGCCTTGAACAGGAGTTTGGTACCCCCTACCTGGATGTGAACTTCTTCGGGGCCGCAAATACGGCAGAAAGCCTGCGGAAGATCGCACAGTTCTATGGTGATGCGGAAATGATCCGTCGGACCGAAGTGCTCATCGAACGCGAGCAGGCCCGGATCCAGCCGATTCTCCAGAAATACCGGAAAAAACTGGCCGGCAAACGGGCTGCGATCTATGTGGGCGGGGCCTTCAAAGCGGTCGCCATCATCCGCCAGCTCAAAGAACTCGGCATGGAGATCGTGCTCACCGGCACCCAGACCGGAAAGAAAGAGGAGTACGATAACTTGAGCACCCTGCTCGACCCGGGAACGATCATCATCGATGACGCAAACCCGGCCGAACTCGAAAAATTCCTGCTGGAAAAAAATGTCGATGTGATGGCCGGCGGCGTCAAGGAGCGGGTTCTTGCATACAAACTCGGCATCGGGTTTGTCGACCACAACCATGACCGGAAAGACGGCCTGGCCGGCTTTGACGGTGCGGTCCGGTTCGCCCGAGAGGTGTATGTCACCACGTGTACGCCGGTCTGGAGCCAGTTAAAAGCAACCGGCAGGAGGGTATGAGCATGGAAACCGTTGCTACACCGAAAGTAAAACAGGTCAACGAGAACCAGTGCCAGCAGTGCATGCCGCTGGGCGGGGTCGTTGTTTTCAAAGGAGTCGAGAACGCGATGGTGCTCGTGCATGGCTCGCAGGGATGCAGCACGTACATGCGCCTTACCAACGTCGAGCATTACAATGAACCGGTGGATATCGCATCCTCTGCCCTCAACGAGAAACAGGCGATCTATGGCGGCGAAGCAAACCTGCACAAAGCGCTCGACAACGTCATCCGGGTCTATGGGCCAAAAGTCATCGGCATCATGACGACCTGCCTGGCCGAGACCATGGGCGAGGATCTCGAACGGCTAGTCGCGACCTACCGGGAGAACCGGGGCATAACCACGGTCGATATCATTCCGGTAGCCACCCCGAGTTACAGCGGGACGCAGACGGAAGGATTCTGGGCCGCAACCCGACAGCTGGTTGCATACTATGCAAAACCAACCGAACGGCACAACGGGATCAATGTAATCATCCCCCACATCAGCCCGGCCGATATCCGGGAGATCAAACGCATCTTCGATCTGTTTGGGCTCACGTACACGATGCTGCCGGATTATTCCATGACGCTCGACCGCCCTTACGGGGGACGGTACCAGAAAATTCCCCCGGGCGGCACAAAAACACAGGACATCTCCCGCATGTCCGGTGCGAGAGCCACGATTCAGTTCGGGGTCACCTGTCCCGATAACCTCTCCCCTGGTCTGCTCCTTGAGCAGGAGTTTGGCGTCCCGCTACACAACCTGCCCCTGCCCATAGGTTTGCAGAACATGGATCAGCTGATCGAGACCCTGGAAAAACTCAGCGGGAGATCGTTGCCCGAGTGCCTCGAACGCGAACGCGGGTGGCTGCTGGACGGCATGGCGGACTCCCACAAGTTCAACGCGGATGGCCGGCCGATTGTGTACGGCGAGCCCGAGCTCGTGTATGCGTTCTCCAGTATCTGCGTGGAGAATGGTGCGGTACCGGTTGTCATTGCGAGCGGGACAAAGAGCAGCCGGCTCACCGGACTGCTGGTAACGCTCCTTACCGATGCGGATGAGCAGCCGGTCATCCTTGAGGAGACCGACTTTGCCGCCATCGATGCGGCAGGATTCCTGTCCGGAGCAAATATCGCGATTGGCCACTCCGGGGGAAAGTTCCTGACAGAACGCCGGGGCATCCCGGTCATCCGGGTGGGATTTCCTATTCATGACCGGACTGGCGGACAGCGGGTGTTATCGGCCGGGTATACGGGAACCCTGGCATTCCTCGACCGGTTCACGAACGCGCTCTTAGAAACCAAATACGAATCGTACCGCGAACTGCGGAAAGAAGAGATGGGTATCAAAGAAGGTGTCTGAAATGCAAAAACCAGCAAAGCATATTTTTGTCTGTTCAAGCTCACGGCCTAACGGCCAGCAGAAAGGCTTCTGTCACTCCAAGGAAGGAGTCGATGTCATGATGAAATTCATGGAAGGGATCGAGGAACGGGGAATCGGCGGTGAGATCTTTCTCTCCAATACCGGGTGTTTCGGGATCTGCGACAAGGGACCCATTGTCGTGGTGTATCCTGAAAATGTCTGGTACGGGTCGGTTACTCCTACAGATGTCGAAGAGATCCTTGACAGTCATATCGAAAGAGGCACCGTTGTCGAAAGACTGGTGATCTAGTACCATGTGCCAGAAACGACAGGACAGCAGGGGACCGGAGATTGCCGCTATCCTTGGCAAAGACGGGTGCAGCAGTACCCTTTCAGAGCCAGGGACGGTTGTCGTGTACCAGCGACAGGGCTGCTCCTTTGAGCCGGTGCGGGAGATGGCATTTGCCCTTGACCAGGACAAGGGGCTCAAAGAGCTGCGAGCAAAAATGGCGGAGCTCATTGAGTTCCTGAACGGCTGCAAGATTTTTGTTGCCCGGTCAGCAAGCGGTGCCCTGTACTTTGAGCTGGAGAAGGCCGGGTTCAGTGTCTGGGAGATCTCGGGAAAACCTGTGGACTTCCTGGCAATTATCCTGGAAGATGAAGAGAAGGAGCGGGTCGCAGCGGAGGCTGTCGCGGTTACGGGAATTCCGGCTCCGGCAGAGCGTGCGCCGGGCAGTTTCTTCATCTCGATCAAGGAGATACAGGGAAAATCCCCGGCCATCAGCAGCAAGCAGGTACTCCAGCAGTTTATCCGCGAAGGGCAGTTCCGTGAGCTGGAGATCATCTGCGATCATGTACCTCCGTGGATTGAGATGGATGCCGAGTGCCGGGGTTTTTCCCTGCGTTCTGAGAAACTCGGGCCCAGTGAGTGCAGTGTCCGGCTTACAAAAATGTCAAAGGGCGGGTGTGGTTGCTGAACCTGTTTGGAAAAAATTTGAACGGAAGATCCGGTAAATCTCTATTTCATATATTCTATTTTAAATTCACTCGATATTTGACTGTCTCAACTATGAGGGAAAAACCCTGAGGTAAAATAAGCCATTTTTAGGTTCCGTTTCCCTTTCCGACATCCCGGCCTACTCCGGAAAACCCCGGAAATCGGTCCTTTTAGGTTTGTGTGGAAAAGGGGGCTTTTTTGGGTCCTTTTTGGCAAAATGCGGTTGGAATGCCCCTCTCCTAATGGCCGTCAAAGGCCATTAAATCGGTGAAATTTTTGCCACCATATTCAGTCCATCATACTCTGTAAACCCTGCCAGAATGCGAATGTGAGGGTCATTTTTTCCGGGGAGGTCAGAAAAAACGGGTCCGGGCAGTTGGTTGAAGTAATCCGTTTTAATGACTTCTTTTAATCCTCCAGAATTTTCGCGCGATCCTCTTTTATTAAATAATGACACATGGAATCAATCTTCCATCATAAATCCTCTCACCGACGAAAAACTAGTATCCACTTATCCAATTTTCCTTTTCACAATTGTGAGGATTACCATGGGATTAAATACCGGCAACCAGCACGCTGGTATAGTGAACACTTCGCTATCGCAATCGGAAGCGTATCACGGTTGAGGCTGTCTGATGACTACCGAACCGATTCAGACCATGATAAGAAAACAGGTCAAACCAGCGGTCGTGCTCTTTTTATTGCTCACGATCCTGCTCGGGATTGTCTACCCGCTGGCAGTAACCGGTATCGCCCAGGTGATCTTCCCGGTCCAGTCGAATGGGAACGTACTCGAACATAACGGAAAAGTTGTTGGTTCGGCACTGATCGGCCAGCCCTTTACTTCGGCAAAATATTTCTGGGGCCGTCCTTCTGCTACCTCGCCTGTTCCGTATAATGCCGGTGCTTCATCGGGATCGAATCTCGGCCCGAATAATCCCGCGCTCATCGACGCAGTAAAATCCCGGGTCGATGCCCTGCACGCAGCTGATCCCTCAAATAAACAATTGATCCCCGTTGATCTTGTCACTGCATCGGGAAGCGGGCTGGACCCGGACATCAGCATCGCTGCTGCCCAGTACCAGGTTCCCCGCATTGCCCGTGAGCGAAAAATGAGCGAGCAGGATGTGCAGGCGCTTGTTACCAACAATATTCAACCCCGCCAGTTTGGTATATTTGGCGAACCCCGTGTCAATGTCCTCTCACTGAACCTTGCACTCGATGACCTCAGTGCTGCACGCATTTCCACATCGCAACAAACCTCGTCATTATCGGCTCATGTTCAACAAAACCTCGAGCCCCTCGGTTTTGGCATGAGGATGTCTGACTGGCTCCAGCTGATCATCTTCATTGTCATTGTTATGGTTCTGGTTGTTCCCCTGGGTGCATGGATGGCAAAGGTTTTTTCCGGCAAGCCTAATTTCCTGTCTTCCGTTATTGATCTGATCGAACAAAAATTCCTCGGCCTTTGCGGGATAAACGGTAACGAAGAGATGGACTGGAAACAATTTGCCATTGCCCTTATGGTCTTTACCGTGCCATGTATCCTGTTCGTCTTTTTCCTGCAGCTCATCCAGAACGTGCTCCCGCTCAATCCAGCCAGTCTTGGTACAGTACCTTGGGATCTCTCGCTCAATACCGCGGTGAGTTTTGCCACCAATACCAACTGGCAGGCCTATGTGCCGGAAGTAACGGTGAGTTATTTCACCCAGATGATCGGGCTCTCCGTCCAGAATTTCATATCAGCGGCAATTGGAATGGCTGTACTGGTTGCGCTAATCTATGCGTTTTCACGAAAATCTGCCGCTACTATCGGGAATTTCTGGGTGCTGCTCATCCGCAGTATCATGATCCTGTTGCCACTCTGCCTGATTCTTGCACTCGTGCTTGTTTCGCAGGGAGTCCCTCAGACATTCAATGCTCCCGTTACCGTCCCCCTGCTTGATCCGGTAAAGGACAGCACCGGGGTACTGATAACGTCGCAGACTATTCCCCTCGGGCCCGTTGCATCCCAGGTCGCGATCAAGCATCTCGGTACCAATGGCGGCGGGTTCTACAATACGAACTCGGCTCACCCGCTTGAAAATCCGACTCCATTTTCCAATTTCATGGAGACACTTGCGATTATCATCATTTCTGCGAGCATCTGTTACAGCTTCGGTAAAATGATTGGTTCAGGACGAAAAGGTGTTGCCCTCCTTTTCGCGATGACTATAATCTTCCTGCCGCTGGTGGGTATTGCCATTTTTTCTGAACTCGACGGCAACCCGGCATTCACTCCCCTTGGTATCGATCAGAACCCCGGGCTTATCCAGCCGGGTGGGAACATGGAGGGAAAAGAAGTCCGGTTCGGGATCCTCCCCTCTGCATTTTTCTCGGTAGTAACAACAGTTACCTCGTGCGGGGCGGTCAACTCCATGCATGACTCGTACATGCCGCTTGCCGGATTTGTCCAGCTATTCGGTATACAACTGGGTGAAGTGGTGTTCGGGGGTGTCGGCTCCGGCCTGTATGGGATGCTGGTATTTGCGATCCTCGCCATGTTCATCGCAGGCCTGATGGTCGGGCGGACCCCGGAAATCTACGGAAAAAAGATCGAACAGAACGAGATGAAAATTGTTACTATCATCATCCTGATCCCCATCTTCCTGATATTAATCCTCAGTGCCGTTGCTGTGCTCACTGACCCCGGTAAAGCCGGCGTCTTCAATCCCGGACCGCACGGTTTTTCAGAGATCCTGTATGCTTTCACCTCCGCCTCCCAGAATAATGGTAGCGCCTTTGCCGGATTGTCGGCAAACAGCCCGTTCTATAACCTTGCAACGGCATTTGCAATGTTTGTCGGACGGTATGCCGTGGCGATCCTGACGCTAGCACTTGCCGGGTCCCTCGTTGTAAAGAAGATCGTTCCTGTAAGTGAAGGAACGCTCCGGGACCACCGCCCGCTCTTCATCTTCTGGCTGGTCTTTGTCATCATTGTTGTCGGAGCGCTCAGTTTCATTCCGGCACTCTCGCTGGGGCCGGTTGCCGAATTACTCAATATGATTGCGGGAGGGATGATCCATGGCTGACGTCATACAAACCCGGAACCCCCATGCCATCCCGGGACTCTACCAGCGGGCGATTCTTGACGCTTTCGTCAAACTCGATCCCCGGACTATGATCCGGAACCCGGTCATGTTTACCGTTGAAGTCGGCAGCGTCATCACTTCCCTCCTCTGGCTCCAGGCACTTACCGGACATGGTGAGGCACCCCCCGGCTTTATCGGTGCCATATCAGCATGGCTCTGGTTCACGGTGCTCTTTGCCAACTTTGCAGAAGCCCTTGCTGAAGGCCGGGGCAAGGCGCAGGCCGATTCCTTAAAAAAGATGAGGCGTGATACCGAGGCAAAAAAAATCAATCCCGATTACTCCCTCATCCGGGGGAGTGAACCTGATGAAAAATACGTATCGGTGATATCCTCATCAACCCTGAAGAAGAACGATCTCATCTATGTCAAAGCCGGAGACACGATCCCGGTTGATGGCGAAGTGATCGATGGCGTTGCATCGGTAAACGAGAGCGCCATTACCGGAGAAAGCGCCCCGGTCATCCGTGAGTCCGGCGGGGACCGGAGTGCAGTCACGGGAGGGACCAGTATTCTCTCCGACTGGCTCATCATCCGGGTCAGCGCGAATCCCGGCGAAGGATTCCTCGACCACATGATAGGTCTCATTGAAGGGGCAAAACGCCAGAAAACCCCCAACGAGATCGCGCTCAACATCCTCCTCATTGGCCTGACCGCAGTCTTTGTCGTGGTTTCTGCAACATTGTATGCATTTTCCCGGTACAGTGTCCAGACTGCAACCGGTACCGGTACTACTGTCACTATCACCGTACTGGTCGCGCTCTTTGTATGTCTCGCACCGACAACCATCGGGGGACTCCTCAGCGCGATCGGTATCGCCGGCATGGACCGGTTGATCCAGCGCAATGTCATCACAACATCGGGCCGGGCCATCGAAGCGGCAGGGGATGTTGATGTCCTCCTGCTGGACAAGACCGGTACGATCACGCTCGGTAACCGGCAGGCAGTCGAGCTGATCCCGGTTGACGGGACCGATATTCTGGATCTCACCGAAACGGCACAGCTTGCATCCCTTGCCGATGAAACCCCGGAAGGTCGCAGTATTGTCGTTCTGGCAAAAGAGAAGTACGGGCTTCGTGGCAGGACTGTCGGTGCATCGGAATCAGGCACAGAAATGCAGTTCATCCCGTTCACCAGCCAGACAAGAATGAGCGGGGTCGACCAGGGAGAACTCCATATCCGGAAAGGCGCTGCGGATGTCATGTTTACGTATATCGAAACGCAGGGCAACGCCGTATCGGACAAACTCCGGCAGGAAGTGGACACTATTTCCCGTGCCGGTGGAACCCCGCTTGTTGTCACGAAAAATGGCAGGGCGCTCGGTGTTATCAGTTTAAAAGATATTGTAAAAGGCGGGATCAAGGAGCGCTTTGCCCAGTTGCGGAAGATGGGCATCAAAACCGTCATGATCACCGGAGATAACCGGCTCACTGCTGCCACGATCGCCGCTGAAGCGGGAGTGGACGATTTCCTTGCAGAGGCAACTCCCGAGAGTAAACTCAAGCTGATACGGGAGTACCAGACCGGTGGAAGAATGGTTGCCATGGCCGGTGATGGTACCAACGATGCCCCGGCGCTCGCACAGGCAGATGTCGCTGTGGCGATGAACACCGGCACCCAGCCGGCACGGGAAGCAGCGAATATGATCGATCTCGATTCCAATCCGACAAAACTGATCGAGATCGTCGAGATCGGCAAACAACTGCTCATGACCCGGGGAGCACTGACCACTTTCTCGATAGCGAATGATATCGCGAAATACTTTGCGATCATCCCGATCGCGTTTGCTTCTACCTACCCGGCACTTGGTGCCCTGAATATCCTGGGACTTCATAACGGGATACTCTCGGCAGTGATCTTCAATGCGATCATCATCGTCCTTTTGATCCCTCTCGCACTTCGCGGGGTAAAATACCGGGCCATGTCAGCCGAAGAAGCGTTACGGAACAATATCCTCCTCTACGGGATCGGCGGGCTTATTGCCCCCTTCATAGGAATAAAGATTATTGATATGCTGCTTGTCCTCATAGGAGTGTAACGCTAACCATGGTCGTAAGTCCAGAATGTCGGCCGGACCCTGATCTCCTCCTCGCCCACATACAGGATGAGGAGCGGCAGAAATGCCGGGGCAGGCTCAAGATTTTTTTAGGCTACATTGCCGGGGTAGGAAAAACCTATGAGATGCTTCACGCCGCCCACCTCCGGAAACGTGAGGGGGTGGATGTACAGGTTGGGTATGTAGAGACGCATGAGAGGGCCGAGACAGAAGCACTGGTAGAGGGGCTTGTCATTATCCCCCGGAAAATAATCGAGTACCGGAACGTGACACTTCCGGAAATGGATCTCGACGCGATTCTGGCAATTCGTCCGCAACTGGTCCTTGTCGATGAACTGGCCCACACCAATGCACCGGGTTCACGCCACCTGAAGCGCTACCAGGATGTTGAGGAGCTGCTCGATGCCGGTATTGATGTCTATACAACGTTAAATGTCCAGCATGTCGAGAGCCTCAACGATGTCGTTGCCCAGATCACCGGCATTATAATCCGAGAGACAATTCCGGACCGGGTGATCGATGAGGCAAATGAGATCGAACTGGTCGATCTGGCCCCTCCTGAACTTCTCCAGCGACTCAGGGAGGGTAAGGTATATGTTCCCGATATGGCTGCCCGTGCCCAGGAGAAGTTCTTCAATGAAGGCAACCTGTTTGCGCTTCGGGAACTTGCTCTTCGCCGGGCAGCGGAGCGGGTCGATGACCAGATGCTTGCCTACATGCAGACCCGAGCCATTCCGGGACCCTGGGGAGCGGGCGATAGCCTGCTGGTCTGTATCGGGCCGGGACCCTTATCCGAACGTCTGGTCCGTACCGCCCGCAGGCAGGCGGACCGGATGACTGCTCCATGGTGTGCTCTGTATGTTGAAACCCCATCCCATCATCGTCTTTCGAAGGAAGCAAAGGAACAGGTATCAAAAACGCTCCAGCTTGCAGGAAAGATGGGAGCCACGACCGCCACCGTATTCGGGATAAACGTGGCAGCCACAGCAATCGACTATGCCCGTAAGCACAATATCACCCGGATCATAATAGGAAAAACTCTCCGTCCGCGCTGGCAGGAATTTGTCTTTGGTTCTGTTGTAGATCAGCTTATTCACAATAGCGGGACTATCGATGTTTATGTCATAAGCAGTCCGGAAAAAAAATCTCCCCAATCGGTGACAATGGAGCCCCTGCTTCCGGCAACCCCGCCAAAGGATTATGTTGCCAGTCTGGTGCTTGTTGCTACCATCACGGCCATCGGCTGGCTGATCCATTCTTTCATCTCACCGGTAAATCTTGCGATGCTGTACATGCTAGGCGTTGTTGCCGTAGCGTGGAGGAGAGGATTGCGCCCTGCCATTTTTACCGCAGTGATTGGGGTTCTTGCATTCGATTTCTTCTTTGTCCCTCCCTACCTGAGCTTCCGTGTATCGGATACAGAGTATCTCATTACCTTTGCCGGTATGATAGTGGTTGGAGCCCTGATCAGCATCCTGGTTGCACGGGCACGCGAACATGCAGATGCTGCACAAATTCGTGAAAAGGAAACCGGGACACTCTACGCCCTCTCACAGGATCTCGCACGTGCGGTTGATGTTGATTCAATTATCACGGCAGTTACAAAACACATCAGGGAAATTTTCCAGTGGGAGTGTGTGTTCCTCCTTCCGGATGAGAACCGGCTGGTTGTCCGCATGACAAGCCCGAACCTGAATCTCAATGCCGATGATATCGCGGTTGCTACGTGGGCATTCCAACACGGAGCGATCGCCGGTTACGATACGGATACACTCCATGGTTCACCCCTCAGGTATATGCCCCTCCAGAGTTCAGAAGAGGTAATGGGAATCATGGGAGTGAAACCCTCGGAACCTGATGGAATAATTACTCATGAACAGGAACGGATTCTTACCGCGTTTGCTAACCAGGTTGCGTTGGCACTGGAACGGGTTAACCTGACAAAGAGAGCAAGGGAATAAGAGATGGGATTTTACCTGGTTAAAAAAAATGCAGACTTTTTAGTCCAATAGGTTTTTTTAGAATTGCTTTCACACAAATAACATTTTTCCGGCAACTAACGCGATTCCTTCTATAAGACAATGACACATAAAACCAATCGTGCTTATTTCCGCGATTGTTCTTTAATAGAAAAAGTATCGAGAACCTGAAGGGTAATTCTCGTGCCGAGTGATGGCTGGATCGCCTCTAACCAGAGAAAGAATCCCACCTTGGGCGGGGTCGGGCGTTCGAATTTAAAGTGCCCATCTTTTACCTGCACCATTTTGTGATATTCTTTCTTCTGTTTTGATCGCAGGTAGATGATCAATTCAAACCCGGGAAGATCGGTTGCGATGATCGCTTTCGAATAATATTTTGAAAACTCTGCAAACTCGATCTTCTTTCCTTTCACCGAGAGCCCATAGGAATCGCAGAGAGCTTTTATTGCCGGGGGAAACAGCCCACCGTACAACACTTTCTTGACAATCTGCCCGGTCTGGCTCGTTAACTCCATGTTTTTCTTCCCGCTCGTTTTTGCGATCTCCGTAAAAAACTGGGTACGCACTTCATCGTGATATCGTTTGTAATCGAATGGGTTTTTAGTCGGGATATCGGTCGCCCGGATAAGTTTTGGGTGGTTATCGGGATTGTTATAGAGGATACGGGGACGGTAATGTTTCACTAACGATTTGATCTGCTCGCACGAGCTGGTATGGATGATCGCATTCGTTTTGTCCTTTGCCAGTCGTTTGACGACGGAATAGTTGGATAGATCGAACGAGGAGACTAACAGGAATGGAGTAACTTTCTGGTTGTAGAGATACCCAAGAAGTTTTTTCTTGAATTCAATCTCTGCTTCAAATTCTTTCAAATCCGCCGGGGACGTTACTACTTCAGCAAATGCAATATGGTTCTCCGAGTCGACAAGGAGCAGGTCAAATTCTGCAAGATCCTGGCCATTACCTCTCACGGTAATGTCTCCATATTTTGAATAAAAAATCCCGTTCTGACCGAGTTGCACACTGTCACGCTGATGGGGTGCATCGGCACCTTTCATGGCGAGATATTTTATCCGGTCTGAGTTTTTGGAGATCTCTAAAAACATCTCATAGACAATTGCTTCGAACCAGCGCCCCTCAGCAGTTCGCATCGGTTCAATGTCGGGAGAGAAGAGTTTTTTCCGCTCGATTTTATTCATGTGCCGCGTGGCATTGAGGGCAATTTTGGCATTCGGCTTGAAATTTTTAAAATTAGAATTGAGCCACGGGATCATAATTGCAGTATTAAATCTCTGCCATTATACTAAATAACAATCTGCTCTACAGATTCAATTCGTTTTTGTGACAATAATGAATACTTATTTATACAATGGAAGGATATTTCCATCGTACCTCAGATTAGTACCAAATGTACTGGTCGAAAGGGAAACTAAACGAGAGGGGGAAAAAATGCCAAGCGCAAAAAAAATAAACCACGTGGATCCCGTGCCCCGGTATATTATGCCGGATGCATCGGAACCTGACTATCGGGCCATCCTAGAACAGTTGCAGGACTACCAGTCTTCGCTGATTGGTTCATCGTATTATTACATCCGGGCCGGAGAGGGGAATAACTCCCTGTGCCGGATAGTACCTGGTGGTGGCAAGATATTCTTCCATGAAATTGTGGATCATGAGAAACATGGGATATCTGAAGATGATCTTGAAGAAGCAATACAGCAGGATACCGGTCAATTATCAATACCGTCTCATTACCCGATATCTCCGCACATTGAACAGAAATTGCGGGTCTTGCTGGATTTTCAATAACTTTTTTTATTTACCTGCGGATCATTTTATTGCCGGGAAAATATTACCGCTTCTGGATCAGTTGCCCGGAAGAAGATATGGCCACTCTTTAGCTCTTCACTTGCCAGGAAATTATTACCGCACCCGGATCATTCAACAAGAGGAAGATATTGTCGCATCCTGTGTAGGTAAAAATCTAATAAAAAGGGGATTATGCTTCGGCTCAACGAAAAAAAAATTTGATCTGATTCTTGTTTTTCTTACGATTCTGTTTCTCCGGTTCGGATCCTGATCGATTTTTCAACCGGCAGAATAAAGATCTTGCCATCCCCAATCTTTCCGGTCCGTGCTGAATCCATAATGGTGGTGATGAGTGTGTCGACATCAGTGTCCCGGACAACGATCTCAAGCTGGATCTTGGGCAGGGAATCAACGACATATTGTCCCCCCCGGTATTCCAGGGTGACACCTTTCTGTTCTCCTCGTCCTCTCACATCAGATATTGTCATGCCATTGAAGCCCTTGTCTTCAAGTGCTTTTTTTACGAACTCGAATCGTTCCGGTTTTATGATAGCTTTTATCAGTTTCATGTTGAATCCTCCTGCTCAGCAGCGTTCCCCATGTTGGGATATGTCAAGGCCGACATATTCTTCTTCCTCACTGACCCGCAGTCCGATAGTTTTGTCGATAATTACTGCGAGGATATAGGTGACGACAAACGCGTAGATGACCGCCGCGAATGCACCTGCTGCGTTAGCAACGAACTGGTGTACGTTTCCTTCAATCAGACCGGATGCACCGTTCACTGCCGCCACGGCAAAGATACCTGTAGCGAGCGCTCCCCAGAGGCCGCCCATACCGTGAATCGCCCATGCGTCAAGGCTCTCATCGAGACCTTTTTTCATGCGGAAGAGCAGCATGCCATAACAGACAGCACCACCAATTGCTCCTATCAATATGGCTGCCATAGGAGTTACATACCCGGCTCCGGGGGTGATTGCTACAAGCCCGGCGACTGCTCCACTGACAAACCCGAGAGAACTCGGTTTTCCGTGAAGCCAGCTGATCAGGAGCCATGCCATCGCACCTGCTGCTGCGGCAGTGTTTGTGGTAACGAATGCCTGGGCTGCAAGACCATTTGCTCCGATTGCGCTGCCGGCGTTAAACCCGAACCAGCCGAACCAGAGAAGTGCCGCACCAAGAATCGTCAACGGGATGTTGTTTGGCTCCATGGAATATTTTCCAAAGCCGACGCGTTTCCCGATGACCAGTGCCAGGGCAAGTGCAGCGAACCCGGAACTGATATGAACTACAGTTCCACCAGCGAAATCGATGGCACCAAACTGTGCAGCCCAACCACCGCCCCAAACCCAGTGGGCGAGCGGATCGTACACAATTGTAGTCCAGAGAAGTGCAAACACGAGATATGCACTGAACTTAATACGCTCTGCAAACCCTGAAGTCACAATCGCCATCGTTACCGTAGCAAAAACGAGCTGGAATACCATGTACAGAAGTCCGGGTATTGCGGGGCTGTAAGGACCGGGGTCCATTCCAACATTGTTCAGGCCAAGGTATTGCAGATTGCCGATAAACCCGTTGAGGGAGTTGGCCGGATCATTTCCAAACGCCAGTGAATACCCTACCAGTACCCACTGGAGACTCACCAGTGCGAAGGCGACGAACGACAGGGTAATCATAGATATGAAATTTTTCCTGCGTACGAGCCCGCCATAAAAGAATCCTACCGCCGGTGTCATGAGCATCACGAGCGCCGTTGAGGCTAGGATCCATGCAGTTGCTCCAGTATCTATTGCCATTCATTTCACCTGAATTGTTTTTGCATTGTTACTCTTGGTTCTTAAACCATTTCCCGAACATGAGATGATCATGACGGCAATTTTTGCCAGTATCCAATGCCGGATTTTAAGTCCGGTGGAATGGAATCTGGTTGAATCGCTGGTTCTCTCTCCTGCTCTGAATTGCCTTGTTAGTTTTGTAGGGTTGTACAATTGTTAGAAGGAAGTTGCATTCCTACATATAAAAATATTTTCATTATGCGAGTATTTCATTTATTCAGATATACGTCTCAAATCTACAAATTTAAGATAAATTTCAAGTGAGATCTACAAATCCAACAATTCTTTTATCGCCTTTTTTAAAAAAAGTGGAGGACTATCTTTTTCGTACTAATGCTTCAGCAATGATAGCAATAATGAAATATTTCTGTCCATGTTTTTCGTTTTAAGAATAATCGTAAAAATGGGATAACAATCTCAGATATCCTGGTTTTTTCTGGTTTTTTATCATGGAAAAAATTAGCAATGATAATTGAATTTCAGGCTCGTTCTCCATGCTGGCAGATATCGAGACCTACATACTCCTCATCTTCGCTGACTCTCAAACCTATAGTCCGGTTGATGACGGTTGCAATAATGTACGTCATGACAAAAGCAAACACCATTGCCACAACCGCACAGAAAGCATTCACCATACACTGGTGGACATTGCCTTCAATCAATCCTGAAAATCCTCCAACAGCAGCAGCAGCGAAAATGCCGGTTGCAAATGTACCCCAGAGTCCACCCATACCATGAATGGCCCATGCATCAAGACTTTCGTCACATTGTTTCTTGACCCTGAAAAGCATCATGCCATAACAGAGTACCCCGGCAATCGCGCCGATAAGAATTGAAACAAGCGGGCTGACAAATCCGGCTGCCGGTGTTATCGCAACCATTCCTGCAATTGCTCCGCTCACCATTCCCAGCGAACTGGGTTTGCCATGATACCAGCTGGCAAACATCCATGCAAGGGCACCAGCAGCTGCAGCTGTGTTTGTCGTTATGAATGCTGTTGCAGCGATACTATTCACCGCAAGTGCACTACCTGCATTGAAACCAAACCAGCCAAACCACAAAAGCGCTGCCCCGATAAGTGCCATCGGGATATTGTGGGGTTCAAAGGTGTACTCCCCATATCCGGCACGGTTTTTAATTACCAGTGCAAGTGCGAGAGCCGCAAAACCCGAACAGATCTCAACTACGGTCCCACCGGCAAAATCGATCAAGCCCATTTGTTGTGCCCATCCCCCGCCCCATGCCCAGTGTGCAAGTGGACAGTATACGAGCGTAAGCCACACAATGATAAAAACAAGAAACGATGAGAACTTGATACGCTCGGCAACCGCTGAAGTAACAATCGTTACCGTGACAGAAGCAAAAAAGAGCTGGAATGCCATAAATACAAGCGGGGGGTATCCCCCGGGCCCCGCGTCTGCGCTGACCCCATTGAGTCCCAGGTAATTCAGGTTGCCGATAATACCCCCGACATCAGGTCCGAATGCGAGTGAATACCCTATTAAAACCCAGTGGATACTCACCAGTGCGAGCACTACAAATGAGAGAGCAAGCATCGAAATAAAATTCTTCTTCCTTACTAATCCGCCATAAAAGAGCCCGACTCCGGGGGTCATCAGCATAACTAGCATTGCCGAGACCATGAGCCAGACAGTAACACCGGTATCTAAAGCCATGTTTTTCACCTTTGATAGATTTATTTCATACCGGCAACCGTTTGTTAAGGCGGGAACTATCTGCGTTTTTTAAGTGGACTATTCCTTACGTGAGTGGTTAACAAACCCCACTCCGTACAGAATTACCATTATCTCGCCATATATGCAAATATCCCGGTTTATCGAACGGTCGACAGTAAGTTACCGGATTACAAGTCCGAACCTTGCCGATAAAAAATTAAATTTTTATTAGTATGTTGCCAGGTAACGGTCCAGTTCCCACGGATGAACTGCGAGCCGGAATGCATCAGATTCCATCTCTGCGATGCGGGTTAAGTTCTCAACCACATGGTCGCCGAGAGTCTTGCAGATGACTTCGTCCTTGAGCATTGCAGCATTTGCTTCAGCAAGGCTTGCGGGGAGCATTTCGATATGGAGTCTCTTTCTGTCTTTTGCATTGAGATGATAGATGTTCGTGTTCGTTGATTCTGGTGGCATAATCTTATTCTTGATCCCGTCAAGACCTGCCGCGAGCATGCAGGCAAAGGTGAGGTACGGGTTGCACATCGGGTCAGGGCTACGGAACTCGGCACGGGTACTGTTGCCGCGTGCAGCGGGAACCCGAACAAGGGCAGAGCGGTTAGCCGCACTCCAGGAAAGGTAGCAGGGTGCTTCGTAACCGGGAACGAGACGCTTGTAGGAGTTGATGGTCGGGTTTGCCACACGGGTGATTGCCCGTGCGTGCTTCAGGATCCCGCCAATGTAATACATCGCAGTGTCGGAGAGCTGCAGTTCAGCATTTGCATCGTAAAATGCATTCTTGCCGTTCTTGGATAGTGAGCCGTGAGTATGCATACCGCTGCCGTTGATACCGGCAATGGGCTTTGCCATGAAGGATGCATGGAGCCCGTACTGCAGGGCAATCGATTTGGTGGCGAACTTGAACGTGATGACGCGGTCGGCAGTCGTGAGTGCATCGCCGTACTTGAAGTCGATCTCGTGCTGGCTGTCAGCAACTTCGTGGTGGGAGGCTTCAATCTCGAATCCCATGTCACTCAGTGCAAGCACAACATCGCGCCGGACATCTTCCGCAGAATCTGTCGGGGCCAGATCGAAGTACGCGCCGTGGTCTTCAAACTCTGTAGTTGGCACACCGTCGTACATCTTGAACAGGAAAAACTCAAGTTCGGGTCCCGTGTTGAATGTGTATCCCATCTTTGCCGCTTCAGCCATAGTTTTCCGCAGAACAAAACGGGGGTCTCCCTCAAATGGTTTGTTCCCGTACGTCTGGACATCGCAGATAAATCTCGCGACCTTTCCTTCCTGGGGTCTCCATGGGAGGACAGCATAGGTTGCCGGGTCTGGCTTTAGGATCATGTCGGATTCTTCGATCCGTGCAAAACCTTCAACAGAGGATCCATCGAACCAGATTCCTTCTGTCAGCGCTTTCTCAGCCTGAATGGTGGGAATTGCAACATTTTTTGGCATCCCCTGGATATCCGTGAACTGAAGGCGGATGAATTTGACTTTGTCCGCCTCAATTTTCTTAAGCATCTTCGTTACGTCTGCTGACATAATGGAAGAAAGGTTCCACCCAATCGTATTTATATTTATTTCACTTACATTATTGAGCGAATGCTCACATTCAATTTCAAGAAATGCTCAGTATAATGGATCATCGTTCTCTGTGATAATATGTGTGGTATAATTGGTGTAATTGACAGGAACCGCCAGCTCATGGATGGCGGGAAGATCAGGGAATCGCTCGCTATGATGGATGAGCGGGGGAGCGGCGAGGGTGCCGGCTATGTCGCATACGGCATATACCCGGATTACAAGGACTACTATGCGCTGCATGTATTCTTTGACAACATCCGCGAGAACAAGGGAGCACTTGATACCCTGCTCGAGAAATGGGGAACCATTGTTCACGATGAGCAGATCAAGACATACGAGCAGCCCAATATCCGAAAAGTCCACACCCCCTGGAGATATTTCTTCCGCCCTGACCGCAGCCTGATGCCTAAAAGTACCACACCCGATGAAGACATCGTCACCCATCTGGTCATGAAAGTGAACGCGGAAAAGAACGGTGCGCTGATCTTCTCTTCGGGAAAAAACTTAGGTGTCTTCAAAGCAGCCGGCTGGCCCGAAGATGTGGCAAACTTTTACCGGATTGAGGATTATAAGGGATATCTCTGGCTTGCCCACAACCGGTACCCGACAAATACTTCCGGCTGGTGGGGCGGGGCACACCCCTTCAACCTCTTAAACTGGAGCGTTGTGCATAACGGGGAAATCACCTCCTATGGTACAAACCGGCGATACATCGAAAGTTTCGGTTACAAGTGTACGATGTATACCGATACAGAAGTTGTTGCATACTTAGTAGATCTGCTGGTCCGGAAACATGGTCTACCCGAAAAACTGGCTGTGCGGGCACTTGCCCCTCCTTTCTGGGAAGAGATTGACCGGATGCCCCCAAAAGAGCAGGAGCTCAACCGGGCCATACGTCTCGCGTATGGATCTGCTCTTATGAACGGTCCGTTTGCAATTTGTGTTGCCAACGAACATTCGCTGGTAGGATTCACTGACCGGATCAAGCTCCGCCCCCTTGTCAGCGGGGAATCCGGGGATCGCCTCTACATCTCCAGTGAAGAAGCTGCAATCCGGAGGATCGATCCGGATGTTGAAAATATCACCATGCCAAAGGCCGGCGAACCGGTTATCGGGAGGGTGTATTCATGAGTATCGGGAGCACTCCTCTCAAATTCAAAGTATCGATTGATCCTGACCGCTGCATGTCCTGCGGACGCTGTATTGAAAACTGCTCATATGGTGTGTACAGGAAAGAAGGAGATGACATCAGGATAAATTCCCGGAACTGTGTTGCCTGCCACCGCTGTCTTGCCTTCTGCCCCCGCGATGCAATCGATATCGAGGAAAAACCCAATGATTACCGGAGCCACCCGCTGTGGACCCGGGAAGTCAGGGAAGCGATCTTCAACCAGGCAAAAACCGGAAAGATTATTCTTGCCGGTATGGGAAATGCGCAACCATACCCGGTCATCTTTGACCGGCTGGTGCTGGACGCATGCCAGGTAACCAACCCGAGCATTGATCCCCTGCGTGAACCTATGGAGTTGCGCACCTATATAGGGAAGAAACCGTCATCGCTTACGTTAAAGCAACTCCCGGATGGCGAGGTTGAACTCCTCACAAAACTCACCCCCAATCTCCAGATTGAGACCCCCATCATGATCGGGCACATGAGCTATGGTGCCATCAGCTTAAACGCCCAGACCGCACTTGCAAAAGCAGTGAGCCGGATTGGCACCTTTATGGGAACCGGGGAAGGTGGTCTTCACGAGTCCCTTTACCCGTACCAGAAGAACATGATCGTCCAGGTAGCATCGGGCCGGTTTGGTGTGGACATCAACTACCTCGAGCGTGGTGCTGCAATTGAGATCAAGATCGGCCAGGGTGCAAAACCAGGCATTGGCGGGCACCTGCCGGGCGAGAAAGTCTGTGCAGATGTATCCTGCACAAGGATGATTCCGGAAGGGAGCGATGCGATCAGCCCCGCCCCGCACCACGATATCTACAGTATTGAAGATCTCAAACAGCTGGTACGCGGATTGAAAGAAGCCACCGAATGGAAAAAACCGGTCTTTGTAAAAATCGCCGCAGTCCATAACTCTGCTGCCATTGCTGCAGGAATAGCCCGTTCATCTGCTGATGCCGTTGTCATTGACGGGTTCCGTGGGGGAACCGGAGCTGCCCCCCGGGTCTTCCGGGATCACGTGGGTATCCCGGTTGAAGCCGCAGTTGCCAGCGTGGATGCCAAACTCCGTCAGCAGGGTATCCGGCACAAAGTCTCCATCATCGCAAGTGGTGGTATCCGCGAAAGTGCCGATGTAGCGAAGATCATCTGTCTTGGTGCAGATGCAGTATACATTGGTACATCAGCACTGGTTGCCATGGGTTGCCGGGTCTGCGGCACCTGTTACCAGGGCAACTGTGCGTGGGGTATCGCTACCCAGAAACCTGAACTCGTGAAGAGACTCGACCCTGAAACCAATTCCGTACAGGTGGAAAATCTCATCCACGGCTGGACGCTTGAATTGGCAGAACTCATGGGGGCAGCAGGTATCAACAGTATAGAGAGCCTGCGGGGCAACCGCGATCGGCTCCGGGGTTATATGCTGGACGAAGGGCTTATGGAAGTCCTTGATGTTAAGACCGTGGGGGCGTAAAAGTGATGACTACGGTACGCATTGATGCACACCATCTCCACTACACCCCGTTAAACCAACAGATCCGGGCTGCGATTGCAGCGGGTGCCAAAGAGATCATCATCGATAATGTTCTTGGCCAGCGATTTATTGGGGATGGTGTGAGAGGCGATGGCGTCACTATCACCGTGAACGGTGTCCCGGGCGGGGACCTGGGTATGTTCATGAGCGGCCCAACTATCATTGTCAATGGCAACGCCGATCATGCCCCCGGTAATACCATGGATAAGGGAAAAGTTATCATCCATGGGAGTGCCGGTGATGCAGTCGCCCACAGCATGCGAGGTGGCAGGGTCTATGTCCGTGACAATATCGGGTACCGCGGCGGCATCCATATGAAACAATACATGGAGAAGCGACCGATCCTTGTTGTCGGGGGGGCAGCGCGGGCATTCCTGGGTGAATATATGGCCGGAGGTCTTCTCATTGTCTTAGGTCTTAATGGCGTGACTCCGATAGCAGAGCGTGGTGTCGGCAGCGGTATTCATGGCGGAGAAATCCTTGTCCGTGGTCCGGTGGATGAACTGCATCTTGGTGTCGGTGCCAAACAGACCCTGGCAACTGAGGAACAGAAAGTGATGATCAAACCGATCATCGAGGATTTTGCACAGCAGTTCGGTCTTGACCCGGCCCCCCTGCTGGCCTCTGACTTCACGCGGATTTCACCGGCAAGTGCACGGCCGTTTGCAAATAAATATACTTGGGAGTGATGACGATGGCACTCAAGAATTATCGCGATTTAAAAAGTGAGGTCTGGGATACGGGCATATGTTCAGGTTGTGGTGCCTGTGTGGCGGTCTGTCCGGCAGATGCCATATCCTTTGATGAAGGGGAGATGGTGCTTGCCCCAAAGAGCAACGGGTACTGCAAACAGGCAACTGACAGCGTAAACTGCGGAGCGTGTTATTCGGTCTGTCCCCGTGTTGGCGAACAACCGGCAGAGACGCTCGGGAAGTATCTCGATCTTGCATGCGGGAAATCAGCCTTTGAAGTCCCGCACAAACAGAGCGGTGGGGCAGTCACAGCTATCCTCGCAAATGCACTCGATCAAGGTCTTATCGATGCCATCGTGACTGTCACCGAAGATCGTTGGACTCTCAAACCATCATCGGTTATTATCACGAAATCCGATGTCCTCGTACAACAGGCAGGCAGCAGGTACAGCTGGTGGGTGCCTCTCCTTGCTGCTCTCAAGCACGCGGTCGTTGAACGAAAATTCAAGAGGATCGCTGTCATCGGTGTTCCCTGTGCGGTACAGGCAGTTGCACGCATGCGGGAGAGCGATAATGATCTGCTCAAGCCGTACGGGAAAGCAATCCGGCTGGTGATAGGTTTGTTCTGCACCGAGACCTTCGATTACACTACCCTCATCCAGGGAAAACTCCGCACTCAACTCAAATTAGAACCACACGATATCAAAAAACTGGATGTGAAAGGGAAACTTGAAATCCTCAAGCACGATGGCACAACTACTATCGTGCCCCTCGCGGAACTGGAAACCTGTATCCGTAAAGGCTGCCACTCCTGTACGGATCTCACCGCTGTCCTGTCCGATATCTCTGCCGGTTCGATCGGGAGCCCTGCGGGCAAAACAACGCTGATCATCCGCACTCCTACCGGAAAAGGTTTCATCGACAGTGCCGTGCAGAATCACAAACTGATCCTGAGTCCGGGTGCTGATACAGCTGCTATTGAGAAACTGGCCTCGGCAAAAATTAAGAAAAATTCAAAGAAATAATTTTTCGTCCTGATTACCGGGTTTGTCCTGAATAAAAAAAAACCCGACATTTCCCTGTAGTTTTCATTCTCCCTTTTTTAAAGCACTATTGAGCAGTTGTCTTATTGATTCATCTTATAAGAAAAACCTGCACGTTAAAAAAAAACGACTCTCATATTCGCATTCTGGCAGGGTTTACGGGTACGGATGGAGTTAACCACGCTGCGAAAACAGCCTCGATTTAATGACCCTTGGCGGGCATTGGGCGATGGGCATTCCTGCCGTATTTTGGTAAATAGAGCGATATTTTGGCGTATTTTCCACAGGAACCGAAATGAACGGATTATCGGGGTTTTCCGGAATGATTTGAGATGCGAAAAATGGGAATAAAGGCCAATTTAGGCTTATTTTACCGTGCCGGTTACACCATCATTGTGTGTTTTTTAAAGGAGTCCTGTAGATCGTCATCCATTATTATAATATAATTGTAGATCAATGAAGAGTAATTGTCAGATGAATGTAACATACCGCATCCTCTATGTTGATGATGACCCAAATCTTCTTGAGATCGGTCAGTTCTTTTTAGAGGAGTCTGGGTACTTTAACGTTGTTACTTCGAACCTTGCCACAGAAGCACTTAATATCCCCGGTTTAGCCTCTTTTGATGCAATCATTTCTGATTATGAAATGCCCCAAATGGATGGTATCGCATTTTTAAAGATAGTGAGGAAAGTCCACGGAGACATTCCCTTCATCCTCTTTACGGGGAAAGGACGCGAGGAAGTGGTGATCGAAGCCATCAACAACGGTGCTGACTTTTATCTCCAGAAGGGCGGGGATCCGGAAGCACAGTTTGCGGAACTTGCCCACAAGACCAAAAAAGCGGTGGAACGCAAACGGGCGGATAGTGCGCTGCAGGAGAGCGAGGCTCGCTTGTCCCTCACCATGGAAGTGGGTAATGCCGGTATGTGGGAATGGAATACTGATACCAATAAAGTACATTTTGATTCCCGGTTCCATGCCATGCTGGGGTATGCACCGGGGGAGCTCCCGACTACCCTCCATGAATGGTTGCCTTACCACCATCCCGAAGATGTTCCAGTGTGGATGGCCAAAACCGAGGCATACCTTCGGGGCGAAAGCCCGTTGTTCGAGAGTGAACACCGAATCCGGAACCGGTCCGGGGAGTGGAACTGGGTCTTTACCCGGGGACGGTTTGCAACTCCGCCCTTATTGGGAGTCCCACGGTTGTTCATTGGCTTTGCAATGAATATTACCGACCGTAAACGTCTTGAAGCGGATCTGGGGAAAAAACACGAGGAACTTAAAGTATCCTACGCAGAACTTGACGGTACCAAGCGGGAACTTCACCGGCAGTTCAATCAACTTTTGGTGAGTGAACGTACGCTCCGGGTTAATGAAGAACGACTGGTGATGGCGCAGAGGATAGGGCAGACCGGCAGTTGGGAGTATGATATAGCAACCGACAAGATCTGGGGGTCTGCCGAGGGTCTCTACATTTTCGGGTACCCTCCTGTAGCCGGTGATTTCCCCCTAAATGATATCGAGGCCTGTATTCCGGAGCGGGATCGGGTTCACCAGGCACTTGTTAATATGATAACAAAAGGTCAGGAATACAATCTTGAGTATGTTATCAATCCTGCAGATGGATCTGCATCAAAAATAATTCATTCCATTGCCCGGCTCGAAAAGGATGCAGATGGTAATCCGTTCAGGATTATTGGTGTCATCCATGATATCACCGGGCGCAAAAAGACAGAAGAAGAATTGCACGAATCGGAACACAAATTTGCTACTGTCTTTCAGAGCAATCCGGTTGCTCTTACCCTCGTATCGGCTACCGATGGCGTATTTGTTGAGGTTAATAACGCTTTTTTGATACAGACTAGGTATGCCCGGGAAGAAATAATCGGTAAAACATCAGACGAACTGGGAATTTTTACTGATAATGATGAATACGCACAGATGGTTTCCCATCTTAAAAATCAGGGTTACCTCCGGGGAATGGAATTGCGATGCCGGATAAAAACCGGCGAAATCCGGACCTGCCGGTTTTCATCCAGTATTATCAGGATGGGCGGCAACCCTTACATTCTCTCCACGGTAGAAGATATCACGGAACGCAAACAGGCAGAGAAAGAGAACTGGAAAGCACGGCAGATTCTTGAAGGCATCTTAAACTCTATCCATGTCCGGGTATTCTGGAAAGACCGGAACCTGGTGTATCTTGGCTGCAATACTCCGTTCGCCCGGGATGCCGGGTTTGAAAAGCCTGAAGATATTATTGGCAGGGATGATTTCGCAATGGGCTGGAAAGATCAGGCCGAGCTATACCGCAGCGATGATCGGAATGTGATAGCGAGTGGGATGCCAAAGATATTCATTGAAGAACCCCAGAAAACCCCCTCGGGTAATATTATCACGCTTCTTACCAGTAAGGTCCCCTTGCGCGATGCTGAAGGTAATATCATTGGCGTACTTGGGACGTATATTGACATCACTGAACGGAAGAAGGCGGAAGGTACACTTAAAAAAAGTTAAGGGAAAAATCCGCTCACTAAAAAAAATGTTCTTGTTGAAAAATTATTCCGGTTACGAACTTACGGAATTCTTTGAAAACCGGAACGAGTTTTGGGGTATGCTGATTATGAACTGTGCCCCCTTACTCCACACGCCGTTCTCCTTGATAGAGAACCCGGTGATTGAGAGAATCTCACGGATGAGGAAGAGGCCATACCCGGTATTTTTCCCAAATCCCCGGGTGAAAATTTTCTCTTTCTCGTCATCCGGTATTCCCACACCATCATCCATATACGTGAGGAGCAGGCCCTTGCCGTTCTGCTTGCAGGATATCCCGATACGGGTTACATGCTCCCCATGGCGCAGGGAGTTGTCGATGAGATTGAAAAAGACTTTCTCAATGAGTGGATCGGCGTAGATCTCCAAATCTCCGGTATCGACTGTTATTATGATGGATCCCCGGTCAACGGTCTTTAAGATTGTCGCAAGGGTATCTTTGACCGGGATCCACCGGGGGGGTTCTGCACCGACGTTCTGGTAATCCCGGGTGAAGATGATCTGCCGGAGGATCATATCGGCAATGGCCTCTTCTTTTTTCAGTACGTCCTCGATTTTTTTATCGGTATTCTGCCGTTTTACCATCGCAATAAAGCCTTTTAAGGAATTGATCTGGTTTATGATATCATGCCGGGTGATACTCGTTAAGAGTGCAACCTGCTTATTTGCTTTTTTGATGATCTCTTCGGTGTTTTTCCGGTCTGTGATGTCAATAACAAACCCTTCAATGGCAAGCAGATCTCCTTTTGCAGAGAAAACGCCTAGGCCTTGCTCCCAGACCCATTTCTCGGCCCCGGTCGCTGTCAGGATCCGGTACATAACCTGGAACTTTTGTCTCTCTTTAATGGCTTGTCTGATGTTTTTCCATGCGATGGACCGGTCCTCGGGATGGATGAGATCAGAAAAGGCAACGGTGCCATTCTCAATGAGATCCGTTGGCTGGTACCCGGTAAGATCTGCACAGCCCTCGCTTACGAACTCCATGATCCATGTACCCTCATTCCGGCACCGGTACGCCATGCCGGGGAGGTTTCCCATGAGGGTGGCAAGCGCCCGCTGGCTCTCTTTGAGCAGTTCTTCGGCTTGCTTTTTATCGGTAATGTCAATACCAAAAGAAATTGTCGCAATGATCGTATTGCCTTCGACAATGACATTGGTATTCCATGATATATACCGGGTTATGCCGGACTTTATGAGGATCGGACTCTCAAAGTTTGTTGGATACCCTGTTGTGATGAGGCGACGAAATTCATCCCAGTATTCCGGGTATCTATCTTTTGGTACAATGTGTTCAAACCAGTTCTTCCCCAGAATCTCTTCGCGGGAATAACCGGTTACCCCCTCTGCTGTTTTATTGAAGATGGTCACATTTCCTTTTATGTCGAGACCGATGATCATGGCGTTTGCTGTGGTGATCAGGTTTTCGGCAAAATCCTTAGCTCTGACCACTTCAGCAGTCCGCTCCATCACCCGCTGCTCCAGCTCATGCTGGTAGGTTTTCATTTCCGTGATATCTTCTAAGATGACACCAGCAGCCCGGGTCCCATTTTCAAAGGTCAGTGGGATACATTTCATCTTAAAGAACCGGCCATCGTCGAGCAGATCAAATCTGACCTCAAGTGCACTCCCCTCGCCATCCAGTGCCCGCTCAATGCCGGACAATTCCCGGGCTGAGAAATGGGGTGCAAGAGTTGATTGTCCGAGCTGCGTTCCTTTCAGTTCTTCTTTACTCATCTTAAAATAATCAAGGAATGCCGCATTGCTTTCCTGGATAAACAGGTCGCTGTCAAGAATCAGGATAAGGTCAGAAGATAAGCTGAGCACATTTGTTAACGGGACCCTCTGGGTGAGATAAAAAAGTTTTGCTGACCCGAGCATTCGCATATCAGCCTGCCCGGTGAGCACAAACGTGTTTAAGTATTTGGCTGCTGTTGTCCGGTTGAGTGACAGTTTTTTTGAGACTTCTTCGATAGTGAGCCCTTTGGGATATTTCCTGAGTAATTCCCGGATATTTTCTTCTTCGAGCTCCCTTGCCAGGGTCTCACATCCTAATAGGTATCTGGCGAGTATCTATATAAATCAGCGGTAATCACCGTTGCCAATAATCAACGATAATCATCAGAACGACAAAGTTTTAAATACTTTGAAGGAAAAGGGTATTTGTTGCAGCCAAAACGGTCGATCCCGGTTTCAGGTTTGCAAAAATTCACCGTATCAATAGCCTCCATCCGGAAAAACATAAGCCAGACAAATTCTGGCACCTGCCATTATCGGCATCCCGGGAGAATGGGGGTGCCATTGCCAGCAATGTGCAGGGAGTAAAAAAAAGAGGTAAAGAGAATGAGTTTCATCGACGATATGAAAATTGGAAAGAAGATGATTGGGGGATTCCTGATCGTTGTGCTGATCCTCGTTGTGGTAGCGATGATCGGCTATTTGAACATGGGAACAATGGCCGCTGCGGACACGAAATTGTACGAGGAAAACACAATTCCCATTGGACAACTGGGATCTGTGCAAGCCGATTTCCAACAGATGCGGGCTGAAATATACCGGTATATTTATGTCCCCTCAGCACGGGCAGCAGCCGCAACAACCATTGCAGATCTACGGGCGAATATAAAGAAAGAGATGGACGCGTACCGTGCCTCATCTTTATCTACTGAAGAAAAGACCGCCCTCGCCCAGTTTGATACAAACTACGCCGCTTTCAACACTCAATACGATGCTGCAATTGATGCCGCTGACAAAAATGATATGAAAACGGTTGATGCAGCTCTTACAGCAGGTTCGCCGCTGATCACTGCCCGAACGGCAGTGGTCACTGCAATTAAGGGACTTGGTACAATCAATACGAATGCTGCAAAAAAAGCCTCTGACGGCAACACAGCGCTCTTCAACAGCAGCGCCATGATGCTGGTCATCGCAACCATTGTCGGTGTTATCATCGCTATTGCAATCGCGCTTTATATGAGCAAGAGCATTACCGGACCGCTCGACCTTGCCAGCAAAAACTTACAAGAGATGGGCATGGGTCACCTTGGCAACCGTCTGAAGATGAACCGGAAAGACGAGATCGGCGAAATGGCGACCGTAATGGATTCCTTCTCTGAAAATCTCCAGAATAACGTCGTCGGCACCATGAAGAAGATCGCAGCAGGTGATCTTTCAACGACAGTAAAGCCAATGGACGCTCATGATGAGATCGGACCTGCCCTTATCACGATGACCAATGCAATCAATGCACTGACTGCTGACACAAAAATGCTTGCAAAGTCAGCAATCGAAGGGAAACTTGACACCCGTGCAGATGCCAGCAAACACCAGGGTGATTACAAAGCGGTTATCGAGGGGGTTAACGGAACGCTTGATGCTGTTATCGGCCCGCTCAACGTTGCAGCCGAATATGTTGATCGTATCAGCAAGGGAGATCTCCCGAAAAAGATCACTGACAATTACAATGGTGACTTCAACGAGATCAAGAATAACTTAAACAACTGTATCGACAACATCAACGCGCTTTCCACTGATGCGAATATACTGGCAAAAGCCGCAGTTGAAGGAAAACTTGACACGAGATCTGATGCGACAAAGCACATGGGCGACTATCGGAAGATCATGGAAGGCGTCAACGCAACACTCGACGCGATTGTCGGTCCACTCACTGTGTCAGCAGGATATATGGACCGTATCGCCAAAGGCGACATACCTCCAAAGATCACCGACCAGTACAATGGTGACTTCAACAAAATCAAGAACAACTTAAACGATTGCATTGAAGCCCTCACCGGTCTCCAGGGCGATTTAAGCAGCACGATCACTGCACAGAAAGCCGGAGATATGGACGCACGTTGCACAGCCAAAAACCTGCAGGGTGCTTATCTTGAACTGGCAAAGGGGGTCAATCAATCTCTTGATGCAATCACAATTCCGGTGATGGACTCCGTTAGTATCATGGGAGAGTACGCTCAGGGCGACTTTACCAATGAGATGCGTGTCCTGCCAGGTAAGCAGATTGTGCTCACCAACGGATTGAATGGCATCCGCACCAATGTATTGGCTCTCATTTCTGATGCGAACATGCTCGCAAAAGCAGCTGACGAAGGAAAGCTAAAGACACGTGCAGATTCAAGCAAGCACCGCGGAGATTACAAGAAGATCATTGATGGGGTCAATGCAACACTCGACTCAGTAGTCGTACCCGTCAACGAAGCCCTTCGGGTCTCGAAAGGTTATGCAACACAGGACTTCACTACCCGTGTCGATCCAAACCTCAGGGTACCCGGTGACTGGTTAGCTTTCAAAGAAGCTTTAAACAATATTGGTATAGCGGTATCAGACGCAGTGACCAACATTGGTACTCAGGTGACTGATCTCGCAGCCGGTGCTGAAGAGGCAAATGCCAGTGTAGAAGAAGTGACTGCCGGAGCAGGACAGGTAGCAAAGAACACCAGTGCGGTAAGCGTCAATGTCGAGAAATCCATGGCAGGTATCGAGCAGGTGCAAAAGGCCATGGAAGATCTCTCCCGCACTATCCAGGAAGTTGCAACCCGTGCGGATGTAACTGCAAAACTCGTGCAGGATACCACCTCCTACAGTAAAGAGGGAATGGACCTTGCCCGTAAGACCGAGAATGGTATGCAGGGCATCACCAAGTCCTCGAATGATGTTAATGTCATCATTCTCGAGATAAAGGGACAGATGGATAAAATCAGCGAGATCGTCAGCTTGATCACCGACCTTGCCAACCAGACAAACCTGCTCGCCCTTAATGCGGCAATCGAAGCAGCACGGGCTGGCGATGCAGGTCGCGGGTTTGCTGTTGTCGCAACGGAAGTCAAGTCACTCGCAGTCGAGTCACGGGCATCTGCCGAGAAGATTGCAGAGATGATCAACAACCTCCAGACGCAGACCAACAGTGCAGTAGATGCGGTTGCTTCTTCCAACACCGGAGTCAAACAAGGCAGCGAAGCACTGCATGAAACGTTGAACAGCTTCTCCAAGATCGTAGAATCGATCGACCAGGTGAGCAAGAATATCAGCGATGTTGCCGCTGCTGCTGAAGAACAGGCTGCTTCTGTCGAAGAAGTGACGGCCAGTGTAAACGAAGTCGGCGGACTGATGCAGAGCACGGCAAAAGAATCCACGGATGCTGCAGCTGCAAGCGAAGAGTCGGCTGCTGCCATTGACCAGATCTCAAAGGTCATCGGTAATGTGAACAATATCGTCGACAAAGTGACCAAAGAAGTCTCGAAGTTCAAGTGCTGATGGGGGATACTAACATGGCAAAAGTAACCCATCCAACAGAACCGGAGGAAGAGATCTCCTCCTCCCCTCCTGTAGCACAGGGAGAGGTGTCTGCTGATAAGACGCAGGCCATAAAGGACAAGAAGGCAGGAAAGCACGAAAAGGGAATGTTGCAGGTCGTTGAGTTCCTGCTCGGAAACGAGCACTACGCAGTTGACCTCTTCGATGTCAAGGAAGTTGTGGAGTACACGACCATCACCCAGCTCCCCAACAGTGCCTCCTACATGAGGGGTATCATTGACCTCCGGGGCGAGATCACTACCATCGTGGACTTAAAAGAACGCCTGCATATCGCAGCAACTACCGAGTTACAGGAAGAGAACAGCAGGATCATCGTATTGGACGAGAAGATTACCCGGGCCAAGACCGGGATCATGGTCGACGATGTTACCTCGGTTTCAACCTTCGATATGAGCGATATTGACAAGACTTCCGCTGCGGATAATCACGAAGATACTGCTATCCTTGGCATCATAAAAAAGAAGGTCAAGGATAAGGAGCACGAGAAGAACGAGCTGATCATCTGGATCGACATCAAGTACCTGCTCAAGGATATCGGAGAAGGTATGTCTCTCACCTGAGAGCCGATACTTTCTAAGATATCAACCAATTTCAGTGACAAGAATACTTTCAGAAACGGTGAAAAATGCCCAATGATAAAAAAAATGATAGAGGACTGACTATCCAAGACGTGGATTATCAGGGAGGGAACGACGCGCTTAAAGTTCGCCTTGTTTTTTATGATCTCGTAATGCAAGGACTTGATCGCATGGATATTCCGGTTCCCGTTATCAACAAGAATTACAAAATCCTGTATCCAACTCAGAAATATCTGGAACTTCTTGGAATGAAAAAAAAACAGGCAATTGGAAGGTACTGCTATGACCTCTACCAGACACGTAACTGCAAGACTGCGATGTATCTCTGCCGGGTGGCAATGACGTGGGATGCATTTGCAGAATGTGAGAACCTGACTGGTGCAAACCAGATTACACCGTGCTTTGCAGATCCCATAAATGATGCTGAAGGAACAATGTATCCAGGTATAGCAATTTCAGCAATCCGCAGAGCGAATTGAGGATTCGATTAAGTACCTGCTCAAGGGTAGTGGTGAAGTAAAACCATTTTTTCACCGGATATCGTGTGATATCTGAAAACGGAATGAACCGGGAGAAGCGACATCTGTCAATAACCGATGTAACGAGATTGTTCACCATTGTTTACTGCATGCAGTTCGAAGAAAGGACGTCAGAAGTTTCAGGCACCTGCGATAATTAAGTACGGTAAAAAAGATTGACCAAGACATAAGGAGGGGTTTAGGTACCGGGGTAATTACCAAAATCTGCAAGGCACAGGACACAAACCACAAAACGACAACAGTCCATTGATGGGAAAAATGGACGGCTTATCTAAAACCACATTCCGGGATTTTAAAAGCAAATCGATACAGTGGACAGAACCGGATATGATCCGCATCACCGAGGATGACAGATGTGACGAAAAACACGAACAGGAATCATGGCGCCCTCCCGATTTCTTCCGGGATTGAACTCGAGATTGACAGGACTCGTATACTTACGGTGCTGTGCGTTCATGAAAACCCGGTGTTCCTTGACCGGCTCTGCAGGCATCTTGAGCGGCGGGGAGATCTTTCCGTTGATACCACAACATCGGTTGAAGATGCACTTCACCTGATGAAGTATGTTCTTTTCGATGTCATCGTTACAGATTATAACCCTGTCCCTGTTGAAAAAAATAGTTTTCTCAAAACTGTCCGGAACCAGGGAAATGCGGTTCCGTTCATTTATTTTACCCAAAAACTGAATGCCGAAATCGAGATGGAAATCCGTGTGTATAGTGCTGTGTATGTTGTTGAGTGGGAAGAAGAAACCCTGTCACGAGGATTCGATGACCTGTACTTGTCAGTAAAACAGGCTGCAGCTAAAAACCGGAAGGGAAACGCTTCCCATCAGAAAGTGCTTTTTTGATGTTGTTTTTGTTAATGATTACATTCAGTGAATCCAATGATTCGGAAATATTTCTTGTTCTGTAATTACCCTGCCCAATGGTATGAGCAGATGAGATTTTTAGAAACTTAATGCTGATCTAAACAAAATTGGTAACCTTCTCCTGCCCCTTTATGTCCCTGGACCGATACGTAACAACATTTATTCCGGTCAGGATGAATGCGACCTAAAAGGGAACACCTTGCTCCGGTTGAATAGTATCCCGACAATAAGCACGATGGGAAAAACGATCAGAATGCCGGTATGGAGTTCAAAGTTCCTTTGAGAATTCCTGTAAATTCTATCGACCGGATGATAAAAAATATCATTTGCATCCTTATGAAATGAAAAAAGTGCAGGAGATGGAGGATTATGGTGTCGGCATGACAATAACCGAGGCTTTTTCGTCAAAGGGATTCTTCCGTATCGCAAGACTAAAGAGATACGGGTAATGGTTCTTGAGATATTCCATGTATTTGAGCCATTCAGGAATCAGCTGCGAATAAACCCGTTCGATATCCTTTGCGAGATGATTCTTATCCGATGGGGGTAGTTTGGAAAGATCGCCCCGTGCCTTTAATTCTTCGGTCAGGTGGTTGACGGCAAAGATGAGATCGGTGAACGTTTCATGTTCAAAGACCATCGGATTTTCGACAAGCCGGAGCAAAAAGTCCTCATTACTGATAAGAAATCTCCGCAGTTCATCAAGATCAACGTGATCAATAGCGACACTGCACGTGTGATTTTTCAGGCACACCTCTACATCCTTAAACATCTCATTATGCCAGTCGGTTCCAATGACAAGGTGTTCTTTCACCGCGTCGATAGCAGTATCCGCTTTTGTCAGCTGAGCAAGGAGGGGAATCCCTATTCTGGAAAAGAACGTACCGATGACCATATTCAGTTTTTCCATCCTTCGTTGCTTCTCGCGGGATTCAAGCATCTGATCAATGATGAGCGTGACGATGAGAACTTCGATCGGGATAAAAGCAATATCCCCGATAAAAAATATGAACAGGTGATGCGAGTCCTGAAAAAGCAGGTAGTGAGCGGTAAACATTGCAAGGGACAGCGTAATGAGTCCTATCCCTGCAATCAGTTTCCACCGGGTATCTTCTTTCATGCAATTTTCTGTGGGATGTTGATTATGATAATTAATTCCCCCGTTTCGGATCTGCCCTGATGAATTTTTATCAGAATCAGTTCTTTTCCTTCCTCATTTCCTATGAAAAACCGGTATGTCGGAAAAGCCGACCCTCATATTCGCGTTCTGGCAGGGTTTTGAAGCCCGGACAGGCTAAACTAAGTGGTAAAAACAGCAGCGATAAAAATGCCTTTGGTGGCCTTTGGGCGAGGGGAATTCCTGCCGCATTTTGACAAACAGGGCTATAATTGGGCGTATTTTCCACAGGAACCAAAAAGACGGGATTTGCGGGGTTTCCCGGTATTGATCGTCATGCTGAAAATGGGAATAGGGTCCAATTTGGGCGTATTTCCTCACATGACCCATACCCCGATATTCCAAGTGTCTTCATCGAGGGATAAATGAGGGGTTTTGTCATCCCTCCCCCTGTAATATTCCCAATCCTCTGCTGAGCTGTCACCGGATCCATAACCCGGACCAGCATCAGTCAGGCCGTGGTGATGAACAGAGTCCAGAAGACTTTCTTCACCTACCCGTCCTTCCCGATCACTACGATGGAATTATCTGAATATCAGAATCGTGGCTACGATGCCCGAAAGTGAGTACTACAATGGGGTGCGAAGGTAACGAGCAGACAAAGCGACGAGTTCGAGCTACAATCCCTGTTTCATACGACCCGCTGGTCCAGGGCTTTCCTGACAAGAGCGAGTAAATCCTCATAACCGAACGGTTTGATGATGACCCCGTCCGGTGCAACTTCCCGCATTCTTTCGAGCGTGCGCTCCGAAGTATAAGCAGTGACGAAAATAATGGGAATCGAAAAACGCTGTCGGATCTGTTGGGCCGTCTCAACACCATCAAGCGATCCTGCAAGTCCGATATCCATAAGGATGAGATCGGGTTTTGGGGACTTTTCCAACGTTCGAAGTGCCATCTCCCCGGAGTAAGCCGGGTCGATAACCCGGTATCCCGCTTTTTCCAGCAACTCGATCAAGTGGAGGGCGATCAGGCCTTCGTCCTCCACTACCAGAATAGTCTCCCCCGTCATCAGTAATCCTCTTTATTGTCCAGCCGGAAAATAAACTTAGTGCCCTTGTCCATATGGGCCCCGATCTTCGCCCGGAGCTGGTGGCGGCCAAGGAAATTCACCAGCTTGAGGCCGAGCGATTTTGTTGACAAGGGATCGAGTTCCGGCGGCAGTCCGCAACCGTTATCGGCCACTATGAGTACGTACGTCCCGTCCTCACATCCAAGCGAGACCCGGATTGTGCAGGTTTCTCCCCGTGCTGCCATGCAGTCGAAACCCGGCGGGAATGCGTACTTGAACGAGTTGGTCACGAGCTCGTTGATGATCAGCCCGGCCGTGGTTGCCCGGGCGAGATCGAGGGACACTCCCCCTGCATCGACAACGGTCCGGATCACCGTACTCCCCTTGTAGGAACCGGCGATATAACCCACAAGATTTGTGAGGTAGATCTCCATCTCCACATTCGAGAATTTTCCGGTTCGGTACAGGGTCTCGTGGATAAGGGCCATACTCCGGGCCCGGTTCTGGAGATCCTTCCGGAGTGCCCTGCCCTCTTTAGTGTCCTCGTAGGAGCCATCGAGGCTTAGGAGCGAGATGAATGCAGTCAGATTGTTCTTGACACGGTGGTGGATCTCGGAGAGGAGTACCTCTTTTTCCGCGAGCGCTTCTTTCAGCTTCAACTCGTTCTGCCTCAGGTTTTCCTCGTTCTTCTCCAGCTCGCTTACGTTCTGTCGGAGCTTCTCCTGTGTGGTGCTGAGTTCCTTGTTGATCGTATTGAGGTCTTCATACCTCCGCCTCAATTCCTCTTCTGCTTTTTTGCGCTCATCCGCTTCAGATTCCAGATGGATATTGGTCTTTGCCAGTTCTGCAGTCCGTTGCTGTACGCGCTCTTCGAGTTCATCATGTGCCTTCTGGAGCGCCACCTCGGCTTTCCTGCGTTTGCTGATGTTCCTTGCTGCTGCAAAGACACCCGCGATATTTTCTGATTCGTCCAAAAAGACCGTTGCATTGTACAGGACCGGTGTTGTGTGTCCGTCCCGGTGCTGGATCTCAAGCGCATAATCCGTAACAGCTCCGTCACGGAAAACCGTTTCGTACCCGGCCTTTGCCCGGTCTGGTTCCGTGAAGTACCGCGAAAAGTCCGTGCCAATCAGTTCTTTTCTGGAGGACCCTGTCACGACGGTGGTCGCTGCATTCACATCGCTGATCTTCCCCTCGGAATTGATCGTGACCAGCGGGTCAAGGCTCACCTCGATCAGGTTCCGGTTGTACGCACTGGCCTTCTTCATCGCCTCCTGCGCTTTATTCCGCTCGGTAATATCAATACCCATCTCCAGGATCAGGAACGATCCGTCCGTATCAGTGAAGGGGAAATCGTAGATATCGTAGTCCCTGCCGTTCGGGCCGGTCCAGTACCAGTGGTGCGGGGCTTTCGTCTTCATGACTGTGTACGTCTCGCACGTCTCGCAGGGTTCAGTTCGGTTGAAGAGGAAATCATAACAACACCGGCCATGCGACTCCCCGAAATTTTCCCGGAAGTACTTGTTGGCAAAAGGCATATGGTATTCAGCGTCGAGCAGGCAGACGTATACCGGCAGGGTCTCGAGCACGTCATACAACCGCTGATGCTCGATCCCGGTATCTTTCACGGCCTTTTCCAACTGCTCCGTCCGCTCCATGACACGCTGTTCGAGGAACTCGTTTGCCGCTTTGAGAGCTATCTCTGCCTCGGCGAGGTTGTCGATGTTCTGCCGGAGTACCTCCTGCGTGGTGCTGAGCTCCTCGTTGATCGCATTGAGTTCGTCATGCCTCAGCTTCAATACCTCTTCCGCGTTCTTCCGTTCGGTGATGTCACGGTTGCTGACTCTTCTCCCCAGAAGCGTGCCGTCATCGGAAAATACTGGACGGCACACGTGACCGATCCAGCGTACTTCACCGTCTTTCCTTCTGATCCTTAAGTCAACAGGATCAATCTCATCGGCCCCCCCGTGCCTGGTCCTGTGTTCGAAAACAAGAGCACGGTTATCAGGGTGAATGATATTATCGAGAAGGTGGCTGTTATCCATGAACTCCTGCACGGTGTACCCGGAGACCTGCTCGCATGATGGAGATATATACACAAATGAACCGTCCGGTCTAATCCAGTATTCCCAGTCATACGTGAAATCCGCGACAATGCGGAACTTTTCTTCGCTCTTACGAAGTGTCGTCTCGGCCCGGGTAAGGTCTTTGATATTCTGCCGCAGTTCGTCGTCAGTTGCCGTGAGTTTCTCGTTCATGGCGGCGAGCTCATCGTTTTTCCGGACAAGTTCATGTTCAGCGCGTTCAAGTGCCCTGCCCATCTCCCCCGAGACCAGGGCTACTACGAATGCCGTGGCAAAAGAGAAGACCACGAGGGTTGCCGAGAGCAGGACCGCATCGGGGAACGTGAACCAGGAAAACAATCCGACGATCACAAAATTCTCAAAGAATACGATGCCGATGATAAGCGGAATGAATACCCGGAGGAGACTCGCGCTGGTGGAATTACCCAGCATGTACTTAACCGGGGCTGCATCAGGGCCGGCAGCCGCGATGAGTGCTGCGCCGGTGAAGAACGCAGCGAGCGCCGAAAGGGCTGCGATGGGAATGAATTGCGTTCCGTACAACATTGGTTTGCCATAGATATAGCTCAGGACAAAGGTGAAGCTGATAAGGGAGATCACCAGTCCGATGCTGCTGATGGTATTCTTACCCTGTGTGGGCTTCGCTGACGGGCTGCAACTTCGGACGACGAGCACCAGCGCAAGTGCCGCGGGGACTGCAAGGCCGGCTGCAATCGGAGAGACCGGTGATGATGACGGCCCAAGGACACTTATCCCGGCCTTGACAAAAAAGTTTTCAATAAAAAAATGGCCACCCTGGACACTGAATATGAACTCAATGGTTGTTACCGCCGCAATAACGACAAGCGCAGCCTGTACCACCCGCCCGGCTAACCGCTGCAGGGGTTTTGCAGCCTGATAAGCAAGGACTGATCCGAGGAAGATCCAGATCAGGGCAGCGCTGAGTGCTATTGTCCTGTTCTCCACGTTCGCGCGGCCGATGAGGGTTACACCGAAGTGCGCAGTGAGGATCCCAATGATGGCGGTCGTCAGAACAAGAAGGCCAAAAGCGATGGTGAGGCGCTTGAACAGAAGTTGTTCCGGTATAGTATCCGCGATTCGGAGAGGTATACTGTGCTGTCGCGAATCGGGTTCAGTGACCATGGGATCATTCCTGCCCTGATAGTACTGTAATGAGATATCGGTTATGAACTAGTCCACTACATTCAATTTAAAAATATCGGAGGAGATTAATCGAAGATTTTTAACGATTTTTTGGTTCTGGCAGCAAAGAACCTTTTTTTACGGTCGTTTGACCCGTACCAACGGAGAGCACCGGTCAAAAAATCCCGCAATAAATGGTGCGAACTCTGCATGCCAGCATTCAGATCCCTTCTGAAGTTCCCAGCCGTTTGCAAGTACCTGCCGGACATGCTTTCCCAGGCGTACCTGTAACAGGGTTTCTGACTGGAGAAGATCTTCAACCCGTGTAAATTCGCGGGGCACTTCCATCTCATATTTCCCATCGTTGATATAGGGCCCGGGTAAGGGAGAGACGACATGCTTTTCCCGGAATTTTTCTGCATTTGTCCGGTTCCAGATGGGTGGTCCTGTATGTATACGGACGTTTGGGAGTTCTGTCACCAGCAACTCCATAAGAAACATGCAGCGCTCTTCTTCCATGGTATAGTGGGCGTGATGCACGGCAAACCCGTTCCGATCGAGATGCTCAACGATAGCACTCATGCTTCGCTTCAGCTGCGGGACGATGACCTCTTCGATATAGGGGGGCGTGGCGAATGTAATTGCATAGAGGCCCGTGCCCCGCTTTGCAAGAAGGTTGCCAAGCTCTTCTTTTGTAATCGTTTGCGGAGCGGGTACCAAAAAATATTTTTCTGAGGGAGATTCGAGATATCCCTGCGCAAGTTCCACAAACTCCACCATGCGGTCAAGTGAGACTGCTGCGGCAACATTGCGCCGGGGATCAACCGGGTCAATCACGATTAAGGGTTCGTCAAACTCTTTTGCTGCATGATGTTCGGGATCGACAATCATATGCGGACGCCATGTGGCCGTAGCTTTCAGGAGCGGGGTGAACCCGCCATAGTAGAGCACCAGCAACTCGCAGAGATACCCGGAGAAGCCCTCGGTCATCTGGTCGGAGCCATAAATCCCCCCGGCTTTTGCGAACCGCTTGAGCAGGAGCACGTCATCGATCAGGCCATTGATCTTATCGGTAATATAGCGTGTGTGAAACGGTGTGCGGTCGACTGCGCTCTGGATCCTGGTTGCACTATCCACATTGTAGCAGGGTACAAGATCCACATCCACGTCATCGATGACCGCATTGATATACGGGTGCTCGGCGTATTTTTCGTGAAATTTTGTCGAGAACTCCGAGGCAATCTTTCGTGCAAGGGCAAGTCCCTCCTCTTCAAGCTGCTCGCGGGACAGGCTGGCATCAAAAAGCATGAACACATCGAGATCGCGATCCCCCCTCACCCAGGTATGGCGGGCAATCGATCCCACTACCATGCCCTGTGCTTTCCCACTCTTTGCAATAGCATCCAGCAGTCGTTTTGCTATACCACAGACATGTTCACGTTCTTCAAGAGTCGGACGGAGGGTAGCAAGAACCGCGTCTTCGAGCGGAAGCCGGGTTACCATGGTACCTCCAGCAGATCCTCATAAACTGGTCCTTGTGGAGTCAGGGTGCTCTTTTTTAATTTCAAGCCGCTGATCGTGCAGCTCCCGTATTCCCTGTTGTCGAGCTGGCTGATAGCCGCAAAGAGCGAGGGGTCGGGATATTTGACTCGCGC